>Ga0209474_10003808_pt1 | contig 13150 bp, 5 predicted proteins | sample GraSoiAngelo_145_FD_185902 | JGI IMG/M metagenome (GOLD analysis project Ga0209474, IMG submission 185902) | Grasslands soil microbial communities from the Angelo Coastal Reserve, California, USA - 14_1009_05_20cm (SPAdes) (version 2) | ecosystem: Environmental > Terrestrial > Soil > Grasslands ...
TCCTCATCCGTCACGGCGCCGGGCCGGAGAAGATTGTCGGCCTGGCCGTTCCGCGGTCGCTCGACATGGTGGTCGCCCTCCTTGGCATCACCAAGACCGGCGCCGCATATCTCCCGCTCGATCTCGAATCTCCAATTTCCAGATTGACCTTGATGCTCCGAAACGTGTCGGCGCTGGGCGTCGTCGCGGGCGGTGACGCGCTGAAGACACTGAGCGTGACCGACGCAGTGTCGGTCATCATTGGTGTGCCACTTGTCGGCGAGGGGGAGATCTCGAATCCACTAGTCTTCGACCGATGCAGCGTGATTCGAGAACAGAACCTTGCCTATGTGATCTATACATCTGGCTCGACAGGCAAACCCAAAGCGGTAGGGGTATCTCATCGAGCGCTGACGAATTATCTAGCCTGGGGCTCACGTCTTTACGCATCAACGGACGGAGCTGGTGCGCCGCTGAACACGCCACTCGCATTCGATGCCACGGTCACCAGCGTCTATCTTCCGCTTCTTTGGGGTCAACGCGTGACGATTGTCCCCGAGGCCAACCAACTGGAGCGGCTGGCAGAGCTCCTCAAACACGGGCCTGATTTTACATTGGTCAAGCTTACGCCATCGCACCTACTCGGGCTGGCCGGTTTGCTGGGACAAAGCGCCGCCGATGTGCGTCCACGACGTCTCGTCATTGGAGGTGAAACGCTCACAACCGAAACGGCTCGCTTCTGGAGATCGCACGCGCCGATGACGAAGCTCGTGAACGAATATGGCCCCACGGAAGCCACCGTCGGTTGCTGTATTCACGAGATCCACGACGCCAGTCTGTCGGGGACGATTCCAATCGGGCACCCGACACCAGGTACGCGCTTGTACGTGTTGGACGAAAGGCTCTCGACCGTTCCTGCTGGCGTACTTGGTGAACTGTACATCGCGGGAGATCAGGTCGCGAGAGGATACGTGAACAACTCACAGCAAACCGGCGCTCGGTTTGTTCCAGATATTGCCGGGCCACCAGGCGCCCGAATGTATAGGACGGGGGATCTTGCTCGCTGGATGAGCGATGGACAGTTGGAATATGTCGGCCGCGACGACCATCAAGTCAAGATTCGTGGTCATCGTGTCGAGCTAGGCGAGGTCGAGGCCGCTCTCGTCGCCGAGCCTGCGATTGCAGAAGCTGTCGCGGTCATGCAACCAGGATCGTCGCCAGAGACGGCATCACTCGTCGCATATGTAACAGCAACGAAAGACTACCTTTTGGCGAATGATAATACTCACGTTTTGCCGAATGGTGATTTCTTCAAACATAACAATAAGTATGAGGTCGACTGGCTGTACGACGAGATCTTCGCGAGAGGGGGCTATGATAAACACGGGATCGAGTTTCCCGTAGATGCTTGTGTCGTCGACGTCGGCGCCAACGCCGGCATGTTCGTACTCTTCGTAGCCGATCGGTGTCCTAAAGGCCGAATCTACGCGGTCGAGCCGATGACGGCTTCGTTTGCCTATCTTTTGTGGAACATCCGTCAGTGTCAAGCCGCTGTCACGCCGATGAATGTCGGCCTTGGGGCGCAAGTGGGGAAACGCGAGTTCGCCTACTACGACAGGATGACAGTCATGGCTCGTCTCAACGAGTACGACCACGATGATGTGGTTGGCGGCCGGCTCAAGCAACAACTGCACAATCAAGAACTCCTCGGACACGCCGGCGCACGGGAGCTACTCCGTGAGATAGACGGACTCATCGGTGAGCGATCGACAAAGCGACGCGAACGTGCGAACGTCATCACGTTGTCAGACTTGATACAATCAGAATCCATCGAGCGAATCGACCTATTGAAAATTGACGTCGAGGGGGCTGAGCTGGAAGTCCTCGATGGTATCGCGGATGATCATTGGAATTGCATAGACCAAATAGTGCTGGAAGTCGAGAACGACTCGCCAGATCGTTTGACGTTAGAGTCTGTGCGAAACACGCTCGAAGCGCGTGGCTACCATGTTGTCGTTGACGTAGACCCCTTTCTGGCTGGTACCGAATTGTACAACGTCTACGGCTGGCGCGATTCGCGCCGACAGCGGCGAGCTGGTTTCGACCCTGGTAGGCGGCGAGCAACAGTCGTTTTTCCCGAGATGTTGCGCGAGCGCGTGGGTGCATGTCTGCCTTCCTACATGGTGCCTGCGGCGATAATACCTCTCGACGCCTTTCCCTTGACGCCGAACGGTAAAATCGACAGGCGGGCCCTCCCACTATACGCGCCGAAGCTACGCTCGGAGGGCCTCAGAACGTGGTCGATGCCAACCGAGGTCGCCCTGAGACAGCTGTTTGCCGACGCGCTCGGCGTTTCAGATATCGGCTTGCATGAAGACTTCTTCGCCATGGGTGGTCATTCGTTGTTGGCGGTGCAAGTCGTCAACAGGGCGCGATCGAGTCTCGGTGTCGAGCTGACGATCGGAGCACTTTTCGAATATCCAACTGTCGCTCAACTAGCAGCATCGATAGCCTCGCAACAGAAGGCGTTGGATCCACTGCATCATATCCTGCCGCTGAGAAGGCAAGGCACTGGCGCTCCTCTTTTCTGCCTGCCGCCCGCCGGAGGATTAGGCTGGCGTTACGCTGGCTTACTGAGTGTCATTGATGACCGCCCTCTTTACTGTCTACAGGTCAAGGGTATTGGTGATGAGACGTCATTTCCGGGTACAGTGTCGGCATTCGCCGCTGACTACGTAAAGGACATTCGCCAGATACAAGCTGAAGGACCATACCACTTATTGGGCTGGTCTTTCGGAGGCATCGTCGCGCATGCCGTCGCGTGTCAACTGCAGCGCGAGGGCGAGTTAGTGGCTCTACTTGCCTTAGTTGACGCTTACCCACATCCTCCGGAAGCAGAACTCGACGACGCGACGATTGCCGCCAGGAAGCAGAAGCTGTATGCGAGCCTGATGAGCAATCGACCCGCAGAAATCAGTCAAAGAAACGCCGAGAGAATGATTGAGTTGATTTGTCATGTCGCCAATCTGAGGGATGAGCACGTTTTCGACGTTTTCGATGGCGACGTTGTCCTGTTCGCGGCGCCGGCGTTCCGTGCGTTGTCAACCCAGTGGCAGCCATATGCAACCGGCCAGATCAAGACACACGACATAGTGTGTGAACATCATGAGATGACGTTGCCAAGGCCGATACGCAGTATTGGTGAGCTGCTTCAGAAGTATCTGGCGTCGGGGTCAGTATCTTAGATGGAGGAACCGATGACGAATCCTTTCGAGGACGAAAACGGCGAGTACTTCGTAGTGGTCAATGACGAGGAGCAATACTCGATTTGGCCGACATTTCGCGAGGTGCCAGCGGGATGGACGGCAATAGGCGACCCGAGGCCTCGGCAGGAATGCCTGGATTTCATCGAGAGGACGTGGACGGATATGCGGCCAAAAAGCCTCAGAGAGCAGATGGAGAGAGACGCGGCAGAGCGTAGCGCTCGCCGCGTTGCGACACCGACTAAGACGAGTCAGGAGCTGTGAACAAGCGGCGTTGAGGCAGAGTATTCTCTGACGTGGTTGTTCCGTCCTCCTTTGTCGCGTCGGCTGCCGACCTGTAGACGACGGCCCGCTTTGGCGCGCGCAATTCTTCACGAAATCAGATGTGCGCTCTCAGCAGGTCGCGCGACTATCCAATCCCGAAGCTTGAAATTACTCCATTTTCGGTGCGCCGGCTGAAACTGGCGAGATCTTATGGATGAAAACTGTACGATGAGGGTATGGCGAACCTGTACATTCTTTGAGAGTCAGACACAGCATAGAAACTACGTTGAGCTCCGAGCGCGTCGGACATGACACATTCACCGCCTTCGTTTGGCGATTCGCGTAAACCTCGAGTCATGACATGGACAAGCTGACGCGACCGTCGAACTACTCTGTCGGGTCGGTGGCGACCAAGCCGGTCCTGGGCGCTGGCGCAAGACCAACCACAATACCATTATCTTACGCGCAGCAAGGTATCTGGCTGCTTGAACGCATCGCGGGTGGCCAAGGTACTGCGTTCAATCAGGTCACAGCATGGCGAATACGTGGACCGGTCAATATTGGGGCCCTTGAGAAGGCCGTGAACGCAATTGTCGGGCGGCATGAGGTCTTGAGGACGACATTTGTGGCTCGAGATGGCATACCGCGTCAGGTGATATCTCCCGAGGCGTCCATCCAGCTCGGCCTCGCCGACATCCGCGGCAACGCCGCGCCAGAGTCGCAGTGGAGTCTTGTCCAAGCGGCGTTGCGGGAAGAGTGCGAGACTCCATTCGATCTTGAGCACGGACCGATGATACGAGCGCGCCTGCTCAGGCTTGAAGAGGGCGACTCTGTCTTCGTCAAGACAGTACATCACATCGCCTCTGATGCTTGGTCACAGGGTCTGTTCAACAAAGAGCTCACAGTGCTGTACGACGCTACTGGGGCCGGCCGCCTCGGTCCGCTCTATCCTGCGCCGCTACAGTACGCCGACTTCGCGCTGTGGCAGCGAGCGTCGTTGGAGAGTGGTATGCAGAGCGGTCTCGACTACTGGAGGCGTGAGCTTGCCGGCAGTCAGACGCGGCTCGAGCTGTCCACGGATCGGCCACACTCGAGCCGCTGCGGGCACTCGGCGGGAGAATATAGGACCACCATTACTTCCGAGCAACTCTCCGCGCTCGGCGAGCTAGGTCGTCAATGCAGATCCACGCTGTTCATGACGTTGCTGACTGCGTTCGGAATTCTGCTCAGTCGGTACTCCGGCCTGGATGACCTCCTCGTCGGTACTCCAGTCGCGAATCGGGATGATTCAAGGCTGCACACGTTGTTGGGCTGCTTTGTGAACACGATTCCGCTGCGTCTCAGAGTGAAGCCGAGGGAGAAGGTTCGAGACATGATTGCTGCCGTGCGCAGGACGGTCGTCGACGCGATGACTTATCGATGGGTTCCGTTCGAATGTGTCGTTGACGACCTCGTTCCTCGACGCGATCTCGGCAGGCCGCCTCTCGTGCAAGTAATCTTCGTGACGCACAGTGTCCCATGGTCGCAACTGGCACTGCCATTTACACAGTCAAGTTATATATCATGCGGCGCGGCTCGCATTTATCATGACATTGAGATTCATGTCTGGGAGCATCACAATGCGCCGCTGGTAATCTGGCGCTTTAACCGTGATCTGTTCGACGTGTCGCGCATCGAACGGATGGCACGTGATTATTCGCTTCTACTCGATGAGCTGGTGGTTGGACTGGACCGAGCCATCGGTGAACTGCAGTTGAGAGATGTCCCCGCGGCTGGGCCGCGTTCGAGTCATATGACATCACATTGTATGTTGATACCGCAATCGAGCACGTTGCCATCTGTGCTCGAGACCGTCGTGACTGCGAGACCAGACGCGACGGCGGCCATGCAACATCAAGCGGGCGGGCTTACATACGGCAGTCTCAACGACCGTGCAAATCAGCTAGCTCACTACTTGATATCGAAAGGTATCGGAGCAGAGCAGGCGGTCGGCCTGGCGATGCCGACCTCATTTGATCTTCTCATCGCGATGACTGCGATCCTGAAAGCAGGAGCGGCGTACCTGCCGCTGGATCCGGACCATCCCACTGCTCGCCTCAGCTTCATGATCGCAGACGCCGCGCCGACCGCGATCCTGACTACGCGAGACGTGGTTCCACGGCTGGGCACCACAAGTACGCCGCTCATTCTCTTGGACGATCCCGACGTGGTCGATCTGGTCGCTCGAATGACGCAGGTCGCTCCGAATGATCATGATCGAGTGGCAACGCTCATGCCCTCGCACACCGCCTACATCATCTATACATCAGGGTCAACAGGTCGCCCCAAGGGAGTCGTCGTCTCACACGCTTCCGCGTTGACATTTATACAAGGCATTAGCAGCACGGTATCGCACGAAAAGCAATATCGTCAGCTTGCCCATACGACAATCAGCTTTGATATATCGTTTCTCGAGCTGATGGTGCCGCTCTGCATGGGCGCTACGGTAATCATGGTTCTCCGAAGCGATCGGAATGCACCCGATCGATTGTGGCAGATCGTTCACGAGGCGGCGGTGACCACGGTACAGGCCACACCCACGCTGTGGAAGGCTCTGATCGCGTCCCGCGACGCCCAACTCGATGGTATGCGAGTTCTCTCAGGCGGTGAAACGTTACCCATGTCAACTGCGACCGTACTATGCGAGGCGGCGGAGGCGTGGAACCTCTACGGTCCGACGGAGGCGACGGTATGGGCTGCAGCGCACCGTCTGAGCGAACCGGAACTATCAAATCATCTCGGGCGCGGCGTACCGATTGGGCGCGCGCTCGAAGGGTACGATGTATTCGTGCTCAGCGACAGCCTCGTTGGAGCGTTGTTTGACGTGCCCGGTGAGCTGTACATCGCCGGCATCGGCGTCGCTCGCGGCTACTTGAATAGACCCGGCCTCACCGCTGAGCGCTTCGTACCGAATCCGTTTGGCCAGGGAGACAGAATGTATCGAACGGGCGATAGGGGACGCGTCCGCACAGATGGTGTCCTCGAGTATCTGGGACGCGTCGACAATCAGATCAAGGTCAGAGGCGGCCGCGTTGAGTTAGGCGAGATTGAAGAATGTCTGCTCGCGATGCCAGACATAGCAGAGGCTGCTGCGGTCGTCAAGGACGATCGCCAGGACGCCGCGTCAGTGACCGCGTATGTGGTGCCGAAACAGGATCGTGTCGTCAGCCCCTCTGTCGTCCGCCGGTATCTAAGAACGATTCTCCCGGAATACATGGTACCGGCCTCGATCGTGACTGTGTCAGCTTTGCCACGTACCACGAACAACAAGGTCGATCGCCTGATGTTGTCTGATATGCAGTTGGGAGAGAGCGTCGAGGAGCGATCACCGAAGACCGCGCTCGAATTGATCCTGTGCCAGCTTTACAGTGAGGTCCTCGGCATTGACAACGTGTCGGCTGGCGACGATTTCTTTGCGCTCGGCGGGAATTCGTTGGTGGCGACGCGGTTGTTGAGCCGCATAAGGGCTGAGTGTAATGTCGATTTGCCAGTCGCGACGATCTTTGAGTCACCAGCGGTCTTTGAGTTAGCCGAGCGTGTCATGTCAGACGTTGAACAGGATGACGATACAGGCGATACGTAAATGGTCAAACACGCGCGTCCTTGTCGTCTCGACATCCGGTCCGTCGGATTGGTGTAGCCATCCGAAATCCTGCGAATTAAATTGCTCGCAAGACCGTTTCGCGGCACCAGCGTTCGTCGAATTCCTCGACGACGCCGTGACCAGCCAGTCCAGCGCCGGCGAAATGCACCCGTTTGCTCGCTGACAACCTCGCCAGGGGGCAGAGCTTGGACTGTGCGCGGCGGCGCCTGACGACGCGCTATTCCATATCAGCCTCGCACCCGTGCGCGGATCCGCTGTGCATGAAACGTGGGCGGCATAGAGTGGGCCTCGCGTGTCAGCGCAGAGGTCAGTTTATTAGTCGTGCCCTGAGCCCGACCCGGAGCCCCGCAAGCACCCCAGACTGTTGCCACCGGTCGCAGACCGGAGAGCGCGCCTTCTAGACTTCGATCATGCGGGCTGCTCGCTGATACCACGAGGAGCGTCACGATGGAGGTTCTGTCCTCGATGCGCCGGCCTCCAAGTGCATCAACAAACCGTCGTCGCCTGCGTACGCATCGCATCCGGTTCGACGGCTCAACAGGAAAGTGCGAGCAAGCTGCTTTCGACACGCACCACGCGCCCGGCAACCCGCGGCTCAAGACAACGCTCGCCCAAGTCGCCTGGATGGCGGCTCGCGGGTGGCGGCTCGCACGCGGAACACGTACCTCCGCGCGCAGTTTCTTCGCCTCAAGAGTCGTCGCGGACCCAAGGAGGTGATTCTCGCCGTGACCGCATCTATCCTGGCGGCGGCGTACTACATTTTTGAAAAATAACGTCACGTACCACGAATCGGGTGCGGACTATTTCGCGGGCCGAGCAAAGCCCATAACACCCGACGTCTCATTCGGCGCCTCGAAGAACTCGGCTTGCCGGTCGAGATCAGGCCGGCAGCGTAACATCGACCGTTTCTTTCTAGCGTAGTTCGCACGAAAGCGCAAATAAGCGAGAGGCAACGGTGAGCACACAATCGTTCTACCTCAGGCACAACGTGCAGGTCGAACCACTCGTCGACCATTGGTACGCATGGCCGCACCTCATTCCACCTGCGACAGCCGCCAGAAATATGACTGAGCGGCACTTGCCGATCATGGAGTCTTACGTGTCGGCGCCAGAGGTGCATACCGAGGCCGTCAGAAACCCGCGCATGCGTGGAGGACCCTTCATTGATCTCGGCGGTGAACGCGTCGATGAAATCAGTGCCTTGGCGAAAGTCGCCAGACACAATCGTCCGCATCTCAATGAGTTGTCATGCGCCATCGGTAAACTGGATGAGATGCTGAGGACTCTTGCGAAAGGCTACTCACTCGAACCCTTGTACCCAAATATTCCGCGATGTTTACGTGGCTATGTGGAGCTGTGTTATGACCTGAACAACCATCCGTCGTTTCGCCTATTGGAGCCATTGTTGTACCGGAGCTGTTTCTACGACTGTTCCCTCCAGAGTATCATGCTGTCTATCATCACCGGGGATGAGCGCCCGTTTGTACTCAGTACACCAAGACTTGAATCGCAGGACCGATTTCATTGGAAGCGACCCTTTGCTGATGCTGATATCGACGAGGTTTTCCGTTTGAAGATGCGACCACAACCAATCGGTCGAATTCGTGAGATGCTCAATTGGAGTGACGACCGCGCCGATCTCTGCGCATCGTTCCTGACGTCCGACAGGCCCGAACCGTACAAGCCGTACCGAGGGCCGACAGCCAGATGGAGGTACTTTGGTCATGCCTGCGTCCTTGTCGAGACAGCTCGGACTAGCGTTCTTTTCGACCCGGTGTTGAGCTACACTTACGAAAGTAATGTGTCGAGGTATACCTATGCCGATCTTCCCGACGTGATAGATTATGTACTCATCACGCACGATCATCAGGATCACATCCTATTCGAGACGTTACTGCAGATTCGCCACAAAGTGCGCCACGTGATCGTTCCGCCGAGTAGCGGCCACCTTCACGACCCGTCTCTGCGACTCATGTTTAAGCGGTTGGGATTCACGAATATCATCGAATTGGATGAGATGGAGTCTATTAAAACGGTCGACGGCAGCATCATGAGCATTCCGTTCTTTGGTGAGCATTCAGATCTCAATATCAGGAGCAAGGCGGCATACGTGGTGCGCGTGGGCGAATACGCAATGATGTTTGCCGCAGATTCGTGCAACATCGAGCCCATGTTATACAGGCATCTCCATGCGGAGATCGGCGATGTGCATGTACTGTTTCTTGGAATGGAGTGCATCGGCGCCCCGCTGACGTGGTTGTACGGCCCACTTCTTAGTCGAACGCTCGATAGGCAGATGGATCAGTCGAGACGTTTGGCGGGCTCGAACTATGAGCAGGCAATGCAGATTGTGTCTGAGTTCAATTGTCGTGAGGTGTATGTCTACGCGATGGGTCAAGAGCCATGGTTGAATTATGTGATGAGTCTCAAGTATACAGAGACTTCAAAACCGATTCTGGAGTCGAATAAACTGCTTCGTGAATGCCATAACAGAGGCATCATGGCGGAACGACTGTTTGGCGAGAGAGAGATGTTCGTCGGGCCCTCGTAGCAGCCGTCAGTTGTGTTTGCGGCCACGACGTATTCGGACGCTGTGGCAGAAGCCATTGAGATCGATCGATTGATGTCGCGAGGGTATTCTGGCCAGACGCAAAGCGGTTGTCGTACGTGAAAGCTCGATGGGTTCAGTGGTCGGCACCGAATTCAAGTAGGCACCGGGATTGGACTACTTCGCGGTGAAGAACTGACCACGCAAGTGACTGAATTTGTACCGACCGGCGGCGGTCAGCTGTGACTAAACGTTTAACTGGACGATTGCGACGATCGATTTGACGTACTTCTTCTATGAGAAGTGCCGGTGTCAAGGCCTCAGTATCTTGCGAGTCATGGCGTTTCTTTCTTCTTCGCATTGAGCACACCTCCACCGAGGCCGCCGAGCAGCCCCCCGCCCAAGAGCGGGGTCCGCGCAGGCGGCCGGGGCCACGAACGATTCCGCGCCGGTCGCGTTGCCCACGCCGATCACCGGACCAGAGCTGGCGGCTTCGTGTTCGCGGAGCCGATGGCTCCCGCGCCACTTCTATCCGTGCCGGTGGCGATGCCCCGGACACCAGAGACTTATTCGTGAAGCCTGGCAGCGAGCGCCCCTTCTACACTACGGTTCACAGGTGAACCCAGTACGACTTCACGGGCGCTCGCACCAGCTCGTTGGGCCGACGATCGCGTCGTGCCGTCAGACCTCCATCGGTTTTAGCTGCGCGCCATCAGGGACGACGCCGGTTTCCAGATAGCGCCAGAGCGCAATTAACAGTTTGCGCGCCAGTGCGACAATCCCAATCTTCCGAAGGCGCTTCCCGCCGGCGCCAAACCGCTGCTGATACCAACGCGTCAGCGCGCTGTCAGGTTGGTGGCGGATCCAGCCCCACGCGAGCTGCACGATCACGCGACGGACATGCGCATTCCCGGCGCGCGTAATGCCTTGGTCGTAGTCGGTCTCACCGCTTTGATACGGCGCCGGTACCAAGCCGACTAGGGCGCCGAGTTCTCGCCCGTTCCGAATGCGACGCCAGCCAAAGATTTCCGTCGCCAGCACCGACGCGCCGATCGGTCCGATAGCCCGCATCGTCAACAGCTGCGTGAGGGCATGGCTCGTCGCCGGGGTCAGATGCTCCGGCCGCGTGAGTCGCAGCGCTCTCAGGTCGTGAATTTGTCCATCCACCTCCTGCAGCGGCGTCCACGTGCGAGTCAGTCGCTCCTGCAAGCCGGGAGGCAGCGGTGTGCCGTCCCAGAGATGGGCCGCTTCCAGCCGATGGAGAAACTTCGCATCGATCGGGAGTGACACGCCCTGCGTCGTCAGCAGGGAGTTCAGTCGACTCATCAGCCGCGTGCGGTCCTGCGTCAACGCTTCCAAGGTCCGCGACAGGTGCCGCGCATCTTCTTCGGCCACCGTGGGCACGCGCACGACGCGCCATGCGCGGCGGTCACCCAGGACATACCGCGCCAGCAGACTCAAGAGGCCCGCGAGATCGAGATGATCGGTCTTTGCCCGTCTGGCCCGTCGATTCACTTCGATGCTCGAGGAATCGACGACGTGATTGGTGACGCCGTGCGCGACCAGGTATCGATGCAACCAGAAGCCATCGCGGCCTGCCTCGTAACAACTCGTCACCGGCGCGTCAGACGACAGGCCGAGTCGCTTCTTCGCTCGCTCAATCTCCGTCACCAATGCGCTCACGGCACCTGCCGGGATCTGTCGGATGCGCGGGCGCTGCCCCATCCCCACCGTAAATCCCAGCTTCCACGATCGCTGCCCCAATTCGAACGCCAACAACAAGCCACCGGTCGGTGCAGTAGACTCATTCGTGCGGGTCGTGGTGATCATCGGTACGCTCCTCCTTATTGAAACGTCACGATGAGCGTAACCGCCACGACCCGTCTGTACATCGCACTGCATAGCATCTACACTGCTCGTGATCGTTCGGCAAAGGAGCGGGCATGGTTCAACGCCGCGAGCGCGATCGGGGTCTGTTCGAAGTTCTGTAGCCCGACGGCCGCAAGCTGTGGCCGTAATGGTTGTGAAAGATCGACACGCCGCTCGAGGAGGAACGGTGATTGAGATTGTCGTTCAGGCACTCGAGACCCGGTAGCCGCAGAGTCGACGTCGCCGTTCGGGCATTGACGCATGGCGCGATGGGTCGGGCGCGGCCGAACAATCTGGTGAGCACCGCCAGATTCATCAACGCGAGGGCGGCCTCAACGGAGAATACGTGAAGTGAGACGTGAAGTACGGTTCGCACGCGATCGTTTCTTCACCGGAGAGTAGCTTAATCTGATATGGAATGACCGGCCGTCAAACCTCGACGTCGCGTTGGAGGTCTGACGACCGTCGGCAAGCGTCAGCTTGCCGACATAACAGCAGTCTCGTCTGAAGAGGCGCGCGGGATCCAGGGGCGCCGAAGGCGCCGCCCGCAGGGCGCGCGAAGCCCTGGAGGCCGTGCGCCTCTTCAGACATCTCTCGAATCACGGCGATCCTCCACGGGCCGCGAAGACGACGGACGATTCAGGGCGCTTCGACGACGAGTCACTCTGACATTCGGTGGTTGCCGCGATCGCTCGCAGCAGAGCACGCATGACAGTGTTTCGTCGGGAGGACATGCAGTCTTAGGTCGCGAGTTGGGACAGGTATCCGAATCGCATGATTAAGCCGCCGATCCTCGCAATCGTGCCTGTGGTCATCCGCCGTCTCCGCGGTCTGTGGACCCACTCACTATGCCGCCGTCAGCCATGCATCCACATCGTCACGCTGCCGGCGCTTGCAAGGCCGCCCACAAGAAACCGGCGAGCTCGCGTGCGACGGCCACCGCAATCTTTGGAGCGGGCTTGTGCTGCTCCGCCATCCGCCGAAACCGACGACACAGTCGCTGCTGCGCTTTGTCGGCGATCGCAATCACTCGCCCTGGTTGCCCTTTGCGTCGCCACATGAGCGCAGCCCCGACGCTCGGTCGATGTTGATAATGCCACGCCGTCTCGATCAACAGTCGGCGAACGAGCGCGTTGCCGGTTCGCGTAATCCGACCGCGTCGACGCTTCTCCCCAGTCGAGTCCTCGCCCGGCACCAGGCCGAGATAGGCCATCAGCGCGCGTGGCGATTTGAACCGGCGGAAATTGTGCAGCTCCGCCAGCAGTAGCATCGCCGTCAAGGTGTCAATCCCGCGGAAGCAGCGCAACCAGCCGACTGGTTCCCGATAGGGTGCCGCCTCGGCGATCTCCACGAGCCGCCGATCCAACTCGATCAGACGTGCCTCCACATGATCGATCGCCAACTGGTAGTCCTCCAGCAGCACCCGTTCTGCTGCGTTCGTCCACGCGAGGCTGTCAATCCATTGCCGATGCGCCCGCGTCCAGTTCCGCCCGTTGTAGTGCAGGCCACGACGCAGGAGAAACTTCCCCAGACGATGCCGGCACCGTTGCAGATCCTCGCGGGCATCGTCGCGCGCGCGACACA
>Ga0209474_10003809_pt1 | contig 13147 bp, 9 predicted proteins | sample GraSoiAngelo_145_FD_185902 | JGI IMG/M metagenome (GOLD analysis project Ga0209474, IMG submission 185902) | Grasslands soil microbial communities from the Angelo Coastal Reserve, California, USA - 14_1009_05_20cm (SPAdes) (version 2) | ecosystem: Environmental > Terrestrial > Soil > Grasslands ...
TGTCGCGGCGCGCGGCGCGCCCGGGCCGGTGATCGAAGCCGGTGCCGATCACCGTCACGCGCACCTCGTCGGACATGCCCTCGTCGATGACCGCGCCGAAGATGATGTTGGCGTCCGCGTCGGCTTCGTTCTGGATGATCTCGGCGGCGTCGTGGACCTCGAACAGGCCCAGGTCCTTGGGGCCGGTGATGTTGAGCACGATGCCGGTGGCGCCGCCGACGGACTCTTCCAGCAGCGGCGAGGAGATGGCCGCGCGCGCGGCTTCGGCGCAGCGGTTCTCCCCGCCCGAGGTGCCGATGCCCATCAGCGCCGAGCCGGCGTCCTGCATGATCGTGCGAACGTCGGCGAAGTCGAGATTTATCAGCCCCGGGATCGTGATCAGGTCGGTGATCCCCTGCACGCCCTGGCGCAGCACGTTGTCGGCCTCGCGAAACGCGTCCAGCATCGAGGTGCGGCGCTCGACTACCGCGAGCAGCTTCTCGTTGGGGATCACGATCAGCGTGTCCACAACCTCGCGCAGGCGCTCGATCCCCTCGGCCGCCTGGCGCGCGCGCTGCCCGCCCTCGAAGTCAAACGGGCGCGTGACCACGCCGACAGTCAGCGCCCCGATCTCGTTCTTGGCGATCTCCGCGATCACCGGCGCCCCGCCGGTACCGGTGCCGCCGCCCTCGCCCGCGGTCACGAAAACCATGTCGGCGCCCTTCAGCGCCTCCTTGATGTCGTCCCGCGACTCCGAGGCGGCGGCCAGCCCGACGTCCGGGTCGGCGCCCGCGCCCAGCCCTTTGGTGGACTGGTGGCCGATGTTGAGCTTGACGTCGGCGTCGATCATCCCCAGCGCCTGGGCGTCGGTGTTGGCGGCGATGAACTCCACCCCGCGCAGGCCGGCGTCGATCATGCGGCTGACGGCGTTCGTGCCGCCGCCGCCCACCCCCACGACCTTGATGACCGCCAGATAGCTTCCGCTGCTCTCCATTGTGGTTCCGCCGAACCCTTCAGTAGGAAATTAGGGTTCGGGGCACGCACGCTCGCCGAACCGCCGGGATGGGCACGTTATGCAGGGATCTTCGCCCTGTCAACGAGCACGTCGAATCTCGCAACAATCGTTGCACATCCCAACACTCGATGCTCGCCTGAGCGGTCACCCCTGCGCATCGCTAATCCTCAAGTTGAGGATGAGTGTTCAGTGCGCTCCCGTTTGACCCCCTTCTGCGCCGGCTTCCGAGGTGGAGTTCGCGCCGCCGCTCGCCCATGGGCTCCCCCCGGATTGGCCTTCGCCGCCGGCGGGCGTGCCCGCTTCTTCGCCGGAGGCGCCCACCTGGCCCGGGGCGCCAGCGCCCCCTTCGCGGCTCACCGCCGCCGCGAGGCCCGCCGCGAGCGCGTCGGCGGCGCTCGGACTGCCCACTCCTTCGCCCGCGGCGCCGCTGGTGGCAGACTGGGCGCTCGGGGGAGCGGCGCCGGGAGCGAAGCCGGCCGCCGGGCGCGCGGGCACGCGCACGTCCACGTAGGTGGCCCCGGCCGAGCGTTCGCTGGCCAGCACCAGCGCGAGCGCCAGCCACTTGGCATGCGGGCGGCTGGCATCGCCGAAATACGCCGTCAGGCCGCTGCGCATGACCACGACGAGGCCGTGCGTGCCGCTGTACGCTCGCGCCACGAGCCCGGCCAGCGGGGCTGGGACGGCCCCGAGCACCGTGAGCGCTTCGCCGAGCGCCCGATCGGCGATGCGGCGGCCGGCCGCCGGCGCGCTGTGCGCGATGACGGTCGGCAGCGAGCCGGACAGCAGCGCCGGGCCGAGAACGACGCCGTCGGCAGCGATTGCGGTGCGCGTGCCGCCCGCCACCAACGCTGCGACCGGCGGGCGCTGCAGCACGCGAATGCGCAACGCGTGCGGGAAGCTCCCCGTCGCCCGCACTTCGCGCACGACGGCGAACGGCGCGACCGCGGCGCGCAGGGCGCCCACGTGCACGTCGAGCGTGCTCATGTGCCGGGCCGCCACGGTCAGGGCGGCGTCGATCGCGCGCGCCTCGGGGCCGTGCACGCCGCTGATCTGAACGCGGCGCACGGCGGCCAGCGAGGAGTGGCGCAGCCACAGCCAGCCGCCTGACAGGAGCCCCGCTGCCAGCACGAGCAAGATGCAGGCAAGGCGCAGCCGGCGCCGTTGCCAGATGAAGCGCAGCGCGGCGCCGAGCACGGGCAGGTGAATCCGCTGCGCGGCGCCGAGGAGCGGCAGGTGAAGCCGTGGCGGGCGCCAGGAGCGCCGCCGGGCACGAGCCGCGCGGGCGCGGCCCGGCGCGCGGCCCGCGCGCGGCGACGTGCCCGGCCGGAAGGAGCGACCGGTACCGCCCAGCGAGGCGCGGCCGGCTAGGGAGCGGTCCATCGCCGATGTGTTCGACTCGCGCGCGAAAACCCCTACAACCAGGGGAAGCGCACGTCGCCCAGCGTCTGCACCTCCGGCTCGAGCTCCACGCCGAAGCGCTCGAGCACGCGGCTGCGGCCCTCGGCCATCAGCGCGAGCACGTCCGCGGTTGTGGCCGCGCCTGTGTTCTCGATGAAGTTGGCGTGCTTTGGGGAAAAGCGCGCACCTCCCACCGCGAGGCCGCTGCAGCCGGCCTCCGCCAGCAACAGCCCGGCGCTGCGCCCCTGGGCGCGCGGGTCGTCGGGATTCTTGAACGTCGAGCCGAACGTCTTGATCCCCTGCGGTTGCGCGGCGTGGCGGCGGGTGCGCATCTCTGCCAGCGCCGCTTTGACCGCGGCCGGATCGGCCTGCTCGAGCGAGAAGCACACGCGCGTCACGATCTCGCCTTCCTCGAGGTTGGAGCTGCGGTAGGCGAGGCCCAGCTGCTGCGGCTTGCGCCGCTGCGTCCCGGAGGCGGTGGCGATCTGCACCCACTCCAGCACCCTGCCGAGCTCACCGCCATAGGCGTTCGCGTTCATGCGCACGGCGCCACCGACCGTGCCGGGAATGTTGACGCCGAACTCGATGCCCGACAGCCCGTCGCGCGCGGCTTGCGCGGCCACCGCCGGCAGGCGCGCGGCCCCGCCGCAGATCAGACGCTGCCCGCAGCGCTCGATGCGCGCCAGCTGCCCCTCGAGCTTGAGCACCAGGCCCGCCACCCCCTGATCGGCGATCAGAAGGTTCGACCCCGAGCCGACCACGCTGAGGCGCGTGCCCCTCGCGCGTGCCCACGCGAGCAGCTCGCCGAGCTCGGCCTCGCTGGCGGCGCGCGCGAAGAACTCAGCCTTGCCGCCCGTGCGCACGGTCGACAGCCGCGCCAGGGGTCGGCCGGTCTCGACGCTCGCCGGGCGTGCGGCGCTCATCGCGCTACCAGCCTGCGGGCGAGCTGATCGACGCTGCCCGCGCCCATCACCAGGCACACGTCGCCGCCCTCGAGCAGCCCGCGCAGCACCGGCTCGGCGTCCGCGAACGTGGGTAGCCAGTACACCGGCCTGCCCGCGGCGGCGTCGGCGGTCGCCTCGGCGACCATCAGCCCGCTCACCCCGGGGTAGTCGGAGGCGTGCTCGCGCGCGGGGTAGACGTCCAGCGCGCAGACGATGTCGGCACCCGCCAGGGCGCTGCCGAACTCGCGCGCGAGCAGCGCGGTGCGCGAGTACAGGTGCGGCTGGAAGACGGCGATCAGCCGCTGCGGTTCGAGCGTGCGCGCCGCCTGCACGGTGGCGGCGATCTCCGTCGGGTGGTGGGCGTAGTCGTCGTACACGCGCGCGCCGCGCTCGCTCTCGCCGAGCAGCTCAAAGCGCCGGCCCGCGCCGCCGAAGCGCGACAGCGCGGCAGCCGCCCGCGCGGGCTCGGCGCCGGCGAGGCGAGCCGCCTCCAGCGCGGCGGTGGCGTTGGCGACGTTGTGCGCGCCCGGCACCGCCAGGCGGACCTCCTGCCCGCGCCAGCAGAAGCGCGATCCGCCCGCCGTCAGCGCAAACTCGCCGCTGCCGTAGGGCACGAGCGCCGGGGCGTGCCCGGCGCGCGCGGGCGCGAAGCCGGCCTGCTCGGCGGGCGCGGCGTCGCGACGCGAGGCTTCTTGCGGCCGCGCCGCGCCGGCCAGCGCCAGCAGCTCGGGCTCGTCGCGCACGACGATCGCGGCCCGCGCACGCGCGAGGAAGGAGCGGAAGGCCTCGCGCACCTCCGCCAGCGACGCGAACGTGGCGTGGTGGTCGAGCTCGGCGCCGGTGAGCACCGCGACCTCGACCTCGAGGCTGAGCATCGAGCGGTCGGACTCGTCCGCCTCCACGACCAGCCAGTCCCCTGCACCCCAGCCAGCGTTGGGGAGCCCTCCTCCAGGGGTGCCGCCGATCAGCCAGCCCGGTTCCAGGCCGGCGCCGCGCAGCGCGTGCACGATCATCGCGGCGGTCGTTGTCTTGCCGTGCGTGCCGGCCACCGCGATCGTGCGCGCGAGCGCGCTGAGCTCGGCGAGCAGCTCCGCCCGCGGGCACTCGCGCAGGCCGCGCCGGCGCGCGGCCTGGCGCTCCACGTTGTCCTCGGGCACCGCCGAGGAGTAGATGACCTCGACGCCTTTGCCGCGCGGGATGTTCCCCGCGCGGTGGCCGACGACCGCCTGCAGCACGCCGTCGGCGGCCAGCCGCTCGAGGTAGGGCGAGCTCGCGCTGTCGGACCCGCTCACCTGCGCCCCCAGCTCGCCGGCGGCGCGGGCGTAGGCGCTCAAACCGGCGCCGCCGACGCCGATGAAGTGCAGGCGACGACCGCGCCAGGGGGCCTGCGCGCCGCTCACGCGCAGCTGGCCTCCAGCAGCTCGCGCGCGACCGCGAGCGCGGCGTCGGGCCGCGCCACTGCGCTGGCGGCGGCGGCCATCGCCTGAAGGCGGGACCGCTCGGCGAGCAGCGCGGCCACCTCGCCGGCCAGACGCGCCGCGCTGAGATCGTGGTCGGCGATCGCGATCGCGGCCCCGGCCTCGGTCATCCAGCGGGCGTTGGCGCTCTGGTGATCGCCCGCGGCGTGCGCATAGGGGATCAGGATCGCCGGCAGGCCGTGCGCGGCGATCTCGAACACCGAGCCGCCCGCTCTCGCCACGGCCAGGTCGGACGCCGCGAGCGCGTCGCCGAAGTCGGCCGGGTCCAGTTGCTCGCGCAGGTCATAGCCCGGGCGCAGCTCGCGCCGGACCAGCTCGGGGTAGTCGCGCGGGCCGCACACGTGCAGCACGCGGAAGGAGGCTCCGGCGAACGCCTCGATCGCGGCCAGGTTGATCGAACGCGCGCCCAGCGACCCACCGAACACCAGCACGCAGGTCTCCTCGGCGGCGATACCGAATCGCGCTCGCGCGCCGGCACGCTCGTGCCGGCGGGGATACATCGGCCGCCCGGTCACGCGGTAGCGCCGCGAGGCCCGCGCCGCCAGTCGCGAGCGCCGCGAGGACGGCGGAAACGCGAGGCACACGCGCCTGGCAAACGGGGCCAGGATGCGATTGCTGAGCCCCATCCGGCTGTCGGCCTCGGTCAGCACCACGGGCAGGCGCAGCGTGAGCGCGGCGAGCGCGACCGGTCCGGCGACGTAGCCGCCCCCTCCCATCACCGCGTCGGGGGCGAGCGCGGCGAGGATGCGCCGTGCGCGCGGCAGCGCCGCCGCGGCCCGGGCGAGCGCGCGAACGGCGCGCAGTGGGTTCGTGCGGCTCAGCGCCTCGACAGCGATCGTGTGCAGCTGAAAGCCGGCCGCGGGAACCAGCCGCGCCTCGGCGCGGGCGCCACCGATGAAGGCGACCTCGGCGCCCTCAGCGCGCAGCGCCTCGGCCACCGCCAGCGCCGGCACTACGTGCCCCGCGGTCCCGCCGGCGGCGATCACGATCCTCCTCGGCGCCGAGCTCACCGCCCCATCGTGGCGCTTCGCGCCTGCGGGCGTCGACACGGCGCCGCCGCGGCGCGGGCACGACGCGCAGGTGTGCGCTGGCGCCGCCGGCAACGTTGAGCAGCAGTCCCATCGCCGCCAGCATCACGATCAGGCTGCTCGAGCCGTAGGACACGAACGGCAGCGGCACTCCCGTCAGCGGGGCCATGCCGAGCACGGCGAAGATGTTGAGCAGCGCCTGTGAGAGGATCAGGCTCGTGAGGCCGACCGCCATCAGGGCGCTGTAGGAGCTGCGCGCCTTGCGCGCCGCACTGAGCCCGGCGTAGCCGATCATGCCGTACAGGAACAGCAGCGCGCACACGCCGATCGCCCCCAGCTCCTCCGCGATGACCGCGAGGATGAAGTCGGTCGGCGCCTCGGGCAGGTAGAAGATCTTCTGTACCGACTCGCCCGGGCCGGCGCCGAACAACCCCCCCGAGCCGATCGCGATCTGCCCCTGTACGGCCTGGAAGCCGCTGCCAGCTGCGTGCGCCCAGGGATTCATGAACGAGGTCAGCCGGGCCCGTGCGTACGGCCGCACGATCGCGTACAGGAGCACGAGCGCGACCAGCGCACCCGCCAGCAGCACGAGCTTGCGCATCGGGATCCCGGCCGTGACGAGCAGCGCCACGGTCGTGCAGATGATCACCATCGTCGTCCCCAGGTCGGGCTGGGTGGCGATGAGCAGGCAGGCGCCGCCCACGACGACGAGCAGCGGGTTGAGCAGCTCGCGCAGGTCGTGCACACGCTCGGGACGCCTGGCGAGCAGCGTGGCGGCATACAGCAGCAGCGCGAGCTTCAGCAGCTCCGAGGGCTGAAACTGCAGCGGCCCGGTGCCGAGCCAGCGGCGCGCCCCGTTGACGCTCACGCCGAGATGGGGGACGTGCACGGCGAGCACGAGCACGAACGAGACCGCCAGCAGCGGGCCGATCACGCCCTGCACCCGGGCCAGCCCATCGCGCGCGAGCACGCGCATCAGCACCAGGCCGATCGCCCCGTAGACGAGGAACTTGATCAGGTAGGCGCTGCCGGTGCCGCGGCCCTGGAGCAGGGACGTGGCCGAGGAGGCGCTGTAGACCATCACCGCCCCGAACGCCAGCAGGCATAGCGTCGCCGTCAGCAGCACGCGCTGCTCGAGCGGCTGCGCCCGGGAGGCACGGCCGCGGCGCCTCGCACCCTTTCCCCGCGCAGGCGGCTGTGGCGCGCGCGCACGTCGTGCTGCGGCCGCTGGCATCGTGAGCCCACTTCGACAGACAGCGGCGAAAGCCTCCACGCGCCGGCGCCCGCGCCGCCCACGGGGACGCTAGCCGCCGACCGGGACCCCACGCCGCGGCTGTTCGCCTCGGCGCCTAGGGCCCACGGGGACGCTAGCCGCCGACCGGGATCCGACGCCGCGGGCTGTTCGCCTCGGCGCCTACCCGCACACCAGCTGGCGAAACCGCTCGCCGCGCGCCTCGAAGTCGCTGAACTGGTCAAAGCTCGCGCACGCGGGCGAGAGCAGCACGACCTCTCCCGCTGCCGCGGCTCGCGTTGCGCTGGCGAGAGCGCGCTCGAGATCGCCGTACACCTGCACCGGCACGCCGGCGCCGGTCAACGCGCGCGCGATCACGGCCGCGTCTTCACCGATCAGGTACGCCCCGCTGCAGCGCGCTCGCACGGCGTCGCGCAGGGCGGCGAAATCCTGGCCCTTGCCCTGGCCGCCGAGGATCAGGTGCACCCCTGGCGCGCCCGCCAGCGCCTCCAGGGCGACCAGCGTGCTCGCGATGTTGGTGGCCTTGGAGTCGTTGATGAACCGCACCCCGCCGCGCGTGGCGATCTCCTCGAGCCGGTGACGGACGCCGGCGAACGAGCGCAGTGCGGCGGCAACCGCTTCCTGCTCCAACCCGCGCGCGAGGCACACGGCCGCCGCCGCCATCGCGTTCTCGAGGTTGTGGCGCCCGCGCAGGCGCAGCTCTGCGGTGGCGAGCAGGCGGCGATCGCGCCACCACAGCTCGCCGTCGCGCTCGCGCAGCTCGGCGCCGGGTGAAGCGCCGAAGCCGACGCGCCGGGCGCGGCCCGCGCCCAGCAGCGGAGTGGCGTCCTGGATCCCCGGCGCGGGACGGCCGGACGCAGTTGCCGCCGCCAGCAGCGAGCTGGGTAGGACCGCCACATCCTGCTCGTGCTGGCGCTCGAAGGCGTTGGCCTTCGCCCGCACGTACGCACCGAGGCTGCCGTGGCGGTCGAGGTGGTCGGGCGCGAGGTTGACGAGCACCGCCGCCTCGGGCGCGAACGCGACCGTGTCCTCGAGCTGGAAGGAGGACGCCTCGCACACGACGGTGGCGCGCTCGGGGACCTTGCCCGCGAGGCCGCTGAGCGCTGTGCCCACATTGCCCGCGACGACCACCGGCAGGCCCGCCTGGCGATGCATGTGGCCGATCAGCTCGGCGGTCGTGGTCTTGCCGTTGGTACCCGTCACGGCGATGAACTGGTTGGGGAGCATGCGCCAGCCGAGCTCGAGCTCTCCGAACACCTCCAGTCCCCGCCGGCGGGCCGCCGCGACCGCGGCTGCCTGCTGCGGCACGCCCGGGCTCTTGATGAGCGCGCGCGCGCCTGCCGGCAGCGCCGCGGCGAGCTCGCCGGCGTGGATCTCGATCCCGTGGGCCGTCAGCTCGTCCAGCCCGGCGGGCGCGCCGGCGTCGAGGCCGATCACCCGCTCCCCGTGCGCGGCCAGGGCGAGCGCGGCGGCCCTGCCCGATCGCGCCAGCCCCAGCACCGCATAGGGGCCCGGCGGCAGCGCCGGTCGGCGCCGCCGACCGGGCGGCGCCGGATGCGCCCGCCGCGCGTGCCGCCGCGCATGGCGCTGGGCGGGTCCGCTCATTTGATGCTCTGGCGGTAGATCGTGAATCCGATCGCGCAGCAGATCGCGGCCACGATCCAGAAGCGCAGGATGATCTTGGTCTCCGACCAGGCGCGCAGCTCGAAGTGATGGTGGATCGGAGCCATCAGGAAGATGCGTTTGCGCGTCGCCTGGAAGGAGATCACCTGCAGCGCGACCGACAGCGCCTCGATCACGAAGATGCCGCCCAGCAGCACCAGCAGCAGCTCGGTCTTCGTCATCACCGCAAGCCCGGCCACGGCCCCCCCGAGCCCGAGCGAGCCGGTGTCGCCCATGAAGATCGTGGCCGGAAAGGCGTTGAACCAGAGAAAGCCGATGCACCCCCCGACCAGGCACGCGGCGAGCATCGCAAGGTCGTACTCGCCGGTGATGAACGTGATCGCGATGTACGCCAGCAGCACGATCGCGGCGCAGCCCGCGGCCAGGCCGTCGAGCCCGTCGGTGAGGTTGACCGCGCTCGTCGTCCCGGCAACCACGAAATAGATCAACAGCGGGTACAGCACGCCGAGATCGACCTCGTAGTCGACGAAGCGCAGGCGCAGCGTGGGCGCGAGGTGCGCCTGGTGTTCGGCGATGAACCACAGCGCCAGCGAGATCGCGATCGTGACCAGCAGCTTGGTGCGCGCCCGCAGGCCGAGCGAGCGGCGCCGGACGAGCTTGGTGTAGTCATCGGCGAAGCCCAGCACCGCGCAGGCGATCGCCGCGCCGAACACGCCGACCGAGCGCCAGTCGTAGTCGGTCAGGATGAGGAACGGAACCGACACCGCCAGGAACAGGATCAGGCCCCCCATGGTGGGCGTGCCAGCCTTGAGGTGGTGCCCTTTGGGCCCGTCCTCGCGGATGTGCTGCCCGAACTCGCGGCCGCGCAGGAACTCGATGAACCTGGGGCTGAGGAAGATGCAGATGAGCAGCGCGGCGGTGCCGCCGAACAGGATCCGGCCCATCAGCGGCTCCGCGGGCCCGCCACCAGGCCGCCGAGCGGGGCCTCGCCGCGATCGCCGGCGCGGCCTGCACCGCGCAGCACCTCGGCGATGAGCTCGAGCCCCACTCCGCGCGAGCCCTTCACGAGCACGGTGTCTCCGGCGCGCAGGAGGCCGGTCAGAGCCTCCGCGGCTGCCCGCGCGTCGGGCACCGCGATCGCCTCCTTGCCAAAGCCCGCACCGATCTCGGCCGCGAGGGCGCCCACCGTCACGAGCAGGCCGACGTCCTGCTGGGCGGCGTGCTCCCCGACCTGGCGGTGGAACTCGCGGGCGCCGTCGCCGAGCTCGAGCATGTCGCCGAGCACGGCCACCCGGCGCCCGGCCGCCGTCTCGGCAAGATCGTCGATCGCGGCGTGCATCGACATCGGGTTGGCGTTGTAGCAGTCGTTGATCAGCACGACTCCCCCGGGCATCTGGAGCCGCTCGCCGCGAAGCGAGGAGAAGCTCACCCGAAGCTCCTCTCCTTCCGGCGTGATCCCGAGCGCCCGCGCGGCCGCCACGGCCGCCAGCAGGTTGCGCAGGTTGTGCGCCTGCGCGAAGGACGGGCGCAGCCTCACGAGCGCCTGGCCCTGCGCGCCCTCCCCCCCGTCGCGCCGGCGCAGCGCGCCGGGACCGAGGCGGATGAGAATCTCGCCGCCCTCGGCGCGTTCCGGCGTGGGCTGGCGCGTGTGATCGCGCGCTTGCGGCGCGCCGGCGGGCCTGGCCTCGGCCAGCGAGACGTCTCCGCCGGGGCCAAAGGTGATCGTCTGCAGATCGGCCCGCAGGTGGCGCTGCAGCAGCGGCTCGGCGGCCGGCACGACGACGCGCGCGTCGCGCCCGAGGCCGGCGATGAGCTCTGCCTTGGCGGCGGCGATCGCCGGCAGCGAGCCGAGCAGCTCGAGATGCACCGGTCCCACGTTCACGATCACGCCCACGTCGGGGAGCGCGATCGAGGTCAGCTCCGCGATCTGTCCCTCGCCCCGCATCGCCATCTCCAGCACGAGCAGCTCCGTGCCCGCGGGCGCCGCGAGCATCGCCAGCGGCATCCCGATCTCGGTGTTGAGGTTCTCGGGGCTCGCGACCACGCGCAGGTGTGGGGACAGCAGCGCCGCGAGGATGTCCTTGGTCGACGTCTTGCCGGTGGAGCCCGTGATCGCGACGACCCTGGCGCCGCCCTCGCCGAGCTCCTCGCGCCACGCGCGCGCCAGCGCCTGCAGGCCGCGCAGGGGCTGCGGGTGTGCCAGCACCACCCCGCGCGCGAGCGCGCGCTCGGCGTGCTCGGGCGCCACGAGCACCCCCCACGCGCCCGCCGCCAGCGCCTCCGCCGCGTGCTCGCCACCGTCCGAGCGCTCCCCGCGCAGCCCGATGAACAGCTCGCCGGGGGCGACCGTGCGCGAGTCGACGCTCGCGCCCCTCGGGCCCGGCTCGGCGCCCGTTCCGGCCCCCGCTGCGACCAGGCGCGCGCCGGCTGCGCCGGCCAGGCGCGCGGGCTGCCAGCGTCTCATCGGCCCGCCGCCGCGGACAAGCGCGCGCCCGTCGCTGCCATGCTCATGCCGCCGCTCCGGTGGGTCGGCTGGCCTGCGGCCGCGCGCGATCCCCGCCCGGCGAGGGCGCGGGCAGACCGGCCAGGGCCCGTCGGGCGACGGTGACGTCGTCGAACGGGACCTTCCTTCCTCCCGCGAGCTCCTGGCCCTGCTCGTGGCCCTTGCCGGCGATCACGACGACGTCGCCGCGGCGCGCCAGTTCGAGCGCCTGCGCGATCGCCTCGGCGCGCTCGACGATGCTCCGCACCTCGGCGCCTCCCGCCCCCTGGGCGCCGCTGAGGATCTCGGCGATGATCCGCTCGGGGTCCTCCGAACGCGGGTTGTCTGAGGTGACCAGCGCCACATCGGCCATGCGGGCTGCGATCTGCCCCATCAGCGGACGCTTGCCGCGGTCGCGGTCCCCGCCGGCGCCGAACACGCACAGCACGCGCCCGCTGGCGCCGTCGGCACGCGCGAGCTCGCGGGCCGCGGCGAGCACGTTCTGGAGCGAGTCGGGCGTGTGCGCGTAGTCGACGATCACCGCGAAGTCCTGGCCCTCGTCGACGGGCTCGAACCGGCCGGGGACGCGCACGCCGCGCCCAAGCGCATCCACGAGGACATCGAGCTCGCCGCCCATGGCGTGCGCCGCAGCGAGCGCGGCGAGTGCATTGGCGACGTTGAAGCGGCCCGGCATCGGCAGCAGGAGCTCGCGCTCCAGCGCCGGTGCGTGCAGGAGAAAGCGGCACCCGCTCAGCCCGCAACGCAGTCCGCTGGCACTGTAGTCGGCCGCCTGCTCGACCGCGAAGGAGATCGCGCCGTCGAGCTCCGCCGCGAGTCGCCGGCCGTAGGCATCCGCCGTGTTTATGACGCGCGCTCGCGGCGCTCCCGGCGGCGTGGCCGCCGCGGACGCGCTCGCCGGCGGCCGCTCGGGGTAGCCGGTGAAAAGGCGCCGCTTGCTCAGGAAGTAGTCCTCCATCGTGGCGTGGAAGTCCAGATGGTCGCGGCTCAGGTTCGTGAACACGGCGACGGCGAAGTGGATGGCCTGGCTTCGGCCGAGCTCGAGCGCGTGCGAGGAGACCTCCATCGCGCACGCGCGGTCGCCTCCCGCCAGCATCGCGTGAAAGTCGGCCTGGAGATCGATCGCCTCGGGGGTGGTGCGCGTGACCGGGCGCTCGTCCCCGCCGACGATCGAGGTGACCGTACCCAGCAGTCCGCACTGGATGCCCTGCGCCTGCAGCAGCGCGCGCACGAGGTAGGCCGTGGTCGTCTTTCCGTTCGTGCCCGTGATCCCCACGACGCGCAGCTGCGCGCTGGGGTCGCCGTAGAAGCGCGCGGCCACCGGAGCCATCGCGTCGCGGCTGCTGGACACGAGCACTTCGGGCACCGACAACCCGATCGGGCGCTCGACGACCAGCGCGGCGGCGCCGCGCTCGACGGCCTGTGCGGCGAACTGGTGGCCGTCGCTCTCAAAACCGCTCACGCAGAAGAACAGGTCTCCGGGGCCGACCACGCGACTGTCGTAGGCGAGCCCCTCGATCGCCACGTCGGCGCCTGCCATGGATTCGTCGCTCGCGTTGGCGCTGGCCAGGCCGGCGGTCAGCTCGTCGAGCCTCATGGCCTGATCATGCTACCCCGGGGGGATGCCAAGGTATGGCAGCGCGAACGCCATGATCTGGCCGAACGCGGGCGCCGCCACGGTGCCGCCGTAGATCGACCCGGCCTGGGGTTCATCGACGACCACCGCGCACAGCAGCTTCGGGTGCGCGGCCGGTGCAAACCCCATGAAGGAGGCGATGAAGGCGGTTTTCGAGTACTGGTGCGTGGCGGGATCGATCTTGCTCGCGGTGCCCGTCTTGCCGGCGAGCTGGTAGCCGGGCAGCGAGACCTCGCTGGCGGTGCCGCCGGGCGCGAGCACTCCTTCCAGCATCTGCCTCAGAGCGGCCGCGGT
>Ga0209474_10003810_pt1 | contig 13142 bp, 11 predicted proteins | sample GraSoiAngelo_145_FD_185902 | JGI IMG/M metagenome (GOLD analysis project Ga0209474, IMG submission 185902) | Grasslands soil microbial communities from the Angelo Coastal Reserve, California, USA - 14_1009_05_20cm (SPAdes) (version 2) | ecosystem: Environmental > Terrestrial > Soil > Grasslands...
AGCGAGGCCTTCAAGGAGCTCGCGCACGAAATCGCCGTCCACATCGCAGCAGCCGCACCCCGCTACCTACGGCTGGAGGACGTACCGTCCGAGATCCTCGAGCGCAAGCGAGAGGCCATCAAGGGCGACGCTCTGAAGCAGAAGAAGCCAGAGAAGGTCATCGAGACGATCATCGACGGCAAACTGAGGGAGTTCTACAAGCGCGAGATCCTCATCGATCAACCGTGGGCGAAAGACGGCGCGCAAACGGTGCAACAGGTTCTGGCTGAGGCGGTGGCCCGTTTCGGTGAGAACATCACCATCTCACGCTTCTCACGCTTCAAGGTCCACGACGAGGAGGCGACTCCCGATGGCGACCGCTAGTCCCGCTCCTGAGCCCGGCAAACCGATTTCGGCCGAGCAGGTCAAAGCGCTCCGTGACGCAACCGGGGCGGGGATGATGGATGCAAAGCGTGCCCTGGAGGCGACCAATGGCGACATGGAGAAGGCAAAGGACTGGCTGCGCCAGAAAGGAATGGCGAAGGCCGGCGCCAAAACGGCGCGAACCGCCAAAGAGGGCATCATCGCCACCTACCTCCATCACAACCATCAGCTGGGGGTGCTCGTCGAGCTCAACAGCGAAAGCGATTTCGTCGCACGGAACGAGGAATTTCGGCACCTGGCGCACGAGATCGCGGTCCATATCGCGGCCGCCGAGCCACATTACCTGCGCCGAGAAGAGGTGCCAGCGGACGTGCTCAACCGCGAACGGGCGATCTTCGAGGGCCAGGCTGCCGAGCAGAAGAAGCCGCCGGCCGTGGTCGAGAAGATCGTGCAGGGAAAGCTCAACGACTTCTACAAGCGTGAGGTGCTGCTCGACCAGGCCTGGGCCAAGGATGACAAGCACACCGTCGACCAGGTGGTCAAGCAATCCATCGCCAAACTGGGCGAGAACATAACCATTTCCCGGTTCGCCCGTTTCAAAGTCGGAGAAGCCACCTAGTCCACCGCATGCTGTGATCAAGCCGTCGGCGCTGCCGCGCTACAAACGGGTCCTCCTGAAACTGGGCGGTGAGGGCCTGGCCGGCAAGGCTGGGTTTGGCATCGATCCGGACATCGTCCACGAAGTCGCAGAGGACGTCGTGCGCGTGAAAAAGGAGTTCGAAACCCAATTTGCGATCGTCGTGGGAGGCGGCAACATCATCCGCGGCGACGCCGCCAGCAGGCAGGGGATGGATCGGGTGACCGCCGACTATATGGGCATGCTGGGAACGGTGATCAACGCCCTTGCCCTGCAGGACGCGTTGGAGAACATGGGGCAGCCGACCCGGGTGCAGACCGCCATCAGCATGCATCAGATCGCCGAGCCCTACATTCGCCGCCGAGCCGTGCGCCATCTCGAGAAAGGCCGGGTGGTAATCCTGGCGGCCGGGAGCGGAAATCCGTATTTCAGCACCGACACGACCGCTGCGCTCCGGGCGGTCGAAATCGAGGCGGAGGTCGTATTGAAAGCGACCAAGGTGGACGGCGTCTACGACTCGGATCCGAAGACCAATCCGAAGGCGAAGCGCTTTACGCACCTCGACTATCTGGACTTGATCAACCGGGATCTCCGTGTGATGGACCACACCGCGGTGACCCTCTGCCGAGAAAACAACATCCCGATCATCGTCTTCGACCTTTCGCAAGCGGGCAGCCTGGAGGGTGTCGTCGGCGGCAAGCCGATCGGCACGATGGTGGGAGGCGCGGCATGATCGAGGCGAATATCAAAGACGCCGAAGGCAAGATGACCAAAAGCCTCGAAGCGCTGGGCCGGGAGATCCTGACGATTCGCACCGGTCGCGCCAGCCCGGCGCTGGTCGATAAGATCCCGGTCGAGTACTACGGCAATCCCATGCCGCTCAACCAACTGGCGACGATCACCGTGCCCGAGGCGCGCATGATCATCATTCAACCCTGGGACCGGTCGATCATCAACGCGGTCGAGAAGGCGATTCAGAAGTCGGAACTGGGCTTGAATCCTGGCAACGACGGACAGTTGATCCGCGTGCCGATACCCCCGCTCAATGAGGAGCGTCGCCGGGAGTACGCCCGCCTCGTGAAGCGCTACGCGGAAGACGCGCACGTGGCGGTTCGCAACATCAGGCGAGAGCAGATGGACCGGATCAAAGGGTTGGAAAAGGAGAAGAAGATTTCCGCCGATGAAGCCCGGCGTGGCGGTGAGCAGTTGCAGAAAGTCGCCGACCGGTTCATCGCGCTCGTCGACCAGATGGCAGCCCGCAAAGAAGCCGAGATCATGGAGGTCTAGCGGCAAGGAGTCCCAGGTGAGCCAGGTGCCGACGCCGCCCGAGCACGTCGCGATCATCATGGATGGGAACAGCCGCTGGGCTCGCGAGCGGCTGCTGCCGCGGGTGATGGGCCACAAAGCGGGGATCGAATCCATTCGCCGGGTCGCCGAGGCGGCCGATCAGCGCGGCGTCAGGGTGCTGACCCTCTATGCGTTTTCGACGGAAAACTGGTCGCGTCCACGCGACGAAGTCGACGCCTTGATGACGCTGTTCTCGGACACGATCCGCCGCGAAGTTGATGAGCTCGCTCGCCGCGGCATCGAGCTGCGCTTCTCCGGGCGCATCCACGAGCTGTCCGCCGCGTTGCAGGACCAGATGCGGCACGCCACGGATCGAACCAGCGTCGGCGCTCGCGCCATCTTGAATATCGCCATCAACTACGGCGGCCGGATCGAAATCGTGGATGCCGTGCGCGAGCTGGCACGCGAGGGAGCCGACCTGAGCCAGCTCGATGAGGCGACGCTGGGCGCCCATCTTTACACACGCGGATTGCCTGATCCGGATCTGGTGATTCGCACCGCCGGCGAGATGCGGCTGAGCAATTTCCTCTTGTGGCAGGCGGCCTATTCCGAGTTCTACACCACGCAGACGCTGTGGCCGGACTTTGGCGGCGTCGATTTCGACGAGGCGCTTGCCTCATATCAGCGGCGGATCCGGCGCTTTGGCGCTCGTCCGGAGGAGGTCCCGCATCGAGGCCGCTGATCCTGCGGCTGATCAGCCGGTGGTAGCGGCCGCGAGCCGCTCGAACATGCTCCTTCGAGTCGGTACCGCGGCCGTGCTGATCGCCGCCGTTCTCCTCGTGCTGCTGGCCGGGTCCTTCTGGGTCTACGTCGCATTGGCCGTCGTGCTGGGTGCTGGACTGATTGAGTTCCGCAACCTGACCCGCGCCATGCAGACCCCCGCCCCGCTTTGGATCTTGTTCCCGTTGAGCTATGGACTGCTGCTGCGTGACCACTTGCCCAACTGGGCAAGCGTGACGTTTCTGCTCGCCGTCGTCAGCGTGGTCGGCCTGGGGGCGATGGTGTTTCTTCGCAACTGGCGAGCGAGCTTGGCGCGCTGGGCGCTCGCGATCGGCGGCAGCCTATGGCTGGGGCTGCTGCTCAGCTTCTATGCCTCCCTCTACTTTCGTCATCAGCCTGACCCAAACCGCCAGGGATCCTGGCTGGTCCTCGCGGTCTTCGTCACCATCTGGATTGGCGACACGGCCGCGATGCTGGCCGGCATGCGCTACGGTCGCCATCGGTTCTTTTCCGGAATCAGTCCCAAGAAAACGGTCGAGGGAGCAATCGCCGAAGTGCTTGTCAGCCTGGTCTTCTTCAGCATCGCAGGGCCATTTCTTGGCGTCGGCTTCCCCCATAACGTCCTGCTCGGTCTGCTGATCGGGATCGCGGCAGAGCTCGGCGATCTGGTTGAGTCGCAAGCCAAGCGAACCGCCGGCGTGAAGGACGCAAGTCAGCTGATTCCCGGTCACGGCGGCGTCCTCGACCGGATCGACTCACTGCTTCCGGTGGGAGCGCTTGTGTATTATTACCTTACGTTCTTGCACCTGGCGTGAGGCCGTGGGTGCAATGACCCCAACCGATCAGACGTTGCAGCTCATGCGGGACGAGTCCGCCATCCTAGCAAGACCATGAGATCCCATCGTCCTTCGTTCCGGCGCCTTGCCCTGCTCGGCGCCACCGGCTCGATTGGGCGGCAGGTATGTGACCTGGTGGAACAGCACCCCGAGCGCTTCGCGCTGCACGCGGTCGTCGGCGGGCACGATGCCGGGGCGCTCGACGCCATCGCGCAGCGACATCCCGGCGTGCACGCGCTGCTGGCGGCTCCTGCAGGCGGCGATCCAGGCCCAGCGGCGCGCGCCATCAATGAGGTCGTCTGTGACCCGGATGTCGACCTGGTCGTGGTCGCGGTGGCTGGTAGCGCCGCTCTGGCGCCCACGTTGGCGGCGCTCGATGCCGGCAAAGACATCGCGCTGGCCACCAAGGAAGTGCTGGTCTTGGCCGGTCCGCTGATTCGCGAACGCATGCGCGAGCACGGCTCGCAGGTGTTTCCCATCGACAGTGAGCACAGCGCCATCTGGCAATGCCTGTGGGGTGAAAAGAAGGAAGCGGTCCGCCGCCTCATTCTCACGGGCTCCGGCGGTCCGTTCTTGCGGCGTTCCCTGGTTTCGCTTGACGCCGTGACCATTACCGAGGCGCTCACGCATCCACGCTGGAAAATGGGACCGAAGATCACCGTTGACTCGGCGACGATGATGAACAAGGGCCTGGAAATTATCGAGGCGCATTTCCTGTTCGACATCGGCTACCCAAGCATCGAGGTCGTCATCCATCCTGAAAGTGTTGTCCATTCAATGGTGGAATTCGTCGACGGCAGCGTCAAGGCGCAGCTGGCCGAGCCAGACATGCATCTGCCGATTGCGATCGCGCTCGGCTTCCCGGACAGGATCGACGGGATCAGCCCGGCGCCCGACCTGGCCGCGCTGGGGCGGCTCAGCTTTGAGCCGCTCGACCACGCCAGGTACCCCGCCGTCAGCCTGGCACGGGCTGCCGGCGAGCGTGGTGGGACGGCGCCGGCGGTGCTCAATGCCGCGAACGAGGCCGCCGTCGGCGTTTTCCTCGACGGCCAATGCCGGTTCGTCGACATCGTCCCGCTGGTCGAGCAGGCACTCGAGGCGTCCCCGGTGGTCGACGAGCTATCCCTGGACACCCTGCTGGCAGCGGACCGGCAGGCCCGGGCCCTGGTGCGCGCTGCCGTCTCATCGGGCCGGCGCCGAAGCGAGCTGCTGGCATGAGCCCGGTGGTGCTCGTCCCGCTCGTCGTCCTGATCTTCAGCCTGCTGGTCATCGTGCACGAATCAGGCCATTTCCTCACTGCCAAGCTCTCGGGCATCAAGGTCGAACAGTTCAGCATCGGTTTTGGCCCCAAGTTGTTTGGAGTCCAGCGAGGAGAAACGCTCTACGCCGTGCGCGGCGTTCCCCTTGGCGGGTTCGTCAAGCTTGCCGGCATGGACGGCAGCATGGATGCCGGCCCACGCAGTTTCAATGCGCATCCGCTCTGGCAACGATTTCTCGTGATCGTGGCCGGCTCCGCCTTCAACTTGATCCTGCCGATCTTCATCTTCGCCGGTGTCTTCATGACGGTTGGCCTGGCGCAGGTTAAAACGCCGATTGAGGTCGGTTCGGTGGATGCAGGCACGCCGGCGGCCAATGCGGGCTTGCGTAGCGGCGACGTAATTCGCTCGGTCAACGGTCAGGCGATCGTGCAGTTCCAGGATCTTCCTAACAGCCTCAATGCCTCGAAGGGCGCCCCGGTCACCGTGACAATCGAGCGCGGCGGAACGCTGCTGACGCTGGTGATCACGCCCCGGCTCGACCAGTCGACCGGCGGGTACGTCCTTGGCTTCCACCCGGCCGCGATTACCTCCAGGCCTTCACCACCGCAGGCAACCTGGTTGGGTGTTCGGGAAACCGGCAACGCGATCGTGGGCATCGTCGGAGGGATTTATGAGCTGGCGACCAACAAGAGCCTTGGTGGCATCCTCGGTCCCAACGGCCTGGAGGGACCGGTCGGAATCGTGAAGACGACGGCCAGGGCCGCCCAGGCCGGGGTGCTGTCGGTGGTGGGTGTGGTTGCCCTGCTCAGTCTCAGCCTCGGGCTGGCGAATATCCTGCCGTTTCCCGCCCTCGACGGCGGACGCGCCGCCTTCCTGGTGCTCGAGCTTGTCCGCGGCCGACCGGTGGATCCGGCCCGCGAGCAGGTGGTGCATTACGTCGGCCTCGCTCTGTTGTTTGGACTCGTGGGACTTGTGACATATAACGATGTGTTGAGATGAGACCAAGGCGGAAATCGATCCCGGTTCGCATTGGCGATGTCGTCGTCGGCGGAGCGGCGGAAATCGTCGTTCAGTCGATGACCAAGGCCGACACGCGTGACGTCAAGGCGACCCTCAACGAGATCGCCCGCCTGAAGGACGCAAACTGCCGGATCGTGCGCGTCGCGGTGCCGACCCGAGAAGCCGCCCAGGCCATGGTGGAGATCAAGAAGTCGTCGCCGTTGCCCATCATCGCGGACATTCACTACGATGCGCCCCTCGCCCTGCTGGCGCTGCAGGCCGGCGTCGATGGACTGCGTCTGAATCCGGGGAATATCAAGGATCCGGAAAAAGTCAAGGAGATCACTCGCCAGGCCAAAGAACGGGAGGTGCCGATTCGGATCGGCGTCAATGCCGGCTCGCTTCCTGGACGCCCGAAAGAAGGTGCCGGCGTGAGGCCGCCCACGGAAGAGGTTGTGGCGGCGATGGTCAGCGCGGCCATGGGCCATATGCACATCCTCGAATCGCTGGACTTCAACCTGATCAAGGTTTCGATGAAGGCGTCCGATCCGCCGACCATGATTGCGGCGAACCGAGCGCTGGCGGAAAAGATGGATTATCCCTTGCATCTCGGCGTCACCGAGTCGGGTCCGCCTCGAACCGGCGCGGTCAAGAGCGCGGTCGGCATCGGGGTTCTGCTGGAGGAGGGCATCGGCGACACGATTCGCGTGTCTCTCGCCGGCGACTCGGTTGAGGAGGTCGAGGTAGCGTACGGCATCATCAACGCGCTCGCCGAGAAACAAACCGGGCCAAACCTGATCGCCTGTCCGATGTGCGGGCGTCTCGAGATCGACATGCTACCGATGGTCGCCGAAGTCGAAAAGGCGCTGAAGCGGATCAAGCGGCCGATCAACGTGTCGGTGATGGGCTGCGTCGTCAACGGCCCAGGCGAGGGCCAACATGCCGACATCGGAATCGCGGGCGGTAAGGGAAAGGGCATCCTCTTCAAACACGGCAAGATCGTCGGCACATTCCCCGAGAAAGAGTTGGTGCCCGCGCTGCTCAAAGAGCTCGACGCGATCGCCGCCGAAGACGCGCAGCAACTGGCCAGCTAACACAGAATTTCACCGGGCACAGGCGCGTTGAACTTATACTCACTAGCCTCATGTCCGACGACGAAAAAAAAGGCGGCGACGGCGGAAAAGACGGCGACGGCGATAAGCCGGAAACCGGCTTTGTCAAGGACATCCGCAAGCAGTCCCAGGATTTCCCCGGCTGGTACACCGACGTCGTCCGCAAGGCACAGCTCGCGGACTATTCACCGGTACGCGGCTGCATGGTCATCCGCCCCTATGGCTACGGGCTATGGGAATTCATCCGCGACGCGCTCGACGGCCTGATCAAACAAACAGGTCACGAGAACTGGTACTTCCCGGCGCTGATCCCGCTCAGCTTTTTGATGAAGGAGGCCGAGCACGTCGAGGGATTCGAGCCGGAGTTTGCGATGGTGACGCGCGGTGGCGGCAAGGACTTGGAAGAACCACTCGTCCTTCGTCCTACGTCCGAAACCATGATCGCGAGCGTGTTGCGCGACTACATCCAGTCCTATCGCGACCTTCCCGTCTTGACCAACCAGTGGAACAACGTCTTCCGCTGGGAGCTGCGTACCCGCCTGTTCCTGCGCACGCTCGAGTTCCTCTGGCAGGAAGGCCACACCTTCCACGAGACCGCGGCTGAAGCTGAAGAGGAAGTCTTCAGGATGCTCGAGCAGTATCGCCGGATCGCCGAAGAGTGGTGCGCGGTGCCGGTCCTTGCCGGACGGAAGTCGGAGACGGAGAAGTTCGCCGGCGCGCAGTATTCGACCTCGATCGAAGGCATGATGCTGGATGGCAAGGCGCTGCAAATGGGCACCTCCCATTACTTCGGCCAGAATTTCACACGCGCCTATGACCTGACCTTCACCGCCCGCAGCAACGCGCGCGAGCATCCTTACTCGACGAGCTGGGGCGTCTCCACCCGAATGGTGGGCGCCGTGGTCATGGCCCACGGCGACGACTTCGGCCTTCAGCTCCCTCCCCGGATTGCCCCGGTGCAAGTCGTGATCATCCCCATCTTTCGAACCGAGACTGAGCGAAGCCAGATCGAATCGGCCTTGACCGGTATCCTCGCCGAGCTCGACGACATCCGGATCAAGGTCGACTGGCGTGACGAGCGGCCGGGCTTCAAGTTCAACGAGTGGGAGCTGAAGGGCGTCCCCATCCGGATGGAGATTGGCCCCCGCGACCTGGCGAAGGGCGCGGTCATGATCGTCAGGCGCCTCGACCGAACGAAAACCGCGGTGGCGGTCGGGGACCTGGGCACCGCCATCCCGGCAATGCTGGAGAGCATCCAGGCGGATCTCTTCAAGCGGGCCCAGCAGTTTCGCGAGGCGCACACGGTTCGGGTGGACTCCTTGGAGTCCCTGATCCGCTACTTCAGCGAATCGGTTGGTTTCGTCATCACGCCCTGGTGCGGCGCCGAAGAGGATGAGATCAAGGTCAAGGGGGCGACCAGCGGCGCCACCACCCGCGTGGTGCTCGGCAAGCTGGACGGTCAGCAGCGTTGCGCGATTTGCGGGCGTCCAGCGACGCTGGAGGTCGCCTGGGGAAAGGCGTACTAGGCCCGCCGCGCCCTCGCCCTGATTGGGCTTTCGGAAGTTCGGGGATAATTCCGCCATACACCGAATAGGGATCTGAGCATGCAATTCGCCGACCTGCTGACCAAGGTCAGCTATCTTCCGCCCGGCGACGTCGAGGTCCTTTCACGTGCCTACGACGCCGCCGCCAGCGCCCACCATGACCAGAACCGGCTCTCCGGCGAGAAATTCATCGAGCATCCACTCAGCGTCGCCTCGATTCTGGCTGACCTGCAGCTAGACCGCGACACGCTTGCCGCCGCCATCCTCCACGACACGGTCGAAGACACCCACCTGACGGTTTCCGACCTGGAGCAGAGTTTTGGTCCGACCGTCGGCAAGCTCGTAGCCGGCGTCACCAAGTTGGACAAGATCAGCTTCCGCAGCCAGGAGCAAGCGCAGGCTGAGAACGTCCGCAAGATGCTGGTGGCCATGGCGGAGGATGTCCGCGTCGTCCTCATGAAGCTGGCGGATCGGCTGCACAACATGCGAACGGTCAACTTCCTTCCCGAGAATCGCCGGCGGGCGATGGCGCAGGAGACCCTCGACATCTACGCGCCGCTGGCCCACCGCCTCGGCATGTGGAACATCAAGTGGGAGCTCGAGGATCTTTCCTTTGCCCAACTTCATCCCGACGAGTACCAGGAGATCGTCAAGAAGATCGCTCGCAAGCGCAAGGAACGCGAGACCTACGTCGACGATATCAAAGAGATCCTGGAACGGGAGCTGACCGCGGTCGGCATCAAGGCAGACACCAGCGGGCGTCCGAAGCACGTCTACAGCATTGCCAACAAGCTGGCGCTGGGCAAGGACTTCGATGAGATCTACGACCTCTCCGCCATCCGCGTGTTAACGGATTCAATCAAGGATTGCTACGGCGCGCTTGGCGTCATTCATTCGTTGTGGAAGCCGATTCCAGGGCGGTTCAAGGACTACATTGCCATGCCGAAGTCCAATGGCTACCAGTCCTTGCACACGACCGTGGTGAGTCACAGCGGCGAGCCGATGGAAATCCAGATCCGCACCCATGAGATGCACCGGACGGCCGAATGGGGCGTCGCGGCCCACTGGACATACAAGGAAGGCACCGGCAAGGACGAGCGAAAAATGGATCAGCGGTTTGCCTGGCTGCGCCAGTTGATGGATTGGCAGAAGGAGGTGCTGGACGCCGAGAAGTTCGTCGACGCCGTCAAGGTCGACGTCTTCCGTGACGAAGTCTTCGTCTTCACACCGCGAGGTGACGTGCTGGCGCTCCCGTCGGGAGCCACGGCCGTCGATTTCGCCTACCGGATTCACACCGAGGTCGGCCATCGCTGCATTGGGGCCAAGGCCAACAGCCGGATGGTGCCGCTCGAGTACCAACTGCAGAATGGGGACATCCTCGAGATCCTGACTTCCAAGGGGCCGCATGGGCCGAGCCGCGACTGGCTGGCCTTCGTCAAGACCGCCGGCGCCGCCCAGAAGATCCGCGCCTGGTTCAAGAAGGAGCGCCGAGAAGAGAACGTCACCAAGGGTAAGGAGCTGCTCGACAAAGAGTTTCGGCGGATGCAGCAGCGCGCGCTCGCCTCCATCGGAGAGGAGCGGATCCTCGAGCTGGCGAACGAGTTTCGCTTCAGCGAGCTCAACGATTTCTACGCCGCCATCGGCTACGGCGACGTTAGTCCGCACTCCGTCCTCCTGAAGTACATGGCGGTCAGTCAGCCCGACGGGAATGGCGAATTTCCCCTTATCCCGCTCGTGCCGCAGTTCAAGCCCACCGGCGAAATCCGGGTCAAGGGTGAGCGAGGCGTGCTGACGCAGATCGCGCAGTGCTGTAAGCCGGTCCCTGGTGACCCGATCGCCGGCTACATCACCCGCGGGAAGGGGATTACTGTCCACCGCACCAGCTGCAAGAACGTTCTCAACGTCAACAACCAGGAACGCCTGGTCGACGTCGACTGGGATACCGGTGGGAGGCAGCTGTACCCGGTCGGTATCAAAATCGAGGCGTGGGATCGTACCGGGCTGCTCCGCGACATTGCCACGGTGATCGCCGAAAGCAAGATCAACCTGACGGGCGCTGAAGTCCAGGTCTACGACGACAAGACGGCGGTCATCTCGACCACCGTCGAGATCAGCAGCCTGACCCAGCTCAGCCGGCTGATGGAGCGGCTGGAGACGGTCAAAGACGTTCACACGGTTGCCCGGGAGGGCAATCTGGCCCATAGCTAGCGGCCCCAGCAGCGGCGCTGGGCGCCTCGCAACCGACATCGTTACGCGCTTGTGACGACCGCCTTCATGCAGGCCATCGCGGAAACGGTCGCCGTAACTTCGCCTACCTAGCATCGGGAAGCGATGGGTGCCCATTCCAGCGGTCGACGCGCGCTCGCCGGTTTCTTTCTCGTTGGGCCGGCGATTGTCGTGCTCTTCGGCGCCGTCGCCATGGTGGCGCTCCATCCGGTGGACGGCCTCGCCTGGGTGATGGTGCCGGATCTGACCGCCGACCTGCGGCTCGACGCGGGCCTGCAGACCAAACCGCTCAAGAACACCGTCGTGGCCGAGGCCTTGCAGGACCAGTCACTGGAGGGCGCCGATTCCCAGTCGCTCGCGATTCCCCCGGCGCTTGCGCTCGCGCCGCCGCCCGCAGCTGTTGCCATCAACCTGGCTCCATCGGCGCGACCGGTGATCAAGCCGGTGTCGACCCCGGCGCCGGCTCCGACCGCGGCTCCATCGCCGGGCCCGAGCCCATCGCCCGCCGCCTCGCCGTCCCCGAACCCAACGGCCGTGGCGACGCCTACCCCAACGCCGAGTCCCCAACCAACGCCTACGCCTACGCCCAGTCCGCAACCAACGCCCACGCCTGCACCCACACCGACACCAACCCCCAGGCCTTCGCCAACCCCCACGCCGGTGCCGACCGCTCGGTTCGCGATCGCCTCAGCCACTGAGGCCGTCTCGACCTCGACGAAAGGCCAGAGCAATGCCGGCCGCTGCAATCAGACGACGGTGATGGCGACCGGCAGCTTCACGACGAACGGCGTCGGCGGCTGGGTCTTTTACCAGTGGACCCATTACGACACGTCGGGGAAGGTCGTGGGCTCGACGCCGGAGGCGCCAATCCGGGTTGCAGCTGGCGACACCAGCTCGCACGCGGTCATGCCTGACTCGTTCACGCCACAGCACAGCGGTTCGGACAAGCTTGTCTTCTGGAGCCCGGCCTATGCAGCCGCGACGCAAAGCTGGAGCTGTGTTGGCTAAGCGACTGACGCTCCCGGCGATGCGGATCCGAACCCAGATCATCCTGCCGTTCCTGCTGCTGATGTTGATTCTCGGTGTCATCGGCACTTACCTGACGACCAGCCTCGTGGCCGGCTCGCTCGAGAGCCGCATTGCGGACCAACTGGTCCAGGCGGAGAACGCCGCCCTCGATGCCGCGGTCAAGCTGCAGGGGCGACAGGTGGCGGCAATCCGGCTGGTCGCCAACACCGAGGGCGTCGACCAGGCCGTCCGAGCCGGAGACGCCGCCAGGCTCCGCCAGCTGATCGTGCCGCTCGAGGTCAACAACCGCCTGGGCACGGTCATGATCTTCGACGCTTCGGGGAAAACCATCCTCGAGGTCACCCAGCCCGACACCACCAACCCCAACGGGCTGGTCTTCAAGAGCGGCACCGACCTCGCGACCGAGGCGCTGGTTCAGCCGGTCTTGAAGGGCCAGTACGACGCGCTCGGCGATAAGTACATCGGCTACCTTGGTGCTCCGGCCACGGCGCTGGCGGCCGCTGGGCCGGTGATGCTAGGCGACCGCGTGGTCGGGGGCGTGCTCGTTCAATCGTCGTTGGCCGACGTGCTGACCGAGATGCAAAGCAAATCGGAGGCCCAGGTCGCGCTGCTCGACGGCAATGGGAGCCTGCTGGCGAGCACGCTGGCCGGGGTCAAGGGCGAGCTGATCGACGAGCACCTGCGCTCCTACCTGGCGCTTGCCTCGCCGGGCCGCGCGGCAACGCGGACGTTGACCATCGGTAACCAGGCGTATGAATTCCAGGTCACCAACTTCTACTTGCGCCAACATATCGAGGGCTACCTTGCGGTCGCTCTCTCGCGGAAAAGCGTGATCGACGCCGGCGTCCAGTCGGCCATCCAGATGACCGCGCTCTTCGCCGGCGTGGTCCTGATCCTGCTCCTGGTCGGATACCTGCTCGCCTTGCGGCTTACGCATCCGATCGAGGCGCTGGTTGCCGGTACCCAGGCGGTGGCTCGGGGCGACCTGAGCCAGCGGCTCGAGGTCCGTCGTCGTGATGAGCTCGGCGAACTGGCGACCGCGTTCAACACGATGACGCAGGACCTGCAGG
>Ga0209474_10003814_pt1 | contig 13127 bp, 11 predicted proteins | sample GraSoiAngelo_145_FD_185902 | JGI IMG/M metagenome (GOLD analysis project Ga0209474, IMG submission 185902) | Grasslands soil microbial communities from the Angelo Coastal Reserve, California, USA - 14_1009_05_20cm (SPAdes) (version 2) | ecosystem: Environmental > Terrestrial > Soil > Grasslands...
GAAAGTTATCTCATTGAGATCACAGCGCAGATCTTTCGCAAGATTGATCCTGACACCGGCAAGCCGCTAGTGGATGTGATCCTCGACAAGGCCGGCCAAAAAGGCACCGGCATCTGGACACTTCAAGCCGCAATCCGCCAATCTGTCGTCATATCAACGATAAACGCCGCTGTTGAAGCGCGCGTGATTTCAGATCGGAAGGAGGAACGCGTGGCTGCGTCGAAAATTCTTCCGCAACCGAGAGCCCGAAAGTTCAAAGGCAATCGCGCTCGTCTCGTCGATGCAGTGCGCGACGCGCTTTATGCGTCGAAAATTGTGTCTTACGCGCAGGGAATGGAGCTTCTGCGTTCTGGAAGCACCGAATACAAGTGGAACCTCAACCTGAGCGACATCGCCACCATCTGGCGAGGTGGCTGCATCATTCGCGCGAAATTCTTGAACCGGATCGTGCAGGCGTATAAGCGCGATCCCGCACTGCACAATCTTCTGCTCGATCGCTATTTCACGAAGGCGATCAAGAAAGCGCAGCCCAAATGGCGTCTAGTGTTATCGGCCGCTATCAAACATGGCGTGGCCACCCCCGCATTTTCCGCGTCTCTGGCATACTTCGATAGCTATCGCTCCGCTCGATTACCGGCAAACCTTCTGCAAGCGCAACGCGATTTCTTCGGCGCGCATACTTACGAACGGATCGATAAGCCCGGCGTCTTTCACACCGAATGGATCGAGTCCGATCAAAAAACAGTCGAAAAATCGACCCAGCCGAAAACGCCGCCGCCGCATCACGCAGGGGAATAGCTGTAGCCGCCTTCCTGTGGCGGCTCGCGTTTCGCACAGCGAAGCGGCTACAGCATTAATGAAAATCGTGCGACTCGCTTCCGACGAGTTGTTCATGTGCGAGCGACCTGATGTCGCGCGCTTTGATCAAAACGACGCCATCCGAATTTTGCACTTCGCCTTCGATAAGCAGGAAGGCTTCCTCGGTGATCACGAGCCGAAGGCGTTCGAACAAGTTTGGCTCAACAATTGCGTTTGAGACGCCTGTCTCGTCTTCCAAGCTAATGAAAACAAATCCTTTCGCTGTGCCGGGACGTTGTCGACAAATTACGTTCCCGGCGATTTGAATGGTCGAACCATGCCGTGCGCGGACAAGGTCGATCGCTCGCCAAATATTCGATAAACTTTCACGCAACAGCTTCATCGGATGCGGTCCGGTGGTGAGGTTCATGGTTTCATAATCGGCGCGCACACGCTCAGGTAAGGTCATTCGGGTCAAAGGCGAGTCATCCCGAGCGGAACGAGGGACCTCACAAAGGGTGATGGAATGTTCTTTGTTCCCAGTGTGACCAAAGCTTCGTGAGAGAGGTCCTTCGCTTCGCTCAGGATGACACCCGTTGTGTGTAAGCAAATCGTCGTGCAGCGTTTCTTCCACTTTCCACATTGCCGCGCGGCGATGTTCGGCAAAACAATTGAGCGCGCCGAGTTCCGCCAATGCTCGCAATTCATCTTTTGAAAGCGAGACCCGTTGTTTGAAATCGTCCAGCGATTTAAACGATCGACTTTCTCGTTCGTGCTCGATTTGCTCGCCGTGCTCCTGGCGCAATCCGTTCACGACGCAAAACCCGAGCCGAAACGTATTGTCGTCGATAACGGTGCAGCGCCAATCGGATTTCATGACGCACACCGGCTTCACTTTTACGCCGTGTCGCTGCGCATCTTTGACGATTGTTGCCGGCGTGTAAAAGCCCATCGGCTGATTGTTCAAGAGGCTGGCGTAAAATTCCGGCGCGCTGTGCACTTTCAGATACGCGCTGCCGTACGCGAGAATCGCGAAACTGATCGCGTGCGACTCGGGAAATCCGTAAAGCGCAAAAGACGAGATCGACTGAATAATTTTTTCGATCTTGTCCGACGCCACGCCTTTTCCCTCCATGGCGGCGCGCAATTTCGCGCAAACTTTATTCATTCGTTCTTCCGAACGGTGGAAACTCAGTGCGCGTCGCAACTCTTCCGCTTCGTCACCGGTAAAATCGGCTATCACCATTGCGATCTTGAGCATCTGTTCCTGAAAAAGCGGAACGCCGAGCGTGCGTTCCAGCACAGGCTTCAAGCGATCATCGAAATACGTCACGGGCTCTTTCTTAGCGCGGCGCGCCAGATATGGATGGACCATGTCGCCTTGGATCGGGCCCGGCCGGATGATCGCGACTTCAATCACGACGTCGTAAAAACATTCGGGCTTCATTCGCGGCAACGTCGCCATTTGCGCGCGGCTTTCGATTTGGAAAACGCCGATCGTGTCGGCGTGCTGCATGATTTCGAAAGTCGCCGGGTCATCTTTGGGAATGTGTGCCAGATCGAGAGGCCGCCCGCGCTCGCGGCAAAGCTCCAGCGCATCCTGCATTACCGACATCATGCCGAGGCCTAACAAGTCCACCTTCACGATGCCCAGATCTTCGCAATCATCTTTATCCCATTGCGCGACGACGCGGCCTGGCATCGAGGCGTTCTCCAACGGCACAAATGAGCTCAACTTGTTCTGACAAATGATCATGCCGCCCGAATGCTGCCCGAGGTGCCGCGGCAAGCCGTAAATGGCGCGATACAGCCGGATGAATGCAGACATGCGCGGATGATCTTTCGGTAAGCCGGCCTGCTCGATCTGTGATTCCAACTCGAGCGTGTGCGGAAAATCACCGCTGGCAAAAAGATGCGAGAACCGATCGATGATGCTTGGTGAAAAGTTCAGCGCCTTGCCAATCTCGCGCGCGGCGCTGCGGCCGCGGTAACTGATCACGTTCGCAGTCATCGCCGCGCCGTGCTTTCCGTAGCGGCGATAAATTTCCTGGATCACGGCTTCGCGTCGATCGCCGCTGGGCAGATCGAGATCGATGTCCGGCCAGCCTTTGCGGCTCTCGTTCAGGAACCGTTCGAACACCAGATGATTTTCCACCGGATCGACCGGCGTGATCCCGAGGCAATAACACACTGCGCTGTTAGCGGCGCTGCCCCGGCCCTGAACCATGATGTTGTATTCGCGGCAGAAATTGATGATGTCCCAAACAATCAAAAAATACCCGGGGAACCCGAGCTTACTTATCAGCGCGAGTTCTTCCTCGAGTTGATGCTTCACTTTCGCGCTGATGGCGGCGTAACGCTGTTGCGCACCGAACCAGACGATGGTCTGCAAAAATGATCCCATAGTATGACCTGCTGGCACCGGGTATTCGGGAAATTCGTATCCGAGATTCTCGAACGAAAACGTGAGCCGCTCGGCCAAGCGCGATGTGTTTTCGATTGCTTCCGGCAAATCGCGAAAGAGTTCTCGCATTTCCCGCTCGCTCTTTAAATGACGTTCGGCATTTTGCGTTAGCAATTTGCCGGCGGCATCCAGCTGCGTGTGTTCGCGGATGCAGGTGAAAACATCCAGCACCTCCCGTCCGTACGGCTTCGCGTATTGCACGCCATTGGTCGCGAGGAGCGACAATCGATTTGCGCGGGCAAGATCGATCAGATCGCGATTAATGCCTTCCTCGCCGCGAATGAAATGCCGTTGGATTTCCACGAAAACATTTTCGCGACCAAACACATCGATTAGTAATTTGGCGCGATCTGCGCAATTCTGGGTAGCGCACGTGTCTCGCGTGCTGGCAATGGCGTCCTCGCCATCGCGAACTTTTTTGGACGCACTAAATCGATTCCGAGTTGTAAATGTTTCGAAAGATTGTTTCGGCGCGACGCCGAAACCAACATCCGGGACGGATGCGCTACCCAGAAATGTCACCAAACCTTGTGCGAACTGAGATAACTCGTCCCATCGCACCGCGCATTGCCCTTTTTCGCTCCGCAAATGCGCCTGGGTCAGCAGTTCGCAGAGATTTTTGTAACCCGCGCGATTTTCGACGAGCACAGGCAAAATGCTGCCGTCTTCCATCGATAATTCGCAGCCGATAATTGGTCGCACGTTGTGTTTGCGTGCGGCGACCGAAAATCGTTGCGCGCCGTAAACGCCGTTGCGATCGCATAACGCCAGCGCGGGCATTTCCAGTTCGGCTGCGACTTCAGCTAATTGCTCCGGGAACGAGCCGCCCCGCAAAAAGCTGAAGGCGCTGCACGCATGAAGTTCGACGTAGGACATGGCACCGTTAAATCGTTAAAGCGTTGAAGCGTAAATTGGAGCTTCCGCCTCTCCTCTTGCGAAGAGGAGAGGGTAGGGTGAGGAGTCCAAACGATTAGTCATAAATTCCATCGATCTCCCATTGGGCTTCGCCTTGGTGGCAGCGCACCACAACGCCATTGTCGATTTGCAAATCCCATTCGGCGCGCGCCCATGCTTTTTCGTCCCACCAATTTCCGGAAATCAAATACGGCCCGCGTTGATTGATGACTTTTCCAGAAATTTCCGGACTGCGAATGTGTGCGAGGGTATTTTCATCCAACAAGAGTGATGCAGAGACTGCGGGCCGAAATCTTCGGAACGCAACCCGCTGCAATGTGGCAAGAAGTCCCCTCACCCTGCCCTCTCCCAAACCCACTCCTTCGCCCTCACTGGCGCTTCGCGTCCGTCTCTCCCAGCGGGAGAGAGGGAGAGGCGATCCCTTCTCCCCATGTGGGGGAGAAGGCGAGAATGAGGGGTTATTGGAACTCCACGAAAATGGCTCCATGCGAAATGCATCTGGTCGATGCGTTTCCTCGATGACCGGTGTGCCGACGCGTTCACTTCCAAACAGGGCGGTCAAACGCGCAAGTGTTTCTGAGAGTTGATGCGGATTGCGCAGTGTCGTTTCGAACAATCCAAACTGTTCCTTGGCAGGTTTAATCGGCTGCGCGCTTAGCGCGACAGCAACGATCGGCTGTTCCGATCGAAAATTCTCCAGATGCGTGTGCAGCATTCGGAAGAGAAGATCGACATCATTGGTCGGCTGCGGAATTTTGAAAACCCGCTCGTATGTTTGCTTATTTCCAAACGTGATTTGCAACGTCAGTTCTTTTGCGACGAGATAGATGGCACCCAAACGCACTGCGAGTTGCTCCAAAAAACGCCGGAGCATAAATAGCAGCGGCTCGGCTGTTTCAATTTCGTGCTCGAATTCAAAGCTTTCCTCAAACGACTCCGGCGGTCGGACGAGTTTAAGCACCCGATTGGATTGCCCATTAGCGCGCTCCCACATTCGGATTGCTTCGGGGCCGAGCCGCGCGCCCAGCTGTTCCTTATCAAGCCTCGCCAGTTGGCCAAGTGTGTGGATTCCCCACTTGTGCAGGATCGCGAAGATTTCCTGCACCTCCATTTGCCCTTCCATGCGGGCAATCTACAGCAGACTGCCGAATATGTTCAAGTGAACATTTCAGCTTCCTTGTGAGGCAGACAATCGTATCTGCCCGCCGCAACGCTCGCAGACAGGATTGTCTGCGTCACTTTCTCAAATTATTTCCACCGGGCACTTCGGTAATGCTTGCATGAACGCGCGCCCGTACGGCCTCGTAACAATGCGATTATCGAGGATGACGATGATGCCGCGGTCGCTTTTGGTGCGGATTAAGCGACCGACGCCCTGTCGCAGTTTCAGGATCGCTTCCGGCAACGAATATTCGGTAAACGGATCGCCGCCGCGCTCCTCGATCAACTCTAGTTTCGCTTCGATGAGCGGATGATCGGGCACGGCAAACGGCAGGCGCGTAATGATCACATTCGAAAGCGCTTCGCCCGGGACATCCACGCCGCCCCAAAAACTGTCCGTGCCAAAGAGGACACTGCGCGGCGTTGATTTAAATTGCTCGAGCAGCTTGCTGCGCGGTGCGCCGCCTCCCTGCATCAGAAGGTTCATGCCGTTCTCCACAAAAAATTTCTGCATCGCGCCTGCGACGTGCTGCATGTCGCGGTAATTTGTGAAGAGGACAAAGGCGTGCCCATCGGTCTTTTTGACGAAATGCGCGATCCATCGCTCCAGCTCTTTCTGATATGCGGCGTCGCGCGGGTCGGGCATTTTTTGGACAACGAACATGATCATTTGCCGCTGAAAATCGAAAGGACTGCCGAGCTGCAATGGCTCGGCCTCCATCGCGCCGATGCGCTCACGAAAATAGACAATGTCCGCGCGGCCTACCGCCAGAGTGGCGCTGGTCATGACGCAACAACAGTTCTCTCGAAAGAGCATTCGCCGCAGCACCGGCGCGAGATCGATGGGCGCAGCGTTGAGAGCCAGGAACCGCTCCGTTTTCCCGGTGCGCTCGATCCAGTAAACGTGCTCCGGCTCGGTTTGCTCCAGAAAAATGGCAATGCCGTCGCGTGCGTCGCGGATGCGCCGGCCGTATTCCTGGAGTTCTGCTTTCAGAATTTCGTCATCGGCGCGTTTTACCACCTCGGCGACGCGCGCCTGGAGCGCTGTCAACCGGCCAGTGATCGTGTCCGAAACAAAATCTACATCCCGAACGCGAAACTCGCGGCCTTTACGAAAATCTGATTTCACCTCAACGGCCGCGAAAAATTTATCAACGTCATCGACCAGCTCCGCCGCGAGTCGGACGCCGACCGTATCGCGCAACACAGTAAACAGCCCTTTGCGCGTGCGCGCGTTGTAGAGGCGCTGGATTGTTGATCGCAATCCATATTGCGAGATGCCGATACCGATCTGCTTCGACGCCACCTGTTCCACCGTGTGCGCTTCATCGAAAATGATAAAGTCATTCGGGAAAAGGAACCCGCTCTCGCGTTCTTGCTGTGCATCTGGCGAGCCGAGCAAGATGAAAAGCAACGTGTGATTCAGCACAATCAGGTCCGCAGCCAGCAGACGTTTGCGCGCCTGCTGATAGAAACAGCGCGGATTTTGGCCGCAGGTTTTCTGGGTGCAGATATGCGCTTCGCTGCAAACTTGCGTCCAGACTTTTGGATTGGGCTCCACTGATAAATCGCTGAGCGACCCATCACGGGTCGTGCTCGCCCATTCGGCCAGGCGCTGCAATTCGCTCGCCTCAGGCCCGGTGAAAAGTTCCTTCGAGCTTTGCAACGCGCGCTCGAGCCGGCGCGGGCAAAGATAATTTTGCCGGCCTTTCATTAACGCGGCGTCGAATTCGACCGGCAGCATTTTTTTCAAAATGGGAATGTCCTTGTGCAGCAGTTGTTCCTGAAGATTGATCGTGTGCGTGGAAACGATCGCCTTTTTGTGCCGCTCGAGTGCGAAGAGGATCGCCGGGGCGAGATAAGCGAGCGATTTGCCCACGCCGGTTCCGGCTTCGATCACCAAATGGCGCTCTTCCTCCAGCGCTTTCGCGACAGCCGCCGCCATCTCCTGCTGTTGTGGGCGGAACTCAAAGTTCCTAGCCTTCGACAGCGGTCCGTTCTCGGAGAAAAACGCACGAACCCGTTCCACAAATTCGCTGCCGATGTCGTTTTTTAGCGCGATCATTTGGAACTAGCCCAGCGTTTTAACCCGTATCTGGTTCGACATCTCACTCCTGTCATGTTGAGCGAAGCGAAACATCTCTGATATTTGTTGGTCGCAGCGCAAATAAACTGATTAGAGATTCCTCGCTTCGCTCGGAATGACAACTACTTGGTTGCCGAAATCGTAATTGTAAATCGCAAACGACGAGCTGAAATTCAAAAATCGCAATGAAACTCCTGGATCGATACGTCATTCGTAATTTCCTGCTGATTTATTTTTACTGCATTGCCGGCTTCATTTCGATCTGGCTCATCTTCGATGTCAGCGACAATATTTCGACCTTTATTGACGAACACGTGGGTCTTCTGCTCGTGATTCGCTATTACGCGACCCAGGTTCCGCAAGTCTTGATCATTTTGCTACCGGTTTCGCTCCTGTTGTCGCTTCTTTTTGCGCTCGGTCGAATGTCGCGGGCGAACGAAATCGTTTCGATGCTCACAGCGGGCGTAAGTCTGCCTCGCGTCTTGCTCCCGTTGATTGGCATGGGGCTGCTCACGGTGGCAGCGAGCATGGCGCTCAACTATTCGCTCGCGCCGCATTCAGAACTAGCGCGGAAAACATTTATCGACGAAGCGCAGTCGCGTCCCAGTCGCCAGATCCAGGGACAAATTTTTCGCAATCGAACGGACTCGCGCACCTGGTTCATTCAGAACTTCCTTCCGCGCAGCAGTACATTCAACAACGTGCAAGTGCTGCAACAGGACGCCAACGATAACATCGTAACGAACTACGTTGCGACTCGTGCCTTGTACCGGCCGGAAACAAAAGCCTGGGACTTGGAGAACGTGAAAGTCGTTCACTATGATCCCGCCGGAAATATCGTTGACGAGCAGATTTATCCTTCGCTCGAGATCGAGCACTGGAGCGAAACGCCGTTCCGGCTGGGAAGCGCAAATGAGCGCGCAGAATTCCTGAGCTTGCCGGAGCTGCGGGAGTATCTGCGTTACAATTCCGATTTTCCCGCGACGCTGCTCGCGCCGTTTCGCACTCATTTGCAGTATCGGCTGGCCTTGCCGTTGACGTGCCTCGTAGTGGTATGTATTGCCGCGCCGCTTGGAATTGGCTATTCGCGCCGGGGAGTTCTATCCAGTGTTGCCGCAGCAGTCATCCTGGTTTTCACCATGAACTTTCTAGTCCACCTTTTTCTAGCCTTGGGCGAAGGAGCCCGCGTTCCTGCATGGATCGCTGCTTGGACGCCGAACATTCTTTTCACGGCAATCGGTCTCTACTTGCTCTATCTTCGGGCCTCCAATCGCGAACCGCCCAGCTTTCGTCTTTTCACCGCGCGGCGTATAGTTGCGCGATGAACCCACTGCTGAACGAATGGGCAATTAAGCATCGCGCAGACTCCTGCGCGGTGACACAACGGCCGTTCGTACCCGGCGAATATTTTTATACCCTGCTGTATCACGATACAGATGGTTACCGGCGCGAGGATTTGAGCGAAGAAGCATGGGAAAAGCGAAATGAAAATATTCGGCCGTTTTCATTTTGGAAATCGCGTTACGAACCGTTGCCGTCAAAACCGGCCGAACCGGTGCCCAAAGAAAATGCAGAGCAACTTTTCCGCCGTTTGATGTCGTCGAAGAACCCGCCTGCAAACGCGTGCTACGTCCTAGCCGCGATGCTCGAACGCAAACGCGTCTTAAAACAAGTGAAGACAGAGTCCTACGATGGCGGGAGGCGTGTTCTCATTTACGAACAGGGCACAACCGGCGACGTATTCGTCGTGCCCGATCCGCAATTGCGCCTCGACGAACTGGAAACCGTGCAGAACGAAGTTGTGCAGTTGCTGCAGAACGCAACGCCATGACTACTGAATCTCCACCGCTTAATTACAAGATCGGCAACGAACGCCTGATCAGCGTTACCGAAAAAGCCGCGCGTAAGCTGGCGTCGCTGCTTGAAGAAAAAGGCCAACCCCACGGTGCGTTGCGCCTCAAGGTTGTCGGTGGAGGCTGCTCCGGGCTGCAATACGTCATGGATTTGGTGGAGGGACCGAAGGAGCGGGATATTCTGGTGCCAACACAAAACATTCGGCTGGTTGTCGATCCAAAGAGCGCGCTTTTCGTCAGCGGCTCGGTTCTCGATTACAGCGAAGATCTGCAGCAAGGCGGCTTCAAGGTGACAAATCCCAACGCAGTCGCGCACTGTTCCTGCGGCGAAAGTTTCGCCGTCTAGAAAAGCTGTTCTCGGATAAGCGGTCGTTTTCTCGAGTGGTGTGCCGATTCGTCATTCGTCATTCAGTCACACCTTCATGACCTCAGCTTCCTTGTGCTTGAGATGATCATCGATGGATTTGACGAAGCGATCGGTGAGCTTTTGCACTTCATTCTGAACATCGCGGAAGCCGTCCTCAGTTAGTTCGCCCGTTGCCTTAAGTTTCTTCGCTTCGTCGAGCGCCGCGTGCCGATTCGCGCGCACACGCACACGCGCTTCCTCGGCCATTTTGCCGAGGGAACGGACAAGTTCTTTGCGCCGCTCTTCTGATAGTTCCGGAATCGGCAATCGAATAATTTTGCCGTCAACCGCAGGCGTAATGCCGATCTTTGATTCCTTCAACGCTCTCTCGATGTCCGGCACAGTGCCGGCGTCGAAAGGTTGAACCACAAGCAAACGCGGCTCGGGCGTGGTGATCAAAGCGAGTTGCTTTAATTTCATGTTCGATCCGTAAGCGTGAACATCGACGTTTTCCACAAGCCCGGGCGAAGCTTTCCCAGTGCGCACCGCGGCAAATTCGTGCACCATGTAATCGACGCTTTTCTCCATCGACATCTCGGCCTCGAGAAGAATGTCATCTCTGCTCATGTCGTCTGAATTTTTACGTCCGAAGGGATCTCGTCGCAAACGAGGGTGCCAACTTTGCGTCCCAGCACGGCGTCGCGAATGCTGCCGGGCTTGTACATGTCGAACACGACGATCGGGATCTTGTTGTCCATGCAAAGACTGAACGCCGTCGAATCCATGATTTGCAAACGCTTTGCGAGAGCTTCGCTGAACGTCAACCGATCGAAACGTCGGGCGTCTGGAAACTTCTTCGGGTCGCGATCATAAACGCCGTCGACCTTGGTAGCCTTTAGGATTACGTCCGCGCGAATTTCGCTCGCCCGCAGAGCGGCCGTTGTGTCGGTGGAAAAGTAAGGATTACCAGTGCCGGCGGCGAAAATGACGATGCGCCCCAACTCGAGATGGCGAATGGCGCGGCCGAGGATGAATGGCTCGGCGACATTTCTCATGTCAATCGCGGTTTGTACGCGCGTTTCGACGCCCATGTGGTCAAGCGTGCTGCGCAGCGCGAGCGCGTTGATGACGGTTGCCAGCATTCCCATGTAATCGGCCGTGGTGCGGTCCATCCCGCGCCCCGACGCCGAAAGGCCACGCCAGATGTTTCCGCCCCCCATCACAATGGCTACCTGCACATCCAAGTCGCGCACTTCTTTGATGCGCTCGGCAATCTCGCGAACGACGGTAAGCGAAATATTATCGCGGGCGCCGCGGTCCTGCATCGCCTCACCACTTAGCTTCAGCACGACGCGCTCATAAACTGGTGCTTCCTTCTGCATCCGCGACCATCATCACGCAAACAGGCCGGTTTTGGAAAGCAAAATGGTAACCGCTGTAGCCGCTGCGCTGTGGGCGACACCTTGCGTCAGTCGTAAAGATCCCTCGGCCCTCGCTCCGCACAGCGAAGCGGCTACAGTTTCGTTGCGTGCCCACGCAAAAATTCCGCGGCGCTCATTCTGCGTTTGCCTTCCAATTGCACGTGCCCCAACGAAAGCGCGCCCTTGCCGGCGGCAATGACCAATCGGCCTTGGCTGCGCAGAATTTCGCCTGGCTGGCCGCTGAGATCGACAAGCGTTGCGGAAAAGACTTTCAAGTTTTGTCCGCCGATCTGCGTAAACGCGCCAGGCCACGGATTGAAGCCGCGAATTTTTCGCTCGATTACTTCCGCCGATTCGGACCAATTAATTTTCCCGTGTTCCCGCTTCAGCTTTGGCGCATAAGTCGCAAGCGTATTGTCTTGCGGAGTGCGGGGCGCGATTCCCATGGCGAGCAAGCGCAAAGATTCGAGCAGCGCTTCAGGTGCGATCTGCGCCAACCGATCGTGCAACGCTCCACCCGTATCGTCCGGCAGGATGTCGCCCGGGCGCTGTAACAGGATGTCGCCGGTGTCGAGTCCCTCATCCATGTACATCACGGTAATGCCGGTTCTCTGATCCCCGACCGCAATGGCTGCCTGAATCGGTGCGGCGCCACGCCAGCGCGGCAGAAGCGATGCATGCAGATTCAAGCAGGCAATCTTTGGAATTTCCAGAACGTCGCGTGGCAAGATTTGGCCGTAGGCGATCACAACAATCACATCAGGTGTTTGTGCGCGAATCTCTTCAATTGTGTTTGGATCTTTGATTCGCGGTGGTTGCAAGATCGGCGCGCCGGGCGGTCGCCCCCTACCAATCAACACTTTCTTGATCGGCGGCGGCTCGATTTGCTGAGTGCGCCCGACCGGCTTGTCCGGCTGCGTCACAACTCCGACGACGTCGTGTTCTGATTTCAACAAAGCTTCCAGCGTCGGCACGCCGATCTCGCCAGTGCCGATGAAAACGATGCGCATGCCGAACTACTGCGTCAGTTGATGCACGGTCCGACGACGCGGGCGTCGCCGCGATACCGCCTGCGCGAGCATTTTCTCTCCAGCGGTGACCTCACGCCGGCCTACCGACGATCCGCACCCGGTGCAGAGATAATCGAAGATTTCCCGGTCAGGTAGAACTAGCAGCAGCCGCTCGCGCACCGGCATCGCGGCTTTGCATTTTTCGCAGTAGAGACTGGAGGCAGTGAAATTTTCAAACTGCTGCTGGTTCATACACGCCGTCGTTCACGCTCTGTAGAATCTCGAGCAGAACTTTGGCGGGCGGCTGAGTTGCGTCAACCACCGTAACCAGCTCTTGCGGGTAATATGAGAGCACTGGCCTTGATTCCTTCTCGTAGATATCGAGACGCCGCTGGATGACTTGTTCGTTCGCGTCGTCGAGGCGGTTTTCCTTTAAAGCCCGCTTCTTGAGCCGGTAAAAGAGCGTCTCGCGATCGGGGCACGCGAGATGAAACAGCTTTTTTACGTCGATCATTTCATCCATGATTTTGGCCTGGCCAAGGTTTCGCGGAATCCCGTCGAGCACGAGCGTGTCAATGTCCGGCTTGAACTTGTGCGCTTCCACGGCTGCATCGATTGCCTGTCGCCACAGCTCCACTGTGATGTCGTCTGGAACGAGCTGCCCTTTGCTTGAGTATTCAAGGAAGGCCTTTCCGACCTTCGTGCGCGTGTCAATGGAACGGAATACGTCGCCGCAGGCGCAATGATAAAGCCGTGGGATCGTGCCGAGCGTTTTGCCCTGTGTGCCTTTGCCACTGCCAGGCGCGCCAAAAAGAATAAACGTCTGGTATTTCATCTGCGAAACCCGCTTATACTGCAAGCCCGCCCAGCTGGGGAAGCAGAATCCGACCAGCTATTTCCCAAGTGCGAGCGGATCGACATTCACCCGGCGCCCGCCGCGGTCGAAGCGCACGCTGCCGTCCAACAGCGCAAAAATTGTGTAATCCCGGCCCAGGCCGACGTTTTTCCCAGGCAAAAATTTCGTCCCGCGCTGACGCACAATGATGTTGCCGGTAACGACCATTTCACTGCCG
>Ga0209474_10003817_pt1 | contig 13119 bp, 12 predicted proteins | sample GraSoiAngelo_145_FD_185902 | JGI IMG/M metagenome (GOLD analysis project Ga0209474, IMG submission 185902) | Grasslands soil microbial communities from the Angelo Coastal Reserve, California, USA - 14_1009_05_20cm (SPAdes) (version 2) | ecosystem: Environmental > Terrestrial > Soil > Grasslands...
CGGGGCCCGTCACCACCCTGTGCGGACAGGCGCTCGGTGACGGCACGTACGCCGAGTCCGACTCGGTTGCGGACTGCGCAAACTGCATCCGCCGTTCGCGCGACCAGAGCCGGATCTCTTCCGCCTTCTTCGAGCAGGAGGAGGGCTCGGAGCTCCTCCGGCTCTCGCTCGAGCAGGCGCGGCAGCGCAAGCCCGGGGCGGCGGCCGGGAAGCAGGAATCGAGCCGGCCGACGCTCCGCGTGATGCCGTCTCCGCCGCCCGTGCCCGAGTCGGTCGGAGAACTGGTGACCGACGGATTCAAGCCCGCGGGCCAGGGCGTGTGGCGCAGCCCGGGCGGAGTCGTCGTGCGCATGTCGGGGCCGAAGCGAGACCGGTTCGCCGAGCTCGTCTACGAGGGCTCGGTCGTCGCCACCCGCGACGGCGCGGGGCTGCGCGTGCGAGCCGGCGACGTCGAGGTCCGGAGCTCCGACGAAGGCGTCGAGGTGCGGATCCGGAGGCGCTGACCGATTTTCGGGTAAGTGGCCGGGTGTGGGCGATAGACCTATTCAAGGCAGATGAGGCGTCGCTTCGTTTCGTTGGCGGGGGCCATCCTGTGCGGGCTCGTCCCGCTCTCCGTGACTGGCTCGGTGAGCGCCGCCATGCCGCTGCTGGAGTCATGTCAGGTGCGCACCGACCAGGTCGACGCATTCTCGTACCGCTTCTGCAGCGCGTTCGTGCCTAGCTTCGACGGCGTCCCTCTGGACGTGGACCTGACCCTCCCGGCGGGGACCACGCCGCGCGGCGGCTACCCGCTGGTCGTGATGATGCACGGCTGGGGCAACTCCAAGACCGACTGGGAGAACGCGGACCTCTGCGACTCCGCCTCGGCCGACAAGTGCAATTACAACAACCTGGCCTTCGCGCATCGGGGCTACGCCGTCCTTAACTACAGCGCGCGAGGATTCCACGGATCCTGCGGGCCGGACAGCCCCAACGCCGCCTCGCCGGCTTGCGCGACGGGATGGACGCACCTCGCCGACATGCGCTGGGAGGTCCGTGACACGCAGTACGTCTCGGGGCTGCTGGTCGACGCAGGCGTCGCCAGGCCGCGCATAGCGGTCACGGGCGGCTCGTACGGCGGAGGTCAGTCATGGCTCCTGGCCGTGCTTGCGAATCGCGTCATGGCTCCCGATGGAACGCTCTCGCGGTGGAGATCGACGTCGGGTGCTCCCATGCAGATCGCGGCGGCGGTGCCGAAGTATCCGTGGTCGGACCTCGTCGACGCGCTGCTGCCCAACGGCCGCGCGTCAGATGGCGTGCTGGGGCCGAACGGTGACCGCCTGGCGCCTTTCGGGATCGACAAGAAGTCCTACGTCGACTACCTCTTCGCCAGCGGCGCGGAGTCGGCCCGCTTCGCGGCGCCGGGCCAGGATCCGACCGCCGACCTGACGACATGGCACACGGAGATCGACGCGGGCGAGACGCCCGCCGAGAGCACCTACGCGCCGCCGATCATCAAGCAGATCGCCCAATTTCGCTCCGCCTACTACCAGGACTCGCTCATCCGCGGGGACGTGCAGTCGCACCTCGAGACGCCGGTGCTGGATGTCCAGGGCTGGACGGACGCTCTCTTCCCGCAGGCGCAGGGAGCCTCGATGGTCGAGAAGGTGAGGGCGGCAGACAGCGCGTGGCCCGCGTTCTTCTACGCGTCCGACCTCGGCCACCCGCCTGCCAACAACAACAAGGTGTCCGAATGGGGCGTCATCAACAGGCAGGCATCCGACTTCATCGACCTGTACATGAAGGTCGGCGTCGGTCATGCCCCAGCCGCCACGTTCCAGGAGCAGGTCGTCACCTGCGACGCGTCGGCCGGACCTGTGTTCAGCAGCAGCTCTGCGGGCGGGGCGGCCACAGCGCGCGCCGGCTTCGGATCGACCGATCCGGGCCACGCGACCGCGTCGGCCCCCACCGACGCGGCCGCCGGCGTCGCCACGGACCCGCTCGCTTTCTACATCGGCAACGGGACCAAGGGTGGGTGCATCACGTTGCCCGGCGCGCTGCCCGCCAACGGCGCGATGACCTCCTGGTCGTTTCCCGTGTGCTCGACGTTCACTATGCTCGGCGAGCCCGAGCTGAAGCTCGGGGTCACCATCGTCGGGACGGACGCCGAGCTGAACTCACGGCTGTGGGACGTCGCGCCGGATGGAGGCGTCACCCTGGTGACGCGCGGCGTGTACCGCTGGACAGGCTCACCGGGGACGGCCTCCGTCTCCTACGCGCTGCTCGGCAGCGGATGGGTCTTCCAGGCTGGACACCAGGTCCGCATCGAGGTGACGCAGAACGACGCGCCGTACATGCGCCTCGACAACTACGCGTCGGCCGTTCAGTACGCCTCGATCAACCTCGTGTTGCCGGCGACCTCGGCGCCTGCGTGCTGAGCTAGCTGCACGGTGCGCTGCCGGCGCCTGAGAGCGGAGCCACATCGTCGAGGGCCGACTCGACGAACTGCACCGAGACGGTGTTGCCCGACGCGCCGATCTTCTTGCTACCCGAGTAGTCGACGAATACCAGCTGACCCTGGTTGCTGGCGACGAACACATAGCCGTTGCCATCGACGGTCCCTTGGTCGAGTGTCACGGGTGCCTTCACGGTCAGGTCGGAAACGATCTTCATCACGCCGGGGTCGACCTGCGTGACATGGGTCGATCCGAAGAGCAGGAGATTCCCCGTGAAGCGATCGAACACCATGCCGTGGGCGCCCGGCACGTTCACGAGCCTGCGCTGCGTGGTGAAGGTCTTGAGGTCGATCAGGCCGACGTTCCCGTAGCCACCCGGCCCGGCCGCGGTGTAGTAGGCGTGGCCTGATCCGTCAAAGGCGACCGACGTGACCTCCTTGTCGTCGCCGCTCAGCTTGTGCGGGATCCCATCACCGAATGGGTCCAACGGAATCTCGACCAGCGGCCCTGGAATGCCCGCGGCCCACACCTTCTTTCCACTCGGATCCATGGACAGGTGGTAGGCGCCGCCGTTGGCGCGCACATCCCTGGACTTGCCGTCGGCGATGTGAACCTTGTGCACCGTGTTGCCCTGCCCGCCCACCAGCAGGTCGCCGTCCGGCGCGAAAACGGCGCCATCCACGCCGTTGAGCGAGGCAACCGCGGTGGGCTTGTCCAGGGCGAACTTGCCGTTGCTGTAGTTGAAATGCACCTTCATCAAGTTCGGGTTGCCCAGATAGCGCGTGAAGTAGAGATCGCCCGACGAGATGCGGCCGCCGCAGCCCAGGCCGGCGCACGCGCTCAGGGAAAGCAAGGTCGCGGCAGCCAGGATGCCCGCCCTCATCTGGTCTCAGGAAGCGCCGCCACGACCAGGGGCCGCGGACAGGGTAAACATCGGCCACGGGCCGGATCGCTGGCTGGGAACTTTGGCTGCCAATTGGTGGTTGCGCCGCACGCCCCTGCAGGCTGCGGTCGGCGCCGTCCGGAACATACATCACCTCGCGGCCCGTTCAGGCCGCGCTTAATGCGACGGCGTCGGGCTCGGAGTCACCTTGTGAGGCGGGCTTGGAGAAACGTGGCCGGTGCGTGCCGAGGAGGCCTGCGCCGCCACCGCCGGCGTGTGCGAATTGAACACGGGAAGCCTGTAGCCGGCCGCCCGCGCCACGAGCACGCCCAGGATCACGAGCACCACCAGCAGCAGCACCAGTCCGGCCAGCTCCCATTCGAACTTGCGGGCCACCGCGAGCCAGGCCGGGGCGCTGGGCGCTCCCGGCGGCGTCCAGCCGCAGATTGGGCAGCGCCCCTCCGTGTAGCGGGGGTCGAAGCTCCATTTGTCGAGCTCGCAGTACGCGCGACGAGGCGCCCGGGACCGGGGAACCGCCTTGGCGCGTCGCGCGACCTCGCTCAAGGCGAAAGCACCTCGTCGGCCACGTCCTCGACGGGCGAGTTGCGCGCCCACACCCAGGCGGCCGCCGAACCGAAAAGCAGCGCCTCGAGGGTCAGGAACAGAAGCACGAGCGGCCACCATCGGTTCGAGAAGATCGCCTGCGCCACGTTCGCCGCGGGGTTGCTCAGCCCGCCATTGTCGGCACCCGGGCCGTTGAAGCCGAAGTCCCCAGGCGCTCCGAAGCCGAAGCTGCCGGCGCCAAAGCCGCCTGACCCGCTGCCGGTGCTCGCGTCGGCGAATCCCTCGCCGAGGACGTACTCCACGGACTGCTGAGGCACCCCGGGGCCTGGCGTCGGGTGGGTGACGAGAATGTGCAGGCCGCTGGCGGAGGCCGTGCCATGGGTCCCGCTGACCGTGTTGCTCGGATCGACCGTGAAGATCTTGATGTACGTCACGTCCACCCCTGGGACGCAGCCCTCGTGAGCTCCGGGGAGCGGTGGAGCGCTGGGCAGCACTCCGGGCGGGCTCGGCGCGGTGGGGACGGCCGGAAGCGGGACCGGCGGGCTCGGCGCGGCAGGACACGGGACGGTCGCCTTGTCCTGCACGGTCACGCCCTGGTCGGTGATGGCGACCGGCTGGCCGTTGGCGGTGACGGATCCGACCACGACGTGCGAGTTGGCCGTCGCCGTTCCGTTGGTGGCCGTGGCGATCGTGTCGACGACGACCTTCGAGACTCGAACGTCGCCGATGACGAAGCTCTGCACCTCGGAGTGGGTCGTGACGGTCAGCGTGCCGTCGGAGCTGACCACCGTCTCGCTCTGGCCCGACGCGCCGCTGAAAGGCTGGGTCCCGCCTCCCGCGTAGAAGCCGGACGCCTGCGCCTGCAGCTCAGCCGCGGAGCTGTCTGCGCGCGCGCTGGGGCAGGACGACTGGCCGCCGCACGAATCCACGTGGGCGCCGGACGGGCCGCCCGGGTAGTTGGAGTCGGCATACGGCACTCCGTTGTTGGGATTCCCGCAAACGCTCGGCGGCGGGGGCGGGTTGCCCGCGCTGCAGCCCTGGTTGTATTGGGACCCGGCGGTGGCCGCGATCGGGCCGCTGTCCGAGAACGTCGCGCGCGCCGCGGACGAGGGCGACGCGTCCTGCTCCACCTGGGCGAGCGGGTAGTGGTTGTTGACGGCGCCGTTGTCGAAGTTGGGGAATGCACTCGTCCCGGCGATGGTGTGCACACCGGTGCCATAGCCGTAGCTGACGTAGCTGCCGATGCTCGACGGAACCTGCGCCATCGCGGTGATGGGAGTGGTGAGCAATGCCGCGAGCAGGATGGCGCCGGACAGCGACCGGCTGAGTCCGACCCTCATTGCTTGACCTCCTCGAGGAGCTCCAATGCGAGCGCACCCACCGGCCGGCCTTCGAGATCTGCCCGCTCTTCGAGGGCGCGCTTGATCTCTGCCGGCACGCGCATGGACACGATCTCCATGAGCTCCGGGTGCGGCTTATGGCCATTGCCGTTGGCCGCCACCTCGATGGCAGCCGTCTCGGTAGCCGTCGAGCCGAGGTACGAGCCGGAGATCAGGTTCCGGTCCCGGCGCAGCTCCTCGGCGGCCGCCTCGTGCGCGATCGTGCCGTGCTCGAAGACATAGGCACGATCGGCCACCGCGAGCGCCGACTCGACGAACTGCTCGACCAGCAGCACGGCGGTGCCCTGCTGCCTGAACACGTCGATCATCTGGAAGAGCTGGCGCACGATCGTGGGCGCGAGGCCCTGCGACATCTCGTCGATCATCAGCAGGCGCGGCCGGGCGAGGATGGCCCGCGCCATCGCCACCATCTGCTGCTCGCCGCCGGACAGGGTTCCCACGGCCTGGTGCCGCCGCTGCTTGAGCCGTGGGAAGACTTCGTACGCGGCCTCGAGCTTGACCCTCGCGCCGGTGGAGTCCGTCGCCAGCCTGAGCGTGTCCTCGACGCTCATGGTCGGGAACAGGCCTCGACCCTCCGGGATGTGGGCAAGCCCCGTACGCGCGATGCTCTCGGGGCTCGAGCCGGTGATCTTGTGTCCGTCGAAAAGGACGCTCCCGGACCGCGCGTGGATAACGCCGGAGATGGCGCGCAGCGTCGTCGTCTTGCCCGCGCCGTTGGCGCCGATGCACGCGACGACCTCACCGGGGCGAACCACGAGGTTGACGTCGCGGATCACCTCCAGGTGGCCGTAGCCGGCGGCCAGGCCGGACACCTCGAGCAGCGGGGCCTCATTCGATGGCGGTCCGTGGCCGTTTGTGGGCGGAGCCTTGAGGCGCTTGGGTCCTTCGGCGGCGACCACGACGGGCGCCTCCTCCGCCGGCTCCGCCAGCTCGGGCGTCGCCTCGCCCAGGTAGGCGGCGATGACCTTGCGGTCGCTGCGGACGTCCGCCGGACGGCCTCGCGCCAGCACCTTGCCGAAGTCGAGGACGTAGATGTAGTCGCAGACCCTCATCACCAGGCTCATGTCGTGGTCGACCAGCAGCATCGAGACATGGAAGCGGTCGCGCACTGTGCGCAGCAGGGAGGCCAGGCGCTCGGTCTCGCCGGCGTCGAGGCCCGCGGCGGGCTCGTCGAGCAGGACCAGCTTCGGTCTCATCGCGAGCGCGCGCCCGAGCTCGACTCGCCGCTGGATGCCCGCCGGGAGGTCACCCGCCAGCCGCGAGCCATAGCCGTCGAGCTCGAGCACGTGCAGGATGGCCCGCGCCCTCTCGGACGCGGCGCGCTCCGCATAGTGGGAGAGCGGCAGGCCGAGGGCGTCGCTGAATGTGTTGCGCCGGCCCACCACCGCGTCCATCGGCACCTCCAGGTTCTCCAGCACGGTCATCGACTCCCAGAGCTGAAGGTTCTGAAAGGTTCGGGCGATGCCGCGGCGCGCGCGCTCGTGCGGAGGCGCAAAGCGTAGGGAGCGGCCCTCGAACAGGATGCTGCCCTCGGTCGGCGGGGTCAGCCCGGAGATGCAGTTGAACAGCGTGGTCTTGCCCGCGCCGTTGGGGCCGATGAGGCCGAGGATCTCTCCCCGGTTCAGGTCGAGCGAGACGTTGTTGAGCGCGACCAGGCCGCCGAAGCGAACGCCGAGGTCGCGGACGCGAAGCATGGTCATGCCGGTCGCACCTGCTTCCTCGCTGCTCCCGGCAGCGCGCTTCGAATCCGCGCCGCGTGGTTCCTCAGGTCGCCCCACACTCCATCTGGCAGGAGGATCAGCTGCGCGATGAGCAGCAGGCCGAGCGCGATCTGGAACCAGTCGTTCGAGATGTCGTACACGCGGCCCATGAACGCCCCGTGCCCGTAGCGCGTCAGCACGTCCGGCACGACAGCCATGAACAGGCCGCCCAGCGCCGCCGCGGGGACGTAGCGCACCCCCATCAGCACTCCGATCGCGGCGAGCTGCAGGGACGTGAACACCCAGAAGGGCTGCGGGCTCACCGACCCCGCGATGAGGGGGTAGAACGAGCCGCCGAGGCCGGCGATGCCCGCCGACATGGCGAAGGCGAGCAGCTTGTAGCGGGTCAGGTTCACGCCCATCGTCGAGGCCGCGACCTCCGAGTCGCGGATGGCGCGGAACCGCCGCCCGGCGCCCGACTGATGCAGGTTCACCATCAGCACCGCGGTGATGCAGAAGAGAGCGAGCAGGATGTCGTAGGCGGCGAGCAGGTGCTTCGAGTAGTCGACCTTGATGCCGAGGATGCTCGCGTTGGCAACCTGCCAGCCGGCGGTGCCGCCCGTGAACCAATCGAAGAGATGGTCCTGGAAGACGTATTTGTCGAAGACCAGCGCGATCCCCAGCGTCACGATCGCGAGCGTGATCCCGTGCAGGCGCAGTGCCGGCAGCCCCACCAGCACACCGAGCGCCATCGCGAAGAGGACGCCTACGACGATGCCGAGCAGGTACCCGCCGTGAAGGCTCGCCACCACCATCCCGGCGCCGTACGCGCCGACCCCGGCAAAGGTTGCCTGGCACAGGGACACCTGCCCGGCGTAGCCCGTGAGCAGGACGATGCTCAGAATGCCGAAGGCCCAGATCAGCGCCAGGGCGGCGTCGAACTGGAAGGCTCCGTCGAGGCCGACCGGGAGTCGAGCCAATATCGCAAACGCGACGAGCGCCACCGCGAAGCGGACGATGTGGCCGGGCATCATCTCGCCACTCCGGGAAGGCCACGCGGCGAGCGGACGATCAGCACGGCGAGGATGACGAACAAGGCGATCAGCCTGGGTAGGCCGAGGGACTGGATCCAGATCTGGGGATAGGTCTCGAGGAGTCCGAGCACGAAGCCGCCGAGCACCGTGAGCGGCAGCGAGACCAGGCCGCCGATGAGGGCGGCGGCCAGCGAGTCGACGATGAGCAGCGTGAGGCTCGTGGTGTCGAAGTTGATGAAGGGCGTGATCAGAATCCCCGCGACCGCCGCGACCACGCTGCCGAGCATCCAGCTCACCGCGCCGACGTAGTCCACACGCACGCCCCACAGGGCGGCGGAAGTCGGATTGTCGGACACCGCGCGCATCGCGCGGCCGAACGCGGTCCAGCGCAGGAGGGCGCCGAGGCCGAAGGCCAGGCCCAACGCCACCACCATGATGAGGATGGAGTTGAAGCCGATGGGGACGCCCGCCACCGTTCGCGTCCAGTCCTGCGGCGCGAGATAGATCGGCAGGTGGTACTGGTTGTTCTTCCAGATCAGCGATGCTGTCGACTGCAGCGCGAGCAGGACTCCGATCGTGATCACCGCCTTGACGATCTGGGGCCGGTTGCGTACCCACCGAAATACGAGGAGCTCGAGCAGCAGGCCGAGCACGACGGCAAACGCCAAGCCGACCAGGATCGCTTCCGCCGTCACGGCCCAGGACGGCATCCCCGGGTGGGGGTAGCCATAGAAGACCTGCCACGCGACGAAGGTCGAGAACATGCCCATGGCGCCGTGCGCGAAGTTGAGGACTCCGGTGACGCGGTAGATCAGGACTATGCCCAGAGCCGCGAGCGCGAAGATCGCGCCGACGCTGAGGCCGATGATCGTGTACGCGGCGAACTCACTCATGCCTGGCCGCCTCTACGAGCAGATCCAGCCGGTCATCGTGTGCCAGGTGCCGTTCGGCGCGTTGTCGACGGTGTATGTGAAGCAACGGTTGGGGTCATGGGCGCCCGACCCATACGAGAGCGGCGTCGACCAGCCCGTGTTGAAGCCTCGCATAGCGTTGAGCTGCTGGATCAGCGTCGCCTGCGTGAGGTCTTTGCCCGCGGCCCGGGCTGCGGCCGCGAACACCATCGCCGCCGTCCACGCATGCTGCGTGTAGATGTCGAGGGCCTGGAACTGTCCGGGGTAGAAGTGCTCGACCGAGCCGAGGTACTGGCGCACAGTCGGGTTGCCGGTGTGGTCGTACGGCGACAGGAACGGCACGAGCGAGTGCGCGCCGTGGATCTCCTTGTCATAAGAGCGCTGCACGTTGAACTTGTCGAGGCCTGTGCCGAGCACGTGGGGGTACCAGTTCGCGGACTCCATCGCGTCGAACAGGCGGTGGTAGCTGAATGGGTCGAGCGCGGCGATGACGAAGTCGGGACAGCCGCTCGCGGTGGCCGGGCACTGGTAGTTCGGCGCCGCGCCGCCACCGCTGGGCCCGTGGTGCGAGTGCTCGAGGTTGAAGACGGTCGCCGTATAGCTGGCCTGGGTGGCCGACACCTCCTCGACGTCGGTGTAGCCGACGCCGTCAGACGACAGGCGGTTCAGGAGGTTCGCCTCGACCGGCCGCACCCAGGGCACGTCGGCGAGCACGACCACCGCGGGGTGCTTGGCGCCGAGCGCTCGAGCCTCGTCGGCGATCGCGGTGCCGTAGCGGTAGAAGTTCGCGGACACGGGGAACGACAGCGAGTTCGTGTACTCGGCCGGCGTGCCCAGGCCGCCGATCACGGGGATGCCCGCGCTGGTGAGCGTGCCGATCTCGTTGTTCTCACCGAGCGGCGCGGTCATGCCGACGACCGCGAGCACGTGCTGGGAGATGAGGTACTGCGCACAGGAGTGGGCGGCGCTCGCGTCGTACTTGGAGTCGCACCACACGTACTGGACCTGCCGGCCGTTGATGCCACCGGAGGCGTTGACCGTCTGCATGTACGCCCGCACCGTGTCCCGCTCCACCGACGAGTCGACCGGGCCGCTGATGTCGAAGAAGCCTCCGATCGTGATCGAGCCGCCGCCCACGCCGGACTGCGACTGGCTGCTCGAGCCGGTGCCGCCGGAGGTCGTGGTGGATCCGCCGCCGCTCGGGTTGCCGGAGCTCTGAGCCTGGGCCTGGGCGCCCGAGACCTGGCCGTTGAAGCCGGCGGCGCCACCCTGGGTGAAGGAGAGGACGGTCATCACGCCGAGCACCGAGGCCACGACGACCGAGCCCGCCAGCAGGGCGACGGCGATACGCTCCCGGATGCTTCGAGCTACCACGAGTTCCTCCGCGGTCAGGGATGGGCGAAAGACAAGACCTTCTGACCCTTAGACATCCATACGCGTCAGTACCATCAAGTACCCGAAACTCAGCGGGTGCTTGGCGGCACTCCTGGCGAAACTCGGATCGGCGCTTCGTTTGCCTGGCCGTTTCGCGGCCGGTGGCAGGCGCGATGGGCGGTCGGGCTGGCGCTGGTGGCGCTGATGCCGGTGACCTTCGTCCTGGTGCTCGGCTATGCCGTGGACGCCACGGATCACGCCTCGGAGCATCGGGGGCAGGGCCCACCTCCGTGGCGGCTGAGGCGCATCTATGCGGCGGGTCAGTGGATGGCGCTGGCGCTCGCCCTCCTGTCGGCACCTTTCGCGCTGGCGCTCGTTCCCCTTGCCAACGCTATCCACTCCCCCGGCCTATGGCATTCGGCCGGTGCACTGCTGGACTTCGAGGCGTTGGTGGGTGCGGCCCTGCTGCTCGCCCTGCCCTGGGGCATCGTGCTCCTGCTCCTGATGCCGCATGCGACCGCGAGATTCGCCACCACACGGCAAGCCCGCCACCTCTTCGATTTCCCCGCCTCGCTGCGCAGCGTGCGCCGCGACTTCGCGAGCTGGAACATCGCCGTCGCCGCGATCGTCACGGCCTGGGCGCTTGGGGTGGCATGCGTCGGACTCCTGTGCGTCGGCCTCGTGCCCGGCATCTTCTACGCCATCCTTGTGAGCGCACATGCCACCGCCACGCTCCATCCAGAAGGCACGGATTCATCCTCTCGGTGACACTGCGCTGCTCGCGGAGCTGGGCTCACGACTCGACACGGCGCTGAACACGCGCGCGATCGGCCTCGCCGCGGCCCTGAGGAAGCGCCGTGACGTGCGCCAGGCGGTCGCGGGCTATTCGAGCGTCACGGTTCATTTCGATCCCGACCAGGCCACGCACGAATCGCTCGGCGCCGCCATCAAGCGGCTGGCGGCCAAGCGGCCCAAGATGGCCGTGCCCGGCCGGCTGCACCGCATCCCGGTCGTGTACGACGGGCCCGACCTGGACGATGTGGCGCGCGCGGTCGGTCTGAGTGTGGAGGCCGTGGTCGAGGCGCATACCCGCCCGATCTATCGCGTCTTCCTCGTCGGCTTCGTGCCGGGATGGGCCTACCTCGGGCCGCTGCCGGAGGAACTCGAGCTGCCGCGCCGCCACGTGCCCCGCACGCGCGTCCCGGCTGGGTCCGTCGCCATCGCGGCGCGCCAGACCGGCATCTACCCCCTGCCCGTCCCGGGCGGGTGGCACCTGATCGGCCGGTCGTCGGTGAAGCTCTTTCTGCCCGACTCCGACCCGCCGTGCTTGTTTCGCGCCGGCGACCGTGTGAAGTTCTTTTCCGCTCGCCGAGCTCCGTGACGTCCGTTCTCCGGGTCATCGAGCCGGGGCTCCTGACCACGATCCAGGACCTCGGTCGCCCGGCTGCCATCGCCGCCGGCGTCCCCCCAGGCGGCGCCATGGACCGGTTCGCTCACCGGGCGGCGAATCTTCTCGCCGGCAACTCGCCGCACGACGCCACCCTCGAATGCACGATGAACGGTGCTCAGCTCGTCGCCGAGGCACCATGCCTGGTCGCGATCACAGGCGCCGACTTTCAGCCCCGCATCAATGGCGCCGCCGCGCCGACGTGGACGAGCATGTTCCTGGGCCGCGGCGATCGCCTCAGCTTCGACGGCCGGCGGACTGGAGCGCGCGCCTACATCGCGGTCGGCGGCGGCTTCGAGGGCGACCGATGGCTCGGCTCGAGGTCGACCAGCCTCATTGCGGCGCGAGGCGGGATGCACGGCCGGCCGCTCGCCAAGGGCGACGAGCTTTCGCTCGCCGCCGAGCGCTCCGCCCCGGCCGTCGCGGGCCGCCACCTGCCTCCGGGCCTGCGCCCCGCCTACTCAGGCCACGCCCTCCACGCCATGCCCGGACCGCACGTCAGGCGGCTCGACGCCGAGAGCCGCAAGCTGCTGTTCGCGGCGGAGTTCGCCGTGAGCCGGGAGGCCGATCGCATGGGGTACCGCCTCGAAGGTCACCGGCTGGCGACGTCCGGTGACGAGCTGCTCTCGTTCGGCCTGGTCGCCGGCGCCGTTCAGGTGCCGCGGTCGGGCCAGCCCATCCTGCTCATGGCCGACCATCAGACCGCCGGCGGCTATCCGGTGGTGGCGGTCGTGATCTCCGCGTCGATGCCCATCGCCGCGCAGCTGGCGCCGGGCGATGCGGTGCGGTTCATACAGGCGACCGCGGCCGAAGCGAGCCGGCGGCGGCTGACGCTCAGCTCCGCTCTCGCGACGCTGTCAGCTCCTTGATCCACTGGACGTGCTCGGGATAGTGGTCGTAGGTGTTGCCGGCGACGGCGTCCAGCACGGGCTGTTGCGTGGGTTCGCGGCCCGCGTCGAAGAAGGTCGCATACGGCCGCTCGAAGTCTTCCGTCGACTGCCGGCGCAAGACCGCCATCAGCTGCCCATGCGCGTCGTGGAAGTACGCCAGCGCCTGCTGCACAGTGTCATGGCGATGCTTCTCGAAGACGACCGCGTTGACGTCGTCGATCTCTTTGTGCGCATCCTCCGCGCCCATGGCCGCGAGCTGGTCGCGGTGCTCAAAAAGCGCGAGCAGCCAGTGCTCCCACGCTCCGACGTGAACGAGGTGATCCTTGACCGCCCAGCCTTCGGGGCCCGGCGCCGCCAGGGCGCCCGCGTCCATGCCCGAGGCGAGCGCGTCGAGCTCGTCCCACGAGGTCTCGATGCGGCCGACGATCTCGTCGGCCGTCATTCGCCGGCGGCCACCTTCTTGGCCTCTGCGATCACCAGG
>Ga0209474_10003821_pt1 | contig 13115 bp, 14 predicted proteins | sample GraSoiAngelo_145_FD_185902 | JGI IMG/M metagenome (GOLD analysis project Ga0209474, IMG submission 185902) | Grasslands soil microbial communities from the Angelo Coastal Reserve, California, USA - 14_1009_05_20cm (SPAdes) (version 2) | ecosystem: Environmental > Terrestrial > Soil > Grasslands...
CTGCCCATCGTGGGCTTCTCGGCGCGAGGCATGATGGCGACCACCGTGCTCGTGCTCACCCTCCAGGTGGGCTTCGTGCTGATCGACATCTTCATGGAAGAGGTCACCTACCGCGGTGTCATCCTCGAGGCGCTGGCCGGGCTCAGTGGCGGCTCACGGGTGGCGATCTCCGCAACCCTCTTCGGGCTGAGCCACCTGGACAACTTCTTCCTCCCGGGCGCCGATGAGCTCGGCGTCGCCTACCAGATCTTCGAAGCGGCGCTCGTTGGCGTCCTTTTCGGCGCCGTGCGGCTGCGAATGAACGCCATCTGGCCGGTCATGATCGTGCACGCGACCTACGACCTGATCCTCGTGCTGGCGTTCGGGCACGCCTTCCCCGTGGCACCGACGGTGCCCGGCTTCCTCGTGGCCACCGTGGTCAACCTCGGCCTCGCCGCCGTCGGACTCTTCCTCCTGCGCGCTCCGAAGGCGAGCCGCAGCGCCCGGCTCGAGGCAGCCTGACATGAGACTCCGGCGCGAGCACGGCATCACCGCCGCATTCGGCGTCGGCGTCGTGCTGGCGATCATCGATCTCCAGTGGTCCTACACCCTTCATTACAAGCTCGCCCAGCCCGATTTCTACGTCTACTACCTGGCCGCCCAGCTGGGCCGCGCCCATGGTTGGGCGGCGATCTACGACCCGGCGCTTTTCCTTCCCCCCGTGACCGCCGCGGTTGGCAAGCCGCTGCCGTATCTCAACCCGCCAGAACTGGCCTGGCTGGTCACGCCGCTGAGCTTCCTGGCTTACCCGCTGGCCGCCTGGATCTGGACCGGACTCCTGGCGGCCGCCTTCGTGTTCGTCTGGTACCTCACCGCACCGGGCCGGAGAATGGTGCGACTCATGTATGGCTTGGGGGCCGCGGTGCTGCTCCCGGTGTTCGTCGGCGTCCTCTTCGGACAGGTCAGCCTGATCGTGGTCGCCGCCGTGGCCCTCGCATGGTGGCTGCTTTCCCGAGGCCGGCCATGGCTCGCGGGCCTTGCACTCACCGCGCTCATCCTGAAGCCTCAGATCGCTTTCCTCGTGCCGCTCGCACTCCTGGTCGGCGGCTACGGACGGGTGTTTCTCGCCTGGCTCGTGGCCAGCGTGCCTCTCGCCGCCATCACATTGCTGGCCACGGGTATCGGGGTCTTCCAGCAGATGTCCCGCTCGCTCCAGACCGTGAGCCTTGTCCCTGGGCCCATCCAGTCCTCGCTGGTGCGTCAGCTACCGCCGCCGCTCGCCGCCCTGGGAATCGCGGCCGTCCTCGGTGCGTCGGCGGTCATTCTGTGGCGGTGCCGTGGTCGTGACCCATCCCGTCCAATTGCCGTCGGCTTGATCGCCAGCGTGATGGTGAGCCCCTATGTCAACTTCTACGACCTCTCCGCCCTGGTGCTGGCGGCCTGGCTGATCTTGCGCAGCAATCCCTCGCGGTGGCAGCGATTCGCGACGCTGGGCATGTACGTGCCGCTCTATGGCGCGCCGATCTGGCCGTTCGTCACGCTGGTGTGTCTCTGCGGATGGCTCGTCAGCCTGGCTGCCCCCTCCGTGACCCTCCGCCGCCAGGGGCCGAGGGAAACTGAAGCGGAATTTGACATCGATTCCTGAAATGCTACATAGTGAAGCGCCTCACTATGCAGCTCTCTGAGATCAAGGGCGACTGTCGATTCAGCGGCACGCTGGCGACGGACCGCGCGGGCCACCTCTACGACAGCCGTTTCCGCCAGGCGCTTCTCGCAGGGCGCCGGCCGCTGTCGGAAAAAGAGATGCGTACGGTGGAGGCCATGACGGCGCTTCGCCACACCGCTCGGCTCACTCGTCACCTCATGGACCGCTGGGCCGAGAAGCACGGGTTGAGCGAGGGTCGCCTCCATGTCCTGTTTACGCTGGCGTCCGCACACGACCACCAGCTGCCACTCGGCGAGCTGGCCGACCAGCTCGACGTCACGCCGCGCAACGTCACGGGGCTGATCGATCATCTCGAGCGGGACGGCCTGGTGACACGTGTCGACGATCCAGACGACCGCCGGCAGACCTACGCCCGGCTGACGGTCGCCGGTGGGAAGCGGCTCGAAGGCATGCGGGGCCAGGGACTGGAATGGCAACTCAAAATCGCGGCCGGCCTTTCCACCGAGGAGCTGGAGCTGTTTCGGCACACGTGCTTGCGGCTGATCGAAAACATGACGGGCGCGACGGCGTCGCAGAGGAGGAGCGCATGAGAAACGATATCCAGCGGCCGGCGGAGGACCCGGAGAGCGGTCACCTCACTGAGGGGCTGACGCGTTGGGGGACGATCGGGGTCGTCGGCGGGACCATGCTGGCGCTGCTGCTCGCCGCACTCGACCAGACGATCGTCGGGACCGCGATGCCGCGAATCGTGGCCGAGCTGAACGGTCTCAACTATTACTCCTGGGTCATCACGGCCTACCTGGTGGCATCGACGATCATGGTGCCGATCGCCGGCAAGCTCGGCGATCTCTTCGGGCGCAAGCCATTCCTGCTCGCCGGCATGATCGGCTTCGTCGCCGCCTCGGCCTTGTGCGGCCAGTCCCACGGCATGCTCGAGCTCGTCACCTTCCGGACCATCCAGGGCATCTTCGGCGGCATGCTCTTCGCCACCGTCTTCGCGGTCATCGGCGACCTCTTCCCACCGAGCCAGCGGGCGCGTCTCGCCGGCCTCTTCGGCGCCGTCTTCGGCCTCTCGTCGATCGTCGGTCCCACGGCCGGCGGATATATCACCGACAGCTGGGGCTGGCGCTGGGTCTTCTACGTCAACCTGCCGGTGGGCCTGATCGCGGTCCTCCTCGTCCTCGTCACGATGCCCTACGTCCGCTCCTCCGCCTCCATCCGCGACATCGACTTTCCAGGCGCGGCGGCGCTGGTCGGCGGCCTCGTCCCACTGATGGTGGCGCTCTCGATCACGCGCGACCATGGCTGGACCTCACCCGAGGTCCTGGGCCTGCTCGCCGTTGCGGCGGTCATCCTGGCCGTCTTCTTCTTGATCGAGATGCGGAGCGACCATCCGATCGTGCCCTTCTCGCTCTTCAAGAACTCAACGTTCAGCGTCTCCATGATCGTCGGCTTCCTGACGGGCTTCGGCATGTTCGGCACGATCGTCTTCGTCCCGCTCATTTACCAGGGTGTCCTCGGTGTCAGCGCCACCAACTCTGGCCAGTTGCTGACCCCGATGATGCTCGGCCTGATCGTGGCGAGCACGCTGGTGGGCCAGGCCATGGTGCGCATCCGCTACTACCGTTTCCTGGGGACGGCCGGTATCGTGGTCATGCTGCTCGGCATGTGGCTCCTCTCCCAGGTCACGGTCACCACCTCTCGCCTCGAAGTCGTGCGCGACATCGTGCTCGTCGGTGCCGGGCTGGGAACAACTTTTCCCCTCTACCTCACGGCCGTGCAGACTGCGTTGCCGCGTAACTTCCTCGGCGTCGCCTCGAGCCAGATCCAGTTCTGGCGGCAGATCGGCGGGACGATTGGCACCGCGGTGCTCGGCTCCGTCCTGGCCCAGCGCCTTCCGGTTCATATCCAGGAGCAGGTGGCCAGCCTCCATCTTCCCTCCCAGCTCGCGTCGCGGTTCGTCAGCGGCGGTGGCAGCAACCCGCAGACTCTGTTCGATCCCGCGCAGATCGCGGCCCGCAGAGCGCAGGCCAGCGGCTTTGGACAACAGGGGGCCGCGATCTTCGACCAGGTGCTGCACGCGATTCGTGCCGGCCTGGCCGCGACCTTGCACGAGGTCTTCCTCTACGGAGCGGCGATCTTGATTCTGGCGCTGATCGCCTCGGTCTTCCTCAAGGACGTGCCGCTGCGCGGACGGCAGTCGGCTCGCGAGGAAGGGGCTCCAGTCGCGGCCGCTTAGGCGTCAGCCTGCCGTTTGATGCGATAGAGGATATGAGGCCGGAGGGGATGGCCCTCCGGCACGTTTGGGTGCTCGAAGTCCCCATTCGCGTCGCGTCGCATGCCGAGGCGCTCCATCACCCGCCAGGAACGCACGTTGACGCTGGATGTGAAGGACACAATTTCCTCGAGGCCGAGGGAGTCGAAGCCGTAGGCTAACGCGGCGCGCGCCGCTTCGGTGGCGTACCCGTGGCCCCATTGGTCCGCCGCGAGCCGCCACCCGACCTCCACCGCTGGGGTGAAGTGGGCTGGAAACGTCGCCGGCCAGAGGCCGACGTAGCCGATGAAGCGTGCCGTGTCTACACGCTCGACCGCCCAGAGACCATAGCCGCGCTCGGCCCAACACTCACGGATCCGGGCGACGAATCGGAGGGTGCGCTCCGGGGTATAGGTCTCCGGAAAGAACTGCATGACCTCCGGATCGGCGTTCATCACGATAAAAGCCTCCACGTCCGGGTCCCGCCATTCCCGGAGACGGAGGCGCTCCGTCGCGATCACGGGGCACGTCATGGCTGCGCTGTCGTGGGCTAGCGGGCGGTCGTTCGCCGGTAGCGGATGACCGACAGAGGTACAAAGACAATCAGGATGCCGGCGATCCAGGCGACGGATTGGATCAATGCCCAGCGGATGTCGCCCGTGGTCAGCGCGGGATTCACGTGGAAGAGCCCGCGCAGCGCGTCGGCGAGGACGGAGATCGGATTGTGGCGCGCGAAAGCCTGCAACCAGCCGGGCATCGTCGCCACCGGCACGAAGGCGCTGGAGGCGAAGGTCAGCGGAAAGAGCCAGATGAACCCGCCCGATTGCGCCGCCTCCACGCTGCGGACGAGGAGGCCGATGAAGGCTGAGATCCAGGAGAAGGCGAAGCTGACCCCTAGCAGCAGCAGGATGCCCAGCAGGAACTCGAAGAGCGTGCCGCCCGGCCGGAATCCCACCAGGAACCCGACGGTCAGCATGATGATCACCGTGAAGAGATTTCGGGCCAGATCGGCGATGGTGCGGCCGGTCAGGACCGCGGATGACGACATAGGAAGGGAACGGAAACGATCGATGATGCCGCGCTGCATGTCCTGGGCGAGCCCGATGGCGGTGGTGACGCCGCCGAATGCCACCGTCTGCACGAAGATCCCGGGCATGAGGAAGTTGACGTATTGCCCTCCGGGGACCTGGATCGCGCCACCGAACACGTAGCGAAAAAGGAGCACGAACATGATGGGCTGGATGGCGACGAACATGATCAGTTCCGGCACCCGCACGGTTTCCAGGACGCTGCGCTTGGCCAGCACCAGCGCGTCGAGCAAGGCCCACACGATGCGCGGGCGGCCAGTGATCGGTTGGTAGCGCGTTCCGGCGGTCGACAGCGCACCTGCGGTGGCCATCAGCGCGGCCTCCGTCGCCAGCGGCCGGTGGGCGCCACCGCTTTTTCCTCTTCCGCCTGGTGACCGGTCAGGGTGAGGAAGACGTCGTCGAGGCTCGGACGGTGCAGTTGCAGGTCCACGATGTCGACCCCGGCGCCGTCGAAATCGCGCACCAGGCCGGCCAGCTGGCTCGTCCCATTCTTGGATGGCGCCGAGATCCGTCGCTGTGTCGGATCGACGTTGACCTCGCTGGAGAAGTGACGGCGGGCGACCTCGGCGGCTCGGGCGAGGTCGGCGTCCTTGGCGACGGCGATTTCGATTCGATTTCCGCCGACCCGGTCTTTGAGCTCGTCGGAGGTCCCTTCCGCAATCACCCGGCCAGCGTCGACGACCGCGATCCGGTTCGCCAGCTCGTCCGCTTCCTCGAGGTATTGCGTGGTCAGCAGAATGGTCGAACCCTCGCTGACGAGCGAGCTGATCATGCTCCACACCTGGCGACGGCTGCGCGGGTCGAGCCCCGTGGTCGGCTCATCGAGAAACAGCACAGGAGGCAGCAGTACGAGCGACGCCGCCAGGTCCAGCCGGCGACGCATCCCTCCCGAGTATGTCTTCGCGATCCGGTTCGCTGCGTCGATCAGGTCGAACTGCATCAGGAGTTCCGTCGCGCGGCGCTTTGCATCCCGCCCGGCGAGGTGATACAGCCGCCCGATCATCTCGAGGTTTTCCAGGCCCGTCAGGTACTCGTCGATCGCCACGTTCTGGCCGGCCAGGCCGATCTGTGACTTGATGCGATCCGCATCCCGGACCACATCGAAACCCGCGACCGTGGCACGCCCACTATCGGGCGCGAGGAGCGTCGTGAAAATCCGGACGGCCGTCGTTTTGCCCGCCCCATTGGGTCCGAGCAGGGCCAGCAGGCTCCCTTCCGCGACCTCGAGATCGAGTCCGTCGAGCGCGCGAACGCGGCCGTAATGTTTGACCAGGCCCTCGGCGTGCACCGCGTAATCAGTGGCCATTCCGCAAGAAAGGTTACCTGCCCGCGACCAGCGGAGTTCGATCCAAACGAGGGTTTGCGGTCATGGGCGAGAATGGTAAAGAGGCAGCGATGGATGAAGAATTGAAGCCGCAGCCCGCGAGCGCGCCCGAAGAGCCGGCCCAGGTTGCGGCGAGCACGGTGGAGGATCGCGCTCGACACGCGAGCGCCTCAGGTCGCATGCCAACGCTCTATATCGGCCACGGCGCGCCGCCACTCGTTGACGATCCGCTCTGGGTCGCCCAGCTGGCGGCCTGGGCGAAGGCGTTGCCACGTCCGAGCGCCGTGCTGATCGTCTCCGCTCACTGGGAAAATGCTCCGCTCACGATCGGCGCCACCCGCACCGGCACACCACTGATCTATGACTTCGGCGGATTCCCCGAGCGCTACTACCGGACGCAGTATCCGTCGCCGGGCGCGCCCGAGCTCGCCGCCGATGTGCGGCGCCTGCTCTCCGATCAGCCGTTGGCGGAGGAGCCCGACCACGGGCTCGACCACGGGGCTTACGTGCCGCTCACCGTGATGTATCCCGACGCCGACGTGCCGGTGCTGCAGGTCTCGATGCCGAGCCTCGACCCCGAGCAACTGTTCCAGATCGGTCGACGCCTCCGGCCCCTGCGCGACCAGGGCGTGCTCGTCATCGGCAGCGGGTTCCTGACACACGGGCTTCCCTTCCTGCGGGATTTCCGGCTCGACGCGCCACCCCCGGCGTGGTCGACGGAGTTCGACGCCTGGGCGCACGAGGCTCTCGAGCACGGTGACGTCGACGAGCTGTCCGACTTCGCGCACCGCGCACCCGCGGTCCGATACGCGCATCCGCGCACCGAGCACCTGGCCCCATTGTTCGTGACGCTCGGCGCCGGCGACAGCAACGGTGAGCCGCTGCCCAGCATCATCGATGGCTACTGGATGGGACTCTCCAAGCGCTCCATCCAGATTCCCTAGGGCAGTCCCATGCTGCAGGTGCGCCGCGACCGTGACATCCACAAGGAAGAGGGCGGTTGGTTTGTCGCTCGCTGGCATTTTTCGTTCGATCGCTATCGCGATCCGCGCCAGATGGGAGTTGGGCCGCTGCGGGTATTCAATCACGATCGCATCGCTCCGGGTGCGATCTGGCCGATGCACCCGCACGCCGACGTCGAGGGCATCACCTACGTCTGGAAGGGGACCTTCCGCCATGCCGACAGCCTGGGCAACAACGGCAGCCTCCAACCCGGCGGCGTGCAACTGATGACGCTCGGCTCCGGGGCCGAGCACTCCGAACAAAACGGTTCCGAGACCGAGCCGATGGAGTTCTTGCAGCTCTGGATCCTTCCCCAGGCGCCGAGTCTTCCGCCTGAGCTGCAGCAGCGGCAGTTCACCCAAGAGGATCGGACCGGTCGCCTGCTGAAGGTGATCGGTCCAGCACCTGGCGATCCGGTCCGAGTTCACCAGGACGCCGCCGTTTATGTCAGCCGTCTCTCAGCCGGCACGGTGGTCACGCACCACTTTGGGGGCGGCCGAGGCGGCTACCTTTATCTGATCGAGGGCCGCGCGACAATCGGCACAGAGGAGCTGGCTACCGGTGACGCGGTCAAAATCGAAGGCGAGCCTCAGCTTCGCATCGAGGCGAAGGACACGTCGGAACTGATCCTGGTCGATGTACCGCCGCGCTTCACACCGGTCGGCGTCTGGGCACGATAGCGAAGGAGCCACGCTGAGCATGCCATCGAGCATTTTTTCGGTGTCCGAGGTGAAACAGCTGCTGGACCAGGGGGCCCAGCTGGTCGACGTGCTGGGTGCGGACGAGTTCGAGCGCGATCATCTGCCCGGTGCGATCAACATCCCCTTGAAGGGGCTCGACGAAAAGACGGTGGCGGACCTCGATCGCCTACGGCCCGTGATCGTCTACTGCAACGATTTCGGTTGAGACCTGTCACCGCGAGCCGCGTCGCGGCTCGAGACCCTGGGATTCACGAATGTGATCGACTATGTCCCCGGCAAGCTGGCCTGGTTCGAGGAAAACCAGCCACGCGAGGGCAAGTCCGCCGACGAAACCTGGATTGGTGACGTGGCCGACGCGGACGTGCCGACCTGTGGTCTGAAGGAGAGGGTGGGCGATGTGCGCGGTCGCACCGCGGACTGGGACACCTGCGTTGTCGTGGGTCCCGACCGCGTGGTCCTCGGTCTGCTGCGAAAGGCGGAGCTCGGTGGCGACCCGAAGGCGACGGCCGAGCAGGTGATGCGGTCCGGCCCGAAAACCTTCCGGCCGAATGTGACGCTCGAGGAGCTGCTCAAGTCGATGCGGGACCATGACATCCAGACCAACAGCCTGGTCACCACCGGAGAGGGCAAGCTGCTCGGCGTGATCTCACGCGCCGATGCCGAGGCTACGCTGGCCCACGACCAGGCCTAAGCGTTTCGCCGGAAGTCGCAGCTGCGTCGCAGCGGGCAGGCATCGCAGCGCGGCGCGCGGGCCCGGCAGATCATCGCGCCGAGATCCATCAACGCCTGGTTGATCAGGTAGCCCTTGCCTTTCGGAATGACGGCGGCGGCCAGGGACCACAACTCCTGCGTCCGTGCGCGCGGCGAGGCGGCAACTCCGAAGTACCGCCGCAGCAGTCGCGCGACGTTGGTGTCGAGCACGGGTGCGTCCTGGTGGTGGGCGAAGCTCATCACCGCGCCCGCGGTGTAGCGCCCGATGCCGGGAAGCCTGCGCAGCTCGTCCAACGTGTCGGGAAAGGTGCCGCCGGGCCGGTCCGCGACCCGGAGCGCCGCCGTATGGAGCCACCGGCCGCGAATCTTGTACCCGAGTGGGTCGGTGATGGCTTTCACTTCGGCCAGCGGCGCACTGGCGAGCGCGGTGACCGTTGGATATCGACCGAGGAGGCGTTCGTAGACGGGCAGGACGCGCGCGATCTGCGTCTGGTGCGAGAGCACCTCGGATACGAGGATGGCGTAGGGGTCTCGGGTCCGGCGCCAGGGCAGATCGCGCCCGTGCGCCGCGTACCAATCGAGGACGCGGTGCTGGAAGGACCGGCGGCGGCCGCGGGCGATCATGGGGCTCGGCCTGGGCTAGACGGCGACCGGGACTTTCTCGGAGAAGAAGCAAGCAGCCCGGTGGTCCCGTGCCTTGTCTTCCAGCGGCGGCTCCTGGTCGGCGCAGGGGGTCGGCAGCTGGGCGATCGGGCAACGGGTATGGAAGCGGCAGCCCGAGGGGGGGTTGACCGGCGAGGGGATCTCGCCGGCGAGGGCGACAATCCGCCGCTTCGATTGGACCTCCGGGTCGGGGATCGGGATAGAAGAGAGGAGCGCCTTGGTGTAGGGATGTCGGGGATTGCGGTAGATCTCGACGCTGTCGGCGACTTCGACGATCTTCCCCAGGTACATCACCATCACCCGATCACTGATGTGGCGGACCACGGACAGGTCGTGGGCGATGAACAGGTAGGTCAACTGAAACTCTTTCTGCAGGTCCTCCATCAGGTTGATGATCTGCGCCTGGATGGAGACGTCGAGCGCCGAGATCGGCTCATCGGCGACGATGAGCTTCGGCCGCAACGCGAGCGCGCGCGCGATGCCGATGCGCTGTCGCTGGCCCCCGCTGAACTCGTGCGGGTAGCGGTTGTTGAAATAGGGATTCAGGCCGACGATCTTGAGCAGCTCCTGGACCCGCTGGTCTTTCGCCCGGCCGCGCAGCAGGCCGAAGTTCTCCAGAGGCTCGGCGATGATGTCGCCCACCGTCATCCGCGGGTCGAGTGACGAGTAGGGATCCTGGAAGATCATCTGCAGCTGGCGGCGGTATTGCCGCAACTTTTCGCCTCGCAGCTTGGTGAGGTCGACGCCGTCGAAGAAGATGTTGCCGGAGGTCACCGGCAGCAGCTGGGTGATGAGGCGCCCCAGCGTCGACTTTCCGCAGCCGGACTCGCCCACCAGCCCGACGGTCTCGCCCGGATAGATCTCGAGGCTGACCTTCTCCACCGCCTTGACGCTGGCGCCCAGCCCGGCCGGAAAGTGCTTCACCACCTGCTCGGCGCGCAGCAAGGGCGTCCGGTCAGCCACGCCGCTCTCCGTTGGACGCCAGCGCCCGCCGCATCGTGACCCAGCAGGCGGCGTCCTGGTCGGGGCCGACATTCAGCAGCGGCGGATCATCGTGCAGGCAGCGGTCGATTTTGAACTGGCAGCGCGGGTGGAAGCGGCAGCCGCGCGGTGGGCGGATGAGGTCCGGGGGGAAGCCCTCGATGGAGAGCAGCCGATCGTGCCGGTCCGAGTCCAGGCGGGGGATCGATTGCAGCAGCGACCAGGTATAGGGATGCTGCGGATCCTTGAAGATCTGCTCGACAGGTCCCTGCTCGACGATGCGGCCGGCGTACATCACGAGCACCCGGGTGCAGAGGCTGGCGACCACTCCCATGTTGTGGGTGATCAAGATGATGGCCGTCTTCAGGTCGCGGTTCAGGTCGCGCAGTAGCTCGAGGATCTGGGCCTGCACCGTGACATCCAGCGCGGTGGTCGGTTCGTCGGCAATCAAGATCGAGGGCGAGTTGGCCAGGCCCATGGCGATCATGGCCCGCTGCCGCATGCCGCCGCTGAACTGGTGCGGATAGTCGTGCACGCGGGACTCCGCCGCCGGGATTCGCACCTGTTTGAGCAACGCCACCGCCCGGCTGAGCGCCATTTTCCCCGGCACCTTCCCGTGCGCCTCGATGGCTTCCTCGATCTGGAAACCGACCGTCAACACAGGGTTGAGGCTGCTCAGGGGGTCCTGGAAGATCATCGCGATGTCTTTGCCGCGAATCTCCCGGACCTCCTCGTCCGACATCGTGACGATGTCGTCGCCCTTGAAGAGGATCTGGCCATTGACGATCCGGCCCGGTTCCTGCACCAGGCGGAGGATCGACAGGGCGGTCACGCTCTTGCCGCAGCCCGACTCGCCCACGATGCCGAGGGTTTCGCCGGGGTGGAGGTCGAAACTGACGCCGTCGACCGCCTGCACCACGCCGTCGTCGGTGAAGAACTGCGTTTTGAGGTCCTTGACCTGGAGCGCCGGCTGGGTCAACGCTTCTGCCTCGGATCGAGGGCGTCGCGCAGACCGTCGCCCAGGAAGTTGAACGCCATCAGCGTCAGCGACAGCGCGATCGCCGGTGCCAGCACGATATGAGGCGAGATGCGAATGGCGTGGAAGCCGTCCGCTGCCATGGCGCCCCATGAGGGAGTGGGCGGCGGCACGCCCAGGCCGAGAAAGCTGAGAAAGGCTTCGAAGAGAATCGCCATCGGGATGCCGATGGTGGCCTGGACGATCAGCGGCCCCAGAGCGTTCGGCAGGATGTGGCGAAAGATGATCTTGCTCGCCTTGGCCCCCCCGGAGCGAGCAGCTTCCACGAACTCGCGCTCGCGTAAAGCGAGCGTCTGGCCTCGCACCAGCCGGGCCATGTTCATCCATTGGGTGAACGCGATTGCGAAGATGATGATGGCAAGCGATCGCCCCAGGAGGAGGACCAGGGTGAGCGCGACCAAGAGGTCGGGGATACCGTAGAAGATGTTGATCACCGTGGAGATGATGGTGTCGAGGAAGCCGCGGTAGAAGCCCGCCACCAACCCGATGATGACGCCGACCACGATCACGACCAGCTGGGTGCCGATCCCCACTTTGAGCGAGACCTGCGCCCCCAGCATGAGCCGGCTCAGGATGTCGCGGCCCGATTGGTCGAGGCCCAACCAATGCTGTGCGGTCGGCCCCTGGTAGATGGGCCCTAACCCCTGTGTGAAATAAGAGTACGGCGTCCAGAACTGGGCGATGATCGCCACCAGGGTCAGCAGCGTCAGGAAGACGGTGCTGACCAGCGCCAGCCGGTTGCGACGGAGGCGGCGCCAGGCGTCCCCCCAGAGGCTGGTCTGCTCGTGCGCCAGCGTCTCCTCGATGTATTTCTCCGTGATGCCGGGGGCGGTGGCCATACCTCAGTACCGGATCCGTGGGTCGATGACGGTGTACAGCAGGTCGACCAGCAGGTTCGCCAGCGCGATGATGATGGCGTAGAAGGTGAAGAGCCCGATCACGATGTTGTAGTCGCGATTCAGGATGCTGGCGGCGAACTCCTTTCCCAGTCCGGGGATGCCGAAGATGTTCTCGATCACGACGCTCCCGGTGACGATGCCGATCACCAGCGGCCCGAGGATGGTCACCACCGGGATCAGCGCGTTGCGCAACGCGTGCCGGACGATGACGACCCGGCCGGTCAGGCCCTTCGCCCGGGCGGTGCGAACGTAATCCTGGCGGATGACCTCGAGCATGCTGGCCCGGGTCAGCCGGGCGACGATGCTGGCGTAAGGGAACCCGAGCGCGAAGCCTGGAACAAGGATCTGGTCCAGGGTTCCATAGTTGCCCGTCCACCCCGAGTTATAAAAGAGGGCGCCACCGGTCCAGCTGTAGAGCGCGACGCCGAAGAGCAGAAAGAGCAGCGAGGCGATGACGAAGTTGGGCATGCTGTACCCGATGATCGACGTGGTGGTGGCCAGGTAGTCGACCCAGGTGTTCTGCCGGACGGCCGCGATCACGCCCAGCAGCACGCCGAGGCCGATGGTGAAGACGAGCGCCGCGGCGCCGACTTCGGCGCTGACGCGGGCCTCACGCAACAGCAGCGGCGTAATCTGCACGCCCCGGTTGACGTAGGACTCGCCGAGGTCGCCGTGCAGGAGGCCTGTGACGTAGCGAACGTACTGTTCCGGCAGGGGAAGGTCGAGATGGTAGTAGTGCAGGAGCGCGGCCTCGGCGGCCGGGTCCGGGCGCCGCTCGTTGAGCAGCGCGTCGCCCGGGAGGCGGTGGACG
>Ga0209474_10003822_pt1 | contig 13113 bp, 7 predicted proteins | sample GraSoiAngelo_145_FD_185902 | JGI IMG/M metagenome (GOLD analysis project Ga0209474, IMG submission 185902) | Grasslands soil microbial communities from the Angelo Coastal Reserve, California, USA - 14_1009_05_20cm (SPAdes) (version 2) | ecosystem: Environmental > Terrestrial > Soil > Grasslands ...
GTTGGGAGAAATCGGCAAACCGTTCGTAATCGACAGCACGTCTGAGATGAAGTTGTCGTGCGTCAGCATCACGCCTTTCGGTTCGCCTGTCGTACCGGAGGTGTAGATGATCGTCGCCAGGTCATCAGCACCGCTCTGTGCGAGCATCCTGTCGAATGCGTTCTCATCTTGCTCTTCAATCGCAGCGCCGCGCACTTCGACTGACGTCAGCGTATTAGCAGCAGACGACTCAGTCGCATCCTTCGGCTCAAACACGATCACGTGCCGCAACTGATCGCCGACTGCTGCGAAGCCCTCGCGCGCGTGCTTCAGAATCCGACCCCCTGAAACCAGGATCGCGCAGGCGCCCGAGTCGCGCATTATGTATTCGATCTGATCGATTGATTGGGTGGTATAGAGCGGAACAGTGATCGCACCGGCGCTGAGAATCGCGAGATCGGCGATCGACCATTCGGGACGATTCTCAGAAATCAGAGCGACGCGATCCTGCGGCTTGATTCCCAGATCTGCAAGACCCAGCGCAATGTGTCGCACGCGGCGAATGAACTCGATCGCAGGAATCTGCACCCACTGGCCGCCACGCTTTTCGCTGACGGTGTCCGGCTTGTTGTGCCGTGCGATGGCTTCCAGGCAAAAGCCCGCTAAGGTGTTTGGGGCGGACAAATTTTCCTGATCGGGTGAGGTCTTAACCGCTGCTGCCGAAGACACTTTTGAAACGATCTCCTTTGACGGCCGGCGCTTGGATTATCGGCGATAGCGGAAGGGCGGAGCAAGACTACATCCGCTGGGTCAGAAGATACAAACCTGCGAGACAGTGGCACGCGCATCTTGCGCGTAGATTCACGGGCGGGGACGCCCGTGCCACATTCCAGCTCATGCAGTCGTAGTTTCAGGCATAGGCGTACTCGAAGCGACTATTGAGGTGGCCACGGTTGTCTGCTCGTGTGAACGGCGCCGCCGTTTCTTACGCCGGCGCTGAACTCCGCCGGTTTCATCTACGCGTCGATCGAGTGTCGCCAGGGCCGCCAGGACCAAAAACAACAGAGCGTTCGCGGTCGTGTGCAACGTGAAATCAAACGCGCTGTGAACCAACACAGCGAAACAGCCGGCCAGCGCTCCCGTAGCCACACCACGTCTGAATTTGTCCTGAGTGTTACGTCGCTGAAAACCTTTACGAAACAGAATGACTATGAAGGAGAGTCCGAGAATTCCGCCGACAATCCCAGCATCAGAGAGAGTTTGAAGATAATCATTGTGTGCTTGCTCTAATCGGAAATAACCATTGCGCGTGTCGAAGCGAGTGTAAATCGCGCCGAACGATCCGAGACCTGACCCCGTCATCGGATAAGCCTTGATCACGTCGAGGGTAACACTCCAGAAATGCGAGCGGCCGGTGGTGGGATCGGCAGCGTTGACGGTCCCCAGCAAACGCGTGAATGAATCGGCGCCGCCGATCGCGATAGCCCCGAAGAACAGAATTACAACCAAACCGCCGGCGAGCACCACGCGAATCATAAGTGACGTGAGGCGCTTCTTCCTTTTATCTTCTTCATCGCGACCAAGCGAAGGTCCGGCGATGATGACGAGGAAGAGAATCTCCGCGGCCAGCGCGATAATGCCACCGCGTGAGTTCGTCATGATTAGCGACACACCCATCAACGTCGCCGCGAATGCGTAAAGCGGCCGCTTGTACGTTTCGAGGCTGCCCGAGAACAACAATCCGAGCGGCAACGCCAATGCTAATTCCATGTAGCCGGCGAAATGGTGTCGATTGATAAAAGGACCGAACGCGGTGCTCTGTCCGAGTTCGCGAAACCAGTAAACCTTAGTGCCGTCGGTCGTGAACGATTGCGTCAATCCAAACATCGCCAGAAGAAAACCAAAGATCGTGATCGTTCGCGTCAGCGCGCGCAATCGTTGAGGCGTATCGGTGAAGACCAGCGTCGCCACGAAATAAATGAAGAGCGAGACGATCTGAACCAGAACCAGCCGCGTTGCGTAAGGATCGAGCGACAGGCTCTTCGTCAAGGATAGCGGCAGACCTTCAGTACCTGGCGCAGCCCGCAGCGGCAACAATTGAATCAGGCCGAGCACGATCAAACCGAGAATCGGTAGCTGTAGGCTATTGCGATTGAATTGAAGCGAACGCAGAATAAATCCATCGAGACACCAGAAACACACAATTGCCGCAGCACTGATCGCGAAAATTGCCAAGGCCCAGTAATGCACCGTGCCATAGGCCAACGTCGTCAACGCGATCGCTATGTTGACCGACAAGAACGCCATGCTGCTGCCAAGCGTGTGGCGGCGCTTGGTGACTTCGCGGTTGATGGGTCGCGCGCTACTTAGTTCCTTCGCCTCGTTTGCGAGGACCGGAACCGCCGATGCGCTGGAGGTTGAATTCGTCATACCAAACCGTGCCGAATATGGGACAGACTGGTTGTCCTTCGCCGCACGAACCGCGCAGCAGAGCTATTTGAATGGCGTCTGTCTTGTTCGTCTTGAAATCCACAGTCACCTGTTGCCAATCATGAGTGCCGGTAGTGAACGGGGCTGCGTTGCCCAGTGAAACGCTATCCGACGGATCGAGTACGTTCAGTGTCGGCGTCGCTGCACTGACCAGGTCCTCACTGCGCTGATAATACTGCAACCGATATTGAGTGTTCGGATCCACAATAATAACTTGAGAAATCGGAACCAGGTCGAGCTTTCCCGCTACTTTGAAAACTATTTTCAAACTGCCGTTACCATTGTGCGCTTGGGTGTCGATCGACATCGGCGCAAGACCGGTCGGCATAATGGCCCAATGAAACGGGTGCGGATCCTTTGGCACCAAGGGCATTTCAAAGTCGCCATTCCAAACCTTCTCTGGCGTCGGCAACTGCGCCGGATCAGTCTCGACCTCGCGGAGAATGGTCAGCGCCGCGTGAAATTGTTTTTTCGCGATCAGGGTTTTCACAATTTCACTGGTGAGATCGCTCTGCGCTCTTCGGTCAGCTTCATTGACTGATCTCAGCACGCGCGCCGCTTCGTCGAAGCTGCCGCCGTTAATGAGATAAGCGACAAACTGTAAACGGACCGCTGGTGACGGAACGGCTTTGACGATCTTATCCAGATCTCCATTGAAAATCTGCCAGGCGAGCGTGAAGACTTGCGGTCGCATAAGTTCATCGGCGTTCGCCGCACGCGACAATTGATCGAAAGCTTCATCGATCCGTTCCTGGCGCAGCAGAAAGTTTCCATAAACCCAGCGCGGTCGCGCGTACGCCGGCGCCAATTCCACTGAGCGACGGAGGGCCTTTTCGGCGCTGACGATATCGCCCGTTGCTTCTAACGCGCGGCCATACTCTATCCAATAGCGATAATCGTAAGGAGCGGCTTCGACTGCCAGCTTGTATTCGTCAGCGGCGGCCGCAAGATTTTCAGGGCTGAAGACCTTTTCTTTTAAGCTGGCGAGCCGCCAATGCGTCAGCGGGTCGTGCGGCGCCCAACGTTCCGCCAACTGCGCCATATCAACGCCGCCCTGCTCGATAGGTGGCGCATATTCGGCAACCGTGTTGCCGACGTACCACCGCGTGGTGAACCAGGCCGCGGCGATCGCCAGCAGCATCGGAAATGCCAGCAGCCAACGCAATGCCGACGGATTAAGATTGAGGGTGATTACGGATGAAGGCTTCGGTTGTGACACGGTAAAAAGCAGAGCAGAGTTACAAATCTCCGTTCGCTGATGACTGAATTGACTTCAATGGATTGTCAGAGATGGCTTCGATGCGAATCGACATTCGTTTCAACTCGATGTTTCGCGAGTCACATTCACTCCAGATTTCCGCGATACGTTCTTCGCTAATGCGCGGAGTCGAAATCAGTACCTGCTCAACTTGCTGCTCGGTGATAATTCTAGCGAACGATCCGTTCCCACCAAAAACGCGGAAGCCGTGAATCAACTTGCCGTGCTTGTTCGCATCATCGTCCATAAAACCGACCGGGGCATAGCGCAGCTCTCGATTATTCAGCAGTTCGCGCAGCAGCAATTCACCGGCATCACCGGCGCCATAGATCAAGACGCGCTTGCCGTCTTCTTTATCACCCGCCGGCAGCACCTGTCGAAAGAAGCGGAAGGCGATGCGGCTGCCCGCCAGGAAAGTTAGCATCACCATTGCATCCAATAAGAATACCGTGCGCGAGAAACCCTGAAAGTAAAACTTAAAGGAAACAATGACGACACTGATAACCGATCCCGCCGCGACGGCTTTCGCAAACGCCATTAGATCATCCATGCTCGTGTAGCGCCAGATGCCGCGATAGACGCCGAAGAACAGGAACGCGCCCAATCGCACGACTACCAACACCGGCAAAGTGCGCAGGAACAGTTTCCAGGCGGGGCTACCCGAGAATGGCCCAAACTTCATCGCGTAAGCGGACCAGTACGCGAGCACTATCAGAACCACGTCGAGCATTACTTCGAAGATCCGACGCTTGTAAGAGAAGTCGATCAAGAATCCGAACAGAGGACTGTCACGCGCGGTGCGCACGTCTGCTTCCTGGTCGTAGCCTTTGACGCCGGCGAGGTAAACACCGAGCAAAGTCAGTCCAAGCGTCAGCAGAATCAATAGCGCCAGACTTACGTCGGGCTTCAACTCTCGCACCAACACCGCCAGCAATCCTGAAGCTGCCGCCAATCCGTAAAGCAGCAACACGGCGCGCTTCTCGGAAAGGCCGATGGCGACCAATCGATGGGAAGTATGATCGCGACCGCCTTGCGAAGCTGCTCGGCCGGCAAGTTTGCGCAGGATCGTCACGAAGGTAGCGTCAAAGATCGGAATGAAGAGCACCAGGATCGGAACCGCCAGCACGACTAAGGTGCGCGATCTTCCGCCCGAGATATTTATCAGGGCCGAACTCGCCAGGAAGAATCCGATGAACATCGATCCGCTGTCGCCCATGAAGATCGATGCGGGGTTCGAGTTGTAAATCAGGAATCCGATCAAGGCCGCGGTGAAAACTGCGAGCATCGTTGCTTCCGTGATCTGATTTGATGTGATGAAATTAAACGCGAGAAATCCGGAAGCGATGGCGGCGATCCCCGTCGCCAATCCATCCATGTTGTCGAGCAGGTTGACGGCGTTGGTGATTCCGACCAACCAAAAAATCGTGATCACCATGTTCAGCGGGAGATATCGCGTCCACGGCAAGACCAATCCGTAATTGACGACGATCGCCGCGCCGATAACCTGTCCGATCAATTTTTGATAAGGCTTGAAGTGCAGCAGATCGTCCGCGAGCCCCACCAGGAAGAGGAACGAGGCCGCACCAACGACGACCCAGCCGGCTCCTGAATGCGGCACCAGCGCGAGATAAGTCGCGATTACCGCCAGCCAAATCGCGACGCCGCCCATCATCGCGGTCGGCTTTTTGTGCCAGCGATCCGTCTTCGGTGTGGCGACAAATCCAAACCGCCGGGCGAGCGTCCGCACAACCGGAGTGAGCGCTAATGCCAGCCCTAACGACACTAACGGCGGCACGAGGTTGCTTGGTTTGATGGGGATCATGAACGAAAGACCGGCGTGCCTGAAAAGCTATTCGATCAAGCAACTAAAGGCAAGTCGAATCTGTCGGGCGCGATCGGTCCCCCAAATAACAATCCCTGCCCCTGGTCACAACGCAGTAACCGCAGGAAAGCGAATTGATCTTCACGTTCGATTCCTTCGGCGATGACTCGCTTGCCGAGGTTGTGCGCCAAAGTAATGATGGCCATGACCAGCGCTGCGTCATCAGGATCGGTGGTCGCATCTCTTACAAAAGAAGCATCCAGCTTCACCGAATCGATGGGCAAGCGCTTGAGATAACTGAGCGAAGAGTAACCGGTACCGAAATCGTCGATGGCGATTCGCGCGCCCATGTCGCGCAAGCGGGAAAGCGTGCGAATGGCGGCTTCACCATTTTCGATAAACGAATTCTCGGTAACTTCTATTTCAAGCAGGTCCGCGGTTATGCCTGTTTGGTGAAGCACCGTATCAAGTGTCTCAGGAAAGTCTGTCTCGCGAAGCTCTCGCGGTGAGGCATTGACCGCTACTCGCATCTGTTTGCAGCCGGCATCGCGCCAGTGACGCGCTTGCGAACAGGCTGCGCGCAGGACAGCTGCGCCGATCTGAATGATCGATCCATTTTTCTCGGCCTGCGGGATGAACGTGGCGGGCAGCAACAAACCGGCATGTGGATGTTGCCAGCGGACCAACGCCTCTGCGCCGACGATCCTTCGCGTTTGAATGTCGACCTGCGGCTGGTAGTGGACGACGAACTCTCTGCGCTCAATTGCCGCCGCCATTTCCGTGGCTTGTCCGGCTGGGCCACCACGTAAGTCCGCGCTTTCGATCCGGCGCCGATGTTCAAGCGCGCGGTGAATTACCGCGCTGACCTCACTCAAATCGAACGGCTTGGTGATGTAATCGAAGGCGCCGGCCCGCATTGCCTGGATCGCGCAATCGATCGTTCGCTGGCCGCTGATCATCACCGCGATCGAGTCCGGCGCCAGCTTCACGATGTGCGGCAGCATTTCAAGGCCGCTCATCCGCGCCATCGCGATATCGGTAAGGATGAGATCGAACCGTTGCGTACCCAACAACGCCAGCGCATGTTCCGCGGAATCGGTCGCCAAGCAGTGGTAAGAACTGCCGAGGTGCTCGTGCAGGATGCTGCGGATCTCCTCGTCGTCATCGACGATTAGCAGTCGCTGTTCTTCGTTAGCCATTGCCTTGTGTCAGCGGGGTCTCGAATCCCGGCAACCGCGATGCCACCTCCAGGGGCGAAAAACGGCTGCGGTTTAATTCTTCGTTGGTATTTAGGTGAGACATCTTCGAGTGTTTTGCCGCAGCACCTCGTGCGAGCCTGCTGGATTCTGCCACGGTGGAAACATCGCATCCTCGATAGCGCAAGGATTGACGCGCGGAATGGCATTTGCCAAAGCACCGCATAGCCACAACTGAAATCGCCAGGTCACAGACATGCGATCAAGGAAACGGAAGTTGAAGATGTCACGCCGCCATTTAGCACTAACAAGCATTTTGTTGTTCGCGACGTCGCTCACTTTTTGTTCACCGGTAAGTCGTTCCAGTCACGCCAAAGCTCAGACGTTTTCTCCGACGAAAATCTCTTCTGATCTGGCGCGTCAGATACGAACTAACCCGGGGGCCCGCGCCAAAGTCATCATTCAACTCAATCAACGACCAAGTTCGTTATTCGATAGCTTGTTGACGACGTTCGGCGGATCAATCTCGCGGAGACTAAACAACCTGAACGTGAGCGTTGTGGATTTGCCCTTGAATGCCATCGAGGCGTTAACCGCGCGCGACGAGGTTCGATTCATTTCGCCTGACCGGCAACTGGGAACGTTCGGTCACGTCGAAACGACTACCGGTTTGGCGAACGTGCGGACGCAGACGACGAGCTCGCTGGGCGGGTTGCTAACGACCACGACGGTGTTTGACGGTCGTGGCGTCGGCATCGCCATCGTCGACTCTGGTATCGATGCTCAGCACGTTGCGTTCAGAGATTCCCTGGGACTGAGCCGCGTGACATTCAATCGCGATTTCACCGGAGAAAACCGCACTGACGATGCTTATGGCCATGGAACCCACGTCGCTTCGATCGCCGCGGGCAACAACCAAATCTCGAGCGGCGCTTACACGGGAATCGCGCCCGGCGCCAATCTCATTAACCTGAGGATTCTGGATTCGCAGGGTATAGGCTCTACTTCGAATTTATTGGCGGCGCTGGATTGGTTGATGACATATCACTCGCTCTACAACATTCGTGTGGTGAATATGAGCGTCGGCACCCCGGCAATTGATTCTTATTTGAACGATCCGTTGTGTCAGGCAGTGCGGCGTCTCACTGATGCAGGCATCGTGATCGTGGCGGCCGCCGGCAACAACGGGAAGAGTAACACCGGACAAAAAGTCTATGGGCAGATTCATTCGCCAGGCAACGAGCCTTCGGTCATTACCGTCGGGGCCGTGAACACCTTCGGCAGCGATGGCCGCGGTGACGACACGGTGACGACCTATAGTTCGCGCGGACCGACCCGCAGCTTCTGGACGGACGCAAACGCCGTCAACCACTACGACAATCTGCTCAAGCCCGATTTGATTGCGCCCGGAAACAAGATCGTCGGCGCCGCCGCCGCGAACAACCTGTTGTTAACGGAACATCCCGAACTCGATGCGAACGTCAGCACCATCACGAACCGGCGGATGATGTATCTGAGCGGCTCGTCGATGGCCTCGCCGGTCGTCGCCGGCGCGGCGGCCCTGATGTTACAAGCGAATCCAAATCTGACGCCGAGCTTGCTGAAAGCAATCCTGATGTATACAGCGCAGCCGCTGGCGGGCCTGAATACGCTCGAGCAGGGCGCCGGCGAAATCAACATCGACGGCGCGTTGCGGTTGGCCCAATTGATTCGAACCGATCTGAATTCAGCGACGCCACTTGGCTCGCCTCTGCTGGCGGCCGCGACTCCGGCTCAAGTTAGCAACATCAACGGGCAGAGTTTTTGCTGGGGCGGTGGGGTAATACTTAATCACACTTATGCGACTGGTCCTGAACTCATCACCAATTATCAAAAGGTATACTCGCGCGGATTTATTCTTGGTGACGGTGTAGTTGAAACAGATTCGGCGCAGGCTACTGATCCAAACAAATTTACGGGCTCGATCGTGCTGGGCCAGACACTGTTGACCTCGAATGGAGCCGCAATCAACGACGGTTTCGCCTTCCTTAATGTGGGTTTGCTGCTGGGCAATGGCGTGATGCTGCCCGACGGAATTCTCATGGGGGACGGCGTCATGGTCGCTGACGGCGTGCTCGTGGGAGACGGTGTGCTCGTGGGCGACGGCGTGTTGGTGGGCGACAGCAGCTCGGCATCAATTCACGGCGACGACACCCCGTGCATGAGGTAGCCACATGCGCGATTGACGAAACCATAAAGTTCGGTACAATTGCCGATACTCAAAAGAAACTTTCCCCAACAGTCAGCCGAGGCCCCTTCCCGTCAGGAGTTACTCGTCACTCTAATTTGATTTCTTTTAACGCCCACTTTTTTGAGGCGTCTCTCCTGAGAATTCAAGTCAGGTTTGGTACGTAGCCTTTCTTCAACGTACCAACGCGACGCAGAAGTAGCCATTCCTGTACGCGGTTTCTGATCACCGTCGCAGAAAGAGGTGTCATGGTAAACGGTTGCCCCACCGTGCGCTGGATTAGTCTCGGTTTTCTGTTTGTAATCGTCCTTGCGTCCAACCTAATGCCGCGGCGCACGCGCGCTGAGCAGGGCCAGTCGCCGCACGCAGACAGAAAGCGCGACAAAGTTTCGTCCGATTTGCGAGAACGCACGCGAAGCGCGGCGGCGAATGAGCGCGTCTCTGTGATCATTCAGTTTGAGGGAGAGGCCGACGCCACATTCGAAACCGCGGTGGCCAGTAATGCGGGACGCGTCGAGACGGCGTACCGGCAATTCAACGCGCGAGCGATCGATTTGCCGGCAAAGGCCGTGGACGCTCTGGCTAATCGCCCGGATGTAGACGTGATCTCGCTCGATCGGCCGAACATTTCATTCGGCCACGTGACGGCAACTACCGGCGCCGACGTCGTGCGCCCGATCACGATCACTAACCCGAACGGCCTGGACGGGACCGGTATCACAATCGCGGTGCTCGATTCAGGAGTCGATCCCAATCACGTGGCGTTTCTCGATCGCAGTAACAACCGGCGGGTTCTGTTCAGCCGGGATTTCACCGGCGAAGGCCGCACTGACGATCCCTACGGTCACGGAACACACGTGGCTTCGATCGCCGCCGGCAATGGCCGCATCTCGAATGCGCAATACACGGGCATTGCTCCCAATGCGAACCTAATCAATTTACGCGTGTTGGGCGCGACCGGGACCGGAAGCACTTCCACAATTCTGAGTGCGCTTGACTGGGTGTTGGCGAATCGCGCGGCTTACAACATCCGCGTGGTGAACCTGAGTCTGGGTGCTCCCGCGGTCGAGTCTTATCACACTGATCCGATCTGTCGCGCCATCCGTCGGCTGGTTGACGCCGGCATCGTCGTGGTCGCGGCCGCCGGCAACAATGGAGTGAACAGTCGCGGACAGAAAGTTTATGGACAGATTCATGCCCCGGGTAATGACCCGTCGGCTTTGACGGTCGGCGCAGTCAACACGTTCGGAACCGACCAGCGTAATGATGACAACATCGCGAGTTTCAGCTCGCGCGGACCGACGCGCAGCGGCTGGGTCGACGTCCTCGGTATCAAACACTACGACCAATTGATCAAGCCCGACATCTCAGCGCCGGGAAACAAACTTGTCTACGCTGAATCGGAAGACAATTATCTAATCACGCACTATCCGTCGCTCGATGCCGGTGTCAGTCCCGTCGATCAGCGGAAGATGATGTGCATGAGCGGCACCTCGATGGCGACGCCGGTGGTCGCCGGCGCGGCGGCGCTCTTGTTACAAGCCAATCCGAATCTGACGCCGAATCTCGTCAAAGCGATCCTGATGTACACCGCCCAGCCGCTTGCGGGCGCAAATACGCTCGAGCAGGGCGCCGGTGAAATCAACATCGAGGGTGCGGTTCGCCTCGCGCGACTGGTTCGCACGGATGTCACTTCGACGACACTGCCTGGAGCGCCGCTGCTCACGACGATCACGCCGCCGGTGCCGCAAACGACAATCGCCGGTCAGACTTTCAATTGGAGCGGCGGCATCCTGTTCAATTACGACTTCGCCACCGGCGTCGATCTGATCACGAAGTACCAATCCATCTACAAACTCGGCGGGGTCCTGAGCGATGCGGTTACATTGAGTAACGGCGTCCTCGTCAGTGACCGAACCATGCTGTCGAGCGGAGTGCTCGTCAGCGATGGCGTCCTCGTCAGCGACGGCTCGATCATGGGCAGCGGCAATATCTTTCTTTCATCAGGCGTTCTGGTTAGCGACGGAGTTCTGGTCAGTGACGGCGTTCTCGTCAGCGACGGCGTGCTGGTGAGCGATTCCTGTCTCACCGCCGATTCGATGATCCAGGCGATGTCCGCGGCAACCAAAGGCGATCTGACAAATTCGACAACGGTGCAAATCGATACCGGAATCGATTGCTTAAGTTACTAACTCAACTGTTCAGGCTCGCGCTGCCGAATCAATGAATATCCCAAGGAGAAACATGACGCCCGACTCCGCACAACTAAACGTTTCAACGAGCGTGACGGCTTTAGCTGCGCCGCCGCTCGTGGCGACCCACGCCCTCGCCAACGATGAAACTGACGAGGTCCTTCACTTCCTTTCTCAGCGCCCGCGGCACACGTTTGTGATGAACGGGTTCGTTCGAGACAACGGTTTAAGCGCGGACTTCAATCGCGGAACGTTTTTCGGATGCCGCGATGAATCAGGAAAGCTTCTCGGCGTCGCGCTGATTGGTCACGCGATTTTTGTTGAAGCGCGATCGGATCCAGCGATAAAGGAACTCGCCTCGCTCGCCCAACGCTTCACCCGGGCGCACATGATCATGGGCGAACAGAAAGTCATCGATCGCTTTTGGCATCTGTATCGCGACGGTGGTCAACGCGCGCGGCACACCTGCCGCGAAGTTCTTCTGGACTTGACTACGCCAGTGAAGCGGTTTGAACCAATAGCTGATTTGCGAATCGCTCGCCGCGACGATCTTAACCTGATCGTGCCGGTGCACGCGGCGTTGGCTTTTGCAGAAAGCGGTGTCAATCCACTCGACCTCGACGCCGACGGATTTCGGGCCCGCTGCGCTCATCGCGTCGAACAAGGACGCGTCTACGTCTCGATCGAAAACGGCAAGCTGATCTTCAAAGCCGATGTGATTAGCGACACTCCCGATGTCATTTACGTCGAAGGCCTATATGTCAGGCCGGAACACCGGGGCCAGGAAACCGGCACGCGTTGCCTGGCCCAGATGTCCCGCGAGTTGTTGCCCAGGACGAAATCGATCGTTGGCTTGGTGAACGAAGAGAAGCCGGACGCGTTGCGCTTTTTCGCGAAGATTGGATTTAGGCAACGCGCGGTCTACGACACGATTTTCCTGGAGAAGAAAGCAACAAAAGCATGAGGCGATTGGCCCAACCGATTGCCCGCCGATAACGTGAGGTAACTATGTCTCGACAAACGTTGACGAAATCTTACATGCTGTTGGTAATTGCCGGAGCGATTCCGCTCTTCATGTATTCCCTGCTTCGGCTTCCGCTGGGACGAATTGATCTGCAATTTCTGGCGCTGGCGATAATGGCGATCGGAATTAGTTCTCGGCTCACTGTGCGGATACCGCGCGTGAGCGGACACATCTCCGTGTCGGACACGTTTCTGTTCTTGACGATGTTGCTTTACGGAGGGCCCGCCGCCGTGCTGCTGGCGACCGCCGAAACTCTCTGTTCGTCGCTGCGTTTCAGTAAGAAAGAGATTCACATTCGGCCGCTGACGATTGTCTTCAATTGCGCGATGATGGCGTGCTCCACCTTCCTAACGTTCGCAGTCGTCACTGTTTTATTCGGCGAGCCTACGCAACTGCGGCAGGCAGAACTCTCGCCAGTGCTGGTCGTGGCGCTTTGCACTATGGCCCTGGTGCAATACGTGGGCAACTGCAGTCTGGCCGCAGTCTACACCGCGTTGAAAATGAACGAGCCGGTCTGGCACACCTGGACAAAGTATTATCTTTGGACTTCGATAACGTTCTTTGCGGGAGCTTCAGCGGCCGGCATTACTGCCAAGCTTATCGGCACCGCCGGATTCTATGCGGTCGTTGCGATGACACCGATCACGGCCATCGTTTACTTCACCTACCGAACTTACTTGCGCAACATCGAAGTGATGGCCGCCGCGGCGAAAGCCGAAGAGGTCGCCGCGCACGCCGAGCAAGCGGAACGCCACGTCGCCGAACTGAATCACTACATCGACGAGCAGAAGCGCATCCGCGAACAGTATTCGCAGATTGAAAAGATGTCGGCACTCGGCGAACTCGCTTCCGGCGTGGCTCACGATTTTAACAACACGCTCGCAGGCATACTCGGCCGCGCGCAGTTGCTCCTGGAAGCGACCGA
>Ga0209474_10003828_pt1 | contig 13106 bp, 15 predicted proteins | sample GraSoiAngelo_145_FD_185902 | JGI IMG/M metagenome (GOLD analysis project Ga0209474, IMG submission 185902) | Grasslands soil microbial communities from the Angelo Coastal Reserve, California, USA - 14_1009_05_20cm (SPAdes) (version 2) | ecosystem: Environmental > Terrestrial > Soil > Grasslands...
GTGGGTATGACCCGACATCGCGATCGCCAGCACGACGACGACGAGCGCGAGAATCGAGAGGCCGACCAACACCCACGCCGCCTCGACCGTCCGCGAGATCCCGTGGTAGTTGGCGGCCGTGAGAGCGACCACGGCGGCAACAGCCACGAGACGGTTGGCCCAAAGCGGCCCGCCGGCCGCGTAGGACGCGAACGTCAGCGCCATGGCCGCGCAGGACGCCGTCTTCCCGATCACGAAGCCCCAGCCGGCGACGAACCCCCACCACTCGCCGAGCCGCTCGCGGCCGTAGACGTACGTGCCGCCAGACGTCGGATACTGCGCAGCAAGCTGTGCCGAGGCGACCGCGTTGCAGTAGGCGACTCCGCCCGCGATCGCCAGGCCGATGAGCAGGCCGCTGCCGGCGGCCCTCGCCGCCGGCCCAAACGCCGAGAAGACCCCCGCGCCGATCATCGAGCTCAACCCGATGACGACGGCGTCGCCGGGACCGAGCCGGCGGGCCAGCGGGGCGGTCGTCGTCACATCGCGGCCGCGATGCGCTCCGCCGCCTCGGCCAGTTCGGAGTCGGCCACGTTGGGCAACACGTCCTCCCATACCGGCAACATCATCCCGGAGGCCTCGAGCATTCCGAGCGGCCGCGGCAGGTACCAGACGTGGAAGTGTGCACCTCCGTCGCCCCAGCGGTAGAGGTGGACACGCGCCACGTCACCGAGCGACAGGATCGCCCGCTCGATCCGTGCCGCCACCGGTCCGAACGTGGACGCCACCTCCTCGGGAAGATCGGAGAACGAGTCCACGTGGACACGGCTGGCGAGCCAGACGGCTCCGACCAGGCTCCCCTGGGCCGGTGGATGCAGCGTCCAGTTCTCGTCCGACCAGACCGCGGCCCGGGTCTCGCCCGAGCAGATCGCACAGGGCGGCCCGCCGGGCTCACCGCGCCGCGCCGGCTCGGGTATCTGCCGTGGGCCGGGCTCCCGGACGACGAGCGGCTCTTGATACGGAAGCGTGCTCACTTCTGCTCCTTTCGTGAGTGGCCTGCCCCTACGATGCCGTTCAGAACGAGCCCGACGAGGCGCTCGCGGGCCTCGTCGGCTTCCCAGCCGTGCCGGCCCCGGAGGTGGACGTACGGCCAGGCGACTGCGTTGAAAACCATGTCGGCTATGCGAACGACGTCCTCGCCGACCGCGAGCGATCCATCCCGCGCGCCTTCGCCGAGAAACTGGATGAACGGGTGGAGGTAGTCGGACGGCTGACCCGGAGCCTCCGGCTGGTGGAACGCCTCGTCGCTCGCGAGCATCAGCGGGAGATGACGATCGAGGAGCTCGCACAGCGCTTCCAGGCCGCGAGTCAACCGCTCACGCCCGGTGCCGCTCGACATCAGGATCGGGTACATCGTCGAGCGGAAGTCCTCTGCCAGTTCGCCGACGAGCGCGGCAATCAGGGAATCGCGCGTCACCCCCTGGCGCCAGAGCGTCGACCGCACACGGCCGGCCAACTCGGCCACACGCTCGAGCGTCAGCCCCTCCCACCCTCGCTCTCGCAGCACCTCGATCGTGGCCTGCCGCAGCGCCTCGTCCATCGTCGCCTGCATCGTCTCTGTCGTCGGCATGCAACGTCAGTGTTGCAAAAAAGCGACTTGCTTGCCCGCACTTCAGCGGGCGTGCACGAGGCGGCCGAGCGCTAGGCTCCCCGGGGGTCTTCGTGGCGTTCCTTCGTTCATTCGCCGGGCGAGAGCTTGCGGTGGATCTCGGCACCGCCAACTCGCTCGTCTTCGTTCGCGGCGAGGGCATCGTCGTCTTCGAGCCCTCCGTCGTCGCCGTCGACGACCGCACCGGCCGGGTCCAGGCCGTCGGAGCCGACGCCAGCCGCATGATCGGCCGGACGCCGGCCTCGATCCGTGCGATCCGGCCGCTCAGGCACGGGGTGATCGCCGACTTCGAGATGACCGAGCAGATGCTGCGGCACTTCATCCGCAAAGGTGGCGGCGGCCGACTGCCGCTCGCGCAGGTCGTCCTCTGTGTGCCCAGCGGGATCACCAAAGTTGAGCGGGAGGCCGTCCAAGAGGCGACGCTGGCCGCCGGTGCTCGCGCCGTCTACCTCGTCGAGGAGCCGATGGCGGCAGCGATCGGCGCGGGCCTGCCGGTCGCCGAGCCGCGCGGAAGCATGATCGTCGACATCGGTGGCGGGACGACCGAGGTGGCCGTGATCTCGCTCGGCGGGATCGTCAGCTCGCAATCGATCAAGGTCGGCGGTTACGAGATGGACGAGGCGGTCGCCAAGCACGTGCAGGCGCAGTACGGGCTGCTCATCGGCGAAGAGACGGCCGAGCACGCGAAGCTCGACGCCGGCTCGGCCTGGCAGCTCGAGGAGGAGCTCGAGTCCCTGGTCGGTGGACGCGATCTGCAGACCGGCATGCTGCGCCGGCTCGAGCTTGGCTCGGAAGAGCTTCGGCAAGCCCTCGACGCTCCGGTGCAGCGGATCGTCACCGCCGTCAAAGACACGCTCGAAGGCACTCCACCCGAACTTGCTGCCGACATCAGCGACCGGGGAATCATCCTCGCGGGTGGCGGCGCGCTCCTTCGCGGCATCGACGTACGAATTAGCGCCGAGACAGGCCTGCAAGTCGCTCGCGCCGAGTCGCCGCTGACGTGCGTCGTGCTCGGAGCCGGCGAGGCGCTGGACGAGCTGGAGACGCTGAAACGGGCCCAGGCCCCACGTGGCCGCAAGCTACGCGGGCGCCGGTTTCAGCGGCGGTGATCCAGAGGCCGCGCAGCCACGATCAGGCGTCGTCCAGCGAGATGATCTCGCGCTCGACGCCCGCGAGCTCGAACTCCTGGCCGGCCAGGTAGCGCTCGGCGCCGTCCAACAACGCCAGCAGCTCGCGGTGATCGCGCGCGACGCAGGAGAGCGTCAGCCGCGAGCGCTGCCAGAGCTCGTGGTGGTCGACCTCCGCCACGGAGGCGCCGAACCGCTGCTGCAGCTGCGCCTTGGCCGACTTGACGTACTTGCGCTTGCCTTTCAGCGAGCCCGCGTCCGGGAAGTGCAGCTCGGCGGAGAGGATGCCGACATAGCCTGCGCCCACGCCCGCATTGTGGCGGGCGCGAACGAGGCGTCGGTTTGTACGTCTAAGCAGACATGCGGTTTATCGGCATGGCGGTGGGCGCCGCGGTTCTCGCGCTTTCGCCCGCCGGCGCGCACCGGATTCGCCCTCTCGGTCACGTCTATCCGGGCGGCGGCTACACGGGCGACGTCTTCGTCCACCGCGGCTTCGCCTACCTGTCGAGCTGGCATGGACGGAACTGCCCCTCGCAGGGCGTCCGGGTCTACGACCTGAGCAGGCCGAGCCGGCCTCGCCACGTCTCGACGTTCGCCGACGGCTCCGACCTCGCGGTCCGAGGGACATGGACCGAAAAGACGATCGTCCAGCACGCAGCCACGACAAGCTTCACCGGCGAGCTTGCCGCGGTCAGCTTCCAGAACTGCCCGGGGACGAACGCGTTCCGGGGTTTCGGCGTCTACGACGTCACCAACCCCGGCTCTCCCAGGCAGCTCTCGCTCGTTCGCACCGATCCCGGCGGCTCGCACGAGATCTGGCTGCAGACGGTTCGCCGTCGCGCCTACGTCTACACCGCGATTCCGCTCGCGGAGTTCCCGGGCCATCCTCCCAGCCCCGGCTTTCGAATCTTCGACGTCACCGACCCGCGGCACCCGGCCGAGATCGGCTCTTGGATCGCGCCGGCTGCGATGCGCAGGAACACCCCTGGTGTGTTCGTCCATTCCGTCCGCGTCAATACGGCGGCGACGCGCGCCTATCTCTCCTATTGGAACCTCGGCACGGTCATGCTCGACATCTCGAGCCCCACCCGCCCACGCCTCCTCGGCCGGACGACCGATCCGCAGGGCTCCGCGCACTCGACCGCGATCACGCCGAACGGCAGGGTGCTGATCGAGACTCACGAGACGAACGGTGGGCGCCCCTCCTTCTGGGACATCTCGAAGCCGCGGCGGCCGCGCCTGCTGAGCGTCTTCAAGCCGCCGGCGCGCCTGATTGCGAACGCAAGGAGGCGCGGCGCTGCCGGGTTCACACTCGGCGTCCATGACGCGAAGATCATCGGCAAGCGCGCGTACTTCTCGTGGTACGCGCTCGGTGTCATCGTCGCCGACATCTCGAACCCGCGGCACCCGAAGTTCGTGGCCCAGTTCCTGCCGCGCCCTACGCCCGATCCCGAGAACGAGTTCTGCGCCAAGCAGTCCTGTACCTACACCTGGGGCGTCTACCCCACCCGGAAGTATGTTGCCGCAGCCGACATGGTCGGCGGGCTCTGGGTCTTTCGTCCGCCCGGCTAACTCGCGGCGGGGGCGGTCGGCGCTTCGCTCAAATCAGTGCGCTCGACCTGCCTGGTCTCGTAGACCTCGAGGATGTCGCCTTCCTTCACGTCGTTGAAGCCCTCGAGCAGGATGCCGCACTCGAAGCCCTCGGCGACCTCGCGGACGTCGTCCTTGAACCGCTTCAGCTGCGAGATCGAAGTCTCGTGGATGACGGTGCCGTCGCGGACGACCCGGACCTGGGCGCCGCGGCGGACATTGCCCTGCGTGACATAGGAGCCGGCGATCGTGCCGAGCCGCGAGACCCGGAAGAGCTGCCGAACCTCGACCTCGCCGATCGTCTCCTCGGTCGTGACCGGGCGGAGCATGCCGACGAGCGCCTGTTCGATGTCATCTGTGAGCTGGTAGATGACCCGGTAGGTCCGAATCTCGACGCCTTCGCGCTCGGCGAGCTGGCGCGCCTCGGCGGAAGGCCGCACGTTGAACCCGACCACCATTGCGTGCGAGGCGACCGCGAGGTTGACGTCGTTCTCGGTGATCCCGCCGACGCCCTGGTGGATGACGTTCACGCGCACCTCGGGGTGCTGGATCTTCTGCAGCTCGCTGATCGCGGCCTCGACGGAGCCGACAACGTCACCTTTGAGGACGAGGTTGAGGTCCTGCGTGCCGCCTTCCTGCATCTGCGCGAAGAGGCGCTCGAGCGAGACGGCGCCGCCGGCCTGCGTCGCCAGCTGCTCGCGCCGTAGGCGCTCGCCGCGGACCTGCGCGAACTGGCGCGCGGCGCGCTCGTTCTCGACGACGCGCGAATATTCGCCCGCGGGCGGCGGATGGTCGAAGCCGAGGATCTCGACCGGCGTGCCGGGCCCGGCGTCCTCGACCTTTTCGCCGCGGTAGTTGTAGAGGGCGCGCACCCGACCCCAGGCGTCGCCGGCGACGATCGAGTCGCCGACCCGGAGGGTGCCGCGCTGGACGAGCATCGTCGCGACCGGGCCGCGGCCGACATCCAGCCGCGATTCGATGATCGGGCCCGAGGCCTCGGCCTTTGGATTCGCGGTCAGCTCGAGCTCGGCGTCCGCGACCAAGAGCACTTTCTCGAGCAGCTCGTCGAGGTTCTGCTTTGCCTTCGCAGAGACGTCCGCGAATTGAACCTCCCCGCCCCAGTCCTCGGGCTGCAGGCCTTCGCCCGCGAGGTCGCCGCGGACCCGGTTCGGGTCCGCGTCGGGCAGGTCGATCTTGTTGACCGCGACGACTATCGGCACCTCGGCCGCGCGCGCGTGCGAGATCGACTCTCGCGTCTGCGGCATGACCCCGTCGTCGGCGGCGACGACGAGCACCGCGATGTCGGTGACCTTCGCGCCGCGGGCGCGCATGGCGGTAAACGCCTCGTGGCCCGGCGTGTCGAGGAAAGTGATCTTGCGGCCGTCGTGCTCGACCTGGTAGGCGCCGATGTGCTGCGTGATCCCGCCCGCCTCGGTCTCGACGACGGCGGACTCGCGGATCGCGTCGAGCAGCGTGGTCTTGCCGTGGTCGACGTGCCCCATGATCGTGACCACGGGCGGCCGGTCGCTCAGGTCCTCCGGCGCGTCCTCGTAGGCCTCCGGCTCCAGCTCTTCCTCGGCCGCGTGTTTGATCTGCAGCTCGCGGTCGGGCGCCAGCTCGGTCGCGATCAGCTCGACCTCGTCGTCGACGAGCGACTGGGTGATGGTGACCATCTTCCCCAGCCCCATCATCACCTTGATGATGTCCGGGACCGTCTTGCCCATGGCGGCCGAGAGGTCCTTGACCGTAACCCCCGAAGGAACGCTGATCGGGCCGGTCGGCGGTGCCACCGGCTGCTTGGGAGGCCGCGCCTCCTGGCGCTCGCGAGCCTGGCGCGGGCTCTCGCGCGGCCTTGCGGCAGCGTTGTCGATCACCACGCGGCGCTTGCGGCGGCCGGTGACAGCCCCTTGACGGGGCCGGATCGGGCGGTTTGGTCTATTCGGACCGTTAGCCATCGGCGTCAGTGTAGAGCCGTGCCAGCGCCGGATCGACGCGGACGGTCTGTCGAAGGACTCGGTTGAATGCCGAGCCCGCCGCGGCGCGCTCGAAGCAGGCCAGCCTGCGGCACGTGTAGACGCCCCGCCCCGGCGCCTTCGGCCCGGATGCGAGCGACCCGTCGCGCGCGACGAAGCGGACCAGCTCGCCCTGCGGTGCCTTGCGGCCGCAGCCGGCGCACGTCCTGATCGAGTCGGTCACGCAGCGCCGGAGCCCTCCTCGTCAGTCGCAGCCTCGACCGGAATCCCGGCCGGGACCTCCTCGGGCGGTGCTACCTGGGGGTGCGAGACGTCGAGGTCGACCTCGTCTTCGGCCGCTGCAACAGCGGTTGCGGGTGGGCCGTGCGTCGCCGCCGCGTCCGCCGGCGCCTCGGACTCGAGCGGCTCCTCGCCCGACGCGGACACCGCGGGTCCGACCGCCTCCGCATCCGGCGGCAACTCGTCGGCGAGCGCCTCGAGCTCCGGCTCGGACTCGGCGACGATGGGCTCCGCATCGGCCTGCTCCGGCTCGCGCTGGGCGAGTTCCTGATGGGCTGCGACGCCGCAGTAGCGGGAGCCGGGCAGCGCCGCGTTCGGGCAGCGCTTGCCGTTCGCGAGGATGGCGGCGCAGCGGCCGGTGAACTCCTCGTCCTCGCCACCACCGCCGAAGGCAGCCTCGGCCTCGGCTTGGGCGAACTCGCTGTCGGACTGGATGTCGATCTTCCAGCCGGTCAGACGCGCGGCGAGACGGGCATTCATGCCCTCCTTGCCGATCGCGAGCGCGAGCTGGTCGTCTGGGGTGACGACAGTCGCCTCTCGGCCGTCGTCGTCGAGGTAGACCTCGCGCACGCGCGCCGGCGAGAGCGCCTTGGCGACGAAGCGCGCGGGCTCCGGGTTCCACGGAATGATGTCGATCTTCTCGCCGCGGAGCTCAGAGACGACCATGCGCACCCGCGAGCCGCGCGGACCGACGCAGGCTCCGACCGGGTCGACACCCTGGGCGTGCGACTCGACCGCGATCTTGGACCGGTAGCCGGGCTCCCGCGCGACGCCGCGGATCTCGACGAGACCGTCGGCGATCTCGGGCACCTCGAGCTCGAACAGCGTCTTGATCAGCTCCGGATCGCGCCGCGAGACGATCACCTGTGGGCCCTTCGTGCCGGAGCGGACCTCGGTGATCACCGCCTTGATTCGCGAGCCCTGCTCGTAGCGCTCGCCGTCGACCTGCTCGGACCGAGGCAGCAGCGCCTCGACCTTGCCGAGGTCGACCAGGACATTGTTGCGGTCGCCCGCCTGCTGGACGATGCCGGTGACGACCTCGGAGACGCGGTCGATGTACTCCTCGTACATCATCTGGCGCTCCGCCTCGCGGATCCGCTGCGTGATTACCTGCTTGGCGGTCTGCGCGGCGATGCGGCCGAAGTTCTCGGGCGTCACGTCCGCACGCTTCACCTGCTGCTCGGGGACATCGGACCAGTCGATCTCGAGGTCCTCGTCCTGGACGAGCACGTGCGAGCGCTCGCCGGTCTCCTCCTCGGCCTGCTCGAGCTCGGTCAGCACGCGCTCGCGTGCCTCCTCGAGCAGTCGCTCTTCGATGTCGGGCGGCAACTCGATCGAGAACACGCGGAAGTCACCCTCGTCACGGTCGAGCTCGACCACGGCGTGGCGCGACGCGCCCGGCGTCTTCTTGTAGGCGGCGAGCAGCGCGTCCTCGAGCGCCTCGATCAGCGTGTCGGACTCGATGCCCTTGTCTCGTTCGAGCTCCTGGACGAACTCGATGATCTCTCGGCTCATTTCGATCCCTCGTCGATCAGATTGCCCCGCACGATCTGGTCGTACGGGATGTCCACGGGCTGCGGCTCGGTGGCGAGATGGACAGCCTGCGCGTCCGCACCGATCAGCTCGCCCTTGAAGCGCTTCCGGCCGGCGATCTCGGCGGCGGTGCGAAGCGCGACCTTGCGGCCGACGAAGCGCTCGAAGTGCGCCGGCTTGCGCAGCGGCCGCTCGAAGCCGGGTGAGGAGACGTCGACGGTGTACTCCCGCCGGTAGTCGTCGAGCTCACGGGTGACGCGCTCGCAGAGTGCGTGGTCGACGCCCTCGGGATGGTCGATGTAGACGCAGAAGCGATCGGGTCCGAGCAGCTCGACGGCGAGCACTTCCGTGCCCGGGACGCCTTGTTCGATTCGCCCGGCGAGCTCCTCCTGGAGCTGCCTTTCCTTTGTGTAAACGTCTCGCATCGGCCCTCCTACCGTCATAAAAAATGGGCGCCGCGCGCCCATTTCGCCAAGCCGGTGAAATGTGGTGCTGGCAGGATAGCAAGGCGTGATTCCCGGCCGCCTGCTCGGACGCCTGCCACGACGGTGGCGCCGCGTGCTCGACTGGACGCTGACGATTGCGATCGCGGTCGCACTCGTGCTCGTCTTCGAAGCCGAGGTGGCCAAGCCCTACCGCGTCCCCTCGGCGTCGATGGAACCGACGTTGCACTGCGCGAAGCCTGCCAGCGGCTGCCGCGCGCACTACTCCGACCGCGTGATCGCACTGCGGATCGTCTACCGCTTCCGCGCTCCGCGCCGGGGCGAGATCGCGGTCTTTCGTGCGCCGGCCGGTGCGGCGAGCTGCGGCGAGAGCGGCTCGCTCACCTTCATCAAGCGCGTGATCGGCCTGCCCGGGGAGACCGTCTCCGAGCGAAACGGGATCGTTTTCGTCGATGGCAAACGGCTGACCGAGCGGTACGTCCCCGCTTCGGAGCGCGATCATCGGACGAGCAGGTGGACGAAGCTCGAGCCGGACCAGTACTTCATGCTCGGCGACAACCGATCGGCGTCGTGCGACTCGCGCGACTGGGGTCCCGTGTCGCGGACGAGCTTCATCGGGCCGGCATCGGTCACGTACTGGCCGCCGAACCGGATCACGGTGCGTTAGGAGCGAGTGCCCCGCCTGAGCCGGCGGGGCCGGTTCGCTCTAGACGCTGGCGGGCTGCGTCTTCTCCTCCTTGAGGCGGCGGATCAGGTCGGCCACGTCGGCCGTCTCCTGCTCCAGGTCGCGCTGGTACTCCTCGAGACGGCGGAGCAGCGTCTCCGCGTCGGGGAAACGGCGGCCGCGGCCGCAACCGCCGCGCCGGTGATGTCTTCTTCCGTGCATCGGTTCACCTCCTCTCGTCCTGGTCGTAGCGGTCGAGAAAGCTCTGGACGTCGGCCTGCGCCTGGCGCAGCGCCTCGGCCCAGCGGTCGAGCAGCCGCCGGCCTTCGGCGGTCAGCTCGTACGTACGCTTGGCCGGGCCGGGAAGGTCGGCGCTCCACTCCGAGCTGACGAGCCCCTCGGCCTCGAGGGCGCGCAGAAGCCGATAGAGGTTGCCGACGTCGACCCGTCCCTCCCCCGCCACTTCGGGCAGGCGTTCGATCAGCTCGTAGCCGTGGAGCGGCCGCTCACGAAGCAGCAGCAGGAGCGACGGCTCGACGAAGCGCTCGACGCGAGCTCGGACGTGCCAGTGCCCCGGCCTCGTCCGGTGCCGGCTGCGAACGCGCCGTGGATGGCGATGTCTCATTCGCGCCAGTATAGGTCAAATACATATGTCTAAGACAGGACGAGCGTCACCGGCCCGTCGTTGACGAGCTCGACGTTCATGCGCGCACCGAAGGCACCGGTCTCGACACGCGTTCCGAGTGCGCGCAACGCGTCGCAGAAAACCCCGTAGAGGGGCTCAGCCTGCTCCTGCCGCGCGGCCCCGCTGAAGCTCGGCCGGTTGCCCTTCGTGGTGTCGGCGATCAGCGTGAACTGGCTGACGACCAGCGCCTCGCCGCCGACGTCGAGGAGGCTCCGGTCGAACTTGCCCGCTTCGTTCTCGAAGACCCGTAGGCGGGCGATCTTTCCGGCGAGGCGCCCGGCCTCGTCCGCCGTGTCCTCGGCGGCGACGCCAAGCAGGATGCAGAGACCGGCGCCGATCGAGCCGACGGTTTCGGCGTCAACGACGACGCGGGCCCGCGTGACGCGCTGGACGACAGCGCGCACGTCGTCTAGGCCAGGTCGCGAATGCGAGATGAATAGTGCTTGCTGGCCGGCCGCAGCGAGCTGGCGAGCTTGTAGTGGCCCTGCGCCTCGGTCTGCCGGCCCTGCTTCTCCAGGCAGCGACCAAGGGCGTAGTGGGCGTAATCGTCGGCTGGGGCGAGCTCGAGCATCTTCCTGAACTCGCTCTCGGCGGCCTCGTAGCGATGGATGCGGAAGTAGGCGATCCCGAGCGCCTCGCGGATCGAGGCCTTCTCCGGCTCCCGGCGCTTCGCCTTCTCGAGCGAGACCGTCGCCTGTGCGGCCATGCCCTCGCGGAGGTGAGCCCGGCCCTGCTGAAAGAGGTTGTAGGTATCGCTCATCGGTCTTCTTAGGTTATGTACGCCAGTGATCCCACAGCCGATTCAAACGGGCGAGTTGGCAAAGCCGCCACGCCCTCCGGTCGGCGTCGCAAGCGACGGCTCAGCGCTTACTCGCTCCTACTCAAATACGGAAAGTTCTCCTGTACCAAGTCAAGCGCATCCGTCAAATCCCGGGTTCGCCCGACTTCAAACGCGGAAACTCGCAGACCGTCGTCGATCGCCCGCTGGTAGGCCTCGGCAAGCTCGAACGGCGGGCCGCCGAGCCCTTCCAGGTACGGCACCAACTCGGGCCCGAGACCCCAGAGCGACGCGTGCGCGAACGGCGTTTCGCCCGCCGCGACGATCCGCCCAGCAAAGCCGCCCTCGACCTCGACTCCCGCGCGTTGCGGCCCCGGCGCCGGCTCGCGCCTGATCGCGACTGCGCCGGGGGTGCCCGCGCTCGCGAACGCGCTCGCGAAGCGGGAGAGATCGCCCGACCGGAAGACCGTGTCGGCCGTGGCGACGAGGAGCGGCGGCTCCGCCCCGGCGGCGAGCCCGCGGGAGACCGCGTCGGCCGATCCGTCCGGACGCGGCTGGCGCGCGTAGCGAAGCTCCAGTCCGAAACCGGAGCCGTCGCCGAGCAGACGCTCGACCTGCTCCGCGAGATGCCCCGTCACGACGGTGACGCGCTCGCAGCCGGCGCTCCGCAGCTCGCGCAGCAACGTCGCGATCACAGGGTGTCCGTCGATCGGCAGGGTCGGTTTCGGCCAGCGTTCGGTCACCGGCCGCAGCCGCCGGCCCTCGCCGGCGGCCATCACGATCGCTTCGATCACGCGGTCAGGCCGAGCGAGCGGAGCGAGAGGGCGCCGCGAGCACGTTCGGTACGAGTCAGTGCCGCGCGCAGCTCGCGGCGCAGAGAGCGCAGTTCGCGGCGCGCAATGCGAGCTGCGGCGCGGGCGCGCACGGTCGGGCCGAATCGCGCTTCCGCCGCGGCCGAGGCGAACGCCGACGCCGACACCCCAAGCTCCGCCTCGACGAGCTGCGCGAGCTCGCCCAGCGTCGCGCTCGGCGGGGCCTTCGCCCCCTGATCTGCGGCGAAGTCCGAGAGCTCGCAAACGCAGGCGCGGGCAAGCATGCGCGGGTCGCGCGTCAAGTAGCGGGCTTTCCGCACCGCGAGCTTCGTCGCCACGACGGCCGCAACGAGGCCCGCAGCCACGAGGACGAGCAGCCGCAGGAGAGCACCGATCCCGGCGCCCGAGGAGCCGGCCTTCGTATGCGTCTTCCCTGTCGGCACGGCCCTCGCACCCTTGCCCTTGCCGGAGCCGCGAAGCTTTCGCAGGTCGAACGCACCGGGCCGCTTCAGATGCTGTGCCACGGCGAGCAGGCCGGCCGAGAAGTCGAAGTGCGGTGAGGCGGTCGTGTACGAGCCGCCCAAGGAGCCGCGGCCGGGCGTCGGGTCGAAGGGAAGCCACCCGTAGCGGGGGAACCAGGCTTCGACCCACGTGTGGGCGTCGTGGTCTGTCACCGTCCACTCATGCTTGCTCCGGTCGTACTCGCCGGTCGTGAAGCCCGCCGCGACGCGAGCGGGGATCCCGAGATAGCGCAGCATCAGCGCCATCGCACCGGCGAAGTGCTGGCAGTAGCCGCGACGCGTCTGCGTGACGAAGGCAGCGAGCGGCGGGACGCCGGCGATTTGGGGCGGCCTCTCGTCGTACTGGAAGGCTCCGGAGCGGAACCAGCCCTCGAGCTCGAGGGCGGCGGCATACGGATTGGCGGGCTCGCCGACGACCCGCCTCGCCGTCCGGTAGAAAGCCTGGTACGGGCGAGGGGAGCGCCGGAAGACCACCGCCACCTGCCGCTCGCGCTTGGGAGCGCCGAATGGAGGCGCGGCGACGCCCGGCTCCACCTCGAGATCGGCAGTCCTGACTTGCTCGGGGTAGCGGGCCGGTAGCGCGGCGAGCCGTTGCGGCGTCGGCTGCGCCTCGTAGCTCCAGACGCTGTAGCGCTCCCCCGGCGCCAGGGGGTCTTCCAGGTGGGCGACGCCGCCCTGGGCGTAGGTGACCGGGTGGGAACCTGGCCCGAAGGCGACCGGGACGCCGGCGCCGGTGAAGTGGTTGTCCCGGAGCGCCCGGACCTGCACGTCTTGGCGGATCCAGCGCCTTGGATCACGCCCGGCCGCCGGCAGCTCGGGGTCGGCGAGCAGCTCGTCACGGCCGCCGATCCGAATCGGCGGGACCGCCGCTCCTTTCTTCTCGCGCCAGTTGCGGCCGTCGAACACATCGAGTGTCGTCGCGCGCCAGTACGTCGGTCTGCTCGGCGCTCTGATCGTCAGGAGCGGGGTGACCTTCTTCGGGAAGTGCAGGCCCGTGAAGTTCGAATTCCAGACGTATCCAACCCCAACCGGCTTCGCCGGTTTCGTGTAGAAGTC
>Ga0209474_10003829_pt1 | contig 13106 bp, 8 predicted proteins | sample GraSoiAngelo_145_FD_185902 | JGI IMG/M metagenome (GOLD analysis project Ga0209474, IMG submission 185902) | Grasslands soil microbial communities from the Angelo Coastal Reserve, California, USA - 14_1009_05_20cm (SPAdes) (version 2) | ecosystem: Environmental > Terrestrial > Soil > Grasslands ...
GGCATTCGAAACCGCCGATCTGCTGCGCCGCATGTTCGATTCGATCCCGGTGCCGGTGTGGCGGCGCGACAGCGCGATGCGCATTGTCGAATGCAACGAAGCCTATGCGGCGGCGCTCGATGCCACGCGCGAAGCGGTGCTGGCCGAAGGCCGCGAGTTGGCCCCGGAGAGCAGCCGCGAACGCGCGGTCTCGCTGGCCGCGGAAGCCGCGGAAGGGGCAATTCGCAGCGAGCGGCGCCATGTCGTCATCAGCGGGTCGCGCCGCATGCTGGAAGTAATCGAGGCCGCCGACCGGACTGGCGGCACGGTCGGCATCGCGATCGACCATACCGATCAGGAGACCGCCGAAAGCGAGCTTGCCCGCCACATCAACGCGCATGGCCAGGTGCTCGAAAGCATCCACGCCGCAGTCGCGATTTACGGCCCCGACAAACGGCTCAGCTTCTTCAACTCGGCCTTTGCCGGGCTGTGGGGCATCGAGGAGGAGTGGCTCGCCGGCGAGCCCTCGCTCGACGAGCTGTTGGAGCGCTTGCGCGAGCGGCGGCGCGTCCCGGAATACGCCGATTTCCGCGCGTTCAAGCGACAGCAGCTCAGCATGTTCACCTCGCTGATCGAGCCGCAGCAGGAGCTGATGCACCTGCCGGACGGCCGCACCCTCAGCGTCTCGGTGTCGCCGCACCCGCTCGGCGGCCTGATTTTCGTTTACGAGGACGTGACCGACCGGCTGGCGCTCGAGCGCTCGTACAACACGCTGATCGAGGTCCAGCGCGAGACGCTCGACAATTTGTTCGAGGGGATCGCGGTGTTCGGCAGCGACGGCCGGCTGAAGCTGTACAACCCCGCCTACAGCAAGATATGGGCATTGAACGAGGCCGATCTGATCGGCGAGCCGCACATTGCCGGGATCGTCGATAAGACCCGCCGGTTTTACGAGGACGGCGGCAACTGGCCGGCGCTTCGCGACCAGGTCATCGGCAAGATCACCGGGCAATCGGCATCGAGCGGGCCGCTCGACCGGCGCGACGGCTCGGTGCTGGAAGTGGCGACAGTTCCGCTCCCCGACGGCAATGTCCTGGTAACCTGCCTCGATGTCACCGATACGGCGCGCGTGGAACGCGCGCTGCGCGAGCGCAACGAGGCTCTGGAAACCGCGCAGCGCTTGAAGAGCGAATTCATTGCCAACGTGTCATACGAGCTGCGCACCCCGCTCAACGCGATCATCGGTTTTGCCGAGATCCTGGCGAACGAATATTTCGGCCCGCTGTCGCCGCGGCAACTCGAATACAGCCGCGGGATTCTGGACAGCTCGCAACTGCTGATGTCGCTGATCAACGACATCCTCGATTTGGCGACGATCGAGGCCGGCTACATGGCGCTGGAGACCGGGCAGGTCGAGGTCCGCGAGCTGCTGGAAAGCGTCATCACCCTGACACGCGAGCGGGCGCGCAATCAGAACCTAGCGCTGACGCTGCACTGCCCGCCCCAGATCGGGATCATCGAGGCGGACGAGCGCCGGCTGAAGCAGGCGCTGTTCAACCTGGTCTCGAACGCGATCAAGTTCACTCCCGCCGGCGGCTCGATCCGGCTCGAAGCCGAGCGCGACGCCGATGACCTGCTGCTCACCGTGACCGATACCGGTGTCGGCATCCCGGAAGCCGATCACGAACGGGTGTTCGAAAAATTCGAGCGGGGCAATCCGCAGGCACGCGAGTCGGGCGCCGGGCTTGGCCTGTCCCTGGTCAAAAGCCTGATCGAGCTGCATGGCGGCTCAGTGTCGATCGAATCGGCGCCGGGCTCGGGCACCACGATCCTGTGCCGGTTGCCGGTGTCCGGACATCCCGAGGCAGCCGATCAGAACGCGGCGGCCGCTTCCGCCGCCGCCGGCTGAGCCGCCGTTCAGCGGCCGGGCACGCCCTTCGTCGTCGAGTATTCGAAATGCAGCGCCTGCCCCGCGTGGACCAGCGGGTGGATCGCATGCGCGGCGAGCGCCGCCTCGGCAAAGCCCGACAGGATCAGCTTGAGCTTGCCGGGATAAGCGGCGATGTCGCCGATTGCAAAGATCCCCGGCCGCGAGGTGGCGCAGGTCGCCGGATCGACGCAGATGCGGTTTTGGTCCAGCTCGAACCCCCAGGAGGCGAGCGGCCCGAGATCGGTCGCCAGCCCGAAAAACGGCAGCAGACAATCGGCTTGAAGGCGGCGGGTTCGGCCTGCCAAATCCGCCACGATCACCGCTGAGAGCTGCCCGCCTTCGCCTTCGAGCCCGTGCAGCTGATAGGGGATCACCAAATCGAGGCGGCCGTCATCGGCGAGCCGCTGCAGCTGGGCGGCCGATTGCGGGGCGGCACGGAATTTGGGCCGGCGGTGCACAACCATGACCCGCTGGGCGATGTCGGCCAGTGACAATGCCCAATCCACCGCCGAGTCGCCGCCTCCGGCAATGACGATACGGCGGCCGCGGAAATCGTCGCGTCGGCGGACGAGGTAAAAGACGCTGCGCTCCTCGAAGGCTTCGATACCGGCGAGCGGCGGCCGGTTCGGACCGAAGGCGCCGGCGCCGGCGGCGATGATCACGGCGCGCGCCAGCCGGCTGACCCCCGCCGCGTTCTCGATGACAAAGCCGTCCTCCCGGCTCTCAAGCCGGGTGACGGGGTGCCCCAGATTGTAGGCCGGAGCGAACGGCGCCGCCTGTTCGCCGAGGCGCTCGACCAGCTCGGCGGCGTCGATTCGCGGATAGCCCGGAATGTCGTAGATCGGCTTTTCCGGGTAGAGCGCGGCGCACTGCCCGCCGGGCGCCGGCAGGGCGTCAAACAGCTCGCACCCCATCTCCAGCATGCCGCATTCGAACACGGCGAACAGCCCAACCGGGCCGGCGCCGATTATCACGACATCGCAGCGTTCGGGAGCATCCTGCATCGCGCCACCTTAGCCGCGCCACCGCGTCGCGCAAGCGCGCCTCGCCGGCGTTAACCGATTACGCAAGCAGACATTGCGGGCGCTCGCCTGCCAGAATACAAGGCATGGATGGTCACGATCGAGTTGCCCGATGAAAACGCCACCGCGGCGCTGGCCGCGCGGATCGCGGCGCTGGCCCGGCCGGGCGACGTCATCGCACTCGAAGGCGAGCTCGGCGCCGGCAAGACCAGCTTCGCCCGCGCCTTTATCCGCGCCCGCGGCGGCACCGAGGAAGTACCGAGCCCGACCTTCACGCTGGTGCAGATCTACGAGCTGGCCGACGGGGCGATCTGGCATTTCGACTGCTATCGCCTGCGCGAGCCCGAAGAAGCCTGGGAGCTCGGCATCGAGGACGCCTTCCTGGACGGTATTTCGTTGATCGAATGGGCGACGCGGATCGGACCCTTGTTGCCGAAACGGCGGCTCGACATCGCGCTGCTTCCCGGCGCCTCGCCGGACGCGCGCCGCGCTAAGATTGACGCTGGCCCCGACTGGGCCGAGCGCATCGCCCGCCTGGCAGCTGATGCGTGAGGTGACGTTAGCCGAGGCTGCGGCGCTCGCCCCTGTCGAGTTGCGCGCGCAAGCGATGGCCGACTTCCTCGCGGCAAATGGCTGGGCCGGGATTGCCCCGACGATGCTGGCGGGCGACGCGTCATTCCGGCGTTATTACCGGCTGCTAGATGCAAGCCGCTCCGTCGTGCTGATGGATGCGCCGCCGCCGCAGGAGGATGTCCGACCCTATGTCGAAGTCGCGGAAATTCTGCGGTATCTGGGGCTCAGCGCGCCCGAAATCTATGCGCAGGACGGCGACCGCGGCTTTCTGCTGATCGAGGATTTCGGCGACGACACCTATACAAGGCTGCTTACTGCCGGCGCCGAGGAGGGGGCGCTGTACGCGCTCGCAATCGATACGCTGGTCGCGCTGCAACGCGCAGTGGCGGCGGATGGGCTTCCCGATCTGCCGGCCTATGACGAGGCGCCGCTGCTCGCCGAAGCGGCGCTGCTCGCCGACTGGTATGCCCCGGCGGTGCTCGGTGCGCCGCTCTCGGCCGCAGCGCGCGCGGAATACTTGGCGCTGTGGCGGGAGATTCTGTCCGAGGCCGCGCTGCCCGGGCCGACCCTGGTCCTGCGCGATTACCATGTCGACAATTTGATGCTGCTGCGCGGGCGTTCCGGCATCCGCTCCTGCGGACTGCTCGATTTCCAGGACGCGGTCTGCGGACCGGCGGCCTACGACCTTGTCTCATTGCTCGAGGATGCCCGCCGCAACGTGCCGCCGGCAGTGCGCGCCGCGATGACCGAACGCTACCTCGCCGGTTTTCCGGGAATTGACCGCGCCATTTTCGACCGCTCCGCCGCGATCCTGGCGGCGCAACGCAACTGCAAGATCCTTGGCATCTTCACCCGGCTGTGGCGGCGCGACGGCAAGCCCGGCTACCTCCGCCATATCCCGCGAGTCTGGCGGCTGATCGAGGAGGATCTGCGCGCGCCGGCGCTGGCGCCGATAGCCGCCTGGCTCGACCGGTATCTGCCGCGATCCATCCGGCGGATCCCCGAAACGCGGAACGCGGCGTGAGCCCGTCGCCCAAAACGGCGATGATCCTGGCCGCAGGACGCGGCACCCGCATGCGTCCGATCAGCGACACGGTGCCGAAGCCGCTGCTGGAGATTGAAGGCCGAACCCTGCTCGACCACGCGATCGACCGGCTGGCGCTGGCCCGGGTCGAGCGGGTCGTCGTCAATGCGCATTACAAGGCCGAGTCGATCGCCGCCCACCTGGCCGGGCGGCGCAAGCCGCGGATCGAGATTTCGACCGAAGAAGAGCCGCTCGAAACCGGCGGCGGGGTAATGCGGGCATTGCCGCTGCTCGGCGACAGCTTCTTTGTCGTCAATGGCGACGTGCTGTGGCTCGACGCCAAGGACTACGCCTTGAGCCGCCTCGCCGGCGCGTTCGATCCGGCGCGTATGGATGCGGTGCTGCTGCTGCAAAGGACCGTGACCGCGGTCGGCTACGACGGGCGCGGAGACTATTTTCTCGACCGGCTCGGGAATCCGCGGCGGCGGCGCGAGCGCGAGGTGGCGCCCTATCTGTTCACCGGGATTCAGCTGCTGCATCGCCGCGCCTTCGACGACATCGAGGAGCGGCGATTCTCGCTCAATCTCGTTTACGACAAGGCCGATCAGACAGGCCGGCTCCACGCGATCGTGCATGACGGCGAGTGGTTTCACGTCGGCACTCCGGAGGGGCTCACTGCCACCCGCGCCCGGCTCGCTTCGCACCGCACCGAGAGGTAAGCTGCGGGGTGTCTTCGCCGCCGCACGTTTATACCCTTCCGCCGGACCGGCCGTTTCTGGCGAGCTTGGCGCGCGGGCTGCTCGCCATGACCGAAGGCGACCCGCTGCGGCTCGCGCGGATGACCGTGTTGTTGCCGACCCGCCGCGCCGCCCGCTCATTGCGCGAGGCGTTTCTGCGGCTGACCGGCGATGGCGGGACACCCGGCGCGACGCTGCTATTGCCGCGGCTGCGGCCGATCGGCGATCTCGACGCCGACGAGATCGCGCTCGGCCTTGACGGAGTCGACGACCCCACTCTCGCCATCCCACCGCGGATCCCGGAGCTGCGCCGCCGCCTGTTGCTGACCCGTCTGGTGCTCGGTTGGAGCGGGGCGAAGGGCGAGCACCCGCTATTGCCCGGGCAGGCGACAGCACTGGCGGCGGCGCTGGCCCGGCTGCTCGACCAGGTCGCGACCGAAGGGGCGAGCTTCGCGCGCCTGCGCGAGCTGCCGCCGGCCGATTTGGCCGAGCATTGGGAGACCGTGCTCCAATTTCTCGAAATCCTGCCGAATGCCTGGCCGGCGATCCTCGCCGAAGAGGGCGCGCTCGACCCGGCCGAGCGCCGCAACCGGCTGCTGCGCCGCCAGGCGGAGTTGTGGCGGCGCAGCCCGCCCACCGCGCCGGTCATTGCCGCCGGGCTGACCGGCGGCATCCCGGCCTTGACCGATCTGCTGTCGGCCATCGCTTGGCTGGAGCAGGGGACGGTGATCCTGGCCGGTCTCGACCGAAACTGCTCGTCCGAGGAATGGGCAACGATCGGGCAGGATCCGACCCATCCGCAATACCTGCTGGGCGATTTGCTCGGGACACTCGAAATCCTCCCGGAGGCGGTGCGGGACTGGCCGGCGGCCGGCACGACCCCGCCTTCCAATCGCGAGCCGCGGCTGCGCCTCGTTGCACAAGCGATGCGCCCGGCGGCACTGACCGATGCGTGGCGCGCGCTGCCGCCGGAAACTCCGGACACGATCGTCGGCCTAAGCCGATACGACTGCATCAGTCCGCAGGACGAGGCGGCGACAATCGCGCTGCTGCTGCGCCGGTCGCTGGAAACTCCGGCGGCGACGGCGGCCCTGGTCACCCCGGATCGCGAGCTGGCCCGCCGCGTCGCCGCCGAATTGCGCCGCTGGGGCATCGAGATCGACGATTCGGCCGGCGTGCCGCTCAACCGCACCCCGCCCGGCGCGTTTCTGCGCCTTGTCCTCGATCTCGCCGAGAGCGCGCTGGCTCCGGTGCCGCTCCTGGCCGCGCTGAAGCACCCGCTGGCCGCGGGCGGGCTCGCGCCGGAAGTGTTCCGCGATAGCGCGCGACAGCTGGAAAATGCGCTGCGCGGGCCGCGCCCGGCGCCCGGCTTCGCCGGGCTCGACACGGCGCTGGCCAAATCCAAACCCGCGCTGCGCGAATTCGTGCGCCGGCTCAAATACTGCCTCGGCCACCTCGCCGATCTGCTCGCGGCGGAGAGAGTGACGCTGCCCGACATCGCGGCTGCGCACATCCTCGCCGCCGAGCGGCTGGCGGCGACCGACGAGGAGAGCGGTCCCACCCGGTTGTGGCGCGACACCGCCGGCGAGGCGGCAGCGCATTTCTGCCACGAGCTGTTAGAGGCCGGCGCCGATTTCCCCGCCGTTCCCGGCCGCTACTATCCAGCATTGTTCGAGGCGTTTGCCGCCGGCACGGTGGTGCGGCCGAGCTTCGGCCGGCATCCGCGGCTGTCAATCTGGGGTCTGGTCGAGGCGCGGCTGCAGCAGGCCGACCTCGTCGTGCTCGGCGGGTTGAACGAGGGCACCTGGCCCGGGCCGGCGGCGCACGATCCGTGGATGTCCCGGCTGATGCGGCAGGAGTTCGGCATCGCCGTCCCCGAGCGGGCGATCGGCATCGCCGCGCATGATTTCGCGCAGGCGATGGGCGCGCCGCAGGTGGCGCTGACCCGGGCGACGCGGCGCGAAGGCGTGCCGACAGTGCCGTCGCGCTGGCTGTTGCGGCTGGATGCTGTGTTGCGCGCGGTGGGCCTTGACGGCGGGCTCGCGCCCGACCCGGAGATCCAAGCCGCCGCGGCATTGCAGGACGCGCCGGAACGGCGGCGGCCGACCCCGCTGGCGGCGCCTCGCCCGCCGCTCGCCGCCCGGCCGCGGCAATTGCCGGTCACCGCGATCGAGACCTGGATCCGCGATCCCTATGCGATTTACGCCCGCTACATTCTGCGGCTAAAGGCGCTCGACGAGATCGACGCCGATCCCGGCCGCGCCGAACTCGGGATCGCGGTGCACGAAGCCCTGTCCAAATTCGTCAGCCGCTTTCCGCGGGAATTGCCGAGCACGGCCGAGGCCGAGTTGATCGAGATCGGCCGCGAGGTGTTCGGGCCGATGCTGTCGCGGCCAGGGGTGTGGGCGTTCTGGTGGCCGCGCTTCGAGCGCATCGCCCGCTGGTTCATCGGCGAAGAGATCGTCCGGCGGGCCGAAATCGCCGAGAGCGTCAGCGAGACTACTGGGAGCCTGGTCATCCCGGCGCCAGGCGGGCCGTTTACCGTGACCGCGAAGGCCGACCGCATCGACCGCCTCGCCGCCGGCGGGCTGGTGATCATCGACTATAAGACCGGCAGCGTGCCGCAGAAGACCGAGATCGAGAACGCGGTCGCGGTGCAATTGCCGCTGGAAGGGCTGATCGCCCGCGACGGCAGCTTCGCCGGGATCGCCGGGCCCCCGGCCGCGCTCGAATATTGGCGGCTGTCCGGCAGCGAACCGGCCGGCGAGCGAAAGCCGCTCGGCGAGGGCGATCCGGCTGCGTTGATCGCTCAGGTGCATGCCGCGGTTGTGGCGCTTATCGAGCGGTTCGACGATCCGGACACGCCCTATCTGCCGGTGCCGGTCGCGCAATTTCGGCCGCGTTTTTCCGATTACGCGCATCTCGAACGCCTCGACGAAGCGGAGGCGGCGCCGTGAACCGGTTCGAGGAAGCCTCGCGCAACCAGCGCCGGGCACTCGGGCCCGAAGACTCGGTCTGGGTCGCCGCCTCGGCCGGGACCGGCAAGACCAAGGTGCTGACCGACCGGCTGTTGGCCTTGATGCTCGACGGCACCGATCCGGCGCGCATCCTTTGCCTGACCTTCACCCGCGCCGCCGCCGCCGAGATGGCGAACCGAGTCAACGACCGCCTCGCCCGATGGACGACCCTGGAGCCGGGCAAGCTCGCCCAGGAGCTGGTCGAGCTGACCGGCCGCTATCCGGACGAATACGACACCGCGCGCGCCCGCCAGCTGTTCGCCCGTGTGCTCGACACGCCGGGCGGCGCCAAGATCGCGACGATCCACGCGTTTTGCCAGTCGCTCTTGCGCCGGTTCCCGCTCGAAGCCGGGGTGCCGCCCGAATTCGCCGTCATTGACGAACGCAGCGCCAAGGAGGCCCTGGCCGAGGCCGCGGAAAGCGTCATCGTCATGGCGCGCGAGCGGCGCGCGCCGGAGTTGGCCGAAGCGCTGTCGGTTGTCGCCAGCTATGCGCCGGAAGAGCGGTTCGCCGAATTGATGAACGCGCTTGCCGGCGAACGCGGCAAGCTGGAAACCGCCCTGAGCGACGGCGAGGCGGCATTGCGCGCCCGGCTGTGCCATGCGCTGGGCATTCCCCCGGATGCCACCCCGGACAGCATTGAGGCGGCGTTCTGCGCCGAGGGCGCCTGCGACGAGGCGCTGCTGCGCCAGGCGACCGCGGCGCTGTCGCTCGGTTCGTCCGCCGATCGCCAGCGCGCAGTAGTGCTCGCCCGCTGGTGCGAAAACCCGGCCGCGCGCCGTGAACTGGTCGAGGTCTATATCGAGACCTTCCTGACCCAGGACGGGAAGATCCGCGACACGCTGATCACCAAGACGGCGGCGGCCAAATCCAACGCGGACCTGCGCAACGCGTTGCAGGCCGAAGCCGAGCGGATGCTGCGCTTCACCGAAGCGCGGGCCGGCATTGGTCTCGCCGAGGCGAGTTGTGCGCTGGTCCGTCTCGGGCAGGCGCTGCTGCGTGCCTACGAGCAGAGAAAGCGCCTGCAAGGGGTGCTCGATTACGAGGACCTGATCGCCAAGGCGCTGGAACTGCTGCGCCGTCCCGGCATCGCGCCCTGGGTGTTGTTCAAGCTCGATGGCGGGCTCGACCACATCCTGATCGACGAGGCGCAGGACACCAACCCTGAGCAGTGGCAGATCGTCGCCGCATTGGCGGAGGAATTCTTCGCCGGCGAGGGGGCGCAGGAGCGGGTGCGCACCGTCTTCGCGGTCGGCGACGCCAAGCAGTCGATCTACAGTTTCCAGCGCGCCGATCCGCGCGAATTCGTACGAATGCGGCAGCATTTCCAGGACCGGGTCGACACCGCGAGGCAAGCCTGGCAGGTGGTGCCGCTGGAAATCTCGTTTCGCGCCAGCGAGACGCTGCTCGAGGCGGTCGACGCGGTGTTTCGGCAGGCCGTGGCCGCCGATGGGGTCGCGCTCGATGGCGAGGCGATCCATCACCTCGCCGCGCGTAGCGGGCAGGCCGGCATCGTCGAGTTGTGGCCGCCGGTGCTGCCGGAGGCCGAGGACCCGGCCGAGACATGGGATGTGGCAGAGCCCCGCCGGCAGCCTGGCGAGCCGCGCACCCGCCTCGCTCGCGCCATCGCCGCGACGATCCAGCGCTGGCTGGCGGACGGGGAGCGGCTGGAACCGCGCGGGCGCGAATTGCGCCCCGGCGACATCATGGTGCTGGTGCGCCGGCGCAACGAGTTCGTGACCGACTTGCTGCGCGCCTTGAAGCAGCGCGGGGTGCCGGTGGCCGGCGCCGACCGCCTCGCGCTCACCGAGCAGCTCGCGGTGCAGGATTTGGTCGCGCTCGGGCGGTTCCTACTGTTTCCGGAAGACGACCTGACGCTGGCCACGGTGTTGAAAGGGCCCCTGTTCGGGATTTCCGAGGACGAGTTGTATCTGCTCGCCTATGGACGCGGCGAGCAGAGGCTGTGGCGGCGGGTGCGCCGGCTCGCCCGGGAATACCCGACCATCGCGCGTGCCGCCGAGAGGCTCGAGCAATTGCTGGCCCGGGCCGACTACGTGCCGCCCTTCGAGCTGTACGCCGAGATCCTGGGTGGCGAAGGCGGGCGCCGGGCGATGTTGGAGCGGCTCGGCGCCGAGGCGGCCGATCCGATCGACGAGTTCCTTGCCTTGGCGCTGACTTACGAGCGCGAGCATGTGCCATCCTTGCAGGGGTTTCTGCATTGGCTTGTGGTCGGCGACATCGAGGTAAAGCGCGATTTCGGCGAGCGCCAGCACGACGAGGTGCGCATCCTGACGGTGCACGGCGCCAAGGGGCTGGAAGCGCCGATCGTGTTCCTGCCCGACACGATGCAATTGCCCGATCGCCAAGTGCCGCTGTTGTGGAGCGAGCGCGACGGCTTGCCATTATGGCGGCCGCGCAAAGAGCTGGCGGTGGCCTTCCACACCGCCGAGCGCGACGGCTTTCGCGAGCGCCAATTGCAGGAATACCGGCGGCTGCTCTATGTCGCGCTGACCCGGGCGCAGGACCGACTCTATGTCTGCGGCTGGCAGACGCGGCGGCCGGACAATTCGGCGCCGTGCTGGCACACGCTCTGCCAAGCCGGCTGGAGCGGCATCGCGACCCCGTTCGCTTTCGATACGCGGCCGCTGCTTGGCGACCGCGACGGCTGGGCCGGCGACGGCTTGCGACTGTCCTCACCGCAGACGGAAGCGCCGAGCCGGGACCGGGCGCCGGGCGTTGTACAACCTCTCGGTGTCGCGCCGGCCTGGGCGAAGACGGCGCCGCCGGCCGAGCCGGACCCGCCGAAGCCGCTGTTGCCCTCACGCCCGAGCGGCCCGGAGCCGGCCACCCTGTCGCCGCTGGCGGTCGCCGGCCGCGACCGGTTCAAGCGCGGCCTGCTGGTGCACCGGCTGTTGCAAAGCCTGCCGGAATTGCCGGAGCCGCAGCGGGAGGCGGCGGCGCGCCAGTTCCTTTCGCTGCCGGTGCACGGGTTAGATGCGGAGGAGCAGGAGCAGATCTGCGCCGAGACATTGGCGGTGCTCGCCGATCCCGAATTCGCCGAATTGTGGGGGCCCGATGCGCAGGCTGAGGTGCCGGTGGTCGGCCTGATCGGCCGCCACGCGCTGTCCGGCCAGATCGATCGCCTCGTCGTCACCCGGGACCGAGTGCTGATCGTCGATTACAAGACCGTGCGGCCGCCGCCCGAGACCGAAGAGCAGGTCCCGCGGGTGTATTTGCAACAGCTGGCCACCTACAGCGCCGCGCTGGCGCGCCTCTATCCGGACCGGCCCGTCGAGTGCGCGTTCTTGTGGACCGAAGGCCCGCGCCTGATGCCGATCAGCCCCGCGCTGCTCGCCCGCCACTTACCTTGACGCCGGTTTCGCCGCTCCCCTACTAATGTGACCGGGAGTTTTCGAGAGGGTTTCGCCATGAAGCCGACGGCGGTCAGCGACAGCAGCTTCGACGAGATGGTGTTGCGCGCCAGTGAGCCGGTCCTTGTCGATTTCTGGGCCGAATGGTGCGGGCCCTGCAAGATGATCGCGCCGTTTCTCGACGAGCTGGCGACCGACATGGCCGGGAAGGTCACCGTCGCCAAGGTCAATATCGACGAGAACCCGCAGATCCCCCGCAAATACGGCGTGCGCGGCATCCCGACGATGATGCTGTTCAAGGGCGGCCAGGTGGCGGCCACGAAGATCGGCGCATTGCCGAAGAGCAAGCTCTACGAGTGGGTCGAGTCGGTGCTGTAGCGCACGTTTCCCACAACCCGGATCCACTTACCTCATCAGCTTAAATCGTCATCCCCGGGCTTGACCCGGGGATCCGCGCGTTTTGTTTTTGTGGATGGCCGGGTCAAGCCCGGCCATGACGGGATAGGAAACAGCTGGTCTGATCGGGTGCTGCCTTATTGGCGAGGCGTAATCACCGGCATCCGGCTGCCGTCGCGCGGCGGCATAAGCGCCATCTTTCGGTCGAGATCCTGCGGCGCCGGGATGATGTCGCGGTCGGGCCCGCCGGGCCGAAACAGCGACTGAGCCGCCGACAGCGCCCTCCGGTACAAATCCTCCATATCCATAGCATCGGCGCGGGCCTCGGTTGCAGATGCGACGAGCAGCCACACGGTCGCGAAAACAAGCTTGCGCATTCGGCCCTCCGTCACCCGTTTTCGGCCAGCACGACACCAGCGAGGTGCAGCGAGCCGCAAATCAATACTCGCGCCGGCCCGGGCAGCTCGCCGATTTCGTCCAACGCGGTTTCGACCGACGCGGCTTCCCGGGTTTCGATGCCGAGGTTCCGTGCCGCGACGGCGATCTGCGCGGCTGGATGCGGGTTTTCCTCGCCGGGGATCGTCACCGCGTAAAGCGAGCGGGCAAATGGCGCAAGCGGCGCGAGGAAGCCGGCCGCGTCCTTGGTGTTGAGCATGCCGACGATCAGGTCAAGCGGACGGTCGCGCCAGCGCCCGGCCATTTCCGCGAGCGCCAGGCCGGCCGACGGGTTATGTCCGCCATCGAGCCATAATTCCCACCCGCTGGGCAGCCTCTGGACCAGGGGGCCGCGCGTGAGCCGCTGCAACCGCGCCGGCCATTCGATCTGCCGCAGCCCCGCGGCGATTGCATCGCGCGGCAGCGAAAACCCGGAGAGTTGTTCGAGGCAGGCGATCGCCGTTCCGGCATTGGCGATCTGATGCGCGCCGGCCAGCGACGGCGACGGCAGGTCGAAAGCCCAGCGCGCGCCTTCGTAGCGCATCCCCTCGCCGTTCGCCTCGCAGCGCCATTCCGTCTGCCAGCGATACAGCGCCGCGCCGATCACGGCGGCGCGCGCCTC
>Ga0209474_10003830_pt1 | contig 13103 bp, 13 predicted proteins | sample GraSoiAngelo_145_FD_185902 | JGI IMG/M metagenome (GOLD analysis project Ga0209474, IMG submission 185902) | Grasslands soil microbial communities from the Angelo Coastal Reserve, California, USA - 14_1009_05_20cm (SPAdes) (version 2) | ecosystem: Environmental > Terrestrial > Soil > Grasslands...
CCGAAAAAGCTTCCTGAACTTCCCCATCCGACCCCCTCCATGATTCGGGAGTCGTCTTCAGAATCCGTATTGTCCTTCAATGCAATACAAGTCTCAAATCCAAATGCGATTCCCCTGCCCCGCAAGCGGGGCGAGGTGAAGGACGGCGATGACAATCGAGGAGCGATGGTCGTGCCCTCAATCCGAGGGCTGCGCATTCCGTGTCGCGGGATTGATCTTGGCGATTTCGATTGCTGGCCGCTTGCCAAGGCAGGCCCGAAAGGCGAGAAAACCTTGGCAAACAGGCAACGCCAGCGGAGAACGACTTGAGTATCAAGGGCAAGGCTTACCTCGCCGGTATTTACGAGCATCCGACCCGGCATGCACCGGATAAATCGACCGCACAGCTGCATGCCGAGGTCGCCAAAGGCGCGTTGGAAGACGCAGGCCTGACCAAGGCCGATGTCGACGGTTATTTCTGCGCTGGCGACGCTCCGGGCGGGGTGATGGCGATGGTCGACTATCTGGGCTTGAAGGTCCGGCATTTCGATTCCACTGACACCGGCGGCTGCTCCTATCTGGTCCATCTCGGCCATGCCGCGGAGGCGATTGCAGCGGGCAAATGCAGCATCGCGCTGATCACGCTGGCCGGCAAGCCGCGCACCGGCGCGATGCCCCCGCGCGGGACCGGCGCTGAACTCGACTTCGAAGCCGCCTATGGCGCGACCACGCACAACATCTACGGCATGTGCGCCATGCGTCACATGCATGAATTCGGTACCACCAGCGAGCAGTTGGCCTGGATCAAAGTCGCGGCTTCTCATCACGCGCAATACAATCCGCATGCGATGCTGCGCGACGTCGTCACCGTCGAGGACGTCATCAACTCGCCGATGATCTCCGATCCGTTGCACCGCATGGATTGTTGTGTCGTTACCGACGGCGGCGGCGCACTGATCGTTACCACCGAGGCGATCGCGCGCAGCCTGAAGAAGCCGTTGGTGCGGATGATCGGGCACGGCGAGGCACTCAAAGGCCCGCGTGGCGGCAAGGATCTCAACCTGACCTATTCAGCCGGTGTCTGGTCCGGCCCCCGCGCGTTCGAAGAAGCGGGCGTGACGCCCAAGGACATCAAATACGCATCGATCTACGACAGCTTCACCATCACGGTGCTGATGCAGCTCGAGGATCTCGGGTTTTGCAAGAAGGGCGAGGGCGGCAAATTCGTCGCCGACGGCAATCTGATTTCCGGTGTCGGCAAACTGCCGTTCAACACCGATGGTGGGGGATTGTGCAGCAACCATCCGGTCAATCGCGGTGGCATGACCAAGATCATCGAAGCAGTGCGGCAGCTTCGTGGTGAAGCCCATCCCAAGGTGCAGGTGCCGAACTGCGATCTCGCGATCGCTCATGGCACCGGCGGCCTGCTCGGCGTGCGCCACGCCGCATCGACCTGCATTCTGGAGCGCGCGTGATGGACACCAAAGTGAAATATCCGACGCCGCAGGGCAATACGGAAACCAGGCATTTCTGGGAGCAGGCGGCCAACGGCAAGCTCCTGATCAAGCGCTGCACCGCATGCGGCGAAGCGCATTACTTTCCACGCTCGCTTTGCCCGTTCTGCTTCTCCGACAAGACGGTTTGGGAAGAAAGCTCGGGCGAGGGCGAGATCTATACCTTCAGCCTGATGCGCAAATCGGCCAGCGGCCCCTACGCGATCGGCTACGTCACGCTCAAGGAAGGCCCGTCGCTGCTGACCAATTTCGTCGACTGCGACACGAGCAGGTTGAAGATCGGGCAGAAGGTGAAGGTGGTGTTCAAAAGCACCGACGGCGCGCCGCTGCCGTTCTTTACGGCGGTGTGATGCATGACGCTTCCTTCTCCCCATGTGGGAGAAGGTGGCAGCCGAAGGCTGCCGGATGAGGGGTCTTATTAGGCGGGGAAATATTTCTCTGCCGCGCCGACCCCTCACCCTGCACAGTTTGTTGCGGCGCCTGTGTAGCCCTCTCCCACAGGGGGAGAGGGCGCAGCCACTAGCACCGGTAAAGGAAGTGAAGTTCGGAAGGAATACATAGCAAATGCCGATCAAGTACGACGAGCTGATGGCGCTGAAGAACCTGGGGCAAAAATACGCCTACAGCGATCGCGAAGTGATGCTGTACGCCTGTGGAATCGGAATGGGCGCCGACCCCATGGACGAGAAGGAGCTTGCGTTTGTCAACGAGGCCGTCGCAACGCCGCGCCCGCTGAAGGTGGTTCCGACATTTGCGTCCGTCGCGGCATGGGGAGCCGGACCCGGGGAGATGAACCTCAATCGGGTGATGGTGGTCGATGGCGAACGGGACATCACGTTCCACAGGCCGCTTGCCGTGGCGGCTCATATCACCGCCGATTCCAGCGTCCTCGATGTTTTCGACAAGGGCAAAGACAAGGGTGCGGTGATCCGACACAAGACGGTGCTCAAGAACGAAAAGGGCGAGGAACTTGCAACCCTGGTGGCTTCGCGGTTCGCGCGCGGCGATGGCGGTTTTGGCGGCCCCTCGGAAGGGCAGCCCGAACCGCACAAGGTGCCGACCCGCGCGCCCGACAAGATCATCGACATCTCCACCCGCCCGGATCAGGCGCTGATCTATCGGCTCTGTGGCGACCGCAACCCGCTGCACTCCGATCCTGAATTCGCCAGGCGCGCGGGCTTTCCCCGGCCGATCCTGCACGGCATGTGTACCTACGGGCTCACCTGCCGCGGTATCTTGCAGACCTACGCGGATTACGATCCTTCTGCTTTCAGGCAACACGTCGCGCGGTTCTCCTCGCCAGTGTATCCGGGCGAGACTGTGACGATGGATTTGTGGAAGGACGGCCACGTGATTTCATTCGAAGCCAAGGTGAAGGCGCGCAATGCCTCCGTGATCAAGAGCGGGAAGACCGTGCTGGGGTGAGGCGCCGTCATTCCGGGGCGCGCGAAGCGCGAACCCGGAATCTCGAGCTTGTCAATTTCCGGATTCCGGGTTCAACCCTGTGGGTTGCCCCGGAATGACGGTACCTAAAGGAGCTAAACACCATGGGATTGCTTGACGGAAAGGTGGCTCTGATCACCGGCGCCGGCGGCGGGCTCGGAGAAGCCTATGCCAAATTGTTCGCGCGCGAGGGCGCCGCGGTCGTGGTCAACGATCTCGGTGGACCCCGCGACGGCAGCGGCGCCGATGTTTCGATGGCGCAGCAGGTGGTTGACGCGATCAAGGCCGAAGGCGGCCGCGCGGTCGCAAACGGGGCCGACATCTCGACGATTTCAGGCGGGCAGTCCGTGTTTGACGACGCGATCAAGAACTTCGGCCGCGCCGACATCCTCGTTAATAATGCCGGCATCCTGCTCGACCAGACGTTTGCAAAAGCCACCGAAGCCGCTTGGGACAGGGTTTTGAAGGTGCACCTGAAGGGCACTTTCTGCGTCAGCCAGCCGGTGTTCCGCTGGATGCGCGAGAACGGCGGCGGCGTCATCGTCAACACGTCATCGACCTCGGGCCTGATCGGCAATTTCGGCCAGAGTAATTATGGCGCCGCAAAGGGCGGGATCTGGGGCTTGTCGAATGTGCTGGCGGTCGAGGGCCGCAAATACAATATCCGCATCTGGACGCTCGCCCCGGGGGCTCTGACCCGCATGACCGCCGACCTGCCGCGCTATATCGAAAATCCCGGCATGGCGCTTGGGCCTGATGGCATCGCTCCGGCCGTGCTATACATGGTCAGCGAATTGTCGGGCGACCAAACCGGGAAAGTTCTGGGCGTGTCGGGGCCGCGCGGGGTGCGCGAAATGCGGATGATGGAAAAGCCAGGCTGGAAACCGCCGCATACCGGATGGAGGGCGGAAGACATCGTCCAACACGCCAGCGAGATTTTCTTTTCCGAGGAAGAGATCAAGATGGGCGCGCGGCGGTTCTAGCAATCGCCGAAGTGAGAAAGAGGCACGAATGACAAAACTCACCCACCACGCCGCAGGCACCTTTGCGATTGCGCCGACGCCGTTCCATGACGACGGCCGTATCGACGAGAAATCGATCGACCGGCTCACCGATTTTTACGCCGAGGTCGGCTGCGATGGCGTGACGGTGCTGGGCATTCTAGGTGAGGCGCCGAAGCTGGAAGGCTCGGAAGCCGAGGCAGTCGCAAAGCGCTTTATAAATCGTGCCGGCAAGATGCAGGTCATTGTCGGCATTTCCGCGCCCGGATTCGCATCGATGCGCTCGCTGGCGCGCGCCTCGATGGATGCCGGCGCTGCTGGCGTGATGATCGCGCCGCCGCCGCATTTGCGAACCGACGATCAGATCATCGGCTATTTCAAGCAGGCGGTGGAGGCAATCGGCAGCGACATTCCCTGGGTGCTGCAGGACTATCCGCTGACGTTATCGGTTGTGTTCACGCCGGCGGTGATCCGCAAAGTCGTGATGGACAATCCGTCCTGCGTAATGCTCAAGCATGAGGATTGGCCCGGACTGGAAAAGATCTCCGCGCTGCGCGGCTTCCAGAAGGATGGATCGCTGCGGCCGCTGTCGATCCTGACCGGTAACGGCGGGCTGTTTCTGGATTTCGAAATGGAGCGCGGCGCCGATGGCGCGATGACCGGTTACGCCTTCCCGGAATTGTTGATCGATGTCGTCCGGCTCTCGAAAGAAGGCCGCCGGGACGCCGCGCACGATCTGTTCGACGCGCATCTGCCGCTGATCCGTTACGAGCAGCAGCCGGGGGCCGGCCTCGCTGTGCGCAAATACGTGCTGCAAAAGCGGGGCGTGATCGCCTCGAGCGCGCAGCGCAAGCCAGGCTCAAGCATCACGGCGATCGCAAAGGCCGAGATCGATTATCTGCTTGCGCGGGTCGCACGGATCGATAAGCGAGCGAACCTGCAACCGCAATCCAGCGCGGCTGGTTAGAAAAATCCTCATGGTGAGGAGCGCTTCCTGGCGCGTCTCGAACCATGAGCCGCATATCCCTTCATCCTTCGAGACGCGGCCGAGCGGCCGCTCCTTCAGGATGAGGGATGAAGCAAGGAGTGGAAGTTCATGCCCGTCGACACCGTAGCACCGCGTCCCGCGTCCACCATCCTGTTGCTGCGCGACAGCGCCGCCGCTGAAATCGAAGTGTTCATGATGGTCCGCCACTATGAGATCGATTTCAATTCGGGCGCGCTGGTGTTTCCCGGCGGCAGCGTCGATAAGGGCGATCAGGAGATTATTGCCAGGCCGGAGCTTTATTCCGGGGGCGAGGGGCTGGACCCCGCTGCCTTGAGTTTCCGGGTCGCTGCGATCCGGGAGACATTTGAGGAAAGCGGCATCTTGCTCGCGCGGTCGAAAGAATCGAACGCGCTGGTCGATGCCAAGCGTGCCGCCGAGATCGAGGCTGCCCATCGCGCTGCCCTCTGCGAGGGCAAGACGACATTTCTGGATGTACTCACACAACACGAGATGCTGCTGGCGCTGGACGAACTGGTGCCCTATGCGCACTGGATCACGCCTGAGGGCATGCCAAAGCGGTTCGACACCTGGTTCTTTCTCGCTGCCGCCCCGCCAGAGCAGGTCGGCGCGCATGACGGCAAGGAATCCACCGACTCGATTTGGGTTTCGCCGCGCGAGGCACTGGCAGGCGGCGAAAGCGGCCGGTTCAAATTGCCATTCCCGACCACCCGAAATCTGATCAGGCTCGGCAAACAGGAAAGCGTAAACGCCGCGCTGGAGGACAGCAGGGGCAAGCCGATCGTCACCGTGATGCCGGTGATGACAAAGCTCAATGGGGGCCGCCAGCTTCGGATCCCGCGGGAAGCCGGCTATGATGGCGACGTGTTCGAGGTTGGCTCGGTGTGAGGTAGGCCCGGAAATTGCGACGAGCGGAGGGATTTAGACGGGTTCATAGAACCATTTCCGGCATGTTCCCCCTGATATCCGATACTTCGTATATATTACGACCGATTTGAGCCTGGTCTGAATTAATTATGCCACCTGCATTCGCGTCATATCTAGCAAGGATGCGATCGCTCTCGTTCTCGATCGGGCAGCTGACCTTTGGCAGCTTCCTCGTGCTGCTGGCTGTCATCGCCGCAACCAGCATGGCGAGTGTCATCGCGATCAGGCAGATCGATTCGACCTTTGCCGAACTCCAGCGTTTGCAGGGTGTCGGAGATCTGGCCGAGGAGATCGACCGACGCCTGAACGAGCTGCGGCTCGCCGCGCGGGATTTTGTCAACCAAGGCGTCAGGCCGGACCGGGTAGGTGAGGCCGCGAGCGCATTGAGCGAACTTCTGAAGAAGACGCGGCTCGAACTCGCGCCCGAACAGCAGGCGATGATCGATGGCGTCAGCGGGAGACTGCAGAATTACCGGGAAGGCATCGAGCGCGTCACCGCCTTGATCACGCGGCGGGCCGACCTGATCACAGCGTTACCGCCGGCGCGCGATCGTTTCGAGCAGGCCATCGCCGCGGTGCCTGACCAGGCCGCCGCCAAGGCTCTGCTCGCGGCGCACAACGAACTCACCGCCGCGGTTCTGGCGCACGATGCCGAAGGCGCACAGCAGGCGGCGCAGCGCATGCGGACGCTGCCGATCGATGATCCCTCGCTTCGCTCGGCGGCCGACTCCTATGCTGACGCGATCACTGCGATTTCCGGGGTCGAGGCCGAGATCGCTAAACTCGATAAGGAGGTTCTGGGCACCGAAGGCCGCCTGATCGGACGGGTGACTGAATTGCTTCGCGAGCTCAGCGCGCGCCAGGGCCGAGTGCTGTCGCGCCACTTCGCACGGACGCTGGCCGAGGCCAAGTGGCAGAGCATAGCGCTCGGCGCGGCCGGTATCTTGATCGGGATTTTCGCGGCGCTGTTTGTGGTTCGCCGCACGGTGCGACCGCTGGGCTCGATAGCTGCCTCGATACGCGCGCTGGCCGCCGGGCAAAAGGACGCCTCTATTCCTTCCAAGGATGTAAACAATGAAATCGGCGACATCGCCCGCGCCGCCGAGGTGTTCCGTCGAACCCTGGTCGAGGCCGATACCGCCCGCGAGGCCGCCGTCCATGCGTTAGCCGAGCAGCGGCTGGCGGAGGAAAGTTATCGCAAGCTGTTCGAAGGCTCAGTCGATGGAATTTATGTGACCACGCCCGCTGGCGCGCTGCTCAACGCCAATCCGGCGCTCGCTCAAATAATGGGATACGACACGCCGGAGGAGCTGATCCGCGACATCGGCGACATCACGCAGGCGATTTACGTGCATCCGGCGGCGCGTGCTGAATACCAGCAACTGATGCAGCGTGACGGTATGGTCCGCGAATTCGAGTATCAAGTGCGCCAGCGCGGCGGAGCGGTTCGCTGGATATCCGACAGCGCGACGGCAGTACGCGACGAGGCGGGCGAGGTCATCCGCTATGAAGGCACGGTGCGCGATATCACCGACCAGAAGCGCGCCGAAGATGCGGTCGCCGAAGGCCGCCGGCTCTTGCAACAGGTGATCGACACCGTGCCCGCGGTCATCAACGTCAAGGACAAGCGGCTCCGCTATATCCTGATGAACCGCTATATGGCGGGTATCTTCGGAATCGAGCCCGCGGATGCCATCGGGCACACCACCACCGACCTGATGTCGCGGTACGGCGCGCGAAAAACCGATGAAAACGACAAGCGGGTCCTGGCGTTAGGCAGAGAGCTCGGATTTTACGAAGAAGAGTATCTGGATTCTGCCGGCAATTTGCGCCAATGGCTGGTGAACAAGCTTCCGCTGCTGGATGCCGACGGCGAGATCGAGAACATCGTCACCGTTGCGATGGATATCGGCGAGCGTAAGCGCGACGAACAGGAGATGCGTAAAGCAAAGGATGCGGCCGAAGCGGCGTTGCGGAATTTGCGGGAAACCCAGAACTCGTTGATCGAGGCGGAAAAGCTCGCCGCTCTCGGGCGGCTGGTGGCCGGTGTCGCCCATGAGATCAACAACCCGGTCGGCATCAGCTTGACGGTGGCGTCCTCGCTGGAACGCAAGACCGCATTGTTCGCCGCCGAAGTCGGGCGCGGCAATCTCAGGCGATCCAGTCTTAATGATTTTCTGGAAACCAGTCGCGATGCTTCGTCCCAGTTGGTCTCGAACCTAAATCGAGCCGCGGAACTGATTACCTCCTTCAAGCAAGTCGCCGCCGATCGCAATTATTCGGATCAGCGCACGTTCGACCTCGGCGATTTGACCGAGCAGGTCGTGATGAGCTTGCGGCCGGGTTTGCGAAAGCACAATCTGACGCTCACCGTCGATTGCCAGCCCAATCTGACCATGAACAGCTATCCCGGGCCGTACGGACAGGTGCTGACGAATCTGTTTCTTAATTCCGTGGCGCACGCGTTTCCGGACGGCAAGGCCGGGGCGGTCAATATCCAGGCAAGGGAGGCCGGCAAGGACAGTGTCGAGATCATGTTTTCGGACAACGGTTGCGGCATGTCGCTCGACGTCCGCCGCCGCGCTTTCGATCCGTTCTTCACCACGCGTCGCGACCAGGGTGGCACCGGGCTAGGCCTGCACATCGTCTATAGCATCGTGACGAACCGGCTCGGCGGTCGTCTCAATCTCGATTCCGAGCCGGGCAGGGGAACGCGAATTCAGATCATCCTGCCCCGCGTGGCGCCGATGGAACAGGCGGCGGAGTAATGCTAGTCGGCGTCGGCCAGTTTACGCAAAGTCGCCGTGAATATCTGGCTGGCCTTGCCTACCAAGGCGGTGCCATTCATGACGCCTGCACTATCGGTGAAAGTGCCGGACACCCCGATGCCGACCGGATTCGGGCCGCCGAACAGCGGACTGGCATCGGAGCTACTGGTATGGCGCTGCACCAGCACCTCACCCTTGAAGCTGTCGCCTTTGGTCGTGTAGGTGCCGGTGTAAAACAGATACGCGTCGCCCCCGAGGATCTTGCCGTCCCGGAACATCACTACGCCGCTACCCTTGCCGGTTCGGCCGTCCTGCAGGCTGACATGGATCGAATACAGTCCATTTTTCATGCTGGGGCCAGTTCGCGGCTGCCGTCACGCGCATTTTCTTATGCCAAAGCGCAGCCCGCAGCGTCAACACAGCGGGATCACACATATTTTTTGTCGCGCTCCAATAGCTCGATCGAGATGCCCTGCGGCCCGCGGATGAAGCAGATCCGGACTCCCGGCCGAATGGTCGTCGGCTCTTTCGTGAACTCCACACCCTTGCCCTTGATCTCGGCAGCAACTGCGTCGATGTCCTTTACCGTGAGCCCAAAATGATCGAGCCCCTGGTAGGGCGTCAGCGGTGGGCTGTTGACGCCATCGCCGGCTGTCACCGGTGCGATGAACACGTTGGCGCCGCCCAGTTTGACATCGATCCGACTGGGACCGCGGATGATCACGCCGCCGAGAATGTCCTGCAGCCACACGGCGGTCGCCTCCGGATCGGGGCTGCGCAAGTGAACGTGATCCCAAGTGACTATTGGCATGTGACTATTAGCACCTTCCGCATCTGGAGATTGAACACTCGGAATTAACTCGCCAAAAGGTAGTGGCGCGCTGAGAGTTCGTATCGAGACGATTCACAACATCGTCAACGCCGGTGGCCGAAAGGCCTTGGCGCTCACATATGCGGCTTTCCCGCAACTTTATCTCATAGGCGGTCAGGAACCAATCACGTACTTACCTGTTAGGCCGATTGTCCGTGCGCTCGCGCGGACGGAGCTGTCCTGAAATGCCCCTTGCCCGATATTTTGGCGTAGTTGGCGGAGTTTTGCTCACGCTGATGTTTGTCTTGAATGCGTTTCTGCCGAAACTGCCTGAGACTGCCGAGGTACGGGCTGTCGACAAATCCACCATCAGGATTCATTCGGATCGCAAATGGCCGGAACGCATTGTTTTCGATACCAGCCAGCCGACTTTGATTCCGCCGCAAGCTGCAAAGAGCCTCGAGGCGAACGTTCCGACGCAGGCAAGGGTCGCCGACATGGCCGGAAAGGCGCGCGGCCGAGATTCACTTGCCGAGTTGCAGCCAACCGATCAAGCTCAGGCGCAATTATCGCAGCCGAAAAAGCTGGAAAACAAGGTGGTTCGGAAGCGCAGAATTGCGCGCCGCGCGCCCCCGGGAATCCTGATCGCACAACAACCGCAATTCGGCTTCTTCGGCAACAGCATCTGGCACAGCACCTGGTAGCTGCGCCTCTACGGACCTGTTTTGACTGGCGCGCTCGGAGAGATTCGAACTCCCGACCCTCGGATTCGAAGTCCGATGCTCTATCCAGCTGAGCTACGAGCGCCTGCGGGCTCGATTACCAGAGTTAGCCGCACAGGGCTACCCGCAACAAAACGCCGTGGCAGTGGTCCGAAAATCACCTACTCTTGTCCGCGGCGGGCTCAGAAGCAGGGATGCCGACGGCGGTCCTGGCCAATGTAGTTGGCCGCACCCTGCGCACATGCATTGTTCGCGGGACCGTCGTAGTAGGCGAAGGTGCCGGGCATCGACCCCGGCCCGTAATTGTGCTGGTAGCTGATTTCGTAGGGCAGCCCGTAATAGCGAATATGGTGCTGGTGAGTCCGCGCCTGCGCCAAACCCGGCGCAACGGCCAGGGCGGCAAGGATTATGGCGGCAGCCAATTTCAGGTGGGTCATCGTGTGATCTCCAAAAAAACCATTCTAGGCGATCCGCGGCTTCCATCCAGACCGTAACGCCAGAAAAACGCGGGAAACTCGGCCCAGGAGCGCAATTTCCAGCGCGACGGAACAGTTGGCCGAATTCCAACACAGTCTAGCCAGAGTTGTACCGTCTGGTCCAAATGCGGACCTGCTCCCGCGTCTTCTTGGGCCTGCCGATTTCCATGCGCATTACGCCTGTTTTCCTCCTCTTCCTCTGCGTGTTGCCCGCAACCTCCGCGCGCGCGGATCTCCACATCACCCGGGATCACGGCGGCTATGTCGAGGAGTACAAGACAAAGTATGCGCGTATCCGTGCTCGTCATGAGCGGGTCATCATCGATGGTATCTGCAATTCGGCATGCACGCTGGTGTTCGGCATCGTGCCGATGAACAAGATTTGCGTGACCCCGCGCGCCAGCCTCGGATTCCACCAAGCTTATTATGACAAGGCTTTTACCTTCGGCATCAAGGTCACAAGCGCGGCCGGGACCTCCGATCTGATCTCGTATTATCCCGATGCGGTAAAGGATTGGATCCGTCGCAATGGCGGGCTGACTAGCGAGATGAAGAAGATCAAGAACGGCGAAGAACTCTGGAAGATCGTCGATCCCTGTCCGGAAGAATTTTGATGGGCGAGTGAGCGGGCGCGAACCAGTACCCGCTTTCGTCGAAGACCCTCTAGAACGTCACCACGCTGCGAATGGACTCGCCGCGCTTCATCAACTCGAACGCAGTGTTGATCTCGGCAAGTGGCATCACGTGCGTGATCATCGGATCGATCTGGATCTTGCCCTGCATGTACCAGTCCACGATTCTGGGCACATCGGTGCGACCTCTCGCGCCGCCGAACGCGGTGCCCTTCCATATCCGGCCCGTCACGAGCTGAAACGGCCGCGTTGAAATCTCGGCGCCGGCAGGGGCAACACCGATGACGATCGACTGACCCCAGCCGCGATGGCAGGCCTCGAGGGCCTGACGCATCACGGTGACATTCCCGGTGCAGTCGAAAGTGTAATCGGCGCCGCCGATCTGATCGGCGCCGGATTGCGTCATGTCCACCAGGTAGGCGACGAGGTCCTTGCCTAGTTCTTTCGGGTTGACGAAATGTGTCATGCCGAAGCGCTCGCCCCAGGCCTTACGGTCGTTATTGATATCCACCCCAATGATCATGTCGGCTCCGGCGAGCCGTAACCCTTGAAGCACGTTGAGCCCGATGCCGCCGAGGCCGAAAACGATTGCCTTGGCACCTGGCTCGACCTTCGCAGTGTTGATGACCGCGCCGATGCCAGTGGTGACGCCGCAGCCGATGTAACAAACCTTGTCGAAAGGTGCGTCCTCGCGAATTTTTGCGACCGCGATCTCCGGCAACACGGTGTAATTGGCGAAAGTCGATGTGCCCATGTAGTGGTGGATAGGCTTGCCCTCGATGGAGAACCGTGAAGTGCCGTCGGGCATCAAGCCCTGGCCTTGCGTAGCGCGGATTGCGGTGCAGAGATTGGTCTTGCGTGAAAGGCAGGACGGACATTGACGGCATTCCGGCGTGTACAGCGGAATGACGTGATCGCCCTTTTTTACGCTGGTCACACCGCGCCCGGTATCCACCACCACGCCGGCGCCCTCGTGACCCAGGATCGCCGGGAACAACCCCTCGGGATCGGCGCCGGAAAGCGTGAATTCATCGGTGTGGCAGACGCCGGTCGCTTTTATTTCAATCATTACCTCGCCCTCGCGCGGGCCATCGAGCTTCACGTTTGTGATCTCGAGCGGCTTTCCAGCGGCGACAGCAACGGCGGCGCGAACGTTCATAAAGCGGAGTTCCTCTTTGCCAGATCGTCGTTAGACCAATCAGCGTTATGTCATACCGCGCCGGCCGACCCGCGCGAATTGACGTTGCCGCAGAGCATACGATCGGGCAGTGAGAGCAGCAAATGAATCATGAATTTGACACTCTGGCCGCGCGCGCGGCGCCAGCGATTTTTGTCGTGCTCTGGAGTACCGGCTTTATCGCCACCAAATACGTCGTGAACAATGCCGATCCGCTGACCTATCTCGCGATCCGCATGGCGTTGGTCGTGGGGCTCATGGCAGTCATCGCCGCAATAGCGCGACCGAAATGGCCTGACCGCATCGGAATTGCCCATAGCATCGTCGCAGGCATTCTGGTCCACGGATTTTATCTCGGCGGGACCGCGATTGCGATCGCGCACTCTATCCCCGCCGGCCTCTCGGCGTTGATTCCGGGTCTGCAGCCGATCCTGACCTCAACGATCGCGAACCGCTGGCTCGGTGAACGAGTCACGCCGGTGCAATGGAGCGGGCTGCTGCTCGGACTCGCGGGTGTGGTGCTAATCCTGCACGATCGTCCGATGAGCGGGGAGGCGGGTTGGGGCTGGCTGGCTTCGGGCGTGTCGCTGGTCAGCATCACGCTGGGCACGCTGTACCAGAGGCGTTATTGCGGAAAAATCGACTGG
>Ga0209474_10003832_pt1 | contig 13102 bp, 10 predicted proteins | sample GraSoiAngelo_145_FD_185902 | JGI IMG/M metagenome (GOLD analysis project Ga0209474, IMG submission 185902) | Grasslands soil microbial communities from the Angelo Coastal Reserve, California, USA - 14_1009_05_20cm (SPAdes) (version 2) | ecosystem: Environmental > Terrestrial > Soil > Grasslands...
CGACTCGTCCGGAGTTCATCTTTGATGTCTTGGAGACGCCGCTACGCGATTTGAGCGGCGACGTTATCTACGAGGAAAACGCTCGCGGCCAGCTTGTGCCTTCGCGTCGCTACTCGCCGGAATTCTGGCGAGACAAATACGAAGCGTTCCGATTAATCCAGGATGTCAAACAGGTCTCTTTGCGTCGGGAACCGGTGGCGCCTCTGCCCGCTGCGCCCGCCGAGAGGAAACGCCTCCCGTTTCGCTGGCACGATCAGTGGACGCAGTTTCGCACGCTTTTGCGCCGGGCGTTCATAAGCAAATTGCGCAATCGTGCAAACCTTGTTATCACAATCTGCGTCTCGCCGGTGTTGGCGTTGCTCGTTGCCACGATTTTGCGCTACTCGGAAACTGGCACTTACGATTTCGCGTCTGCTTATCATATCCCCACATTTCTGTTCCTTGGCCTGATCATTGCCATGTTCCTTGGTCTAACGAATAGCGCCGATGATATCATTCGCGACCGCGCGGTGCTCCAGCGCGAGCGCAATCTCGATGTGCGCCTATCCTACTACGTGATCGCCAAGACGGTGACGCTTGGCGTATTCGCCCTCATCCAATGTGTGCTTTTCGTTCTAATCGGCAATTACGTGCTCGAAATCCGTGGAATGTTCTGGATTTACCTAGGAATTATGTTCATGACAGCCATGAGCGGCGTGTCGCTTGGCCTGCTGATTTCCTCGCTGGTCGCGGATCCGAAAACGGCGGCCAACATTGTCCCGCTCGTTTTGATTCCGCAAATTATCATGGGCGGGGCACTCATTAAATATGAGGACATGAATCGGAACCTCGCGTTGCTTTATGCGCTTTCGCATTGGTTCTCCGAACATCCGAGCGCGGACAAAAGCAAGAAAATGGAGAGCAAGCTTCAAGTGCCATTTGTTTGTCAATTTATTGCCATGCGTTGGTCATACGAAGAGATGGTTTTGGCGCAGGCGAAACTTAACCCACTTACACGCCGGCAAGAGCGAGCCCAGCGCGAGATCGATCGGATTGTCGCCAGGCATCTGCAAGATTCCGCGGAAAGTAAGCGACTCGAAGACCTGAAAGAAACGCTCGCGCTGCTTTCAGGATTGGAGGCGAAGTCGGTCGGCGAACTGGACCGGTATCTCGGCTTGGTAGATCAAATTCTCGATGGCAAACGGCCATTCGACCGCGACCTTTTCAAAGGCGCCAACGGCCCGATCACAGCCGAACAAATCTATGTCAACCAAAAGATCTCGGATCTGATTTCGAACGCCGAGATGGAGCAAAACGATTATCGCCGTGGCAATCGGCCGAACGTGTTCTTTGGCGCACAGAAAGACTATTTCGGGATCAAAATCGGCGCGTTTACTTTTAACACGACTGTACTGATTGTATCGACCCTCGGCTTGCTCGCGCTGCTTCATTGGATTTTGCGAAAACAACTGCAAGTGCGAAGGAGCTAAATGAAAATGAAAATCCGAAATCCGAAATCCGAAATCCGAAATCGTCTGATCGTTGCGGCCAGTGAGACTGATCCAGACATGCTGTACGCCACGAAGTTTTGGGCGCCTGATCCGTTTATTTTCCTGGAGCGAAATGGCAAGCGCACGCTGGTCTTGAGCGATTTGGAAATCGATCGGGGCCGAAACCAAGCCGACGCCGATGAATTTGTTATGTTCAGTGAGATCGAGCGCGAAGTGCAGGGCAAATCCAAAAAAGCGCCGCCCTACGAAAAAGTGCTCGCGCATTTTCTGCGAAAGCGTGGCGTGAGATCGACAATCGTTCCGGCAAATTTCCCGCTTCGTTACGCGGAAGAACTTGCCGCGAACAAAATTCGTGTCCGCGCGACCAACGGCCTTTTCTGGCCGGAGCGCGAAGCGAAATCGAACAAGGAAATCGAGATGATCTGTGGCGGGTTGCGAATTACCGAAGCAGGGCTCCGGCGGGCAATTGAAATTCTAAAAGCATCGAAGCCCGGACCCGGGAAAAAACTGCGCTGGAATGGAAAAACTCTGACCTCGGAAATGCTGCGCGCCGAAATTGATTCCACGATTTTGCGCGCAGGCGGCGTCCCGACCGGAACAATCGTCGCCGGCGGCGACCAGGCTTGCGATCCGCACGAACGCGGTCATGGTCCGCTTTACGCGGACTCACTCATTATTCTCGATGTTTTCCCGCGCGACGCGAAGACCGGCTACTTCGGCGACATGACCCGCACGGTTTTGCGCGGGCGCGCCAGCGACCCGCAGCGCAAGCTTTGGAACACCGTGAAGGCCGGACAAGCGCTTGCTTTGAAGAAGATCAAGGCGGGCGTCGACGGGATGGGAATTCATAAGGCGATCCAGGAATTTTTCGCGAAGCGCGGTTTCCCGACGGAGATTCGCAAAGGGCGGCGAGTCGGATTTTTCCATGGGACCGGTCACGGCCTTGGCTTGGAGATTCACGAGTATCCGCGTTTGCAAAAAGTGACCCTGAAAGATCGACAAGTACTGACGGTTGAGCCCGGCTTGTATTACCCAGGACTCGGCGGCGTGCGGATTGAAGACGTAGTCCTGGTTACCAAAACGGGTTGCAGAATTCTGTCGCGGTTTCCAAAGCAATTAGAAATCTAGATGGAACGCGTTGTTTTCAACGCGTTGGTATTCTGATGTGCCTTGGGCGCCAAACTTGCATTGTCTTCGGAGAAGCCGATCCACCGAATGAACACGCAACGTGATTGGGCGTCTAATTTTCCAGCGGCAATGTGACAAGTTGCTTTGCCCGCATTAAATTAAACCCCACATGTATTATCCTTACGGCTTTGGGCTGGGGTCTCATTGGTTACTTTATATCGGTGTTCCGTTGATCATTGGAATTTGGGCGCAAATTCGGGTTAGCGGTGCGTTCAGCCGATGGAGCAAGGTGCGCGACAGCGCAAACATCACTGGCGCGGAATGCGCGCGTGAGATCTTGCAAGCAGCGCAGATTCACGATGTCGACGTTGTGGAGACAAACGATTTCCTCGGGGACCATTATGATCCGACAAAGAAGAAACTTCATTTGTCGAGCAATGTTTATCACACGCCCTCGGTCGCGGCCGTGGGTATTGCCGCGCATGAGACGGGGCATGCAATCCAACACGCGAAGGCCTATGCACCGTTGAAGGCGCGCATGGCGATCGTGCCGGTAACAATGATTGCATCGCAAATGCTGCCTTTCATCATCATTGGGGGCTTGTTTTTTGGAATCACCGGCTTGATTACTCTTGGGATTTATTGCTACCTGATCCTGCTTGTTTTTCAGCTCATCACGTTGCCAGTAGAATTTGATGCTTCCCGACGCGCGAAAATTATCTTGCGCGAAATGGGCATCGTGCAGCCCGGGCGCGAAGTGGCGGGCGTGAACAATGTGCTCAACGCGGCTGCGCTGACTTATGTGGCGGCATTTATCGCTGCGCTGGGGAACTTGCTCTGGCTCATGTCGATCCGCGATCGGCGGTGATCAACGCGCGGTTCAAGAAAATGGATCGGGTTCTCGCCTTGTCCGCCACCGGACGGATTCGCCGTGGCGAACCTGCTCGCCGGATCTCCGATTTGTTATCGTCGGGTCTCGATGCGCGTGCTAAGTCTAAGCGACAGGCGATGGATCAGCCGAGAACGGATGAAGATCAGGAGTTGTTGACGCGCACGAAATCCGGCGACGCCAGCGCGTTCGATCAACTCGTGATCAAATATACCCCGCGGCTTTACGGCTTGGTTTACAACATGACTGCGAACCATGAGGACACGAACGATCTTTTGCAGGATATTTTTTCCAAAGCTTACAAAGCGATCCGTGGATTCCGTGGTAAATCGACTTTTTACACGTGGATCCACTCCATCGCGGTGAATATGACGCTGAATTTTCTCAAGAAACGCGGCCGCCGCTTTCAACTCAGCCTGGACGATGTCGATGCCAGCATCCAAAACGATAAGGAATTCCTCGAAGCGACAGCAACTTCCAGCCCGGTGCGGGAAGCAGACCTCTCCGAGCTGCAGCGAAGATTGAACGAGGCCATGATGAAATTGTCTGATGATCACAGAGCCGTGGTCACGATGTTCCATATCCAAGGAATGCCCCACGCGGAGATCAGTAAAATCTTGCGTGTTTCGGAAGGAACGGTACGTTCGAGGCTCTTCTACGCGAATCGACAACTGCAAAATTACCTGGACGAATTTCGAAAGAATCCCGTTTCTTAACCGGCGCTGAAATGGACGAGTTCAACGACAACGAAATCTCGAAGCTTCTTCGGTTGAAACGCTACGAGCAACCGCCGCCCGGTTACTTCGAAAATTTCCTGCATGAATTTCATCGCCGGCAGCGTGATGAATTATTGCGTCAGCCGCTGTGGCGAATCTGCCTGGATCGCGCTCACGAATTCAAGTTCCGATTCCCTGTTCGTTCCTTGGCTTCTTATCCGGCGGCTGTCGCTGCGGTGTTGGTCTGTGGGGCAATCATTTCGTTGAAGATTTATCAGCAACCGGAGACCACCCAGGTCGCGCTCCAGAGTCCCCCGGCATTATCGACACCGACGAGTACGGACGCACAATGGACGCTGGCGTCTCCGGGAGCTACGCGGACCTTCCGGATGCAACCACTTCACCGTTTCGATGCCAGCACCCAAACTCACTGGGCGACGACACCGCCCCGTTATGTGCTAGATAGCGTCCCTGTGAGTTATGAGCCGACGTTCAGATTCTAGGAGCGCCAGTTGTCATCTTAAGTGGCGCGAAGGATTTCTCTTCGGCGCGTGCGGGATCGGAATCATTGCCGTGATCTTCTGCTCAGGCGAGAGCTTGCTTTATGCTCAAGAGCAGTCTGCCGCAGTCATTAGCCACGAGGTCAAGGAAATTTTTGAGCGCGCGGGCAAAGCAGTAGTTAAGATCCATGGACTCGATCAGCACAGCCCAATTTGCGGTACCGGATTTTTTATTGACCCCACAGGCACGCTTTACACGGCCTACACAGTGGGCGGGGAAGCGGATAATTTCACGGTCGAGTTCGCGGGTCAAAAATATCCCGCGCGTCAACTAGTGGCGGATATTCGCAGCGGCACTGCGATGTTAAAGATCGACGCCGCCACGCCCGTCTTGCCGATTGGAAAATCAGAGGAACTGGAAGTGGCGACGCCTGTGGTTGCAGTGGGTTTCCCGCTGGATTTGGCTCAAACGCCAAATTTCGGAATGATCGCCGGCTTCGATCACAAATATCTAGGTCGCTATTTTTCGACGACGCATCTGCGCGTCAATTTGCCCACTCAGCGAGGAGAGGCTGGCGCGCCGCTGCTGAACATGAAAGGCGAAGTCGTTGGCATCCTGGTCAGCAGTCTGGAAAACAATTCATCGTGTTATGCTGTGCCAATCGAAGCGGCGGAGAAAATCCGTAGGGATTTTGTTCGTTTCGGCGAGGCCAGACACGGCTGGGTGGGGATCAATGTTACCGAGGCCCCTCAACCGGTGGAAGGTTCGCGCGCGGAAATGGCACAGATCATGGACGGCACGCCGGCGGCCTATTCCGGAATCAAACGCGGCGACATTCTCTTGTCAGTAGGACGAAAAAAAGTTACTCAGCCGGAAGACGTACTGGATGCTTCGTTCTTCATCACTGCTGGCGACATCGTGCCAATCACAGTGATGCGCGGAAACAAGAAGCTGACATTCGAAGTGCAGGCAGATCTTCATCCGGCCAGCAAAAATCTGCCTGTACTGCCTGACGGGACGCAGCTTCCTGCAGCCGCGGCAGCAGACGGAAACCACGCTATTCCTCTCAAGTTGGACTCCGAAGCACAACGCACGCCGTAGCGAGCAAAGCACCGAATTCAGCGCGGCAATATTTTTCGAAACGCCGCTTCGTCGATAATTTTTATACCGAGTCCTTTCGCCTTGTCGAACTTGCTGCCCGGTTCAGCGCCGGCGAGGACGTAATCGGTTTTCTTGCTAACGCTGCTGCTGACATGCCCGCCGAGTGATTCGATTTTTTCCGTTGCTTCCTCCCGCGTCATCGAAGGGAGCGTCCCGGTCAAGACAAACGTCTTTTCCGCCAGCGGCAATTCCGCTGCCTTCTTCGCGGAAACTTTTTCGCTCTTTGGTTGAATTCCGAGTTCTTTCATCCGCCGCAGAATTTTCTTGCCTGTCACCGATGCGAAGAAATCGAGGATGCTATGTGCCACCACCGATCCTACTTCGGTTACGATGCCGTCCTTTCCTGCTTTGCTCTTGGATCGCTCGGCAAATCCCGCCTTGATTAATCGTTCTGCAATTTCTTTGGCAGATTCTTTTTGCTCGCGCTTCTGGTGATAATCTAAAACGTCCCGAAGCAATTGCGAGTGTGCCACTTCGTCGATGTTGTCGTGGAACCGAGCGAGCTGTGTTGCGGTGGTTTTCCCCACGTCGGGAATGGCAAGAGCAAAAAGCCAGCGGGAAAGCGGCAACGTTCTGGCGCGCTCGATCGCGTTAATCGCTTTGGTCGCGTTCTTCTCGCCGAACACGCGCGGCGCTTCCTCAGTGCCGAGATTCAATTTGGCGAGTTGCTCGATCTGTAGCTCGAACAGGTCGAGCGGCTCGCGCACCAGTCCACGCTCAACCAGCTTGTCCGCCACAATTCCGCCCACACTTTCGATATCGAGTGCGCCGCGCGCGGCGAGAAATTCCACCCTGCGCGTGGTCTGCGCGGGACATTGTAGATTTTCACAACGCCATGCCACAAAGTCCGGGTCGCGCCGAATCGGCCCGCCGCACACGGGACATTTGCCGTGAATGTGTTTTGCGAAATCGAACCGCTTTGCATCCCGCGGCCGCTTCGATTTGGCGACTTCAACGACCGCGGGAATCACCTCGCCGGCTTTTTCGATCACAACCGTGTCGCCAATCCGGATGTCTTTTCGTTTGATTTCGTCTTCATTGTGTAACGTGGCGCGCCCGACCGTGCTTCCACTGACGAACACCGGTTCGAGCACAGCGACCGGCGTCAAAATTCCCGTGCGCCCGACCTGAATGATGATGTCGTTCAACACCGTCTCGACACGTTCGGCCGCGTATTTGTAGGCGATAGCCCAGCGCGGTGACTTTGCAGTAAATCCAAGCCGCTCGCGTTGGGCGAACGAATTCGCTTTCACAACTGCGCCGTCGGTTTGATAGGCGAACTTGTGACGAATAGCGTCTAGGTCGTGAATCGCGCTCAAGATTTCATCGACTGACTTGGCTACCCGCCACCACTCGGTTGTGGGTAGGCCGAGCTTTTTGAGCAGCGGAAAAACCTCCGAATGGAGATCGACATCCAATCCTTCCGTTGCTCCGGTTCCGTAAAGAACAATGCCGAGCGGGCGTTTCGCCACGATCGCCGGGTCGAGTTGCTTCAGTGAACCGGCCGCCACGTTCCGCGGGTTTGCAAACAGCGGCAGGCCTTGCTTTTTGCGTTCCTCATTGAGTTTTTCGAACCCTTTCCTGTCCATGTAAACTTCGCCGCGCACTTCCAGGAGTTTTGGTGCAGCATCGCGCAGTCGCTCCGGCACCGAGCGGATCGTCCGGATGTTTTGGGTGATGTTGTCGCCCACGGTTCCGTCACCCCGCGTCGCCGCTTGGCGCAGCTTGCCGCTCTCGTAAATGAGCGAAACCGCTACGCCATCCACTTTCGGCTCGATCACCACCGGGATCTTCTCGTTAGGTAAAAGCCGCTGGATGCGATTGTAAAAATTCTTCACTTCGTCTTCCGAGTAAGTGTTGTCGAGGCTGAGCATCGGAGTGAGATGCGCGACCTGCTCGAACGCTTTCAGCGGTTTTCCGCCTACACGCTGTGTTGGAGAATCAGGCGTGACGAGATCGGGAAATTCTGCTTCAAGATCGACAAGGTCCGAGTAAAGGCGGTCGTATTCCCGGTCGCTAATGATGGGCGCGGCCTCCTCGTAGTAGAGCCGGTCATGCTTTCGAATCTCTTCTCGCAGTTGCTGTACGCGCTTGGCGGCTTCCTTCTGTTGCATGGATATCCTCCACGATACGAACGCGCGAAATCTCAGCAATTGGCAGAGCATTTGTAAGGCAAGCGCATCGCTTGCCTTTTTTCACTGCCAACCATAAAGAAACTCGTGGTAGGCGGTGCGCCTACCCTAGAATCGGAATAGTGAAAGTGGGCGAGCGAATTCTCGGCGTGGAAGGTGGCGGAACGAAAACCGCTTGGTGTCTCGTCGAACGGACGGAGGCGACCTTTAGCGTTATTGGGCAGGGAAAACTACCGCCCTCGAACTTTCGCTTGGAAATGCCAGAACGCCTGAAAGCGATTTTTCGCGAACTCCCCAGTGAAATCGATCGCGCTGGAGTTTTTCTTGCGGGATGTAGCACGGCCGAAGATCGACAATCGCTTTCACGGCTCTGCGCGGAAATCTGGCCGCATACCAGGATCATAACTGGCAGCGACCGCGAATCTGGGCTCGCCGCCGCTTTGGGGGATAGCGACGGAATTGTGGTGAGCGCCGGCAGCGGCTCGTCCGTTACGGCACGTCGTGGTGAGCGGACCGAAAAAGCCGGCGGTTGGGGCCACATTCTGGGCGATACAGGCGGCGGATATTTTCTCTCGATCCAGACGCTTCGCCTGATCTTGCGCGAGCATGATCTGCACCGGGAGGAAATGCCGTTCACGCCGAAAATTTTGCAGGCACTCTCGTTAAACAATTTTGATGAACTTGTTCGCTGGGCACAGGCGGCCGACAAAATGGAAATCGCGCTGCTAGCTCCCGTGGTTTTCGAGGCCGCAGCTCGCGGTGAGCCCCGCATTGTCGAGATCATCGAAAATGGGGTTCAGGCTCTCTGCCATTACACCGAGGCGGTCGCCTCTCGTCTTCACTTGCTTGCGCCGAAAGTGGTGTTGATGGGTGGTCTCTTTTACCGGGACTCGATCTACACGCACGCGTTTCGACGTAGACTCAAAAAGAACCTCCCTGACGCTCGGGTGACAATTGCGGAATGCGCTCCAGAGTTTGGAGCCGCGTGGCTCGCAGCGCAGACGCCTGATCGCATTATTTTCGAGCCAAAACTTTCTGATAAGGAGATCGATAATCTGGCGGCGGCGCTAACCGAACAACGCAACCCTCGCTCAGAGAATTTGGAAAAACTGAGTCCGCGCGAACTGGTCGAACTTTTCGTCGAGGAGGAAAAATTTGTTCAAGAGGCCTTACGCGGGGCGATTGTCGATCTTACCCGCGCAATCGAGCTCGCAGCTGAATCGTTGCGAAATGGCGGCCGGTTGTTTTATGTAGGTGCAGGCAGCAGCGGACGTATTGGGGTTCTCGATGCGAGCGAGATCCCTCCAACGTTCGGCGCGTCGCCCGATCTCGTGCAGGGATTGATCGCTGGTGGTGTGACTGCGCTTTATCGAAGTGTCGAAGGCGCTGAAGACGAAGAGAGTGCCGGCGCCTTAGCATTGGATGAGCGCGGAATTAAAAACAGCGATGTCGTGCTTGGAATCACGGCGAGCGGGCGAACGCCATTCGTTCTTGGTGCCTTAGCGCGCGCAAAGTCGTTAGGGGCAAAAACGATTTTGCTCACTTGCAATCCAGCTGTAGTCCCGACTTGTCGGGATGACCCCGGTCAGCGGCGAACAGCGATCGCGGCTACAGTCGCCGATCTAGTGATCTCCCTTGTGGTTGGTCCGGAGCTTCTCACCGGCTCGACGAGATTGAAAGCGGGTACGGTAACGAAAGTCGCTCTCAATACCATTAGCACCGGCGCGATGGTGATGCTGGGTAGAGTGCGCGGCAATTTGATGATCGATTTGCGCACGACCAGCACAAAGCTACGCGATCGCGCAACGCGTGTCGTGGCCGAGTTAGCCCAGTGTGATTACGATTCCGCGCGCCAGCAGCTTGAAGCGGCTAACTGGAACTTGCGCGCCGTCGTGGACAAGTCGTAGCCACCGCTGTGTCAGCCCCCTAGCGAGGCTCGGTTGTTGATGCGACGGGGCACAGGCCGGTAGCCACAGCGAGCGATCGTCAGACTTTTACAGAAACTTTTGTTCTGATAAGCGCAACGGAACTGCCTCGCACGAAGCAAGGTATGACTTAACCGAAAGGAAACCTATGCTCTGGACAATCTTTGTGATCCTGCTGATTCTCTGGCTGCTTGGATTGGTCAGCTCCTATACCTTGGGCGGATTCATTCACATCCTGCTCGTGCTTGCCATCATAGTGCTGATAATCAATTTGATCCAAGGCCGCCGGCCATTGTAAAACTCGCTGTGATGAAACCGGCCGGTATCGTCGGCATCGTTCTAATCATTGTCGGTGTCGTGTCGCTGGTATATGGCGGCTTCACTTACACCAAGCGCGAGAAGGTGCTCGAATTCGGTCCGATTCAGGCAACTGCAGAAAAGCAACACACTCTCGCGTTCCCGCCGGTGCTCGGCGGCATTTGCCTGGTCGGCGGGATAGTACTTGTGATCGTCGGTAGCCGCAAAAGCTAATTGCGCTTAGCCGTTGCCTACTTTCAGCACCGCGAAAGTCTTGCTGCCTTTGCGGTCGAGATAGATGAGAACACCGCGCCTCGGATCCGCCCTGTTGAGCGCCTCGCGGAAGGATTGCACGTCGGTAACCGGTTTGCCATCCACTTCGGTAATCACATCCTCGCGTTGAATATCTTGTTGCGCGGCAAGGCTGTTGTCTTCGACGTCGGTCACGATGACCCCTTGCGGCACAGCGAGGTGCAGACGCTCTGCAACGTCCTTCGTTAATTCCTGCACCTGTAATCCAAATTTGCCGACCTCTTGCTGATTCCGTGGGATTGGCTGGATCGGCTCGTTGGAAGCGCGCGTGATCTCGCTCGGCAACTCCCCAGTCTTAACGGGCACTTTGATCATTCGGCCTTTGCGCCAGACGCTCAGCTCGACATTTTGGCCAATTTTCTTTTTCAAGATCTGGTGCTGAAGCTGGGAATCGGTTTCCACCGCGGTTCCATCGACCTGCGTGATGACGTCGAATGGCCGCAAGTCGCTTTTGTAGGCCGGCGCGTTGGCTTCGATCGTGCGTACCACCACGCCTTTTTCTGCGCCCTTGAGTAGATCGCGGATTTCTGGGTCGTCGCCGAGCGTTTCGATACGGATGCCCAGCCAAGGTCTTACAATCTTGTGGCCCGCGATCAGTTCGGCGCCGATGTCTTTTGCCATATTAATCGGAATGGCGAAGCCGAGGCCGCGATTCATGCCGTTGATCAGCGTATTCATGCCTATCACCTTACCGTCGATGTCGCACAACGGACCGCCACTGTTCCCTGGATTAATAGAGGCGTCCGTCTGCAAATAATCCGAAATGGAGTAGCCACTCGTTTGAAGTAATTTACTCCGCCCTTTTCCGCTGACGACACCGTAAGTGAACGTGTAATCCAGCTTGAATGGCGCGCCGATAGCAAACGCAAATTGCCCCACGCGCACAGCGTCGCTGTCGCCGAGTTCGACGACCGACAAATCTTTACTGTCAATTTTGATCACCGCGACGTCCGTCTTCTCATCGGTGCCCACGACTTTCGCCGGAAACTCCCGGCCATCCCGCAGTTTCACGTCGATTTTGTCCGCTTCTTCGATCACATGGAAATTTGTGAAGATGTAACCGTCCGGCCGAACGATGAAGCCGGAACCTTCGCTTTGGAGCGGCCGCAGTGCGCCAGGGTTTTTCCGGGGGTTGTTTCCATCGGGTGGACCTTGGAAGAATAAATCGTCGAACGGCGAACTCTCGCTTCCGTCGTTTTTCTTGGAAATTTCAATGATCACAACACTTGGAGCTACCGTTTCGAAGACCTTCGCAAACGCGTTGTTCAATTGATGAACGACATCTTTGCCGGCTTCTGCTGCTGCAGCAGGAACGGTAGGAGTTGGGACGACCTCAGATTGCGCCGCAAACGATATACTGATGGCAGAAAACAGAACTAAAATGGACAAACGCATGGGTTGGAACTTGGACAGCATGGAACATGCTACGTTCAACTGGTCGCGTCCACTCCCCGCTTGCGCCAGAGTGCACTCGCACTTTCGTCGAACCCCTGTTAAATTCGCGGATAGGGCGTATAGAATTGCCAATCGGACCTCTTGTATGCGCGGATCCAACAGGCGAGCCATCTTCCCAGTTGCAGTCGTGCTCTTAATCCTGGTTTGGGCGACGGCAATTGGGCCCGACCGATCGGCGCGGATCTCGATTTCACCCAGCGAGCTGGTTCGAGCTGTTACTCTGCACCGCGATGCTTTGATTAACTTGTACCTGATGGATCGTGTCGATCCAAATGGCCGCGACACGGGCGGACGAACGCCACTGCTGATCGCGACATCGCAGCAGGATTGGAAAACTGCGCGGCGACTCGTCGATGCCGGCGCGCTTGTTGATCTCGCCGATACGAGCGGCTTCACCCCCCTGATGGCAGCTGCAGCGCACGGCAATATCGACATGTTCCGGTTGCTTCTCGTGCGCACAGCCACTCTTCATGCAGAAGCGCAGACCAATGATGGGCACGATCTTCTTGGAATGGCTCTGGATGGCGGTAACCCGCAGATCGTCGATACGGTGCTGGATCGCTTGCCCGCGATGCCGCAATGGACACGCAGTACGCACCGGGCGCTGAGCGCAGCGCTTCAAGCCGGGAATAAGCAACATATCCGATTGCTTCTTGGCAAACATTCAGCGCCTCCGACGCCCGAGGGCAAAAAGGTGCCGTTTCTTGCCTATGCCATTGCGGGCAACAACTCGTCTCTTTTCAACATGCTGCTGGCTTGCGGGGCCGATCCTAACACTGTTCTTCCTTCTCAATGTGATAAGGATTTTCTGGCCATGCTCTCATCAAAATCGCTTTCGGGGTACGTCGAAGAAGACAGGAACCTTACAGTGGCGATGCTTGCCGCCGGGCTTGGACAAGACGACTACCTGCGCGCGCTGCTCAATGCAGGTGCCAACCGGAATCGACTGACGAGCCGGGACAAGATGTCTGCGTTGGATATTGCCGCAGAGACGGGTCACTGGCGCGCTGCACAAATTCTTCTTGGCGGGGGACCATCGCCGGATCGGTTGCGCTTGGAAATTTCTCTCGGTTTGCAACGAGTCGCCCTCGTTAAA
>Ga0209474_10003833_pt1 | contig 13101 bp, 13 predicted proteins | sample GraSoiAngelo_145_FD_185902 | JGI IMG/M metagenome (GOLD analysis project Ga0209474, IMG submission 185902) | Grasslands soil microbial communities from the Angelo Coastal Reserve, California, USA - 14_1009_05_20cm (SPAdes) (version 2) | ecosystem: Environmental > Terrestrial > Soil > Grasslands...
GCTCGGTATTCTCCATCAGGATGTCGCGCATCCGGTCGATGCCCTTGAGCAGGCCGAGATCGACCCGGCTGACGCGCGGCACCGGCGCCAACCGTCCATTGGGGTGCCACACAAAGGCGTCGGCGGCGGCGAATGAGTCGAGCGCGTCGGGTGCTGGCGATCCCGCCGACAGCTGCGCCGCGATGCTTTCCAGCGCACGCGCGATTCGCTCCGCGCCATCCTTTGGCGATGAAGACGGACGTTTTGCCGCGGCGGAAGCCGATTTGGCGGAGCCCACTTTCGAGGCTCCGCGAGCGGCTGTTTTCCGAGGCCTTTTTGACATCCTTGGCTTTCCTTGCGACGCACCCATATCGGGCCTTGAAAGGGGCCGCAAGCGGCGCAAATGACAGGGCTGGCAGCGTTGCAATTGGGACGGCGGCCGCTATAGTCCGCGCGAATTTACCAGGACCGGCCCGGCACGATGCGCGTTGCCGGTCCATTTCGATTTACGAGGATTCCCCGAATGCTGATTACACCTGCGTTTGCCCAGGCCGCGGGCGCCGGCGATACGAACAGTATGTTGATGTCGCTGCTGCCGTTCGCGCTGATCTTCGTGATCATGTATTTCCTGATTCTTCGGCCGCAGCAGAAGAAGGTGAAGGACCACGCCGAACTTGTGAAGAACATCCGCCGTGGCGACACCGTCGTGACCTCTGGTGGGCTGGTCGGCAAAGTGACCAAAGTGGTCGACGAAGACCAGATCGAGTTCGAAATCTCGGACGGAGTCCGGGTGCGGCAAATGCGGCAGATGATCTCAGGGGTGCGCGCCAAGGGCGAGCCGGCGAAGGAAAAGGCTGAGACCTCAAAGGACGAGACGTCCGCGAGCTAGCCCTTTGAAGCGCGGCATTCTCCTGGATTGACGGGTCAACTCGATGTTGTATTTCACGCGGTGGAAGGCGCTGGCGATCATCCTCACAGCGCTGGTGGTGTGCCTCTGCGCCGTTCCGAATTTCTTCCCCGAAGCCACCGTGAAGGGTTGGCCGGCATGGGCGCAACGGCGACTGGTGCTGGGCCTTGATTTGCAGGGCGGCTCCTATCTGCTGCTTGAAGTCGACTCCAACTATGTCAAGAAAGAGAAGCTCGAGCAGATACGCGACGACGTGCGCAAGACCCTGCGCGAAGCCAGGATCGGCTATACCGGCCTTGCGACGCGGCCCGATAGCGTCGAGGTCCGCGTCAAGGACGCCGATGTCCAAAACGCGCTGACCAAACTGCGCGAGCTGTCGCAGCCACTCGGAGGCTTGCTTGGATCGAGCGGGCAGCGCAGCCTGGACGTCAGCGATGCCGGCGGCGGGCTTATCCGTCTGACGGTGACGCAGGCGGCCATCACCGAGCGCATACGCCAGACCATCGAGCAATCGATTCAAATCGTCGAGCGTCGCGTCAATCAGCTCGGCACGGTCGAGCCGCTGATTCAACGGCAGGGCGCCGATCGCATTCTGGTGCAGGTGCCGGGCTTGCAGGACCCGAGCCGTCTAAAAGAGCTATTGGGCAAGACCGCCAAAATGGAATTCCGCATGGTCGATACGACCGTATCGCCGGATCAGGCGCAACAGGGCAGGGTACCGCCGGATTCCGAAGTGCTGATGAGTTCGACCTCACCGAAGATCCCCTACGTCATCAAGAAACAAATTCTTGTCTCCGGCGGCGATTTGACCGACGCGCAGCCCGGCTTCGACCAGCGCTCGGGCGAGCCGATCGTCAGTTTCCGATTCAACACGTCAGGCGCGCGTAAATTCGCGCAGGCGACCTCGGAAAACGTCGGACAGCCCTTCGCGATCGTGCTCGACAACGAGGTGATTTCCGCCCCTGTGATCCGCGAGCCGATCACTGGCGGCTCCGGCCAGATCTCGGGCAGTTTCACGGTCCAGCAAGCCAACGATTTGGCTATCTTGCTGCGCGCCGGCGCCCTGCCTGCGCCGCTGACTGTTATCGAGGAGCGCACCGTGGGCCCAGGCCTCGGGCAGGATTCGATCGAAAAGGGTGAACTCGCCGCTTACGTAGGCTCCATCATGGTGATCGTGTTCATGCTGGTCACCTACCGGCTGTTCGGTGTGTTCGCCAACGTCGCGGTCGCCATCAACGTCGCCATGATTTTTGGCGTGCTGTCGCTCTTGAACGCCACACTGACGCTGCCGGGCATCGCCGGCATCGTGCTTACGGTCGGCATCGCGGTCGATTCAAACGTCTTGATCTACGAGCGCATCCGCGAAGAATTGCGCGGGGGGCGCAATGCGATTTCCGCCATCGACGCCGGTTTCAAACGCGCGCTGTCGACGATTTTGGACTCCAACATCACCACCTTCATCGCCGCCGCCGTGTTATTCTATATCGGCACCGGGCCGGTGCGCGGCTTCGCCGTGACGCTCGGCATCGGCATCATCACCACAGTCTTCACCGCCTTTACGCTTACCCGGCTGATCGTAGCGGGCTGGGTGCGCTGGAAGCGGCCTCAAGCCGTACCGATCTAGGGCAGATCCGGAACAGTGAATACCGATTTTCGGAGCAGATTATGCCCCCACAAGAAAATACAGCGATGAACGTGATCCAGCGTAGCTGCATCCTGTTCGCGCGGAGAGTGCGGAGCTGGCTGTGACTCATTTCGTTCTGATCGGACTGGGCATTCTCATTGTCGTGCTGACGGTGGTGAGCTGCTTCAGCCTGCTGCCATCCTTGCGCATTGTGCCTGACAATACGCATTTCGACTTTACCCGCTTTCGCCGGATCAGCTTTCCCATCTCGGCGGCGCTCTCGATTGTCGCCATCACGCTCTTCTTCACCCACGGGCTGAATTTCGGCATCGATTTCAAGGGCGGGACGCTCATGGAAATTCGAGCCAAATCCGGCACAGCCGACATCGCCTCGATGCGCGCCACGCTCGGCGGGCTTGGGCTGGGCGATATCCAGTTGCAGCAGTTCGGCGGGCCGGACGAAGTGCTGATCCGCGTCGCCGAACAGCCCGGCGGCGACGCCGCGCAGCAAGAGGCCGTGCAGAAGGTGCGAGGCGCGCTAGGCGCAAGCGTCGAGTACCGCCGCGTCGAAGTGGTGGGACCACGCGTTTCCGGAGAATTGCTGGCCTACGGCATGATCGGCCTGATGCTCGCGATCTTCGCGATTCTGATCTATCTCTGGTTCCGCTTTGAATGGCAGTTCGCGCTCGGCGCCATGATTGCCAACGTTCACGACATCGTTCTGACGATCGGCTTCATGTCGATCTCGCAGGTCGATTTCGATCTGACCAGCATCGCCGCCCTACTGACGATTCTAGGTTATTCACTCAACGATACTGTCGTGATCTACGACCGAATTCGCGAGATGCTGCGGCGTTACAAGAAAATGCCGATGCCGGAATTGCTCAACGAGTCCATCAACTCGACGCTATCCCGTTCGATCATTACCCACGTCACGGTAACGCTGGCGCTGTTGGCGCTGTTGGTGTTCGGCGGCAATGCCATCCACAGCTTTACCGCTGTCATGATGTTCGGCGTGGTGCTGGTCGGCACTTACACCTCGATCTTCATCGCGGCCCCGATCCTGATCTATCTCGGTGTCGGCATCCACCGGGCCGACGTACCGGAAAAACCGTTGAAGAAATAACCATGGCGAGCCGCTCGGACGCGCCGCATCTTCCGAGGTCTGCCCCAATCGATGCTTATGGCAACGGCGGGTTTGCATTCGCCGAGATGTCGCACCGCGGCTCTCTGCTTTGCCTGCCGGATGCTATCTGGGCCTGGCCGGTGACCAAGCCCGAGGACATCGACAAGACCTCGCTTGAGCGGGTGTTCGCCGCGGCCAATGATATCGATACCTTGATTATTGGGACCGGTACTGGCGTCTGGCTGCCTCCATCTGACCTTCGCCAGGCCTTGCGTGCGGTCCGGGTGGTGCTGGACGCGATGCAGACCGGGCCTGCGATCCGTACCTACAACATCATGATGGGCGAGCGGCGGCGCGTTGCCGCCGCGCTGATCGCGGTGCCATGAGCAGCTCCGACGAAGGCGCGCAAGCCGCCCAGCATTGCGCGGAGTTGGTCCGCAGCCACGATTTTCGCCGTTACGCCTCCACGCTGTTCCTGCCGGCTGAACAGCGCCGCGGGATACTGGCGATCTACGCCTTCAATGTCGAGATTTCGCGGGTAAGGGAGGTGGTGAGCCAACCGCTTCCCGGCGAGATGCGCCTGCAATGGTGGACCGACATGCTCGCGGGTGCTGGTCACGGCGGTGTCGAAGGCAACCCGGTGGCCGCCGAGCTTAAGCTTGCGATCCACCATTGGCAGTTGCCGCTCGATCGGCTGTCGCGATTGATCGAGGAGCACCAGTTCGATCTCTACAACGATCCGATGCCGACGATGGCGGCGCTCGAGGGCTATGTCAACGACACCTCATCGGCACTGTTCTCGCTCGGTGCGGCCGTTACCGGATGGCGATCCCCCGAGATCGAGCACCTCTCACGGCACGCCGGCCTTGCCCAGGGGATCGCGAAGATAATCACCGCGTTGCCACTCGATGCCTCGCGGCGTCAGCTATTCGTACCGCTTCAATTGCTGGAGAGCCACGGTGTCGGCATGGAGGAAGTGTTTTCACAGAAGCAAACGCCAGCGCTCCGCGCCGCTCTGGGGCAGCTGGTCGGTGAAGCACGCAATCATCTGGAAACCGCGTTTGGGCTGCTCAACAGCGTACCATCAGACGTGAGGCCAGTGTTTCTGCCGTTAGCGCTGGTGGTGCGCGATCTCGATCGGATGTCGCGCGCCGACGGCAATCCGTTCTTGCCACGGACCACGTCAAGGCTGCGGACGCTATGGACGTTGTGGCGGGCATCGCGGTCGCCGCTATTCTTCTCACGTTCAGGATAACGGCGGGACCGGATTGGCCGCCTCAAAATTAAATCGATCCCGCAAGTTCTTTCGGGAGTCCAGAATTGTTTTCAGGAACGCGCGTTCGGTCTCGTTCGTCATCAACGGTTCGATCAGGTCGAGCTGATTCATTGCGACGAGCTGCAGGATTTCCGTGCGAGGTTTACCGGCGGCGTCGCGGGGCAATGCCTGCACCACCTGGATATGCTCCGGCGGTTTAGGGCCGTTCGCTGCCGCTAGCTCGTTGCGCAATTGAGCTTCGAGGGGGGCCTGGTCGGCCTCCACGAAAGCGTAAAGTCCGACCCCGGTGCGGCGATCGGCGAATGCGACGATGGCAGTATCGCGGACGGCGGGATTCTTTCGGATCAGCTCGATCAATACGGGCGCGTCGTTGACCAGACGCCGACCGCCGCCTTCCCGGTCGGTGAAGTTGAAGAGGCCGCGGGTGATGGCGCGGTAGATCTGTTTGCCGGTTTTGAGCCAAACGCTGGCGACGAACGATTTGCGCCCGAGAACCTTGCGCTCCCTTGGAGTCAGGGCGTCCGGGGCGTAGCTGCGCTTATGCTTCAAGAGATGCCTGAGATCCTCATAAGCAGCCATCCGGAATAACCGCCCGCGTGTTTTGAAGCAGGCGGCGAGCTGGAAGTCGGTGACATAGGCGCGGCCATCCCTGCCACGCAACCAGTTCTGTTCCTTGGCTAGATCGTTATGGCAGATGCCGGCGCGATGCAGCTTGCGCAGCGCTTCTTTGGCGGTACGGAAATAACCGATATCGCCCGAGGGTTTCGCCAGGTGCAGCGCTACGCCATCGATAAACCCGCGCACCAGCGCCTGACGGCCGGCCCAAAGAAGTTCCGGCCCGACATTCAGGCCGTGCGCCTTTGCGAGCGCGCGACGCTCGCGCGCAAACAAATGGCGCGCCGGAATCAGCGACCACCATGGCACGTCATCGAGCCGGCGCAGCACCGCATCGATCTCGCCGTTGTCACCGCGAAACCGGCCGCGCTCGACAGTGGAGAACACGTCGCGCTTGAGCAGCACGCCTTCGCTCCATCGCGCCGAAAGAACGGCGGCGTCGTCGCTTGGCAAGCTCATGGGCTGCTCATGCCGCGGCCGCAAAGTGCAGGTGCTCACCTATCCAGCGATCGAGATCAGAGAGCGCCCGGGCGCTGATCGCCTGCCTCTTGGCAATTGTCTTTTCATTCCCGCGCAGCCGTGTGCCATCGGGCTTTTTGGTGGGCGGGCTAGCCAGCGGCGGAAACAGCCCGAAATTGATGTTCATTGGCTGAAAAGAGCGTGCACCCGGCTCGATGGTTTCGATGTGCCCACCGGTGATATGGCCGAGCAGCGATCCCAGAGCCGTCGTTGCCGGCGGCGGTCGCAGCGAAGTCGCGCGCGCATCGGCTGCGGCATAGAGCCCGGCGATCAACCCGATAGCGGCGGATTCCACATAGCCTTCACAACCCGTCATCTGCCCGGCGAAGCGCAACCGCGGCTGCGCGCGCAGCCGCAATTCAGCATCCAACAGTTTCGGAGAATTCAGGAAGGTGTTGCGGTGCAAGCCTCCGAGCCTCGCGAACTCGGCATTTTCCAGGCCCGGAATGGTGCGGAAGACGCGTTGCTGTGCGCCATACTTCAACTTGGTTTGAAAACCGACCATGTTGTAGAGCGTACCGAGCTTGTTGTCCTGTCGCAGTTGCACGATGGCGTAGGCCTTCACTGTCGGATTGTGCGGATTGGTGAGGCCGACCGGCTTCATCGGGCCATGACGGAGTGTCTCGCGGCCGCGCTCGGCCATCACCTCGATTGGCAAGCAGCCATCGAAGTAGGGGGTATCGGCTTCCCATGCCTTGAAATCAGTCTTCTCACCTGACAGTAGCGCGTCAACGAAAGCCTCATATTGCTCTTGGGTGAGCGGACAGTTGATGTAATCGGCGCCGGTGCCGCCTGGCCCCATCTTGTCGTAACGCGACTGAAACCAGGCCACCGACATATCAATCGAATCCCGGTGCACGATCGGGGCGATCGCGTCGAAGAAAGCCAGCGCGTTCTCGTCGCTGAGCTGCCGGATCGCGTCTGCCAGCGGCGCGGACGTCAATGGGCCCGTCGCGACGATGACGTTGCGCCACTCTTGAGGCGGCAGCCCGTCGATTTCGGCGCGGCGGATTTCTATCAAGGGATGATCGTTGAGGGCTCTGGTAACCGCGTTTGAAAATCCGTCGCGATCCACCGCCAGCGCGCCACCGGCCGGAACCTGATTAGCGTCGGCAGCGCTCATGATGAGCGAACCTAGCCGCCGCATTTCGGCATGCAGCAGCCCGACAGCGTTGTTGGCGGCGTCATCTGAGCGGAAGGAATTCGAGCACACGAGTTCGGCGAGGCCGTCTGTACGGTGCGCTTCCGTCATCCTTACAGGACGCATCTCGTGCAAGGTGACGGGAGTGCCAGACCTGGCGACCTGCCAGGCCGCTTCCGAGCCCGCGAGGCCGGCGCCGACGATATGCACAGTCTCAGAAAACGATTTCGTTCCTGTCATAACCACAGAGGTAGCGCGTAGCGGCAGATACGACAACGCCCGCGGTAGGGCGCGGGCGTGGTCTTTCAGAAAGTCGGCCGAAAAGGATCAGCCGTTGTAGGTGCCGGCCGCAACCCGCGGAATGTCCGAACGATCAAGACCGATATCGGCCAGCTCGCGATCGCTAAGCTGGGACAATTCGCTGACGTTGCGCTGATAGTCCCGGAACGCCTGGATCATGCGAATGAGCGAGAGCAACATGGTAATTCTCCTTGTATCGACGATTCAGCTCTAGAGCGGAGCCTTTCGTTGAAAAGAATATAGGGCAGGGTTTCGCGCTGCGGAACACCAAATGGTGCGCTGCAGCTAATCCAAGAACGCATAGATCTGGTAACCAGCGGTTAAAGTTCACGATCCCCCATCGGAGAGCGGTGCGGCGAGACCATTGAATTACAAGGCTTTTTTAGGCGCACCAACCCTTCGGCGAATCGGAGACTATGCACAATTTGCATGCACGCAAGATGAATTTGTATTCACCGCATGTAACGCGGTTCTAAGGCGCATGCGAGAGCTGGCTGGCGAACTTCGCCACGGTTTTTGCGTAGACCTCGCTCTTGTTCCATTGCTGGATCGCGGCAAAATTGGTGCTGCCGGGTTCCCAATCTTTCCCGCGCTGCCAGCCGTAACTGGCCAGGTAATTTGCCGTCGAGGCCAGGACATCGGCCGCGCTGTGCAGGAGATCGCGGCGGCCATTGCCGTCGAAATCCACTGCGTATTTCAGGTAAGAGGACGGCATGAATTGGGTCTGGCCGATCTCGCCTGCCCAGGCGCCACGCATTTCCGAGGGCGCGAGGTCGCCCCGCGCAACGATGCGTAACGCCTCCATCAGTTCGGCGCGAAAGATATCGGCGCGGCGGCAATCATACGCCAGCGTCGCCAGCGAGCGGATGGTGGAAAACTTGCCCGTGTTGGCGCCAAAATCGGTTTCCAACCCCCAGATCGCGACAAGTATCTCGCCCGGCACGCCGTAGCTTTGTTCGATCCGTCCGAGCACGGAGCCATATTGCTTGATCATATTCGAACCGCGCGTGAGACGCGGAGGGATCATGCGGCCGGAGAATTCCTCGAAGCTTTGATTGAACACGCGCTGCGACCGGTCCCGCGAGAGCACTCCCTGATCAAGCGTTACCCCGTTCAGGCCAGATGCAATCGCGTCTTGCGAAATTCCCTTGTCGGCGGCGTCTTTTTTGAATTCGTCAAGCCACGCCTGAAAGTTGCCGGTTCCGCATGACGCGGCACGAGCCGGCGTGACTGCTATTGTCAGCAGGAGACTGACCGCGAGGGCTCTGAAAACAGAAGTTGAAATCATCGGACAATCAGCTCCGAACTCGACACTCTTGCTTTTGGAAAATGGGCACTCTGTTGGAAATCGATGCCCTTTGGAAAGAACGATCACCGACAGAGGTTCCCCGAACGAGGCCGGAAATAACCGCTCGTGCCGGGAGCGCACCATCCAACTGGTACCAATCTGAGGAGAGCCCCGCTTATGGCGCCCACGGCTGGATACGTCGACGATCTCGCCCGCGGCGAAGCCTGTTTGCGCACCTATTGGCCGTCCTTACGCCGCCACGGAAACAACGCCGCGGGGAAATCCGCGGCCGAGCGGCGCTCGCGAGGCGGACGGGGGGTGAAGGGCCGCGGATTGGGATCCGGCGCAATCACCTTGCGATAGAGATGCCAGGTGGCATGGCCGAGCAGCGGGATAACGACCGCAAGCCCGAGGAACAGCGGCAACGATCCCAGGAACAACAGCACCGCCACGATCAAGCCCCAAGCAGCCATCGGAATGGGGTTTCGCGCCACGACACGCAGCGAGGTCACCATGGCATCCCCGGCGCCAGCATGACGGTCGAGCATCAGCGGAAACGAAACCACGCTAATGCACAGGGCCACCACCGCGAAAAGGAAACCGACGCCGCAGCCGACCACGATAAGCCACCAGCCCTGCGACGTGGTCAGGACGCGCTCGGCGAAATCGGGAATGCCGGCCGCGGCCGCGTAACCGAATGCCGCCACATAGATTGCTTGTGCAGTCGCGACCCAGGTCACAAACAGCGCCAGCAGCAGCGTGCCGAGCCCAAGCATCGCGCCAAAAGATGGCGAGCGCACCACCTCGGCCGCATCCCAGGCGGAAGCCGGTTCGCCAGCTTCGCGGCGGCGGCTCAGTTCATAAAGACCGAGCGCCGCAAATGGGCCGAGCAGGGCAAACCCAGCCGCGAGCGGAAACAGCAGCGGCAGCACCGAATAGCCGAGCACGGTGCGCGCAAGCACCAGGCCAAGCACTGGATAAATAATGCACAGGATGATGGCGTGACTGGGTACGGCTTTGAAATCGTCCCAGCCGCGCCGCAGTGCATCGTTCAGATCGGATAATTCGATACTACGAACGATGGGCGCAGCCCCGCTGTCCTGCTCAGGCTGAGCCACTGGTGTTACATTGCCCGGATAAGGAGTGGGCATGACGTTGTCTCCGTGCGAAGCGGCCCTTTGGCGGTGGTTAACCGCGCCAGCGACCGCTTGGAAAACCATCACGATCAGGCCAGACGCGAAAACAGGAAACCGAATCTGGCCATGTCGCGAACTGAGAATCCAGCGTACCCCAGTGCATCCGCCGCGTCACTCACGCTTCGGTGAAATATTTGCGGTGCCGAAAGGCAGACGATTGCTTGCCACTCCGCAGTGACAGCCTTGCCGGCTACAGTGTGCCGGTCTAGATACGGCCGTCTCAGCAGAAGATCAGGAAACCAGGAGAACGCCATGAAAACCGTGGATCGCAGGACCATCCTTTCGTCTGGCGCGCTGGCGCTTGCGAGCGCGGCGACACGGAGCGCTCCGGCGGCGGCGCAAACCGGTTTAAAGCCGATCTTCTCGGTGCCTGCGATCACGATACCTATCGTGGGTGAAGAGGGGTCATTTCCGGTGCGTCGCATCTATTGCATTGGGCGCAATTATGCCGCCCACGCCATCGAACGCGGCTCCGATCCGAACCGCGAACCGCCATTCTTCTTTCAGAAGCCGACTGACGCGATCCAGAACGTCGCCATCGGAACGGTCGCGGATCATCCATATCCCTCGCTTACCAAGAACTATCACCACGAAGTCGAGCTGGTTGCGGCGCTGAAGTCGGGCGGCACCAACATTCGTCCCGAACAGGCGCTCGATCACGTGTATGGCTATGCTCTTGGGCTCGATATGACCCGCCGTGACCTGCAGAATGGCATGGCAGCGGAAAAGAAACCTTGGGAAATCGGCAAGAGCTTTGATCACGCCGCGGTCCTCGGCCCGATCCACCCGGTCTCGAAGACCGGCCACTTCGCCAAGGGAGCGATTTCATTGGCGGTCAACGGCACCGTCCGGCAGGATTCCAATCTGGACAAGATGATCTGGAGCGTGGCCGAGCAGATTGCAAAACTGTCCGAGGCGTTCGAATTGAAGGCCGGTGACATCATCTATTCTGGAACGCCTGAGAATGTGGGACCGGTCGTGAAGGGCGACGTGCTGTTATGCAAGCTCGAAGGCCTTCCCGACATGTCGATCCGGATTACCTAAGCACAGGCAGGAAGCGGGGGTGTCGAATTCAAGCCACCAAATCCGCGAACTCCGGATGTTTGTGCAAATAGTCCACCACAAATCCGCAGCCGGCGACCACCTTCGATCCGTCGGCACGGATGAGTTGCAGCGCGCCTTGGACCAGTTCGGAGGCGATGCCTCGGCCGCGTAGCGCGCGCGGAGTCTCGGTGTGGGTGATGATCACAGCCGCTGGCGTGCGCCGATAATTCGCGAACGCAATGCTGGCGCCGGTGTCTAGCTCGAAACGGGAGAGGTCCTTGTTGTCACGGACGCTGCGCTTAGTCATGATTCCATTCCGGCAACTCCCGTGCCCACCCATATTTACGTCGGCAATGCCGGCGCTGCAAAGCATTTAGGCTTTCAGCAGATCTGCATATTCCGGATGCTTGCCGATGTAGCCCTTCACGAACTCGCAGTTCGCGATCACCTCCAAGCCATCGGCGCGTACTTGGTTGAGCGCGCCCTTGACGAGTTTCGAGCCGATGCCCTTGCCGCCCAATTCCGGCGGCACCTCGGTATGATCGAAAGTAATGACGCCGTCGGCGACTTCGTAATAGGTCGCGGCGATGTGGCCGTCGGCCGCAAGTTCGAACCGTTGTTCGGCTTTGTTATTGACGATTTCGCTCATTTGATGCTGCCAATTGAATTCTTCCGGGATGCTGCGGGAGCAGCAGTCCTCAAGTCGGTTACGTCTTATAAACCGGGAACGCCGCCTACGGTTCATGCCGGAATGTTGAATCAGGTTCGCCATTCCGTGCATTGGTTGATTTACAATGTTCCCGCATTTGGCCCGGATTACGTTGCGCTGCATCGGGATCAGGGTGCAACAGGGGTATGCTTGCCGAGCGGCCTCTGTTGACGATAAAGCATGCTCTGTTGGATTTTCATTCGACGGATGCCGGGTAAGCAAGCCGTTCAAGAGGATCGACATGAAGTTCATCGCCACCTCGATGAGAAGACCGTGACCGGAGCCTCCGTCACCTCCACCGCGCCTTCCGGCGGCGTGACGCGGATGTCGCGGCGGGTCATGAATCTGGCGCATGTTCTGACCCAGAATGCCCGGCGCTACGCCGACCGGGTTGGGTTCATCTGTGGCGATCGCTCCTGGACGTGGCGCGAGATCGATATCCATGTCTCGGCCTTAGCGGCGGCGCTTGCCGCGCGTGGCATCGTCAAGGGCGACCGCATCCTCGTCCATTCCAGGAATTGCGCCGAGATGTTCTGGTCCATGTTCGCGGCCTTTCGGCTCGGCGCGGTCTGGGTACCAACCAATTTCAGGCTGATGCCTGACGAGGTTGCTTATCTATCCACGACCTCGGGCGCCAAGGCGTTCCTTTGTCATGGCGATTTCCCTGAGCATGCCTCGGCCGTGCAAGCGTCGAGCCCGTCGCTCGCGTTCGTTTGGCGGATAGGCGAGAGTGCATTCGGCGAGAAATCCGTAGATGAGATTCTCGCTGCGCATTCGGGCGCAGAGATCCAGGACGCGAGAGTTGAGTACGACGATCCCTGCTGGTTCTTCTTCACTTCGGGCACGACAGGACGATCCAAAGCGGCGGTACTGACCCACGGCCAGATGGCCTTTGTGATCACCAATCACCTCGCCGACCTCATGCCCGGCACCACCGAGAATGACGCCTCTCTGGTGGTCGCGCCGCTTTCGCATGGCGCGGGCGTCCACCAGCTCGTGCAAACCGCGCGCGGCGTTCCGACGATCCTGCTTTCGTCGGAACGCTTCGATATTGACGAGGCGTTCCGGCTGATCGAGCGCCATCGCGTCAGCAATATCTTCACCGTTCCGACGATCCTGAAAATGATGGTCGAGCATCCCGCGGTCGATCGTTACGACCATTCATCGCTGCGTTACGTCATCTACGCGGGGGCGCCGATGTACCGCGAGGACCAGAAGGCCGCCCTGAAGAAACTTGGCAAGGTGCTGGTGCAATATTTCGGGCTCGGCGAGGTCACCGGCAACATCACGGTGCTGCGGCCCGATCTGCACGAGGTGGAGGATGGCCCCCAGGCGCGTATCGGGAGCTGTGGTCTTGAGCGCACGGGCATGCAGATC
>Ga0209474_10003835_pt1 | contig 13095 bp, 17 predicted proteins | sample GraSoiAngelo_145_FD_185902 | JGI IMG/M metagenome (GOLD analysis project Ga0209474, IMG submission 185902) | Grasslands soil microbial communities from the Angelo Coastal Reserve, California, USA - 14_1009_05_20cm (SPAdes) (version 2) | ecosystem: Environmental > Terrestrial > Soil > Grasslands...
CGAGCGCCGCCTTCTTTCGCCGCAGGATCGCCACATAGATGCCGACCATCACCGGCACGAGCAGGAGCAGCCAGAGCGCGGTTGGCCAGAGGAACGTCATCGGCTCTAGAACGGCGGCAATCCTGCGGCGCCGGCCGCGATCTCGATCGGCACGGCGAAGCCGATGCCGGAGAAGCCGGCTTTCTCGCTCGTCGTCAGGATGGCGGTGACGATGCCGATCACTTCGCCCGCGGCATTGACGAGCGGCCCGCCGGAGCTGCCCGGGTTGGCGGCGGCGTCGAACTGGATGAGGTTCGAGAGCTGGCGCTCGCCATCGGGCGACTGGTACTGGCGGCGCAGGCCCGAGATCACGCCGTGCGACACCGAGGGGCCGATGCCGTAGGGAAAGCCGACCACGGTGACATGCTCGCCTTCGAGCAGGCTCTTCGCCGAGCGCAGCGTCGCCGCCTGCAGGTCGTCGGGAATTTGCCGCGCTTGCAGCACCGCGAGGTCGCTTTCGGGCTGTGTGCTGACGATCGCCGCGTCGGATTCCGTGCCGTCCTCGAACTGCACGCGCACGCGGCTCGCGCCGGCGACGACGTGCAGGCTGGTGAGGATGACGCCGCGGTCGATGATCACCACGCCGCTGCCGACCGCGCGCTGGAAGTATTCGTCCTGCTCGAGGCCGTCGCCGATCGCGCGCACCCGCACGAGCGACGAGCGCACCGCCTGATACGCCTTGATCGCGGGCGACGGCACGACCTTCGTCTCGAGCGTGCGCGCCACCGCTTGGTCGATGTCGTCCTGCGTGATGACCTGTGGCCCGGGAGTAAACGAGCCGTGCAGCGCGACGAGTGCCACGGTGGCGAAGGCGCCGCCCAGAACCAGCAGCGGCTTTTCGTGACGCCTGTAGAACCCGCGCGACCTGCCCGTGCGGTGTTCCGCGACCTCGGTTTTAGTTGCCTCGTGTAGCGGTGGCGGGTCGGCCGGTGCCGCCCCGGTGGGTTTCCGGGCGGCAGCGCTGTAAAAGCCTCGTCTCATATTCGCTCCGACTCGCCACTCTAAGTCTCGACCCCACAGTTACGCGCACGTTCACGCGCAGCGGTGCGGGTGCATGAGCCGACCGGTAGCAATTCCCGAACCGGAAAGGCGAATTCGGGGACGGAGCCCGAACTCCACTGACGCGTGGCTGACGGAGTTCGGGCTCCGTCCCCGAATTCCCTACGGGTAGTCGACGAGCTGCGGCGCGCCGTCCGGTAGCGGAATGAACTCGCTCTCGCCCGGCACGGCGCCGAAGCGTCCCGCCTTCCAGTCGGCGGCGGCGTGCGCGATGCGTTCGCGGCGGCCGGAGACGAAGTTCCACCAGAGGAAGCGCTCGCCATCGAGCGGCTCGCCGGCGAGAAGCAGCACGCGGGCATCGCTCGCGGCCCTGACACGCGGCGCGGCGCCTGCGGCGAATACCAGCATGCGTCCGGCCTCGTGGCGCTCGCCTTCGTGCTCGAGCGCGCCGGAAGCGACATAGGCGGCGCGTTCGGCATAGCGGAAATCGAGCTCGAGCTCGGCGCCGGCGCGAAGCGGGACGTCGGCGTAGAGCATCGGGCTCAGCGTCGCCACGGGCGAGCGTGCGCCGCGCCACTCGCCGAGGATCAGCCGCGTGTGGCCATCGAGGAGCGGCAGCTTCGCCGCCGGCACATGCTGGAACGCGGGCTCGGTTTCCTCCTCGCTCGCCGGCAGGCCGACCCAGAGCTGGATGCCGAAAACGCGCGAGCCTCGTGCGCGAAGGTCGCTCGGCGTGCGTTCCGAATGCACGATGCCGCGCCCGGCGGTCATCCAGTTCACATCGCCCGGCCGGATTGGCTGCAGCGTGCCGAGGCTGTCGCGATGCAGGATCTCGCCTTCGAAAAGGTAGGTCACCGTGGCAAGGCCGATGTGCGGGTGCGGGCGCACGTCGAGTCCCTTCCCCGGCGGCAGCGCCACGGGCCCCATCTGGTCGAAGAACACATACGGGCCGACGGTGCGCTTCTTCGCCGCGGGCAGGACGCGGCGCACCTCGAAGCCGTCGCCGAGGTCGCGGATGCGCGGAACGAGCAGCGCTTCAAGCATGGCTCAGAATAGCGCGATGGCCAAGCTAAGGCATCTCGCCATTACCGTGCCGGACCCGGAAAAGGCGGCCGAGTTCTACATGCGTGTCTTCGGCCTGCGCCGCGTCGGCAGCACCGACTGGGATGGCGCGAGCGGCGTCTATCTCACCGACGGCGTCATGAACCTCGCGCTCCTTCGCTACAAGAAGGAGGAGTACGCGGGCAAGCGCGGGCGCGGCTACGTCGGCGCGCATCACTTCGGCTTCATCGTCGACGATGTCGCGAGCACGCGCGCCGCCATCGAAGCAGCCGGCGGCACGCACTGGATGGGCGAGCCCGACGCGGGCGGCGGCTTCTACGAAGTGAAGTACCACGACCCCGACGGCGGCGCCTTCGATATCACCGCGCGCGGCTGGACCGGCGCCGCCAAGGACTAGAACTGGCCGATGCCGCGCGCCATCAGCGCGGCGCAGAGAAGAATCAGCAGTACGCCGGCGAGCTCCCAGTGGATCAGCCGGCGCACGAGCCGCAGCCGGGCGCTGTCCACCGCCGGCAGCGGCGCGCTGCGCCACGAGAGGAAGGTCACAGTCGGATAGATCGACGCCACCGCGACGAGCGCGAAGAGCGCCATCTTGGCGATGAAGAACACGTTGTGGCCCTAGTAGCTCGCGCCCTTTTCGAAATAGAACACGCGCCCGAGCCCCACCAGCGGCACGATGCCGGCGGCGGCGCCGAGGACCGCGTCGACGATGCGCAGCTGCCGTGCGCTCGCCGCCGTCAGCGTGCCGCGCATTAGCACGAACTCGCTCGCGATCGCCGCCACCAGCGTGAATGCCGCCGCGTGGTGCAGGAACGCAGCGAGCGCCGCCACTACTCCTCCTTCCCGGCGTACGCCCCCGCCGTGTCGGGGAAGAGCGATTTCACGATCTTGAAGCGCGAGATATCGGCGGTCGCATCCATATGCAGGAAGATCGAGGCGTCGCGCCACAGCTTCTCGATGCCGAAATCGAGCATGGCGCCGTTGCCGCCGTGGAGCTCGAGCGCGTGCTGCGCCACCTTGAGCACTTCTTCGGAGGCGAACACCTTGGCCATGTTGCAGAGCGCGTCCGCATCGTCGGCCGCCTCGTCCACGGCGCGCGCCGCCTCGCGCACGAGTGCGCGCACCGCTGCAAGGCGCGTCGCCATGTCCGCGAGCCGCAGCGCCACCGCCTGATGCTTGATGAGAATGCGCCCGCCCTGCACGTAGTGCTGCACATAGTCGGCAGTGCGCTCGTACGCCGCCATGCCGACGCCGAGGTTCTTCGCCGCCTGGATGATTTTTCCCGGGCGGAAATAGATGCCCGCTGCGCCGAGCGCATTTCCTTCCACCAGCAGGTGATCGTGCGGCACGCGCAGCTCCTCGAACACCAGCTCGCCGTTATTCATGAAGCGGCAGCCAATCGTCTCGTTGCAGCGGGCGACGGTGAGGCCGGGCGTGTCGCGCGGCACGAGGAAGCTGGAGGTGCCCTGCAGCATGCCGACCTTCGTGTTGGTGTTCGCGTAGACGACGAAGAGCGACGCGTCGTAGCCGTTGCTGATGAACTGCTTGCGGCCGTTGATCACCCACTGGTCGTCCTCGCGTACCGCGCGGGTCTGCATGGCTGCCTCGGGCACGTTGTACGGCAGCCAGCGATCGGAGGCGCCGCGCGGCTCGGTCAGGCAATGCGCGAGCAGAAAGGACGGCTCGGCCACCAGGCGCGGGAACCACTTCTCCTGCAGGTGCGGCGGCGCGAACCGGCGCAGCAGCACCGAGACCTTCCAGTTCTGCACCAGCTTATCGGCGAGCCCCGAGTCGCCGCGCGCGATCTCCTCGGCGATAAGGGCGAAGGTGCGCACCTCGGCGGCGCTCTCCAGCTGCACGCCGCCGTACTCCTCGGGCACGCCGAGCGTGCGGATGCCGATGCGGTCGGCCTGCTCGAGAATCGCGCGCGGCAGGCGCGCCTCCGGGTCCATCAGCCATTCGCGCTGCCAGTGCTGGCGGATGAAGGGCGTGACGAAGTCGTCGACGAAGGCGCGGCAGCTCTCGCGCATCATCCGCTGCTCGGCCGAGAGGCCGCGCTCGGCAAGGTCAGTCATGGTCGCCGCATTCTAGGGCGCTCGGCGCGTTCCTTGCCTAGTCTTAAAAAGCGCTCAACAGTCGTCCCCGCGAAGGCGGGGATCCAGTTCAGCTTTAATCGACGACACGAATCGAGTGGAAGGACGCTTCTGCGCAGGCTTTCTAACTTTGTAAACGAGGTCCCCGCCTTCGCGGGGACGACTTCTTCACATCATCCCTAGGCGCTCGCATGCGCGCGATTCCACTCGTGCTCAATTCACGCTCGGGCGGTGCCGGCGACGACCTGCTGGAGCGGCTCGCCGGACTCTATCGTGCCGCAGGCGCCGAGCTCATCCCGCATGTGCCGAAGAGCGGCGGCGAGATCGTGCGCCTCGCCAGGGAAGCGGCGCGCGAGCGGCCGCCGCTCGTCGTCGCGGCGGGCGGCGACGGCACGGTGAACGCGGTGGCGAGCGCGCTCGTCGGCAGCGGCATCGCGCTCGGCGTCGTCCCGACCGGCACGCTCAACCATTTCGCGCGCGACCTGGCGATACCGCTCGACGCGCCGGCCGCGGTGCTCGCCACGCTCGAGGGCGAGCCGCGCGAGATCGACGTCGGCGAGGTCAACGGCCGCATCTTCCTCAACAACTCGAGCATCGGCCTTTATCCGGCGATGGTGCACGAGCGCACCAAGCAGCAGCGGCGCCTCGGCCGCAGCAAATGGCACGCGATGCTGTGGGCCGCGCACACGGTGCTTCGCAGCCATCCCTTCATGCAGCTCACGCTCGCGCTCGACGGCAAGACGTACCGGCGGCGCACGCCGTTCGTCTTCATCGGCAACAATGTCTACGAGATGCAGGGCTTCGATATCGGCCGGCGCCAGCGGCTCGATGCCGGCGTGCTGAGCGTCTACGTCACGCACCGCGGCGGCCGCTTCAGCCTGCTGACGCTCGCGGGCCGCGCGCTCCTCGGACGTCTCGAGCAGTCGCGCGACTTCGAGGCCGGGACCGCAGCCGAGCTCCGCATCGAGAGCCGGCACACGCGCCTTCTCGTCGCCAGGGATGGCGAAGTCGCCGCCATGGATCTGCCGCTCACCTATCGCGTGCGGCCGCGGGCGCTGCGAGTGATCGCGCCGTGAGGACGCTGGTCCATCTCTCGGACCTCCATTTCGGTCGCGTCGATGCGCGGCTCCTCGTGCCGCTCGCGCGCCGCGTGCGCCAATCCCGCCCGCATCTCGTCGTCGTCTCCGGCGATCTGACGCAGCGCGCGAAGTCGGCCGAGTTCCGCGAGGCGCGGCGCTTCCTCGACACGCTGCCGCAGCCGCTCCTCGTCGTGCCGGGCAACCACGACGTGCCGCTCTACAATCTGTGGCAGCGCTTCCTGCAGCCGCTCGCCAAATACCGCCGCTACATCAGCGAGGAGGTCGAGCCTGCCTACATCGACAACGAGATCGCCGTCGTCGGCGTGAACACCGCGCGCTCGGCCGCCTTCAAGGGCGGCCGCATCAACCCGGCACAGCTCGCACGCACCCGCTCGCGCTTCGCGCCGCTCGACGAGCGCATTACCCGCGTGATCGTGACGCACCACCCGTTCGACCTGCCTCCCGGGCACGCGCAGCGCGCCATCGTCGGCCGCGCGCGCCTCGCCATGCAGGCGTTCGCCGCCTGCGGCGCCGATCTCCTGCTCGCCGGGCATCTGCACACGACGCACGTCGGCGACACCACGACGCGCTATCGCATCGAGGGCTTCGCGGCGCTCGTCGTGCAGGCGGGCACCGCAACGTCGCTGCGCGCTCGCGGCGAAGCGAACGCATTCAATGTTCTGCATATCGAGCCCCACGTCGTGCGCATCGAGCGCTTCGGCTGGGGCGGGGCTGATTTTGCGCCGGCGAGCGACGAGACCTTCGAGCGCTACGCCGAAGGCTGGCGCCGGCGCTAGACTCGCGCGATGACCCGACCGCCCTTTCATGCCGACCACGTCGGCAGCCTCCTCCGCCCTGCCGAATTGCGCGACGCGCGCGCCAAAGCCAAGGCCGGCGCGCTGGACGCCGATGAGCTGCGCGCGATCGAGGATCGCGCCATCGCGCGCGCCGTCAAGCGCCAGGAGGAAATCGGGCTGCAGCCAATCACCGACGGCGAGTTCCGGCGCGACTTCTGGCACCTCGATTTTTTGCAGCAGCTGGACGGCATCGAGCTCGTACCGGTACCCGGCGGCCATACTTTCAAGGCTGAGGACGTGCCGCCGATGGCGAGCGTCACCGGCAAGCTCGACTGCTCGCGGCCGATCATGGTCGAGCATTTCAGGTATCTCAAATCGCTGACGCGCCGCACGCCCAAGTTCACCATGCCCTCGCCGGGCACGGCGCACATGCGCGGCGGCCGCAATGCCATCTCGCGCACGGTCTATCCCGACCTGGAGGAATTCTGGGCGGACATCAGCGCCGCGTATCGCAAAGCGATCCGCCATCTCTACGACGCCGGCTGCCGCTATCTGCAGCTCGACGACGTCGGCTTCTCCTACCTCTGCGATGAGAAGGTACGCGAGAACTTCCGCAAGAACGGCGACGATCCGGCGACGCTCGCGCCGGTGTACGCGCGCGCCATCAACGACGCGCTCGCCGGCCGGCCCGCGGATCTGGCGGTGACCATGCACACCTGCCGCGGCAACTTCAGGAGCACCTGGTTCGCCGCTGGCGGCTATCAGGACGACGTCGTCGCCGCCATGTTCACCGCCAAGGTCGATGGCTTCTTCATGGAGTACGACAGCGAGCGCGCCGGCGGCTTCGGACCGCTCAAGCACCTGCCGCGCGGCAAGAAGGTGGTGCTCGGCCTGGTGACGACCAAGTCGGGCGCGCTCGAGCCGAAGGACGCGCTCAAGCGCCGCATCGACGAAGCGGCCAAATACGTGCCCCTCGAGAGCGTCTGCCTCTCGCCGCAATGCGGCTTCTCCAGCACGCACCACGGCAATCTCCTGACCGAGGACGAGCAGTGGGCGAAGCTCGCACGCGTCGTCGAGGTGGCCGCGGAAGTCTGGCACTAACCTAAACGAAGACCACGCTTTGGCTGCGCTTGACAATCGGCTTATATTTCCATTATTCTGGAAATATGGAAATGACAGAGATCGTTGACGCGCTCGCCGCGCTGGCGCAAGAGACCCGACTCAAGACCTATCGGCTGCTGGTCGAAGCGGGACCGGAAGGACTTTCGGCCGGCCGCATCGGCGAGGAGCTAGGCCTGCCGCCGGCGACGCTCTCGTTTCATCTCGCGCACCTCGCACGCACCGGGCTGGTGAAGAGCCGCCAGGAAGGGCGGTTCGTCATCTACAGCGCCGACTTCCAGAACATGAACGAGCTCGTCGGCTATCTCACGGAGAACTGCTGCGGTGGCCGCGCCTGCGCCCCTCGTCCACCCGCGAAAGGAAAGAACCATGAAGCGCTTTCACGTGCACGTCGCCGTCAGTGACCTCGAGCAAAGCATCCGCTTCTATACCGCGCTGTTCGGCGCCGAGCCGGCGGTGAAGAAGCCCGATTACGCCAAGTGGATGCTGGAAGACCCGCGCATCAACTTCGCGATCTCCAATCGTTGCGCGAAGACCGGCGTCGATCATCTCGGCCTGCAGGCCGAGGACGGGCCGGAGCTCGAGGCGATTGGCGCGCGCCTCGCTGAGGCCGATGTCTCCACCACGGCGCAGAAGGACGCGAGCTGCTGCTACGCGAAGAGCGACAAGTATTGGACGATCGATCCGCAGGGCGTCGCCTGGGAATCGTTCCATACGCTGGACAGCGTGCCGCTCTATGGCAGCGATACGCGCTCGTCCGCACCCAAGGTACAGGCGAAAGCCGCCTGCTGCTGAGCCGGGCGCTTCTTTGAAGTCGGTCCTGTTCCTCTGTACCGGCAACTCGGCGAGGTCGATCCTCGCCGAGGCGTATCTCAATCACGCGGGCGGCGGCAGGTTCCGCGCGTATAGCGCCGGAAGCAAGCCCGCCGGGCAGGTCAACCGGTTCGCGCTCGAACTGCTCCGCCGCCGAGGCGTTGCGTTCGCTGAAGCGCGATCGAAGAGCTGGGATGAATTCGCGCTGCCCGGAGCGCCGAAGCTCGATTTCATCTTCACCGTGTGCGAGTCGGCGGCTGCGGAAGCGTGTCCCCTATGGCCCGGACGTCCGGCGACGGCGCACTGGGGAATCGCCGACCCGGCCGCCGTGACCGGGCCGGACGCGAGCAAGCGTCGCGCGTTCGAGCAGGCCTTTTCGGCGCTCACGCGCCGCATCGACGCTTTCCTCGCGTTGCCGCTCGATCAATTGGACGTAAGCGGGCTGAGCAAAGAGCTAAATGCGATCGGCCGCCTCTGAGGCGGTCGGCACCGCGCTCCTTCTCGCCGCCATCGTCGGCTCGGGAATCATGGGCGAGCGGCTGGCGCAGGGCAATCTCGCCATCGCGCTTCTCGCCAACGCGCTCGCCACGGGATTCGCGCTCATCGCGCTGATCATTGCTTTCACGGCGCGCTCCGGTGCGCATTTCAATCCCGTCGTCACGCTCGCCTTGGCAGCGACTCGACGGTTTCCCAGGCAGCGCGTTGCCCCCTACCTCGCCGCGCAATTTGCCGGTGCAGTTGCGGGCGTGGCAGCGGCACACGCGATGTTCGACTTGCCGCTGCTGCAAGCCTCCGAAACCGTGCGCAGCGGTCCGGGACAATGGTGGAGCGAAGTCGTCGCCACCTTCGGCCTCGTGTTTCTGGTGCTATCGCTCGAGCGAAAAACGGCGTGGGCCGCGCCTTTTGCCGTCGGCAGCTATATCACGGCGGCCTACTGGTTTACCGCGTCCACCTCCTTCGCGAATCCCGCCGTGACGCTCGCGCGTGGCTTCACCAATACCTTTGCAGGAATCGGCGTCGGCAACGTCCCAGGCTTTGTCGCCTGCCAAGTGATCGGTGCCGCCCTGGCGCTCGTCGCCGACCGAGTGCTGAGGGCGGAAATAGCGCCGTGACACTGCCTACCGGCGTCGCGATCAGCAGCGCTATCGGTCTCGAGGAGATTAAGGAACTGCTCGCGGTCTGTAGGCTGCCGACCGACGACATTCGCAATGATGCTGTGTTCGTCGTGGCACGTGCGGGCGCACAGCTCTGCGGCGCGGCCGGCGTGGAGCCGTTCGGGGCCATGGCGCTGCTGCGCTCGGTGGCCGTGCATCCGGCGTGGCAGCGAAGACAGATTGCGCATGCGCTATGCGACGAAATCATGCGCCGCGCCCGCGCTATGGGAGTCACGCACGTCTATCTGCTGACAACCGATGCTCAGGATTTCTTCCGGAGACTGGGGTTCAGCGCGATAACGCGTGACTCGCTGCCGTCCGAGATTCGCGCTACCGCGCAGTTCCGCGAGCTCTGCCCTGCCAGCGCGAGCGCCATGGCGCGGGACTTGTAACGAAGCCGCGCTAGCGCCGGAACCCGTGTCGGTGCAGGCTGTCCATGAACGGATGGCATATACCGAACTACCGCAGGAATGGAAGGAGTGGGTCGCGCACAACGTCGCGCGCGGCTGCTCGGTCGCCGACATTTTCAACACGCTGGTGAAAGAGGGCTTCGCGCCGGAGGCGGCCGAGCGCGAGCTCAACATCCGGCGCGTGGCGCTGAAGCGCCTTCCCTCCGAGCGCCTCGAGCTCTACACCGCCGAGCGCTTCCTCGAGGGCGCCGAGTGCGAGGAGCTGATCGACATCATCAGGCAGCGCCTGCGCCCCTCGACCATCAGCCACGACGGCACCGCCGACAACTCCTTCCGCACCAGCCGCACCTGTGATCTCGTCGGCGGCGAGTCGGCCGTGCGCGCGCTCGACGCGCGCATCTGCGGCGCCATGGGCATCGACCCGGCGATGGCGGAGCCGAGCCAGGGCCAGTTCTACGAGGTCGGGCAGGAGTTCAAGGCGCACACCGACTACTTCGAAACCTACGAGATCGAGCGGCATTCGACGCCGACCCTCGGGCAGCGCACCTGGACGTTCATGATCTATCTGAACGACGTCGAGGCGGGCGGCGAGACCAAGTTCGTCAACGCCGGCCTCTCCATCCCGCCGAGACAGGGCACGGCGGTGATCTGGAACAACCTGCGCGCGGACGGCAGCGGCAATTACGACACCCTGCATCACGGCACGCCGGTGACAGCCGGCTACAAGGCGATCATCACGAAGTGGTTCCGGCGCCCGCGCGAGAAGCGCACCTAGCTCTGTTGCTTTGACTCCGAGTTGGCGCTGGCGCATTCCGACTTGACGATTTCGCGGATGATTTCCGCGAGGCGCAGCGTCCCCGGTCCGGCGTTCTCGCGGTCGGCATACACCAGATAGAGCTGGCCGACGCGCTCGGCTCCCTCGCGCAGCGGCAGCGGCTTGAGCGAGCCGGCGTGCAGCTCGGCGCGGATCCGCTCTTCCGGATACCAGCCATAGCCGAACCCCATGCCCGCGGCGAAGATCGCGGTCGAAATGTGGCTGACGGTCCAGCGCTGCGTCGCCTCGATGGAGGTCTTGGTCGCGCGCAGGGCGTCGGTCTCGCGAATCACCAGCTGGCGCTGCGCGCGCAGATCGCGCATGGTGAGCGGCCGGCCGAGCTGGTGCAGCGGATGCTGCGGGTGCGCGACGAGAATCATGCGCAGTGGCATCAGCAGGGCGCCGGTGAAGCCCTGCGGAATCTGCGTCGTGATGGCGAGATCGGCGCGGCCGGCGAGCAGCAGCTCGTTGGTGCCGGCGATCACCGATTCGAAGTATTCAATGCGCGTATGCGGGCTCTCGGCGTTCAGCCGCTCGAAGCCCTTGAGGAGTAGCCACGCCGGAAACACGATCTCCGCGGCGACGCGAATCTCGGCCTCCCAGCCGGCAGAGGCGCTCTTCGCGGTTTTCTCCAAGCCCGCGGCCTCCTCGAGCAGCGTCCGCGCCCGGCGGCAAAGCATCTCGCCCGTCGGCGTCAGCGCCGCCTTGCGTCCCTTGATCTCGAAAGCCTTCACGTCGAGCAGCGACTCGAGCTTCTGCACGAGATAGGTGACTGAGGATTGGCTCTTGTGCAGCCGCTCGGCCGCCTGCGCGTAGCCGCCCGCGTCGACCACGGCAACCAGCGCCTGCCACTGCTCGAGGCTGATCCGCGGCGTCATATCGATGGCATCGATAACAACGGTCGATATTTTGCGCTTTTTTATCGATGAGATGGATAGTTCAATGGTGTCCTCACTTTTAAGGACCGCCATGACTACCCTGCTTCTCAAGACCAGCCTGTTCGGCGATGCCGGCCAGTCGAGCCAGCTCGCCACCGACTTCGCCGCGCGCCGCGGCGGCCGCGTCATCGTGCGCGACCTCGCCAAGGATCCGGTGCCGCATCTCACCGCCGAGCGCTTCCAGGCCTTCCTCGCCAAGCCCGAGGCGCGCACGCCCGTGCAGCAGGCGATCGTCGATGATTCCGATCACCTGATCGCCGAGCTCGCGCAGGCCGATACCCTCGTCATCGGCCTGCCGATGTACAACTTCGCGCTGCCTTCGACGCTCAAGGCGTACTTCGACCATATCGCCCGCGCCGGCGTGACCTTCAAGTACACCGACAAAGGCGCGGTCGGCCTCCTCACCGGCAAGAAGGCGTACGTCATCGTGGCTCGCGGCGGCCTTTACGGCCCGCAGCACCTGCACACGCACTACGTGCGCGACTTTCTCGCGTTTCTCGGCATTACCGACGTCGAGTTCGTTTACGCCGAAGGCCTCGCCGTCAGCCCGGCAGCGAAAGAAGCGGCGCTCGCCAAGGCCCGCGCGCAGATCGCGCGCTTGAACGAGCGCGAAGCCGCCCTCATCTAGGAGGTTCTATGACCACGCGCACTGTGCACCACCTCATCAAATCGATGCCCGCGTCCGACGGCGCCGGTGTCAAGCTGCGCCGCAGCCTCGGGCAGTCGCCGCACGCGCGGCTCGATCCGTTCCTGATGCTCGACGAGTTCTCGTCGGAGGACGCGGCCGATTACATCGCCGGCTTCCCGGCGCATCCGCACCGCGGCTTCGAGACGGTGACCTACATCCTCGACGGCCACATGCTGCACGAGGACCACCTCGGCAACAAAGGCAACCTCAAGTCGGGCGGCGTGCAATGGATGACCGCCGCCCGCGGCATCATCCATTCCGAGATGCCGCAGCAGGACCGCGGGCGCATGCGCGGCTTCCAGCTCTGGATCAACCTGCCGGCGAAGGACAAGATGAAGCCGGCGAGCTATCGCGACCTGCAGGCGACCGACATACCGGAGGTGAAATTGGCAAGCGACGGCAAAGTCCGAGTGATCGCGGGCGAATACGCAGGCACGCGCGCGCCGGTGGCGCCGGGGGCTACCGATGCGACGTACTTCGACGTGCACCTGCCCGCGGGCGATGAGTTCAAGCACGCGGTGACGGATGGCTACAACGCATTCGCGTACGTGTACGAAGGCGAGCTCGCCGGCATACCGGCGCACAGCGCCGCGGTGTTCAGCCCGAAGGGCGCGGTGCAGGTGAAAGCCGGCGCGCAAGGCGCGCGCTTCCTGCTCCTCGCGGGCCGGCCGCTCGGTGAGCCGGTCGTGCAGTACGGTCCCTTCGTCATGAACACGCGCGAAGAGATCGAGCAGGCGATCCGCGACTACCAGAACGGAACGCTCGCCACCGCCTGAGCGAATTCGGGGCCAGGGTCGTAATTATTTCCCGCGCGAAATAAGGACGGCCTTGCACCGCTGAATTCAGTACGCTGGTCGTCCCTTTACCCGAGAGGAGGCGTCCATGCGTTCCATCGTCCTGGCGGCCGCGCTGACGGTCGCGGCACCGGTCTTTGCGCAGAGCGGCAACAACCTGGAGATCATCCACCACCCGAACTACGACAAGAGCGTGTTCATGCCCTTTTCGCCGGCGATCAAGGTGAAGAGCGGCAAGCTCCTATGGCTCGCCGGCGGCACCGCACTGCCCGTCTATCACGACCATCCGCACAAGC
>Ga0209474_10003836_pt1 | contig 13093 bp, 9 predicted proteins | sample GraSoiAngelo_145_FD_185902 | JGI IMG/M metagenome (GOLD analysis project Ga0209474, IMG submission 185902) | Grasslands soil microbial communities from the Angelo Coastal Reserve, California, USA - 14_1009_05_20cm (SPAdes) (version 2) | ecosystem: Environmental > Terrestrial > Soil > Grasslands ...
CACCTGGGGTGAGAGGTTGCGCGTCCGCGTGGATTACAACACACGCGACATCACGGATGCGACTCTCTATAACCTTACGGTGCGTAACACGACAACGGGAGCTGAAGAGCGTTTCCTGAACATCTCAACCGACGCCGCTTCACCGCGCAGTCTTGACAAAGTTCTGCGGCAGAACTCGGCGTTGGTGGAGGTCTCCGGCTCTCCTCCCGCTGCGCGGCCCACAGATCATCCGGCGGTGGCGGTCGGAGATCCTTTCGCGGACACCGCCCCCGCGGGCAGCTATGTTCAAGCGAACAACGACGGCGGCGACGGGGGCGTGCTAACCGATAACGAGTATCAGGGTAGCCGCGCTGCCAAGACCGGCATTTACGCGCTGCTCAAAACGGATCTATTCAACCTCCTCTGCATTCCTCCAATTTCACGAACCACGGACGTTGGGGGCGGGACGACGCTTTCCGATGCTTTGGGCCTGTGCGTTGAGCGACGAGCAATGCTTTTGGTAGACGCGCCGCGCTTATGGAACACGGTTGCGAACGCGGTCAATGGAATTGGCTCGTTTCCGCTAAGTGGCAGCGATAGCCGCAACGCGGCGCTTTTTTTTCCGCGTCTGCGTCAGCCGGACCCAAGACAAGGCGGATTGGTGGACGACTTCGCACCGTGCGGTGCAGTCGCCGGCGTATTTGCGCGGACCGACACCCAGCGCGGCGTGTGGAAGGCGCCGGCCGGTTTAGATGCCTCTCTGAGCGGTGTACCGGAACTCTCCGTGTCACTCACCGATCCTGAGAATGGTCAACTCAATCCCCTCGGCGTCAATTGCCTGCGGGCTTTAGGCCTCGCGGGCCGAGTCATCTGGGGATCGCGGACGCTACGCGGCGCTGACCAGCTAGCTGACGAATGGAAATACATTCCGGTGAGACGCACCGCGCTCTTTATTGAGGAGAGCCTTTATCGAGGGACTCAGTGGATAGTCTTTGAACCAAATGACGAACCGCTCTGGGCGCAGATTCGCCTCAACGTCGGTGCCTTTATGCACAATCTTTTCCGGCAAGGTGCGTTTCAAGGCACCACGCCGAAAGATGCCTACTTCGTTAAGTGCGATAAAGAAACCACTACGCAGAACGATATCAACCTTGGAATCGTCAACATCATCGTCGGCTTTGCGCCTCTGAAACCTGCCGAGTTTGTAATCATCAAACTTCAGCAGATGGCCGGCCAAATAGAAACGTAAGGAGAAGAGACAATGGCTCAATTCAGCGTGAATACAAGTCCGCAACGATTCGACCCATACAAGAATTTCAAATTCCGCGTCAAGTGGGACGGGAATTATGTGGCCGGCGTGAGCAAGGTTGGCGGCTTGAAGAAAACCACTGAAGTTGTAAAACATCGCGACGGCGGCGATCCGAGCAGTAGCCGCAAATCGCCCGGGCGCACGGAATACGAAGCCATCACTTTGGAACGCGGAGTTACGCACGACACGGAATTCGAAAAATGGGCCAATAAGGTTTGGAATTTCGGCTCCGGTCTGGGGGCGGAAGTCTCACTCAAAGATTTTCGCAAAGACTTCATCATCGAGGTCTATAACGAAGCGGGACAACTGGCGATCGCTTACAAGGTGTTTCGCTGTTGGGTCTCAGAATACCAAGCGATGCCTGACCTCGACGCCAACGCCAATGCCGTGGCTATCCAGCACATCAAGTTGGAGAACGAAGGCTGGGAACGCGACTACACGGTGACAGAGCCGACCGAGCCGCAATTCACCGAGCCGTAGTCTTGAGTCAACCATGCGTGCCCTCTCAGCCTCAGACCTTTTGCGTGCATGGGATCTGGGCCTGACCCAACGCCCCATTGAACGCGCGCTGACACTGCTGGCGACCACTCGTCCCGAGACACCGCTTGACGATCTCGCCAGGCTGAGCATCGGCCAGCGCGATGCCGGTCTGCTCTCGCTCCGCGAACAGAACTTCGGGCCGCAACTGGTCTGTCTGGCGAACTGCACGAGTTGCGGCGAGCGCCTCGAACTCAGCTTTACGGTTGCAGACTTAAGAGTCGCACCCGATGTCGCCGCACCCACGGAGCTCTCGGTCACGGTAGATGATTACGAAGTGGAGTTTCGTCTGCCGGACAGTCTTGCTCTTCTGGCTGTTGCTGATAGCAGGAACGTGATCGCAGCGCGCGCTTTATTGCTGGAGCGTTGCCTCAAGCGAGTTAGAAAAGGCGATGAACCGTGGGCCGCGGGGGAACTGCCGCGGAGCGTTCTTGATGCGGTAGTCGAACGAATGGCCCAGGCGGACCCGCAAGCAGATGTGCAGTTGGCTCTCTCATGTCCGTTGTGCGGCCATGAGTGGCAGACGGCGTTCGACATCGTGTCGTTTGTTTGGACTGAAATCAACGGCTGGGCCTATCGCACTTTGCATGACGTGCATACGTTGGCCGCCGCTTACGGCTGGAGCGAAGGAGAAATCCTTGGACTCAGTGCCAGCCGACGACAAGCCTATCTTGAAATGATCCAACGATGAGCGATTTCCTGACCAATCTGTTACGCCGAAGTCTGGATCCGAATCCCGCGGTCGGGCCGCGCCTGGCGTCCCTCTATGAACCGTTGCCTACGGCTGACAAAATGATGGCCGACGTTCTCTTCGATCCAGCGAACTCTGGTCAGGACGAGGCCGGCGACTTCTTGCTTTCCAATTCACGGTCGCTTCAGCGCTTTCCTCAACCTGTGCCGGACACGCCCCCGGCAACGACCGCCCAACCTTCCCGAGTCGCTTCGGCCTATCAATCGGTCGAACCAGTAAAGACGTCCCATGACAGCCATCGATTCGAGGAGATCTTTTTCGTGACTGAATCCGCACCCGACAAGTCACGCCCCAGGGAACCGGGAGCGGACCAGCCCCGCGAGTTCTCCGGCATCGATTTCTCCGCGCCTCAGCCGCCGCGCTCTGACCCGGTTGTGCCGATGGCAATGATTCACTCACCTCAAAAAGAGAACTCGCCAAGCCTCGACGTACCTCAGTCGCCGTCTTCTAAATCGCCGAATGATAAAGCCGAGGCAAATCCCGAATACGAAATTAACAAAGATCTGCGCCTCGCTCTCCAGAGTCTGGTCGATCAAATGATTGGACAGCCGCATGAGGCAACCAGCACGACGCAGCCGCTTGTCCCGCCTGCACAAATTGCCACTTCGCCTCTGAGCGTCACAGAGAACGCGAGTCGAAGTGCACCCGATCAAGTTGTCCATTCGGTTACGATTCAAAGAATTGTGTCGGCCGGCGAGTCACCGGAGCGGTTCGTTGAGGTTGAAGATGAACCGCTCGCCGACAAGTCGGTCCAAGAAACAGCTTCCGCCAGGGAAGGCAGCCAGAAAGTCCCAAGCCGCGCTGTGCATCCCGTAACGATTGAAAGAATTGTCCCGACCAATGAGTCGACGCCACGGTTTCTAGCCACCGAGGATGTATCACACACAGGAGTGCGAGTTCAGGAGACAGCTTCCGCCGGGGAAGCCAGCCAGAAAGCCCCAAGCCAGGCTGTGCATCCCGTAACGATCGAAAGAATTGTCTCGACCAACGAGTCGACGCCACGGTTTCTAGCCACCGAGGATGTATCACACACAGGGGTGCGAGTTCAGGAGACAGCTTCCGCCGGGGAAGCCAGCCAGAAAGCCCCAAGCCAGGCTGTGCATTCGGTAACGATCGAAAAAATTGTCTCGAGGAGCGAATCGTGGCAGCCGCATTTCTTTTTCGCCAAAGGATTGCCTTTCGTCCACGACGTATCGCCCGCACGAACAACGGCTCTGCCGCCGCCGCTGCCGACGATCGTGGTTCACCCGGAGATCTCCCAGGTTCGGCCGGCCGCGGAAACGCGGATGGATTCGCCGGCCCCTGAGCCGAATGTTCAGATCACGATCGGTCGCATCGAAGTCCGGGCGATTAAGGCGGCGGAAGTTCAACCAAAGAATGATCGGCCAGCTCAGTCAACCTTGATGAGTTTGGATGATTATTTGCGCCAGCGGGCTCAGGGAGGTAAACGATGAGTAACTCGCTGGCCATCGCCGCCGTCACCGCAACACTTCGCAAACTCCTCGATGATGCGGTCAGCCGTGATCCAAATCTACCCGGCGGCGCCATTGCCTCAACACAACCGCCGGACAAAGTGACGGCGAGCAATCTCGTAAATTTGTTTCTCTACCAAACTGTTATCAACGCAGCCTGGCGGAATCGGGATATGCCCCGGCAGGTGAAACCCGGGGAAACCGGACAACCGCCTTTGGCCTTGAACCTTTACTATTTGCTTACCGCGTACGGTCAGGGTGACGACTCGCAAACACTCGACGGTCATCGTTTGCTGGGCAGTGCGATGGAAGTTCTGAACGACCATCCGGTGCTTAACGCGGCGGAAATCAAGTTGGCATTTCCTGATGGCGACCTTGACGAACAAATCGAGCACGTGCGGATCACCCCCCAACCGATGACGCTCGACGAGATGTCAAAGTTGTGGACTACCTTTCAAGCCAAATATCGAATCTCCACAGCGTATGAGGTCTCGGTAGTTTTGATTGAAAGCAGACGGCCGGCGCGCACGCCGCTGCCCGTTCTAAAGCGCGGCGAAGATGATCGAGGAGTCGATGCCCAAGGGAATCTCACACCGCCGTTTCCCACCTTGGTGGGATTAGTCTTCCCCACCGAAAGGCAACCCAGCGCCCGGCTGGGAGACACGCTGCTTCTGCGAGGCCATCATCTGGACGGGAATAGCCTGACAGCGCGTTTCAGCAACCTGCGGTTGAACAGTCCTCTGGAAATTGTCCTGCCGGTACTGATCACGACCACGGATACCACGGACATCCCGGTCACGTTGCCAGTCGCGGTGACTAGTTGGGTGGCCGGTTACTACACAGTCTCTCTGATCATCAACCGCAGCGATCCGGCCAATCCGATCAGGACCACGAACGAGCTGTCGTTCTCAATTGCACCGCACCTGACGATCGTACCCGCCGAGCAGACACACGCGGCGGGCGACTTTACGCTCACCCTGACGTGCAGCCCGGAAGTACGACCAGAGCAGCGCGTGTCTCTGCTGTTCGGCAGCCGCGAGGTTTCCGCGCCGACTCGCACCACACCGACCGGGTCCCTCGCGTTTGAGCTAACGAATGTGACGGCTGGTGAATACCTGGTCCGGCTGCGGGTTGATGGAGTCGACAGCCTGTTGGTGAATTACGCGGCGACGCCGCCCGAATTCGATGACACTCAGAAGGTAACGATCACATGAGCGAACTGGCCCAGTGGCAGAAAGGCAATGAAGAGTATCTGGCGGCCGCGCTCAATTGGCTGCGCCTGGTGCTGTCGCGCCACATGAGCCAGGACGAATCGGGTGCGGATGCCATCACCGACGAGCAAATGGCCGAAGCACGAGCTGCGATGTTGGCCGCCGAAAAGACAGAACCGCCACCGGCCCTCTTGATTGCCGCCCGGCAGTTCGGCTTATCGAGCTTCGAACGTGAAGTGTTGCTGCTGAGCACGGCAATGGAGCTGGACACGCGCGTTGCCTACCTTTGCGCGCGCGCCCAGGACGATCCGAATAAGGGCTACGCGACGTTTGCTTTGGCCTTCTCAATATTCGAGCAGCCGTCATGGGATGCGCTTTCGCCCGAGCGACCGCTGCGGTACTGGCGGTTGATCGAGATCAATCAACCAAACGTTCAGCCGTTAAGCGTAAGCGCCATCAGGGCTGATGAGCGCATAGTGAGTTACATCAAGGGATTGAATTACCTTGACGACCGATTGACGCCGCTGTTGATCCCGCTTGAGCTCGAAAGCCGGGAAGACTTGCCGGCTTCACAGCAGGAACTGGTATGTACGATTGTCAGCAACCTGACGCAAGCAACTCCCGGGGCGGCGCTGCCCGTAATCAACCTGCTGGGATCGGATCAAGCGAGTAAGCAATCAATTGCGTCGCGGGCCACCTCCATGTTGGGTCTGCACCTCTATCGCCTGCCCGCCGAACTGCTGCCACGTCAAGCCGCGGAACTGGAGACGCTGGCCCGTTTGTGGCAGAGGGAAAGCACGCTGCTTCCGGTCGCCTTGTATCTGGACGCGCGCGAAACTGATCGGGCCGCGCAGGGCGATGGCTCCGCGCAGCCCATCAATCGTTTCCTTACTCGCAGTAACGGCGTCTTCTTTCTCGACACCCTCGATCTTTGGCCCAGCCTAAACCGTCTGGCCGTGGCCATTGATGTCAACAAACCAACCGCCGCCGAGCAACAGACCGCGTGGCGTCTCGCGCTCGGAGAAGCAGCCGCCGACAACCCGGAACGGCTGGCGGGCCAATTCAACCTGGATCTAACTGCCATCGCACACTGCGCTTGCACCGTCCTGGCCGGCGCGGTGCCTGAGGGTTCTGAATTGAAGGACCGGCTTTGGACCGCCTGTTTAGCGCGCACGCGCCCGCAACTCGACAACCTCGCTCAACGTCTCGAGCCCAGAGCCGCGTGGGCTGACATCGTGCTGCCGCCAGTCGAAAAGAACTTGTTGCGGCAGATTGCCGATCAGGTGGGCAACCGCACTCGGGTTTATAACGAATGGGGTTTTGCCCGCAAGATGAACCGCGGGCTGGGTATTAGTGCCCTCTTCGCCGGTGACAGCGGAACCGGCAAGACAATGGCCGCCGAAGTCATTGCCAACGAGCTGCGTTTGAACCTCTATCGAATTGATCTATCGGCGGTGGTCAGCAAGTACATTGGCGAAACAGAAAAGAATCTGCGCCGGCTATTCGATGCTGCTGAAGACGGCGGCGCGATCCTCTTCTTTGATGAAGCCGACGCGTTGTTTGGAAAACGCAGCGAGGTCAAGGACAGTCATGATCGCTATGCGAATATAGAAATCAACTATCTCCTGCAACGCATGGAAACCTATCGCGGCCTGGCCATACTGGCGACTAATGTGAAGAGCGCGCTCGATACTGCGTTCGTGCGGCGGCTGCGCTTTATCGTCGACTTTCCATTTCCTGGTCTCGTTGAGCGGAAAGCAATTTGGAGAGGCGTGTTTCCGCCAGAGGCAAAGACGCGAGGGCTGGATTTTGATCGACTGGCTCGCCTCAATCTTACGGGCGGAAACATTCACAACGTAGCGCTCAACGCAGCTTTCCTGGCGGTGCGGTCTGATAAGGCCGTCTCGATGCCGCTGGTGCTCGATGCAGCACGCGCAGAGTTTCGCAAACTGGGCCGGCCGCTCAGTGAATCAGACTTTCGCTGGGAAGAACCAATCGCCAGCGATCCTACGAAAGCTACTCCGGTTGACTTCGAAGGGGTTGAAGGCGGCGCTGAGGGTATCCGCAGCGACGTGGACGATTCGCTGGGAACCATCGCATGAATATCAACGTGCACATCGAACGTTTGATTCTCGACGGTTTGCCCGTCGCGCGCCATGAGGGTCCATTGGTCCAGGCGGCGGTCGAAGCAGAGTTGGCGCGCTTGCTGGTTGCGGACGGCTTGGTGCCCACTTTGAAGTCAGTTAGAGGAGCAACCCCGAGCGTCAGCGCTCCCGGCATTCAGTTCACGAGCGATAGCAGTCCGGCGGAACTCGGCCAAAAGATCGCACGGGCAGTGTACGGAGGAATTGGACGATGAATCGCCAAACCGCGGCGCAGACAAATCAAAGCGCGGAGATCACGCCGTTGTTAGCCAGCGGCATCTTGCAACGCAAGTGCGCCTGCGGTCAGCACACCGTCGCCGGCGGCAAGTGCGATGAATGCGGCAGGAAACAATTGTCGCTTCAACGGGCCACTCGAAACTCAGTACCCGAAAATCGAAACGGCGTGCCGCCGATCGTTCATGAAGTGCTGAACTCATCAGGACAGCCACTCGATACGGCGACGCGCGGATTCTTCGAACCGCGATTCGGTCATGACTTCAGTCGCGTGCGAGTCCATACCGATTCTCAGGCGGCGGAGTCAGCGCGCGCTGTCAACGCCCTTGCCTACACCGTTGGCAACGAGATCGTCTTCGGACCAGGGCAATACGCACCGGATAGCCACTCTGGGCAGAGGCTCATAGGACATGAGTTAACTCACACAGTGCAACAAGGCAATGGTCTCCGTCATGAATCATCATCGGTGTCAGAGGTAACGATGCCCGTCACCGTCGCCGAGCAGGAGGCCGATAATGCAGCGGACTCGATCAACGGCCGACATCCGGTGATTGGTTTGCATCCAGTGCGGTTAGCCCGGCAGTACTCCGCGGCAATCAGCACTGTCCCGACTTATGCAACTTCGACCCCTAACCCACATCCTTCGGCATCCAGTTCGCGAGTAAAGACTACCAGCCAACCCAACCCGTTGGGACTGTCGAGCCTTTTCTCAAGATTCGTCAAGATGCTTGGTGAACTGGATAAAAGGCTCCAGGGAAACGCCACGCAGGCTTGGGGAATGATTATCCACGGCGAGGGAGACGGTAGAGACAGTCCAGCCACCAAGGCTTCGAAGGACGCGAAAATTTGGGGTTCGTTCGACTATGCCGGGTTCATGGAGTTGATGAATCTAGTCTTGCTCGCAATCCCTGAGACTTTAGACTATCGGAAAAAACTGGAGAACTTTCGCGACGGACTGGATCCAAAAAAGATTTTTAAGGATCCACAGAAGGCCGCAGAGTTTTTCAAGGAAAAGGTAGAGGAGGTTGTAGAAATCAAAAAGAAATTCGGAGACACTGAAACTAGGAAGGCAGCAGGAGTTTCCGGAGGCGCGATGCAAGAGGAAGCTCTAGCAACCCGTTCTCCAGTCACGGGGAAGCTCAAAGCCGGAGCGACCTTGCCGACGAAAGTCACTACGACGCCGCCGCCACACAAGGTTGAAGTGGGGCAATGGGCGGCGAGCGACCTCTCGGGCAATACCTTTATCATGATCAAGTACAGCGATGGATCGAAACGATTCGTTATGGGCTCCATTTTCGGTATACGTGACATAGACGATCCCGGGCCGCTGGATTGGAAGAAGGTGCGAGGATCTCAGACCGGGACCGTGCCGCCGGTCAGCAAGTGAATTGAGGATGCGAACGGATTCATTGGACGGTTGTGCGTGAGTAGTGGGCGGCGGCGAGGTTACTGATTTCGTTGGATGACTGAATGGAGAAGGCGATAGGCAATAACGAATAGATATGACGAGTACACAGTCACGAAACAAAACTGCGCCGGATGTGTCCCGAGCGCACGTTGAGGGTGGCCTGTTACAGCGCAAGTGTGCCTGCGGTCAGCACACGATCGCCGGCAGCAAGTGTTCCGGATGTAGCAAGAAACGTGAGGCTACCTTACAGCGTTCCGCGATTAGTCGCGTTCCCGAAAAGGGCCGTGATAATGCGGTGCCTCCTATCGTTCATGAAGTGCTCCGCTCGCCTGGTCAACCTCTCGACGCGGCAACGCGCGCCTTCATGGAACCTCGCTTCGGACATGACTTCAGTCGGGTACGTGTGCACACCGATAACCGCGCCGCAGAGTCGGCGCGAAGCGTAAGTGCGTTGGCTTACACTGTAGATCAGAATGTCGTTTTCGGCGCGGGTCTCTATCAGCCTCAGACATTAACGGGACGGAGCCTCCTGGCGCATGAGTTAACCCATGTCATTCAACAGAAGCACCAGGTCGGCTCATCAAGCAGCATTGAGATCGGTGCGGCCGATGATTCCTTCGAACAAGAAGCGGATCGACATGCAGCCGCGGTGATCGGGACTCTGCCTCCGCCCCCTATCTCAGTCAAACGCAAGAGTCTCCAGAGAGATGTCGGATGGGCCCAGCGTCCAAGAACGCCCGGCGGAGACGCCCCGAGTCCTTACGGAGACACCGGAGCACCTTGGGGAGTCGTAATTGTGAGCGCAGACATTGCCGCCGACTCAATAGTGCTGCGATTCGGACCTGTTGGTAAGAGTGGGAGCTTGGCCCTCGAATTGGTCCGGACTGGTGCGCCTTCACACGCCATTCTGACTGGCGTTACAAGATCCTCCGGCGAAACCACAGAGAGTTTCCACATACCTCAATTGGCTGTGGGGGAATTCGATCAGCTGCGTGCAACCTGGACCATGGATGGTACTAATTATTCGAGTACCTTTCCCATGCCCATAAGAGTCTTGGGCATGTTTCGCCATTCTCAGTACAACATTCCGAACGAGTCTTCCTGTGGCGGAACGGCAGTGCCCGCTTATATAACGAACTCCGCTTGCCACTTCGTGCCGACCACCCTTTCATCCGGTTTTGTCAGCCAGGTGAATCTGAACGGCAGCGGAGTTTCCACGGCGCACGGAAACCTTGTTCGCGAAGCATATTGTTTGCGGCAGCCGGGTCATCCGGCCGATGCTGCTGAGCGTTCGTTCCGCACTGCAACGGCCTTTCACGGCGCTTGTGGCGGCGCGCTGGACAACACAACCGTGGCCAATTGTCGGACTCGGGCCGACTTGGGATGTGGCGATCGAGTACTAATTCAGGATCACGGAATCAAAACCGTTACGGACTATTGTCCAGCATGTTGTGGTCACAACCAGCTTGATAATTTTACTACTGCCGCAGCTTGTACCGGTATCAACGATCTTGGCAACTTTATGACGGTCAAGCTTTTGTAATCGAGAGAATTTGATGGTGACGAGCACGCAATCACAGTCACGGAGCAAAGCCGCACCGGATGCATCCCGCGCGTCGCTTCAGGCCCGCCTGTTACAGCGCAAGTGTGCTTGCGGTAATCATACGATTGCCGGTGGCGCATGTGCCGCGTGCGAACAGAAACACCTATCGCTTCAACGCGCGAGTCAAAACTCGGAACTCGGAAGTCGAAACTCCGGCGACGTATCACCGATTGTTAATGAAGTGTTGAGCTCGGGTCAGCCGCTCGACGCAACGACGCGCGCTTTCTTTGAGCCGCGCTTTGGTCATGATTTTAGTCGAGTTCGGGTGCATACCGATGCGCGAGCAGCAGAGTCTGCGCGAGCCGTGAATGCGCTGGCCTACACACTGGGGAGCAATATTGTCTTAGCCAGCGGTCAATACTCTCCCACGACTTTGGCGGGGAAAAAGTTGCTCGCACACGAACTGACCCACGTCCTTCAACAGAGCGGCATCGACTCACTTGGCGTGCAGCGTCAAGTAGCCGTATCCGACAACGCCAAGCCAAATCAGACTCCTCAGACGGAAGCTACTCCTGCGGACGCTCCGGTCGCCCATCCAGTCTCGGACGCCGAGATCGAGGCGTTGGATCTGGCGGCCACGGCCAAAGCGGGCGCACAGGCTCTCAAGAAAAAACATCCGGGGATTAGCTTTACCAGTGGACGGCGCAACGTAGCCAAACAAGCGCATGCGATGGCCTCGAATATTGTTAGTGGCAAAGACCGGAAGTGGATCGAGAAAACCTATGCCTCGGCAGCAGCGTTGCAAAAGTGGGTTGATGACCATCCCAAGGCAACCACGGTAGATCAGATTTCAAAGGGTTTGGAAGACACCATGAAAGGCCTGAGCGCCGCCGATCTTGGCAAAGTTAGCAAGCATCTCAGTGGCGAGGCTTTTGATGTGCAACCACAAGAGGAAGACGCCGCCGCAATTAAGAAAGACATTAAGGCGCTAAGTGGTCTGACGAAGTTTCTGGAAAAGGAGGGCGGATTGGTTCGCTGGCATGCGCAATTCAAACTGGCAGGTTCCGTAGCTCGCGCCGACGATCCGCTTGAGCAGCAAGCCGATCTGATCGCGGAGCAGATATGTCGTGACAGCGACTTGAATCCTTATTCTACGCCAAACTCGTTGGCAGATGGTGAGACGACAACGAGCTTGGACACTAAGGTAAGAGTCGCGCCGACTCTCTCTTTTTCGGCCACGAATAGCGGCGCGCTTCAGCGACAGACTCGCCATTCGCCGGCGCGTCCCCACCACCCCCCGTCATCGACGACTCCAACCCTTGGCCACTGCCGTCCGGTCCAGGACGACCTTCGACCCACGGCTCCCTGGGCCGCTTTGCAGAGAGGGTATCAAGCCCGGTGTTCCCGGGCGGCAGGTGATGTCGGGGGTCAGGTTGGGAGTGCAGTAAGCGATATCCTTAATCTGCGAATGCCGCGGGCTCCGCATCTTCCCGACGCACGCTCGTCGGTAGATTGCGCTTGTGCGTATGGAACTCCCAGCCAGGCAGCGCTCGCCGCTATGCCCGTACTGATTGCCGCCGGCTCGCTGGCCCGCCAACTGTACCAACACTTTTTAGAAGGCAGCGGGACGCCCATGCCGATCGATGTCGCGGGCATGATCGCGCGCTCGGCCGGCGTCCGCGCGAAGATTCGCCGCTCCATCGGCCGCCACGGAATGAGCGGCACTACGAGACTGAACCAGAGTGATTATGACGACCGAGAGTATCAGTTCGCCTATGGCGCGATCGACTGTGTCCAATGGTTGGCTCTGCCGCCGGCGCAGTCTGCGTGGCGCTCCGATCCGACCACCCAAATACGAGTGTCCATGCTCGATTACTACGAGTTCCATCCCGGGAGACTGGGGGTCAGCCAATGCGCCCATGCAGCCTGCGTGGAATTAGTGGCGCGAGGAGAAGCCAGGAATTTCTGGACGCGTGGCGATGCGGTAGTGCACTGGGATCAACTTCGACCCTAGAGCCCGAGGACGCGGTTAATTCAGTGAAACGGTAAGAAATGAACGGCGCACCAATTTCACCTCGCCTGCTTAAAGGCGCCATCGTCGGATTGGACAAGGCCAATCCGATCGCGAGCGTCATCGTGTTCCAGTACAACCCGGACACGATGACGCGAAGGCTCGAGGCACGCACGTCCGGTGGCGAGGGTGGCGAGAGATCCGAAGCGTTACGCTTGACGAGTGCACCCAAAGAAACGATCACGATCAGCATTGAGATGGATGCGACGGATCAACTCGAAACCGCGAACCCGCTGGCGGTGGAGACGGGATTAAATCCTACGCTCGCTGCTCTTGAAATGCTTTTTTATCCGAAGAGCAGCGTGGTAACCCAAAACCTGGCGCGGGCCCGCGGTGGCATGTTGGAGATCATACCGGTCGAAGCGCCATTGACGCTTTTTGTCTGGGGTCCGCAGCGGGTGTTGCCCGTGCGCATTACCAGCTTCAGCATTACC
>Ga0209474_10003837_pt1 | contig 13092 bp, 17 predicted proteins | sample GraSoiAngelo_145_FD_185902 | JGI IMG/M metagenome (GOLD analysis project Ga0209474, IMG submission 185902) | Grasslands soil microbial communities from the Angelo Coastal Reserve, California, USA - 14_1009_05_20cm (SPAdes) (version 2) | ecosystem: Environmental > Terrestrial > Soil > Grasslands...
ACGAGGATCTGATCCGCGACACCAAGAAGACGCGGCTGCTCAGCGGCCTCCCGGAGAAGAAGGCGGAGGCGATCGCCCAGCTCATCGACGCCATCCAGGCGCTCCAGCGCGAGAACAAGGAGACGCTGTGGGGCTCGATGGTCAAGCAGACGATGATCCGCAAGAACCCGGCCTTCAACGAGTCGTACTACGGCTACTCCACGTTCTCGAAGCTGCTGGAGGAGGCCGCCAAGCAGAAGATCGTGACGCTCGAGCGCGACGAGAAGAGCGGGACCTACATCATCACCGCCCTCAGCGAGGAGGGCGGCCGGGCGGCTTGATCATTCGATGGGGGGCCCCGAGATCCCCCACCCCCCCAGCGTTCGTCACGCCCCGGCGAAGCCGGGGCGCTCCTCTAATACCGTTCGATCCGTCGGTAGCGTTCGATGTGGCCGCGGTCGCTGACGAAGGCGGTCAGGAGCCAGCTCACGAGGGAGATCACGAGGGCGCCGAGGACGGCGGGGCCGAAGCCGGCGACGTGGAGACCGGGCACCAGCCAGGCCGTCAGCGCCAGGCAGATGCCGTTGAGCACGACCAGGAAGAGCCCGAGCGTGACCAGCGTGAGCGGTAGCGTGAGGATTACCAGGATTGGACGGACGAGCGCGTTGATCAGCCCCAGCACGACGCCGGCCAGCAGCGCCGAGGCGGCGCCGTCGACGCGGATCCCCGGCACGATGGCCGAGGCCAGCGCGATCGTGGCGGCGTTGACCAGCGCGCGCAGGACGAAGCCCATCGGCTACCGCGCCACCGCCAGCCAGATCGCGCGATCGACCGACAGCATGCCGGCCCCGCCGATCAGCACGGCCAGCGCCATCACGATCAGCACGAAGTTGAACTCGACGCCGTGCCCCTTGCCGGGCGTGTTCGAGAAGTTGATGAAGAAGCCGTGCTGGCCGTGGACCTTGGCGATCGCCACCAGCATGACGACGATGATCCCGACCGCCGCCGGCCGGGCCAGCAGGCCGAGCAGCATGGCGACGCCACCGAGGAACTCGACGAGCGCCGCCGCCACCGTCCCGGGCGGCGGCACCTTCAGGTACTGCTGAAACGTCTGGATGGTGGCCTTCAGCCCGGGGCCGCCGAACCAGCCGAAGACCTTCTGGCCCCCGTGGGCGACGAACACCACGCCGAGCCCCAGCCGCACGATGAGCAACGACCACGACGGGTGCGTCCCGCACAGGAGAGACAGCACGTTGTCCATGATGGTATTCTCCGCGTGGTGAACCGCGTTCGCAGCACGACCGCCCGTCCGCCGCGAGTCTACACCATTCCCACCGCCTTGCTGCTGGCCGCGCTGACGCTGATCGCCGGCACCGGAACGGCCCAGACGCCCGTCGTCGACCTGTCGGTCGAGCCTGGCATGGTGAAGGGCCCGCGCGCGGCGCCGGTCACGATCGTGGAGTTCTCCGACTATCAGTGACCGTACTGCGCGCGCGTCCAGCGGTCGCTGGACCAGGTGATGAAGGAGTACGACGGCCGCGTGCGGCTGATCTTCAAGGACTTTCCGCTGCCGAGCCACGACCTGGCGCGTCCCGCCCACGAGGCCGCCCGCTGCGCCGGCGCCGTCGGGCGCTACTGGCCGTATCACGACCTGTTGTTCGCCAACCAGCCGAAGTTCGAGCGAGCCGATCTCGTCCGCTATGCGCTCGAGGCCGGCGTGCCGCGCGACGGCTTCGTGAAGTGCCTGGACGAGCATCGCTTCGCGACGGCGGTGGCCGACGACGTCAGCCAGGCGCGCGCGCTCGGGGTGAGCTCGACCCCGACCTTCCTGATCAACAACCGGCCGCTGGTCGGCGCCCACCCGATCGAGAACTTCCGCACCGCGATCGACGAGGCCCTGCAGGACAAGAAGTGATGGTGTTCGTGCCCGTGGCCCGGGCCAGCGAGATCCCCGTCGGTCAGGGCGCGTTCGTCGAGCACGACGGCCTCGCGGTCGCCGTCTTCAATGCCGGGGGCGGCACCTTCTACGCCACCGGTCCGACGTGTCCGCACGAGGACGGACCACTCAGCGAGGGCTGGCTGGAGGCCGGCGCGGTCGTCTGTCCGTGGCACGGCTTCGACTTCGACGTCGTGACCGGCCACTGTCGCGTCGATCCCGCGCTGGCCGTACCGGTATACCACGCACGCGTGCGCGGCGACGTGGTCGAGGTGGATCTGCCCGCTTCCTCGTCCCCCTAGTCTTCCCCATAGTTCAGCGGCACGGAACTTGAAGTCCTCCCCACCCAGAGGTGATGCTCGTGGGTGAACGGGCGGTCAAGCACGTGCGCAGATTTCTTGGGCAGCGCTTGCGCGCGCTGCGCAAGCAGCACGGGCTGAGTCAGGAACGGCTCGGCGAGCGCGCGGGACTCAGCGGCAAGTTCATCGGCGAAGTCGAGCGCGGCGAGAAATCGATCTCGGTCGACAGCCTCTATCACGTCTCGGTCGCGCTGGACATTCCGATGCGCGAGCTCACCGACGTGCGCGCCGACAAGCCGGCGGCGCCGACGTCGGAGGACGCCGAGAAGATCTTCGCGCTGGTCACCAACCGGCGTCGTCCGGACGACATCCGCCGCGCCTACAAGGTGCTGGCGGCGATGTTCGGCAAGGCGGTGTAGCGCGGTCGCCGCCGTTTTCTGTTTCTCTGCTCGCGGTCCTGCCGTAAGCTGCCCGGTGATGGACTGGCTCGCCTGGTCCGACGGCAAGCTGCTCGGCATCGACTGGAGCATCTGGAAGATCGTCGGCTGGCTCGGCAACTTCGTGTTCTTCTCGCGCTTCGTCGTGCAGTGGTACGCGACCGAGAAGCGGGGGCGGGTGGTGGTGCCGGCCGCCTTCTGGTGGCTGAGCATGCTCGGCTCGCTGCTGCTGCTGGCGTACTCGTTGCGCCAGCGCGACTCGGTCTTCATCTTCGCCTACGCCTTCACCTGGATCCCCTACATCCGCAACCTCGTCATCCACCATCGCGACGCCGACGCGCACGTCGGCTGTCCCCGCTGCGGCCAATCGTGCGCGCCCGGGTCGAACTTCTGCCCGGGATGCGGCACGGCGCTCCTGGCCGCCGGCGCCGCCGCCGTCCGGTGATCGCGCGGTGATACAATCGAGCGCGCCCGAGTAGCCTCGGGCGAGCCGCCCGCGAGGAGATCAGCGTGAACGAGCCGACCAACTGGACCCAGGTGCAGACGCGTCCCATCCTCATGATCCCCGGTCCCACCGAGCTGCCGTGGCCGGTGATCCAGGCCCTGAACCAGCCGCCCACGATCCAGTACGACCGCGGCTTCGACGAGACCGTGCTGGAGCCGACGACACTGGCGCTCCGCGACGTGTTCCAGACGAAGCACGAGGTCATCGTCATGCCGGGCTCCGGCCGCACCGCGCTCGAGGCGGGCGCGCTGTCGGTGATCGAGCCCGGCGATCGCGTCCTGGTCGTCGGCGCCGGGCAGTTCGGCCTGCTGATGCGCGAGATCATGAATCGCGTGGGCGCCGACTGGACGGAGTTCCCCGTCGAGTGGGGCGCGCGTCTCGACCTGGACCGGCTGGCCCGCGAGGCCGAGCGGCTGCGGCCCAAGGCCATCACGCTCGTGCACAACGAGACCTCCACCGGCGCCACCTACCCGGCGGCCGAGGTGGGCAAGCTCGCGCGCGGGACCGGCGCCCTGTTCCTGCTCGACACCGTGTCGTCGATCGCCGGCATCGACGTGCGCACCGACGAGTGGGGCGTCGACCTCAACATGACGGGCTCGCAGAAGTGCCTGGCGGCGCCGCTCGGCATGGCGCTCGTCTCGGTGAGCCCGCGCGCGTGGGAGGCGATGGAGCGGCGCAAGAGCAAGGCGCATTCCTACGCCTACGACCTCCTGCGCTGGAAGGAATGGTGGATCCCGGCCTCGCGCGGCGGCAAGGTGCCGGACGGAACGCCGCGGCGGCAGCCGGTCTCGATTCCGACCCACCTCACCGAGGCCCTGCGCGTCGCCACCCGGCTGATCCTCGAGGAGGGCCTGGCGAAGCGCTTCCGCCGTCACGCGGTGGCGGCGGGCGCCCTGCGGGCCGGGGTGGCCGCCATGGGGCTCGCGATGTTCCCCGACGCCTCGATCGTGTCCAGCACGGTGTCGTCGATCACGTCACCGAAGGGCGTCGACACCGGCGCGGTGGTGCAGACGATGCGCGACCGCTACGGCGTGCTCATCGGCACCGGCCTCGACAAGATCCGCACGACCACGCTTCGCATCGGCACGATGGGCATCACCGCCAGCCCCCACCACGTGCTGCCGACGCTGTCGGCGCTCGAGCTCGCGCTGCGCGACCTCGGCTACAAGGCCGAGCCCGGGGCCGGCGTCGCCGCCGCCCAGAAGACGTTCGCGGACAACAGCTAGCGTGGCCGACGCGCTGGTCGCCGTCCCCGACGACTTTCCGAGCGTGTTCGAGGGCTCGGCGGCCCACGAGCGCGCCCGCAAGCTCGGCGAGGTGCACGTGGTCACCGCCCGCGGGGCCGACGACGAGGCCGAGCTGATCAAGCGCATCGGCCGCGCCCGCGTGGCCATCAACATCCGCGCCCACGCCCGCTTCAGCGACGGCGTGTTCGCCGCCTGCCGCGAGCTGGCGATGATCTCGGTGTGGGGCACCGGCACCGACAACATCGACCTGGGGGCGGCCGGCCGGCGCGGCATCACGGTCTGCAACACACCCGGGGTCAACGCCTTCGCGGTGGCCGAGCACGCCGTCACGCTGATGCTGGCGGTCGGCCGCAAGCTCGTGCGCATCGACCGCGAGATGCGCGCGGGCGCCTGGCCGCGCGAGATGCTCACGCAGTGCCTGGGCAAGACGCTCGGCGTGTTCGGCACCGGCACCATCGGCGCCCGGGTCATCACGCTGGCCAAGGCGCTGGGCATGGAGGTGCTGGCCTGGAGCGCGCGCGGCGACGAGGGGCACGTGCGCAGCCTGGGCGCGCGACCGGCCGCCAAGGACGACATCCTGCGCGCGGCCGACTTCGTCTCGCTCCACCTGCGGCTGACGCCGGAGACGCGCGGTTTCCTCACCCGGCGCGAGTTCGCGCTGATGAAGAAGTCGGCGATCCTCGTCAACACCGGGCGCGGCGCCCTCGTCGAGCGCGACGCGCTGCTGGACGCCCTCCGTCAGGGCCGCATCGCCGCGGCCGGGCTCGACGTCTTCCACGAGGAGCCGCTGAAGCCGGACGATCCCGTGCTGGCCCTGCCGAACGTCGTGCTCTCGCCGCACAACGCGGGGCAGACGCCCGAGGTCATCCGCGACGGCCTCCTGCGCGCGGTCGCCAACGTCGAGAACTTCCTCAAGGGCGCGCCCACCGACGTCGTCGTGGCCCCGGTGAAGTAGCGCTCAGAAGTACTCGAAGCTCCCCGGGTCGTTCTCCATCCTCAGCCGCACCTGCGCCATGAACACCAGGTAGGGGTGCGCCCCGAGTCCGACCAGGCGCTCGCGGTCGAAGCTGGCCAGCGCCGCCCGGGTGGCGTCGTCGAGGCCGTGCGCGCGCATCGTGGCCTCGGCGTCCGTCGCGTAGCGCGCGCGCACGGCGGCGTCGGACTTCAGCGCGAAGAGGAAGCGGTTCAGCGGGAAGGCGGCGGCCGGCGGAAAGAAGTAGTGCGCGTCCATCGCCGGCGCCGTCACACCGGCCACGCCACCACGGCGTTGCCGTGGTGCCAGGAGGGCTCGTAGCAGAGCACCTCCGCCCGCGCGTCGCCCACCGCGCCGAGCAGCGTGATCCACGTGCGGAGCTCCACGTTGCCGGCCTTGTCCAGCTCCTCGCCCGTCAGCCGCGCCGTCTCGGCGCCGCGGCCCTCGGCCAGCGCCGCCAGCAGCGCCCGGTCGAAGTCGAAGTCGGGCGCGCCGTACCGCCCGGTACCGGGAAAGTGCGACAGCCCGCCGGAGGCGATCAGCGCCACCCGCTCGGCGCGCGCGTCCAGGATCGCGCGGAGCGCCCGGCCCCAGGCGTGGCAGCGGCGCGGCGTCGGCTGCGGCGGCAGGTAGACGTTGACGTAGAGCGGGACGATGGGCACCGCCGCGGCCGGCATCGCGAAGTGCAGCGGCACGTAGAAGGCGTAGTCGAGCGGCAGGTCCTGCGAGTAGGCGAGATCGAAGCCGGCCTCGATGCCCTGCTCGACGATCGCCCGCGCCACCGGCTCGTGGACGTCGAAGGCGTAGCGATAGCGCCCGAACTCGCCGGCGGCCCGCGCGCCGACGTACACCGCCAGCGCCGGCACCGCGTTCAGGAAGAATCCCTCGATGTGGTCGCCGGCGATCAGGACGATGACGTCGGGGCGGGCCGCGCTCAGCCGGCGCTTCACCGTCCCGAGCGCCTCGTGGACGCGCAGCACGAGCGCGCGGTCCTCGGTCGGCGGGCGCACGAGCAGCTGCGGCGTGTGGGGACAGGCGAACGCGGCGACCAGCGGCATCAGCCCTTCCGCGCGCCGCCGGTGCGGTACCAGTCGGCGATGCCTTCGCCGGTCGTGAGCCACACGCCCTTGTGCCGGCGGATGTAGTCGTAGATCGCCTCGAAGTACCGGATCCGGTGCGGCACGCCGTGGATGTAGGGATGCACGGCGATCGCCATGACGCGCGGGTTCTTCACGCCCTCGGCGTAGAGCCGGTCGAACTGGTCGCGACAGCGCTGCACCCACGCCGGCGACTCGTGGTGCTGGATGACCATCATCGGGATGTCGTTCAGCTCGACGCTGTAGGGCACGGAGATCAGCGGCCCGCGCGTCGTGCGGATCTCGTAGGGCTGGTCGTCGTTGACCCAGTCGGAGACGTACTGGATGCCGGCCTCGGCGAGATGATCGAGCGTCTCCCACGTCTCGGTGAGCCCGGGGCCGAGCCACCCCCGGGGCTTCTTGCCGGTGAACTTCTCGAGGATCTCCACCGCCTCCCGGAACGCCGCCCGCTGGTCGGGCAGCAGGTGCATCGAGCCCTGGCGCACGCCGTGGCCCATGAACTCCCAGCCGGCCTCGAGCATCGCCTGGGCGACCCGCGGATAGCTGTTGCACACGCTCGCGTTGATCGCGGTCGTGGCCGGCACCTTGCGCGCCTGCAGCGCGTCCAGGATGCGCCAGATCCCGACCCGCATGCCGTAGTCGTGCCAGGCCCAGTTCGGCACGTCGGGCACGGCGCCGGCGCCGGCGGGCGCCGAGAGGATCTGGCGGGCCATCGGCTTCTGGATGTCCCACTCCTCGACGTTGACGATCGTCCACACCGCGATGCGCGCCCCGCGCGGCAGCCGCCAGCGGCGGCGATCCACGATGGCCGAGTAGTCGAACCGCTCGTGCGGCAGCTTCACGCTGGCCTCCTCGCTGGTGCCGGCCCCGGCGGGCCCGATCTCGGTTGCCGTCGATATAGTACAATCTCGCCCCGTGAACCCGACCACGATCGGCGGCGTCGGCCGCCGGTGACTCCGGAGTTCTGGATCGTCCAGACCTTCAACGGGCTCTCCTACGGCGCCTTGCTGTTCCTGCTGGCCAGCGGGCTGTCGCTGATCTTCGGCGTCATGCGCATCGTCAACCTCGCCCACGGCTCCTACTTCCTGCTCGGCGGCTACGTGGGCCTCTCGGTCGTGTGGCGCACGCAGAGCTTCCCGCTGGCGCTGCTGGCGGCGGCCACCGCGATCGCGCTGGTCGGCGTGGCGATGGAGCGGCTCTTCCTGCGGCGCCTGAGCGGACAGACGCTCGGCCAGGTGCTGATGACGGTCGGCTTCGCCCTGATCTTCCAGGATCTCGCGCTGCTGATCTGGGGGGGCGATCCCTACTCGCTGCCGGTGCCGCGGCCACTGCAGGGCGTCGTCACCGTCGGCGCCTTCCGGTTTCCGCGCTACCGCGTGTTCATCATGGTGCTGGCGGCGGTGATCGGCGCCGCCCTCTGGCTCGCGCTCGACCGCACGCGCATCGGCGCGATGATCCGCGCGGCGGTGGACGACGCCGAGATGGCCCAGGGCGTCGGCATCCGGGTGCCCACGGTGTCGCTGGGCGTGTTCGCGCTGGGCGCGTTCCTGGCGGCGCTGGGCGGTGGCATCGGCAGCGGGTTCCTCGGCGTCTACCCCGGGCTCGACTTCGAGATCCTGCCCTACGCGTTCGTCGTCGTCATCGTGGGCGGTCTCGGCAGCCTGCCGGGCGCGATGGTCGGCAGCCTGCTGGTCGGCCTGCTGGACAACTTCGGCAAGGCGCTCTTCCCCGAGCTGGCGTACTTCACGCTGTTCGCGCCGATGGCGCTGATCCTGGCGTTGCGGCCGACCGGGCTCTTCGGTCGCGCCTGATGCGGACGCGCGGCGTCGTGGCCGGCCTGGCCGTCGCCGCCGCCGCGGCGCTCGTCGCGCCGGCGCTGTCGGCGTATCCGCTCACGCTGCTGACGCAGGCGGCCATCGTCGCCGTCCTCGCCATGAGCCTCGACGTGCTGCTCGGTTACACCGGCCTCGCCTCGCTCGGGCACGCGGCCTACTTCGGGGTGGCCGCCTATGCCGTCGGGATCCTGACCACGGAATACCGGCGGGGCTTCCTCGTCTGCCTGCTGGTCGGCGTCGCCGCCGCCGCGCTGACGGCGGCGCTGTTCGGCCTGCTCGCCATCCGCGCCACCGGCACCTACTTCCTGATGATCACGCTCGCCCTCGGCATGGTCGTGTGGGGCCTGGCGTTCCGGTGGGTCTCGCTCACCAAGGGCGACAACGGCATCGCCGGCGTGCCGCGGCCGGAGCTGCCGCTGCCGTGGAGCCTGGGCGCGCCGCTGCCCTTCTTCTACTTCGCGCTGACGGCCACGGTGCTGGCGTGGGCGCTGCTCGGCCTGCTCGTGCGCTCGCCGTTCGGGATGACGCTCATGGGCGTGCGCGAGAGCGAGTCGCGCATGCGCGCGCTCGGCTACAACGTGTGGCTCCACAAGTACCTGGCCTTCGTCATCTCCGGCGCCTTCGCCGGCTTCGCCGGCGTGTTCTGGGCGTACTACAACGGCTTCGTGAGCCCGATCGACGTGCAGTTGGTGACGTCGGTGGAAACGCTGCTCATGGTGGCGCTGGGCGGCCCCGGGACGCTGGCCGGGCCCGCCCTCGGCGCGACGATGATCGTCTTCCTGAAGAACTTCGTCAGCGTGTACACGAAGCGATGGCTGCTGATCCTCGGCGCCGTCTACATCGGGGTGATCCTCTTCGCGCCGCGCGGCGTGCTCGGCGCGTTCCGCAGATAGGAGAGCGCCATGATCTCGCGGAGCCGTGCGCTGGCCGCCGTCCTTCTCCTGTCCGTCGTCGCCGCGCTGGCAGCGCCGCCGGCGCCGGCCGCCCAGGGGGGGCCGATCCGGATCGGCTTCCTGGCGCCGCTGACCGGGCCCTTCGCCCAGATCGGCAAGGACATGGTCAGCGGGACCGAGCTGTTCCTGGACGAGATCGGCCGCCAGGTGGCCGGGCGCAAGCTCGAGCTCATCGTCGAGGACACCGAGGGCACCCCGGCCACCGCGCTGACCAAATCGCGCAAGCTGGTCGAGCAGGACCGCGTGCACCTCCTCACCGGCGGCCTGCTGGCCAACGTGGGCTACGCGCTCCAGCCGTTCATCGACGGTGCCGGCATGCCGGCCACCTATCCGGTCATCGCCGCCGACGACATCACCCAGCGCAAGCCCGCCCGCTGGATCGTGCGCACGGGGTGGACGACCAGCCAGCCCATGCACCCGTTCGGCGACTGGGTGCTCAAGAACACGAAGTGCCGCAAGGTGGCGACGATCGGGATGGACTATGCGTTCGGGTACGAGACGGTCGGCGGATTTCAGAGAGTATTCGAGGAAGGTGGGGGCCAGATCATCCAGAAGATCTGGACGCCGCTGAACACGAACGATTTCGCTCCGTTCATCGCACAGATCAAGCGCGACGCCGATTGTGTGCTGGCGCTCTTCGTCGGGCGCCTGGCGCTGCAGTTCGTCAAGCAGTACGAGGAGGCCGGGCTGCACGGCAAGCTGCCGCTGCTGGGCGGCGGCACCACGACCGACGAGTCCGTGCTGCCGCAGATGGGCGACGAGGCGCTGGGGACGCTCACCGCGCTCCACTATTCGCAGGCGCTCGACACGCCGCAGAACACGCGGTTCGCGCGCGCGTTCGCGGCCCGGGCCGGCAAGATCCCGTCCTACTACGGCGAGGCGACCTACACGAACATGCGCTGGATCACCGAGGCCATCAAGGCCGTGGGTGGCAAGGTGGAGGAGCGCGCGCAGCTCCTGGCCGCCCTCCGCAAGGTGGACATCAAGGACACCGCGCGCGGCCCGCTCTCGGTCGACGCCCACGGCAACCCCGTCCAGAACATCTACATCCGCAAGGTGGAGCGCGTCGGTGGGCGGCTGCAGAACACCGTGATCGCGACGTACCCGGGCGTCAGCCAGTTCTGGAAGTACAAGGCCGAGGACTATCTCCAGCAGCCGCTCTACGGCCGCGACGTCCCCCCGTGCCGGGGTTGTTGAAGATGGGGGCCCCGAGATGCCCCCCGACGCTCGGGGCACCCCGGGAAATCCGGGGCACCCCTCGATGACGGACTACGCGCTGCGGCTCGAGGGTGTGTCGAAGTGGTTCGGCGGGCTGCGCGCCGTGGACGGTGTCGAGCTGGCGGTGCGCCCGGGCGAGCGGCGCGCGCTCATCGGCCCCAACGGCGCCGGCAAGACGACGCTGTTCAACCTCATCGCCGGCGTCCTGCCGCCGAGCGCCGGCCGCATCACGCTCTTCGGCGAGGACGTCACGCGCCTCGCCCAGCACCGCCGCGCCCGGCTCGGCCTCACCCGCACGTTCCAGATCACCAATCTCTTCCCGAGTCTCTCCGTGCTGCAGAACGTGCTGCTGGCCGCCCAGGCCCTGACCCGGGCGAAGTTCTCGATGCTGCGCCCGCTCGAGGGCTTCGCCGACGTCCACGCCCGCGCGCGCGAGGCGCTGGCCGCGGTCGGCCTCGGCGACCGCGCCGGGCGCACCGTGCGCCAGCTCTCGCACGGCGAGCAGCGCCAGCTCGAGATCGCCATGGCGCTGGCCGGCCGCCCGCGCGTGCTGCTGCTCGACGAGCCGGCGGCCGGCCTGTCGCAGGCCGAGGCCCAGCTCATGACCGCGCTGCTGCGGGAGCTCGATCCGGCGATCACGCTGCTGATCATCGAGCACGACATGGACATCGCGCTCCGGATCGCCGAGCACGTCACCGTCCTGCACTACGGGCGCGTGATCGCCGACGGCACCCGCGAGGCGGTGAAGGCGGACGCCACCGTGCGGGAGATCTACCTCGGTGCCTGACGCGATGCTGGCGGTGGCCGAGGTCCACACCTACTACGGCGGCAGCCACGTCCTCAACGGCGTGTCGCTGGACGTGCAGCCGGGCGAGGTCGTCGCCATTCTCGGCCGCAACGGCATGGGCAAGACCACGCTCATCCGCTCGGTGATCGGCTTCACGCCGCCGCGCCGTGGCCGCGTGCGCTTTCGCGGCGACGACGTCACCGGCTGGGCGCCGTTCCGGCGCGTGGCGCGCGGGATGGCGCTGGTCCCGCAGGGCCGCCGCGTGTTCGGCTCGCTGAGCGTGCGCGAGAACCTCGACGTCGCCCGGGCCGGCGCCGGCCGCTGGGACCGCGAGGGCGTCTACGGGCTGTTCCCGCGGCTGCGCGAGCGCGCGCCGAACCGGGCCAGCAAGCTCTCGGGCGGCGAGCAGCAGATGCTGGCCATCGGGCGCGCGCTGATGAGCAACCCCACGCTGCTGCTGATGGACGAGCCGACCGAGGGCCTGGCCCCGCTGCTGGTGCGCGAGGTGGGCCGCGTCATCGCCGAGCTGAAGCGGGCCGGGCTGTCGATCCTGCTGGTCGAGCAGAACCTGCCGATGGCGGCCGCGGTCGCCGACCGCGTGCACGTGCTCAACCGCGGTGAGATCGTGTACTCCGGCCGGCCGGGCGAGCTGCTGGCGAACGAGGACGTCAAGTCCCGCTACCTGGGCGTCGCCTGACAAGGAGGGCCCGCATGAACCGTCGCCGCTTCCTCAGGACCACCGCCGCCGGCCTCGGCGCCGCCCTGGTGCCCGCCGTCGCCCGCGCGCAGGAGCCGATCAAGATCGGCGTGCTGCTGCCGTTCTCGAAGGCCTTCACCGTGCTCGGCGAGAACACGTTCGCCGGCTTCACGCTCGGGACGAAGGAAGTCGGCCCCGAGATCGCCGGCCGCAAGTACGTCGTCGTCAAGGAAGACGACACCGCCGATCCCAGCGTGGGCGTGAGCAAGGTCCGCAAGCTGCTCGACAGGGACGACGTCGACGTGATCGTCGGCACCGTGCACAGCGGCGTGGCGGCGGCCATCCGCAACCCGATCGTCGACGCCAAGCGCCTCTGGCTCAACCCGATCGCCACCAACGACCTGCTGGCCGAGCAGGGCTGCAGCCGCTACCACTTCCGCTTCTCGACCAGCGGCTGGCAGTCCTCGGCGCCGCTGGCGCCGTGGTCGAAGGCGAAGTTCGGCGACCGGGCCTACGTCTGCGCGTTCAACTTCGCGTTCGGCCAGCAGACGGCCGCCCACTTCAAGAAGGCGTTCGAGGCGATCGGCGGCAAGGTGCTCGGCGAGTCGTTCCCCCCGTTCGGCACCACCAACTTCGCCCCGTACTTCCCGGCCATCAAGGACGCCCGGCCCCAGTTCATCTTCGCCAACTTCGCGGGGCCCGATGCCGTCGCGTTCGTGAAGCAGTTCGCCGATTTCGGCCTGGCCGCCTCGGTGAAGATCGTGGCCCCGTCCAACCTCGTGTCCGAGGACGTGCTGAGCGCCCAGGGCGACGCCGCCCTCGGCATCTACTCGATCTCCTACTACACGCCGTCCTACGACATCCCCAAGAACCGCGCGTTCATCAAGGCCTGCACGGAGCATCTCGGCAAGGAGCCCGACCACTTCATGTGCGCGGGCTACGACGTGGCCCAGGCCCTGTTCGGCGCGCTGCGCGAGACGCGCGGGGAGGCGTCCAACCGCGAGCGGCTGGCCTCGATCATCGAGGCGATGAAGCTCGACAGCCCGCGGGGCCGCCTGCGCTGGGACCCGAAGAACCACAACCCGATCTGCGACCTGCACGTGCGCGTCGTGCAGGCCAACCCGCTGCG
>Ga0209474_10003839_pt1 | contig 13088 bp, 26 predicted proteins | sample GraSoiAngelo_145_FD_185902 | JGI IMG/M metagenome (GOLD analysis project Ga0209474, IMG submission 185902) | Grasslands soil microbial communities from the Angelo Coastal Reserve, California, USA - 14_1009_05_20cm (SPAdes) (version 2) | ecosystem: Environmental > Terrestrial > Soil > Grasslands...
CTCGACGGTGGTGCGCGGCGGCGGCGATGGGAAAAACTCCTTCCACACCTGGTCGAAATAGAAAAAGTCGTCGAGGTCGGTGAGGAAAACCTGCGACTTCACGACGTCCTTCAGGTCGCAGCCGCCTGCCTGCAGTACCGAGCGCAGGTTCTGCAGGATGTAGCGCGCCTGCTTCTGGATATGCGAACCGTAGTAGGGAAAGGCCGGATCCTGGCGCGCTTGCGACGGCACGCCGGTCTGGTAGTCCGACGCGATCTGGCCTGCGGCGTACACGGTTTCGCCGACGCGCACCCCTTGGCAGTAGTGCGCCATCGGTGTCGGCGTGGTCGATCCCTTCAGTACCTCGCGTTGCATCGAGCGCTCCTCCTCGCGCAGGAGAGTCTAACGAGGACGCCGCACCTTAGAACAGCTTCGCGGCGTGCTCGCGGGTTTCGCCTTGAGCGATGAGATGCACGACGCGCTCGCCGTGCGCCAGTAGCCAGTCGCTGATATGCGAGCGATGGCAGTCCGCCGGGTCGGTCTCGGCGCACATGATGCAGACGCGGCGCCCGTCACCCGTGGCGATAAGCGCGCGAGCCGCCTGCTCGAATGCCAGCGTCTGCATATGGGCGAGGTAGCCCTGCGGCCGCATGCCGCCAAGCGCGACGCCCTGCCAGTCGTAGGCAATGCCGGCCTCGGTGAGCACTGCCGACAAGGACGCGCGCGAGAAGTGCGGATGGCGGCGCGAAGCCGGATACGCGCGAACGTCCACCAGGAGCTCGATGCGGGCTTGCTGAAGCAGAGAAACGAAGGCCGCGGCGCTCCGCGCGCCGTGGCCGACGGTGAAGATCAGGCGGCCTCGGCGGCCGGCTTCTTGGCTTTCTTCTTCCGCGCTTGCGGCTCTTCGGCGGCGGGCTTGGCCTCGGTCTCGGCACGGTCGGTGAGCATGACCAGCGCGAGCGGCGCGTTGTCGCCCTTGCGGAAGCCCATCTTCAGGATGCGCAGGTAGCCGCCGTTCCTCTTGGCGAAGCGCGGGCCGAGATCGTCGAACAGCTTGGCGACGATGCCGCGGTCGCGCAGGCGATCGAAGGCGAGGCGCCGGTTGGCGAGCGAGGGGCGCTTGCCGAGGGTGATCATCGGCTCGGCGACGCGCCGCAGCTCCTTGGCCTTGGGCAGCGTGGTGCGGATCTCTTCGTGCCGCAGAAGAGACACGGTCATGTTGCGCAGCATCGCCAGGCGATGCGCCGAGGTGCGGTTGAGCTTGCGGAGGCCGTGACCGTGGCGCATCTCAGGTCCGGTGCTCGAGGCCGGCGGGCGGCCAGTTCTCGAGCTTCATGCCGAGGGTGAGGCCGCGCGAGGCGAGCACTTCCTTGATCTCGTTGAGCGACTTGCGGCCGAGGTTCGGTGTCTTGAGAAGCTCGGTCTCGGTGCGCTGGATCAGGTCGCCGATGTAGTAGATGTTCTCGGCCTTGAGGCAGTTCGCCGAGCGCACGGTGAGCTCGAGGTCGTCCACCGGGCGCAGCAGGATCGGGTCGACCTGCGGCGACTTCGGCTGTTCGGTCGGCAGCGCGGTGCCTTCGAGTTGCGCGAATACCGAGAGCTGGTCGACCAGCACGCGCGCCGCGTAGCGGATCGCCTCTTCGGGCTCGATGGCGCCGTTGGTCTCGATGTCCATGATCAGCTTGTCGAGGTCCGTGCGCTGCTCGACGCGAGCCGATTCGACGGCGTAGGAGACGCGCCGCACGGGGCTGAAGGACGCATCGAGGATGATGCGGCCGATGCCCTTCGTTTCCTCCGGTAGATAGCGCATGTTGCCGGGCACGTAGCCACGCCCCGATTCCACTTTGACCTGCATCTCGAGCTTGCCGCCCGAGGCGAGGTGTGCGACGACGTGGTCGGGATTGATGATCTCGACGTCGTGCGCGGGTTCGATGTCGGCCGCGGTGACGGCGCCGTCGCCCTTCTTCTTCAGCGACAGGATGGCTTCCGCGCGGTTGTGCAGGCGGAAGACGACGCCCTTCAGGTTGAGCAGGATGTCGACGACGTCTTCGCGCACGCCATCGAGCGTCGAGTACTCATGCACCACGCCGGCGATCTGCACCTCCGTGGGGGCGTAGCCCGGCATCGAGGAGAGCAGCACGCGGCGCAGCGCATTGCCGAGCGTATGGCCATAGCCTCGCTCGAACGGCTCCATCGTCACCCGCGCATGATTCGGCGAGAGATTCTGGACGTCGACAATACGAGGCTTGAGAAATCCGGATTGCGGCATGTGTTCGGGTCCTGGTTTTTACTTCGCGCTTGCTTCGCGCATTACTTCGAATAAAGCTCGATGACGAGGTGCTCGTTGATCGTGGAAGACAGATCAGCGCGCGCCGGCATCGACTTGAACGTGCCCTTCAGGGCCTTGGAATCCACCTGCAGCCACTCGGGGAAGCCGCGCGACTCGGCCGCCTCCGCCGACGCCTTGATGCGCAGCTGCTCCTTCGCCTTCGGCGCCACCTCGATCACGTCGCCCGGACGCAGCCGGTACGACGGAATGTTGACTCGCTTGCCATTCACCAGGATGGCGTTGTGGCGCACCACCTGCCGCGCTTCGCCACGCGAGGCGCCGAAGCCCATGCGATAGGTGATGTTGTCGAGCCGCGATTCGAGGAGCTGCAGCAGCCGCTCGCCGGTGACGCCCTTGGCGCGCGCGGCATCATGGTACGTGTTGCGGAACTGCCGCTCGAGCAGGCCGTAGGTGTGCCGCATCTTCTGCTTCTCGCGCAGCTGCTTGCCGTAGTCGGAAAGCCGCGCGCCGCTTTTCTGGCCGTGCTGGCCCGGCGCGTAGGCGCGCCGCTCCACCGGGCACTTGTCGGTGAAGCACTTTTCGCCTTTCAGGTAGAGCTTCTCGCCCTCCCGCCGGCAATGTCTGCACTTGTCGAGGTTCTTCGCCATGACTAAACCCTGCGCCGCTTCGGCGGCCGGCAACCGTTATGGGGAATGGGCGTGACGTCGGCGATGCTGCCGATCTTCAGGCCGATGGCGTTCAGCGCGCGCACCGCGGATTCGCGGCCCGGTCCCGGGCCCTTGATGCGTACTTCGATATTCTTCACGCCGCACTCCTGCGCCGCGCGGCCGCAGCGCTCCGCCGCGACCTGCGCAGCGAACGGCGTCGACTTGCGCGAGCCCTTGAAGCCGGCGTTGCCCGAGGTCGCCCAGGCGAGCGTGTTGCCCTGGCGGTCGGTGATCGTGACGATGGTGTTGTTGAACGACGCGTGGATGTGAGCGATGCCCTCGGCAACGTTCTTCTTGACCTTCTTGCGCGCGCGCGCTGCGGCGGTCTGCTGCAGCTCCTGGCGCGTCGGTGCGTTTCTGCTAGCCATTTATGCGGCCTTCCCTGCTGGCACGTTGAGTTTGATCGCCGCCTTGCGCGGACCCTTGCGTGTGCGCGCGTTGGTGCGGGTGCGCTGGCCGCGTACCGGCAGGCCCTTGCGATGGCGCACGCCGCGATAGCAGCCGAGATCCATCAGCCGCTTGATCGACATCGATACCTCGCGTCGCAGGTCGCCTTCGACGGTGACCTTGGCGATCTGCTCGCGGACCTTCTCGAGCTCGTTGTCATTCAGATCCTTGATCTTGCGCGCGCCTTGGATGCCCGCTGCGCTAAGGATCGCCTGCGCGCGAGCGCGGCCGATGCCATAGATCGCGGTGAGCGCGATCTCGGCGTGCTGGTGATTGGGAACGTTTATTCCTGCTATGCGTGCCATCGGCGGAACCCTAAATTATAGCTGTTTTAACAATGCGTTATCAACCCTGGCGCTGCTTGTGGCGAGGATCGGAGCAAATGACCCGCACGACGCCCTTGCGCCGGACGATCTTGCATTTGCGGCAGATCTTCTTCACGGATGCCATTACTTTCATTGGGTCCTCACTTCGCTCGGAAGGTAATGCGGCCCTTCGTTAAGTCGTACGGCGTCATCTGCACCGTCACCTTGTCGCCCGGCAGGATGCGGATGTAATTCATGCGCATCTTCCCCGAGATGAAGGCGTGGATCGTGTGGCCGTTTTCCAGCTTCACGCGGAAGGTCGCGTTCGGCAGGTTCTCGACCACCTCGCCCTGCAACTCGATGACGTCTTCCTTTGCCATCAGCGAACCGGCCCCAGGCCTCCCTTGAAGTTCGCCTTGCGCAGGAGACTCTCGTACTGGTGCGTCATGATGTAAGCCTGCACCTGCGCCATGAAGTCCATCGTCACCACGACGATGATGAGGAGCGACGTGCCGCCAAAATAGAAGGGCACGTTCCACTTCAGGATCAGGAACTCCGGCAGCAGGCAGACCAGAGTGACGTAGATGGCACCCGCTAATGTGAGGCGCGTGAGGATCTTTTCCAAGTAGCGCGCCGTCTGCTCGCCCGGCCGGATGCCCGGAACAAAGGCCCCAGACTTCTTCAGGTTGTCCGCGGTCTCCTTCGGGTTGTACTGCAACGCCGTTTAGAAGAAGCAGAAGAAGATGATGAGACCGGCGTAGAGCAGGACGTAGATCGGCTGTCCGGGAACCAGCGTGCCGGCGATGTCGCGCAGCCAGATGAGACCCTCGTGCGAGCCGAACCATCCCAGCACCGTCGCCGGGAAGAGGATCAGCGAGGAGGCGAAGATCGGCGGAATGACGCCGGACATGTTCAGCTTGAACGGCAGGTGCGAGCTCTGGCCGCCATAGACGCGGTTGCCGACCTGGCGCTTGGCGTAGTTGACGAGGATCTTGCGCTGCCCGCGCTCGACGAAGCAGACGACGGCGGTGACGAGCACGACCGCGACCGCAATCAGAAGCGCGGTGAGCGGATGCATGGCGCCGGTGCGCACGAGTTCCAGCGTCCCGGCCACCGCGTTCGGCAGGCCGGCGGCGATGCCGGCGAAGATGATGATCGAGATGCCGTTGCCGATGCCGCGCTCGGTGATCTGCTCGCCGAGCCACATCAGGAACATGGTGCCGGTGACGAGCGTGGTAATGCAGGTCAGGCGGAACATCAGCCCCGGCTCGAGCACCAGGTTCGGCTGCGACTCGAGCATGATCGAGATGCCGGTCGACTGGAAGAGCGCAAGAAACACCGTGCCGTAGCGCGTGTACTGCGTGATCTTGCGGCGGCCGGACTCGCCTTCTTTCCTCAGCGCGTCGAGCTGCGGGCTGACCGCGGTCATGAGCTGCATGATGATCGACGCCGAGATGTACGGCATGATGCCCAGGGCGAAGATGGTGAAGCGCCTGAGCGCGCCGCCCGAGAACATGTTGAACATGCCCAGCATGCCGCCCTGGTTGTCCTGGAAGAAGCCGGCGAGCACGTTCGGGTCGATGCCGGGCACCGGGATGTGCGCCCCGATGCGAAAGACGACCAGCGCGCCGAGGAGGAAGAGCAGGCGACGCTTCAGGTCGCCGTAGCGCATCTCCTTGCCGAGGTTCGGTAAACCGGTCGCCATCAGGCTTTCGGCGCCTCTTCAGCCGCAGGTTTGGCCGCCTTCTTGGTTTTCGCTTTCTTCGGCTTCGGCTCGGGCTTGGGCGCGAGCTCGATGCTGCCGCCCGCGGCCTCGATCATCGAGCGCGCGCCCTTGCTCACCTGGATCTCCTTCAAAGACACCTTGCGCTCGAGCTTGCCGGACACGATCACCTTCGCGGCGAGCGCCTGGCGCGGCACGATGCCTTCGGCCTTGAGCGTGCCGAGGTCGATCTCGGCCGCCTGCATTGACTCGAGCTCGCTCGTGCGCACCTCGGCGATGTCGTTGCGCGTCGGCGAGTTGAAGCCGCGCTTCGGCAGGCGCCGATGCAGCGGCATCTGGCCGCCCTCGAAGCCGACCTTGTGAAAGCCGCCGGAGCGCGCCTTCTGGCCCTTGTGGCCGCGGCCGGCGGTCTTGCCCCAGCCCGAGCCGACGCCGCGGCCGACGCGGTGGCGCTCGTGCTTCGCGCCCGGCGCCGGCTTGAGTTCGTTCAGTTTCATCGCTCAGGCCTCGATTCGCACCAGATGGGCGACACGGTTGATCATGCCGCGCACCGCCGGCGTATCGACCACCTCGACCACATGATCGATTCGCCGCAGCCCCAGGCCGCGTACGGTAGCGCGATGGCTACGCTTGACGCTGTTGGTGCTTTTCAGCAGCCGCACCTTGATCTTCTTCATTGCGAGATTTCCTCGACCGTCTTGCCGCGCCGCGCCGCGATCTCGGCCGGCGTGCTCATGGCCTTCAGGCCATCGAGCGTCGCGCGCACCACGTTGTAGGGATTGGTCGAGCCGAAGCATTTGGCGAGCACGTTGGTGATGCCCATTACCTCGAAGACGGCGCGCATCGGGCCGCCGGCGATGATGCCCGTGCCCTCCATCGCCGGCTGCATCAGCACTTTCGCCGCGCCATGCCGGCCGATCACCGTGTGCTGCAGGGTGCCGTTCTTCAGCTTGACCTTGAAGAGCTTTTGGCGCGCCTCCTCCATCGCCTTCTGCACGGCGACCGGCACTTCGCGCGCCTTGCCCTTGCCCATGCCGATGCCGCCGTCGCCGTCGCCGACCACGGTGAGCGCGGCGAAGCCGAGCACGCGGCCGCCCTTCACCACCTTGGTGACACGGTTCACCGCGATCATCTTCTCGCGCAGGCCGTCGCCGCGCTCTTCGTGCTGCATCCGGGGCTGGATCTTCGCCATAGCGTTCCTTTAGAACTTCAAGCCGCCGGCTCGCGCCGCGTCGGCGAGGGCCTTGACGCGGCCGTGATAGCGGTAGCCGGCGCGGTCGAAGGCGACTTTCTCGATACCCTTTTCCTTCGCCTTCGCGGCGATGCGGCTGCCGACCAGCTCCGCCGCCTTGCGGTTCGCGCCATGCTTCAACTGGCCGCGCAGGTCCTTCTCGACGCTCGAGGCCGCGGCAATCACCTTGTCGCCGGCGGCGGTGGTGATCTGCGCGTAGATGTGCGTGTTGGTGCGATGCACGGTGAGGCGCACCGCGCCTACTTCGCGGATCTTGTGGCGGGTCTGGCGCGCGCGGCGCAACCGCGCTTGGTTTTTCAGGCTCATGGTTACTTCTTCTTCGTCTCTTTCAGCACGATCACTTCGTTGGCGTAGCGCACGCCCTTGCCTTTGTACGGCTCGGGCGGGCGGTGGTCGCGCACCTCGGCGGCCACCTGGCCGACCAGCTGCTTGTCGATGCCGGTGATCACGATCTCGGTTTGCGTCGGCGTCGCCACCTTGATGCCCTTGGGCATCTGGTGCACCACCGGATGCGAGTAGCCGAGTGCCAGGTTCAACTTGTCGCCCTGCGCCTGGGCGCGGAAGCCGACGCCCACCAGCGCGAGGCGCTTCTCGAAGCCCTTGGTCACGCCTTGCACCATGTTGGCGACGAGCGCGCGCATGGTGCCGGACATGGCGTCGGCGTGATTGGAATTGCCGAGCGCCTTGAACACCAGGTTTTCGCCGTCCTGCTTCACCTCGACGTTCGGATCGGCGCGGCGCGCGATGGCGCCGAGCGGTCCCTTGATGGAAATCTCGCCGGCGGCGATGTTGCACTCGACGCCCTTCGGCAGCGGCACGGGATATTTGGCGATGCGCGACATGGCGGTCTCTAGGCGACGATGCAGAGCACTTCGCCACCGAGGCCATCGGCGCGCGCCTTGCGATCGGTCATGACGCCGCGCGAAGTCGAGACGATGGCAACGCCGAGGCCGTTCATCACGCGCGGGATATCGTCGCGGCCTTTGTAGACGCGCAGGCCCGGCTTCGAGACGCGCTCGAGGCGCTCGATCACCGGACGGCCGGCGTAGTACTTGAGCGCGATGGCGAGCTCGTGCTTGACGCCGTTCTCGCGCATGGCGAAGTCCTCGATGTAGCCTTCCTGCTTCAGCACCTGCGCGATCGCGCGCTTCAGGCGCGACGCCGGCATCGTGACCTCCGCGTGGCCGACGAGCTGCGCATTCCTGATGCGCGTCAGCATATCGGCGATCGGGTCGTGCATGCTCATACGGTCTCCCTTACCAGCTCGCCTTGATGATGCCGGGCACTTCGCCGCGCAGCGCGAGATCGCGCAGCTTGTTCCGGCCGAGGCCGAACTTGCGATAGACGCCGCGCGGTCGGCCGGTGAGCGCACAGCGGTTGCGAATGCGCACCGGCGAGGCGTCGCGCGGCAGCTGCTGCAGCTTGGCGCGCGCCTCTTCCCTTGCCTCGTCGGAGGCGCGAGCGTCGTGGATGATCTCGAGCAGCGCCGCGCGCCTCGCCTTGAACTTCGCGACGGTTTTGCGGCGTTTCTCGTTTCTCAGCTTGACGGCGAGCTTAGCCATGCGGTTTTACCTCCTGCCGGAACGGGAAGCGGAAGGCTGCGAGGAGCGCCCGCGCCTCGTCGTCCGTCTTCGCCGTGGTGTTGATGGCGATATCCATGCCGCGGATGGTGTCGATCTTGTCGTAGTCGATCTCGGGGAAGATGATCTGCTCCTTGACGCCGAGCGAGTAGTTGCCCCGGCCGTCGAACGCCCGGTTCGACACGCCACGGAAATCGCGGATGCGCGGGATGGCGATATTCACCAGGCGATCGAGGAACTCGTACATGCGCGCGCCGCGCAGCGTCACCATGCAGCCCACCGGGAAGTTGGCGCGGACCTTGAAATTGGCGATCGATTTGCGCGACTTGGTGACCACCGGCTTCTGGCCGGCGATCTTGGTCATGTCGGCGACCGCGTTATCGAGCACTTTCTTGTCGGTGGTCGTCTCGCCCACGCCCATGTTGACGGTGATCTTCTTCAGGCGGGGCACTTGCATGACGCTCTTGTAGCCGAACTTCTGCGTCAGCTCGGGCACCACCTTCTCGCGGTAATACACCGCCAGCCGCGCCGGCGGCGCCGGCACTTGCGGCGCCTCGGCCTTCGGCGCCGCGGCGGCGGGCTTCTGCGCCTCCTTCTTCGGCTGCGCCTTACCTGGCTGCGGTTGCGCCTTCGGCGCGGCACCCTTGTCGGCGCCGCCTTTGCCCTTGCCCTCGTGCCGCTTCTGTTCCTTGTCGTCCTTATCCTTCGCCATAGCTACGCTTCCACTTGCTCGCCATTTGCCTTGAACACACGCACCTTGCGGCCGTCCTCGAGCGTCTTGACGCCGGTGCGATCGGCCTTCTGCGTGGCCGGGTTGTAGAGCGCGATCTTCGCGACGTGGATCGGCAGATCCTTGTCGACGATGCCGCCGGTCTGGCCGCGCATCGGATTCGGGCGCTGATTCTTCTTCACGCGGTTCACGCCCTCGACCACCACGTGCTCGGCATCGACCCGGCGCAGAACCGTGCCGCGCTTGCCCTTGTCACGCCCGGCGATGACGATCACCTCGTCGCCTTTGCGGATTCTCTGCATCACAGCACCTCGGGGGCGAGCGAGACGATCTTCATGAACTGCTCGGTGCGCAACTCGCGCGTCACCGGCCCGAAGATGCGCGTGCCGATCGGCTCCATCTTCGGCGTGAGCAGCACCGCCGCGTTGCGATCGAAGCGGATCAACGAGCCGTCCGAGCGCCGCACGCCCTTCGCGGTGCGCACCACTACGGCGTGATAGATCTCGCCTTTCTTCACGCGGCCGCGCGGCGCCGCGTCCTTGACGCTCACCTTGATCACATCGCCGATCGAGGCGTAGCGGCGCTTCGAGCCGCCGAGCACCTTGATGCACATGACCGCACGTGCACCCGTGTTGTCGGCGACATCCAGCACCGACTCCATTTGAATCATTTCTAACTCTCCAATCCAACTTGCGTCGCCAGGCGACGCAGTTTTGGACCCCGTCCGGGGTTAGGAAGGCCGCGATTCTACTCCTAAACGGCCTTCGATTTCTCCACCAGGCGCGTCACGCGCCAGGATTTCGTGCGCGACATCGGCCGGCACTCGGCGATCTCGACCAGGTCGCCCTCGCCGAACTCGCCGCTCTCGACATGCGCGTGGTACTTCTTCGAGCGGGTGATGGTCTTGCCCATCATCGGGTCGCGCACGCGCCGCTCGACCCGCACCACCAGGGTCTTCTTCATTTTGTTGCTGGTCACGCGGCCGACGAGCTTGCGCTGATTCTTCGCCGGCGCCGCGGGCGGTGCTGCCTGTTCACTTGGCTGTTGCGGGTTGCTACTCATTTAGCGGCCTTCTCTCTCATGACGGTGCGCACGCGCGCGATGTCGCGGCGCACCTTCTTCAGCTGGCTGGTGTTGGTGAGCTGCTGGGTGGCGACCTGCATGCGCAGGCCGAACTGGGCCCTGAGCAGCGCTTCCAGCTCCTTTTGCAGCTCGTCGGGTTGCTTCGCGCGCAGTTCGCTCGGCTTCATCGCCTAGGCCCCCAGCATGCGCTGCACGACGATGGTGCGGAAAGGCAGCTTCGCCGCGGCGAGCGCGAAGGCTTCCTTGGCGAGCGTCTCGCTGACGCCGTCCATCTCGAAGACGATCTTGCCGGGCTGGATCTCGGTGACGAAGTATTCCGGGTTGCCCTTGCCGTTGCCCATGCGCACTTCCGCCGGCTTCTGCGACACCGGCTTGTCGGGGAACACCCGGATCCAGATGCGGCCGCCGCGCTTGATGTGGCGCGACATGGCGCGCCGGCCGGCCTCGAGCTGGCGCGCGGTAAGACGGCCGCGGGTGGTGGCCTTCAGGCCGAACTCGCCGAAGGACACCTTGGTGCCACGCGTGGCGACGCCGGTATTACGGCCTTTCTGCTGCTTGCGGTATTTCGTTCGTGCGGGTTGCAACATCGCTTATTCCTTCTCGCCGCCGGCGTCGGGCTTCGCGGCCTCGGGCTTCGCGGCCTCGGGCTTCGGCGCCTCTTCCTTCACGACCTTCTTCGGCCGCTTCACCGTGGTCCTCGGCGCGGGGCCGGCTTCCTTGCGGGGCGGCCGCTTGTCGCCTGCCGTTCCGCCACCTTCTCCGCGCGGCTTGCCCGGAGCTCCGCGCTTCTGCCCCGGGCGCGGCACCGGCTTCTTCGCGCGCTTCGGCTCGGCCGGGGCTTCCGGCTGAGCGGCGGGCGTCGCCGTGCCGGGGGCTGCGCCGGCCGCGGCCTGGCCTTCGGCCTTCGGCGCCATGTCACCCTTGTAGACCCAGCACTTGATGCCGATCACGCCGTAGGTGGTCTTGGCTTCGCCGAGGCCGTAATCGATGTCGGCGCGCAGCGTATGCAGCGGCACGCGGCCCTCGCGGTACCACTCGGTGCGCGCGATCTCGATGCCGTTCAGGCGGCCGGCGCTCATGATCTTGATGCCCTGCGCGCCAAGGCGCATGGCGTTCTGCATGGCGCGCTTCATCGCGCGGCGGAACATGATGCGCTTCTCGAGCTGCTGCGCGATCGAGTCGGCGATCAGCTGCGCGTCGATCTCGGGCTTCCTGATCTCCTCGATGTTCACGTGCACCTGCTGCACGCCCATGATGCGGCGCAGCTCCGCCTTGAGCGCCTCGATCTCCTCGCCTTTCTTGCCGATCACCACGCCCGGGCGGGCGGAGAAGATGGTGATGCGCGCGTCCTTCGCCGGGCGCTCGATCAGCACGCGGCCGACCGAGGCGTGCGCCAGCTTCCTCTTCAGGAACTCGCGCACCTTGATGTCTTCCGCGAGCATCGGTGCGAAGTTCTTGCTGTTGGCGTACCAGCGCGAGCTCCAGTTCTTGTTCACCGCCAGGCGAAAGCCCACCGGATGGATCTTCTGGCCCATCAGTCACCCACCGTAATAAAGATGTGGCACGTGTGCTTGAGCACGCGGTTGCCGCGGCCCTTGGCGCGCGCCTGGAAGCGTTTCAGGAACATGCCGCGCTCGACGTAGATCGTCTTCACCTTCAGCGCGTCGATGTCGGCGCCGTCGTTGTGCTCGGCGTTGGCGATCGCCGACTCGAGCAGCTTCTTCATGATGCCGGCGCCCTTCTTCGGCGTGTAGGCGAGGATGCTCATCGCCTGGTCGACCGGCTTGCCGCGGATCAGATCGGCGACCAGGCGGCCCTTCTGCGCCGACATGCGCGCGCCGCGCAGGATGGCTTTGGTCTCCATTACTTCTTCCCTCCGGGCGCCGGCGCCGCGGCTGCGGGCGCCGCCGCTGCGGGTGCGGCCGCGCCGGGAGCGCTCGCTCCCGGGGGACCGCGGCGATCGCCGCCGACGGCTTCCTCGGTGCGCTTGCCGACCGCCGAGTGGCTCTTGAAGATGCGCGTCAGGGCGAACTCGCCAAGCTTGTGCCCAACCATGTTCTCGGTGACGTACACCGGCACGTGCTGCTTGCCGTTGTGCACGGCGATCGTCAGGCCGATGAAGTCGGGCACGATTGTCGAGCGCCGCGACCAGGTCTTGATCGGGCGCTTGTCATTGCCGCCGCGGGCCTTGTCGACCTTGGCCATCAGGTGGTGGTCCACGAAGGGACCCTTTTTGACTGAGCGTGCCATCGATACGTTTCCTTATTTCACTCGCCGGTCGCGCACGATCATGACCTGCGTGCGCTTGTTCTTGCGCGTCTTGTAGCCCTTGGTCTGCACGCCCCAGGGCGATACGGGGGGCTGCGCCGCCGCGGTGCGGCCTTCGCCGCCGCCATGCGGATGGTCGATCGGGTTCATCGCCACGCCGCGCACCGTCGGGCGCACGCCGCGCCAGCGTTTGCGGCCGGCCTTGCCGATCGACTCGAGGTTATGTTCGGCATTGCCGACCTCGCCGATCGTCGCGCGGCAATCGATGTGCACCTTGCGGATCTCGCCCGAGCGAAGCCTGAGCTGCGCGTACGAGCCTTCGCGCGCCAGCACCTGCACATGCGCGCCCGCCGAGCGCGCGAGCTGCGCGCCCTTGCCGGGCTGCATCTCGACGCAGTGCACCTCGGTGCCGATCGGGATGTTGCGAAGCGGCAGCGTATTGCCGGCCTTGATCGGCGCCTGCGCGCCGGACATGAGCTGCGTGCCGACCTGCATGCCCTTCGCTGCGAGCACGTAGCGGCGCTCGCCGTCGGCGTAGATCAGCAGCGCGAGATGCGCGCTGCGGTTCGGGTCGTGCTCGAGGCGCTCGACCTTCGCGGCGATGCCGTCCTTGTCGCGCCGGAAGTCGACGATCCGCAGGTGGTGCTTGTGGCCGCCGCCCTGGTGGCGCATGGTGATGCGGCCGTTATTGTTGCGGCCGCTGCCGCGACGCTGCGGCTCGATC
>Ga0209474_10003841_pt1 | contig 13087 bp, 12 predicted proteins | sample GraSoiAngelo_145_FD_185902 | JGI IMG/M metagenome (GOLD analysis project Ga0209474, IMG submission 185902) | Grasslands soil microbial communities from the Angelo Coastal Reserve, California, USA - 14_1009_05_20cm (SPAdes) (version 2) | ecosystem: Environmental > Terrestrial > Soil > Grasslands...
CCGCTGGGCCCGTACCCTTATCCGAACTACCCCGATTACTTGTTCGAGTGGAATACCTACGGGCTGACGACCGAACCGAACAACACGCCGCCGATAGGGTCGGCGATCGTGGACGGGCTCGCCGGATACCGTTCCGTCTTCTGGCAGCAGGACTTCTGGAACGCGGTGCGAGCGAACAAAGGCACGGCGGACCAACTGCCGATCCTGCTGATCCAGGGCTTCACCGACGATCTGTTCCCAGTCACGGAAGCGCTCCGGATGTACCAGAACCTTCGTTCCATTGATCCCAACTACCCGGTGGCTGCGTACTTCGGTGACATCGGGCATCCCCGCGCCGCGAACAAGGTGGCAGAGATCAATTACGCATTGGGGCTGCTGCTCGAGTGGCTCGACTTCCATCTGCTCGACGAAGGGACGCCCTCCACGACCTGCGGGGCTGCAGCGCCGCAGCTTCGCTGCGACGTGCAGGCGGCCATCACCAGGCTTGGAAGCGGGTTCACTCCCACCGACGTGATCGCGGTGAGTTCGTACGACGATCTTGCGAGGGCGAGTGCAATTGCGAAGTTTGGCGGCAACGCGACGATCACGTTCGACCCGGCGAACTTCTCCGGCTACTTCGCCGACCCGGTACTGCTCACGGGATGTGAAGAATTCGCGCCCGGCTCTTGCGACGCGCCCGCTCCGGATGTCGTCCCCGGCGACGTGGCAACGTACACCGTGCTCGCGTCGGACCTGGCCGCGAGCGCCGGTCTCTCGGCGACTTCGTTCCTCATCGCAGGACAGCCCGCCGTAACGCTCACCGCGACGACGGCAGCTCCACGCATTCAGCTCGACGCGCGCCTGTACGACGTGAAGCCCGACGGCACGCGCCTGCTCGTCACGCGCGGAACGTTCACGCTGGACTCGGGGTCGGCCACGACCCCGATCGGCAGCGGAAACGTGAAGCTCGTCACGTATGGCAACCTGTGGGAGGTTGGAACCGACGACCTCGTCCAGCTCGAACTGACGAACGTCGACAGCCCGTACATCGAGCCGAGCCGCATTCCGTCCGTAACGACGCTGAGCAACGTGAAGCTGACCGTCCCGGTGCGCTGACGGCCGCCGAACGGCGCGCGAACGCTCAGCTCAGCTGGTGGTGCGACTGTTCCTCGATACGACCGTGGAGGCGCGCTGCGAGGTCCAGCAATCGCCCGACTCGCTTCTCGACGGGAGGGTGCGTGGACAGCAGCGAGGCGAGAGCGCCGGCCGTGAACGGATTGACGATGAACAGGTGCGCCGTCGCCGGACCCGCGAATGGATACGGACGCGCCTGCGCGCCGGCGGAGATGCGCTCCAGCGCGTCGGCCAGCGCTTCCGGATCGTCCGTGAGCACGGAGCCACTCGCATCGGCGGCGTATTCGCGCGTCCGCGAGATCGCGAGCTGAAGCAACAGCGCGATGATCGGCGCGACGATGACGATGGCCAGGTCACCGGCGGTCGAACGACGATCGTCTCTGGATGTGCCGCCGAAGAGCAGACCCCAGCGCACGACGGACGCCGCGGCGCTGATCAAGCCAGCCACGGCCGCCACGATCATCGAGATGAGCGTGTCGCGGTTCTTCACGTGCGCCAGCTCGTGCCCGAGCACGGCTCGCAATTGCCTGCGGTTCAGCACCGCCAGGATTCCCTGCGTCACGGCGACAGCCGCGTGCCCTGGGTCGCGCCCGGTGGCGAAAGCATTCGGTGACGCCGACGGAATGAGATAGACGCCCGGCATTGGAAGCCCGGCGCGGCTGGTGAGCTCTTCGACGATGTCATAGACCGCGGGAAGCTGGTCGCGAGTGACCGGCTGCGCGCGATTGACGGCGAGCGCGATTCGATCGCTGAACCAGTACGCGCCGAAATTGAACGCGAGTCCCAGGGCGCCAAACACCAGCATGCCCTGCGCGCCGCCGAGCTGGTTGCCAACCCAGACGAGCAGGGCGATGAGCACCGCCATCAGCGCAGCCGTGCGGACGTAATTGCTGCTCGAGCCCATGCCCCTTCCCTAACGCACGCCTGGGCGATTGCAACCCGGCGATCCGCAGGAGCGACGCCGCGCAGCGGGCGGCATCGTACCGGGGGAATGTCCGACGCGACCGCGCAATCGCGCAGCGGAGGCATCGCCGCCCATGGGGCTCTGGGCGTCGCCGCCGCGATCCTGTACGTGTTCCTCTGGGCGACAGCGTTCGTGCCCAGCCGCGTGCTCGCGCGCGACACGCCACCGCTCTGGATCCTGACAGTCCGCTTCTGCGCGGCTGGGGGAATCCTTCTCGTGATGGCCGCGGCGGTCCGCTTGCGCATTCCGCGCGACGCCGACAGCTGGGTGCGGCTCTTCCTGCTCGGCGTCGGCAGCAACGCGCTGTACCTGGGGCTGAACTATCTCGCGCTGCGGCACCTCTCCGCGGGAATGGGATCGATCATCGCGAGCACCAACCCGCTCATCCTGGCGTTGCTTGCGCCGTGGCTTTTGCGCGAGCCTCTCACGCCGCGCAAGCTCGTCGGACTGCTGCTCGGCTTCGGCGGCGTCGTGCTGGCCATGTATGCTCGCGCCGGGTCGCAGAGTGCGCGCCCGCAGGACGTGCTTCTCGCGGCGGCGGGCGTCATGTCCTTCGTCTTCTCCAACATCTTCTACAAACGAATGACGGAGCGGCCGCATCCGGTCGTGCTCAACGGTGCGCAACTGCTGTGCGCCGGTATCGCCCTCGTACTGCCGGCGCGCGCGCTCGAAGGCGCCCCGCATTTCGTGTGGACGGCGCCGGTCGTCTGGAGCCTCGCGTACCTGATCGTCGTCCTGAGCGTCGGCGCCTCCATGCTGTGGTTCTGGATCTTGAAGCACGGTGAAGCGAGTCGCGTCAGCGCCTATTTCTTCCTCACGCCCGCCTTCGGTCTGCTGCTCGGCGCCATCTTGCTCGGCGAGCAGCTCAGGCCGACCGACGGAATCGCGTTGGTCGTGATCGCCACCGGGCTGTGGCTCGTCGCCCGGTCGTAGGCGCGTTCGCTCATGCGCAGCGGGGGTTCTGAACGCTTGCGACGATTGCCTCTGGCCGACGAGCAGTGAATGCGGTTACTGGATCGAACGTCGAAGATGTAACGAGAGGCGATGCCATGACGAGCGCTCGCCGAGGAACGTCCAGGCTGTCGCTGGCAGCTTTGCTGGCGGTCATGGTCGTCGCGGGTCTCCCCGGCAATGCCGCCCGCGCGCAGACCTATGAAGGTGAGGCACCTCCTCCGCCGCCGGAAGACGACGCTACGCCGCCGCCTCCGGATGCTCTACCGCCCTCTCGAGCGCCCGACGAAAATGCGTTCGAGCAGAACCTCAGCCCCTACGGGCGCTGGATCGACACGCCAGAGTACGGCCGTGTCTGGGTGCCGTACGACACCGGACCCGACTGGCAACCGTATACCGACGGCCGCTGGGTCGAAACGCAGTGGGGTTGGTCGTTCGCGTCGACGGTGCCGTGGGGCTGGGCGGCGTTCCACTACGGCCGCTGGGGTTTCGCGCCGGCACTGGGATGGTTCTGGGTGCCGGGGTTCGTCTGGGCACCGGCGTGGGTTTCGTGGCGCTACTACCCCGGCTACGTCTGCTGGTCGCCCTTTGCGCCGGCCGGATTCGTCTTCGGGCGTCACTGGCCTGGGTGGGTGGCCGTCCGGGGTGTTCACTTCACACGTCCGATCGTTCGCTTCCGAGTTCCTCCTACGCACGTAGCTCCCATCGTCCGCGCTGCGAGGCCGGTCGCGGCAATTGCTTCAGCGGCGCGGGCCGGGTTCGGCGCCGCTCGCCAGCCGGGCGCGACGGGAGGCGTCCGTGCAGGCGGAGGCGTTCGCGCCGGCGGCAATGCTCGTGGAATCGTGCCGAGAGCGGGCACGCGCGGCTTTACGCGGAGCACGTTTGCACGTGGCACCGGCTTCCGCGGACGCTTCAGCGGCGCGCCCGTCCGGAGCTTCGCCGCGCCGCGAGCTTCTCGGCGCTCGTTCTTCGCGGGCACGCGCGCGTTCGCTGGACAAGCGCACTCCTCCGGCGCGCCGGCGCGGAGTTTCGCGGGACGGCGCTGAACGCGGTTCATTCTCGAAGCGAGCCGTCGCCCGGATGATGAGCGGACGAGCAGACGCTCGCGTTGACGTGACGGTCTCGAAACAATTGCCACCGAGCCGGCGAGCCGTCCCGGAGCCATATTCACACGACGCTTCGGCATGGAGGCGAGCGTGCGGCTTCTCTCTTTCGCGGTTGGCGTGGCCATGTTTGCTGTCTGCGCGTCCTGCGACAGCGGCGCTCAGGGCCCTTCCTCCTGCACGTCGTCGACACGCCCGAGCGTCGTCAACGGCGGCCCGGTCGGCGCATCACAGGAGCCGTCCGCGTGCGTGCGGGCCGTCCAGCAATCGAGCGCGTCGACGCAGAAGCTCGGCACGCATACGGTCGGCGACGTCGTGACGTTCAGCGTGCCTCCGGGTACGGCGAGCATCACGATCTTCTCGCAAGGCGCCGGCGCCATCGCGGATACGGTCAACTTCAGGGGAACGACGATCGGCAACACCGTCGTCCCGACGCTGCTCAAGGATCCGAACGGAAACGTCGTGTACGACGACAGCGCAAACTCGTCTGCGGACCCCAGCGGCCAGACGGGTTTCTACGGCAGCGATTCCGTCTCGACGGGCGCGATGACGCTGCCGAACACGTCCCGGCTCGCACACCAGGTCGCGAGCCAAGGAGGGCTCACACCCGGGACCTGGCAGTTCGTGGTCAACGATTTCGCGTTCGAGTGCCTCAGCACGTCCGGGTGCTCCGGAGGCAGCAACGCCGGCCGTTACGACATCCAGATTCTCACGAAGCTCGGTGTCGGCGCGGCGAACGGCACCGTCGACGTCGGGTTGTACCTGGTCGGCGGCTCGCTCACCGCGAGCAGCGCACCGACGGATCCGGCGCTCTCGCGCATGGTCCAGACGCTGGCGCAGCTCTACTCCGGCGCCGGGCTGTGCCTCGGGAGCGTCACCGCTTACGACGTGCCGGGGTGGGCGCGCACCAGATTCGGGTCGGGCGTCAGCGCCGACGATACGTCCCCGTGCAGCGACCTGGACCAGATGTTCACCCTCTCCGGGTCGAAGAACGAGCTCAACCTGTTCCTCGTCAACGACCTCGTCGCGAACCAGCAGAATGGCGCGATGGTGGTCGGCGTGGACGGCACGATTCCCGGGCCTTCTGCGCTCGGAGGCACCATCCATAGCGGAGCCGCCGTTTCGTTAGCCGATCTCAGCATCAACCGCTGCGGCAACGCGATCGACTTCCTCAATTGCGGAGCCGACGAAGTGGCGTACATCGCGGCGCACGAAAGCGGTCACTGGATGGGGCTGTACCACACGACCGAACTGTCCGGAGACAGCTTTGATCCCATCGCCGACACGCCGACCTGCGAGTGCACGAGATGCGCGCCGTCGTCGGAGCAGGCGAGCTGTGCCGCGAACGACCCGAACGGTGGATCTCCGACGACGATGTCGACCGCGTGGTGCACCGCCGGCTCGAGCTGCGGCGGCGGAGAGAATCTAATGTTCTGGGTGCTCGGATCCGGCTCGAAGGGGACGTTTTCCTCGGACCAGGGGCAGGTCGTTCGCGCGAACCCCGTCGTACGGTGAGGACGCTGACGTGATCCCAATCCTGCTCGCGACTCTGCTCTGCGCACCGGCATCGGCCGGGCCGCAATCGCGCTCCGCCTCGGACACCGACGAGCATATCCGCCAACACATCGAGACGTATCTCGGCTCGATCGATACTCCTGTCCGCCCGGCGCAATGGCGCGCATTGGGTCCGCGCGGAGCCGCGATCCTCGAGTCGATGGCGCAGGACCCGCAAGTGCTGCCGACGCGCCGGGCGAAAGCGCTCGACGGCCTTTCCGCGATCGGAACGCCGACCGCCGCGGACACGATGCTGCGCCTCGCCAAATCCGAACACGACCCGCTGGTCGTCCGGCTCTCCGCCGTCCGAGGTGCTTCGCGCGTGTTGCCCACGGACCAGGTGGCGCCGGCGATCGAGCCAATCCTCGACAGCGCGCAGGATGGTCACGTGCGAGCAGCGGCGGCGGAAGTGTTGAGCAACCGCGGGGCTTGCGCGCCGGTACGCGCGCAAGCTGCGCGCGAGGACGATCCGCGCCGTTTGCGACGCGCGTTGCAGCGCTGCGGACGCTGAAGCGCTCCGATTCAGGATTCATCGCGCAGCCCCGCGCCGGGAAGGGCCCTCGACGTCAGCGGAGCGCGAACGCCGTCACGAGATGGATGTCGGATGCGAGGTGTACGTCGTCGAAACGCCAGTGGAGCAGGCGCTCGTGGAGACAGGTCGCCAGCGTCGGCGGTACCGATTCCGGCGCAACGAGACGCACCCTGCGGACTTCGCCCGACGCACGGATCGCGAGCTGGACCGGCACCTGGCTCGGCGCGCCCGCCGGAACGGCGCACGACCGAAGGTCGGGAGCGCGCGCCAGCACCGCCGCCCGAAGCCGCGCCTCGTCGACGTCCTGGGGGCCAGGTTGTACGCGCGGAGCCGGCCGCTTGCGCACCGCCAACTTTCGCGGCGTCACGGCTACAGTCGCTACTCCGGAAGCTGCCGCAACCGGTGGCGGCGCCACAACGTCTGCTGGCCAGAAAAGCCACAACAGCAACGCTGCCAGAATCAACGCGGCCGCGGCGAGACCACCTCGTCGTGGATTGCGCGACCGCTTCAGCGGCAAGCGCCGCGCTGCGGGCAGATGTCCAGACCTGAGCTGGGGCGGCGCGCGTCTGCGCGGGATGCGGGCGCGGCCGCGAGCGTGTCGCGACGCGGGTTGCGTCATGGCTGCGCCATCAGCAGCGGTGCCCAGGAATTGGCAAACGACGCGAGCTGCGGGGATCCTCCCGACCCGAGCGCCTGGCAGAGATCGACGCGCATCGCGAGCCCCGGCTGCGCGGCATTGAGGTCTGCCGAGAGCGGATCGAAGTACGCCAGGTTGGACGCCTCGAGCGCATCGATGATTTGCAGCGGGATCCCCGGTACGGACAGGCAGCTCTTGCGCATGTCGCTGGTCGAGCCGGTCTCGGGAGTGGCGAAGAACGCGAAGCGTGTCCGGACCCGCGGCAGGACGGTCCAGCCGAACCGCGCCCAACACGCGGGGTCTGCACCCAGCAACGAACCCGGATCCCCGCAGCTCGACATCGCGACCGGTCGTGCACCGTGGTCGACGATGCCGACCATCAGAGCGCCTGGCATGATGGAGAAGGGAGAGGCGCCAAGCGCGTTGATGCGGGAGAGGTCGCGCCCGGCGTCGAGCAGCGCCGCGGTGGCGCACTGCGATGGCACGGGGACATCGGCAGACGCTCGCGCCTGCAATGCGGTCGCGATCGCATTGAAGATGCCGAGCGATTCCGCCGGCAACGGACCGGACCAGGCCCAGATCAGGTCACCGCCGTACAGCGAGACGATCGCGATTCCGCGGACGCCGAGGTTCGCCGCCTTCAGCGCCTGGCTCGTGTCCACGATGAGGTGCGCGACAGGCGCCGCGAGATTCGCCATGCCTCGGTCGATGCGCACGAGCCACAGCTCACCTGTGCCCCCATCGTTCTTCGAGCCACTGCCCGGAAAGCCGCCGTGATTGCCTGGGTCGAGCTGGGCCGACCCACCACACACGAGAACCGGAGGAGGAGGCGGCGGTCCACCACCACAACAAGGTGGCGGTGGCGGAGGAGGAGGCGGCGGCGGTGGGACCGGCACGTCCTCCGGAGGAGCGAGGCAGGCCAGCGTGAGAGCAGTGAAGAGCGCGAGAAGGCGAGCGCGCATGGCTCACTCCGCGGCGAGGCGCGCACGCTCCGCCGCGCCGTTGGACCAGCGCCGAATCTCCGTCGGCGAAATGCTGCGCCGCGCGGTCTCTTCTCGCAGGCGCGCGAGGACCTCCTTGCGCGCTTCGAGGAATTCGGCGGGCTGTGGAGGAGCGCGAACGTGCAGCTCCTCCTCGACATCGCGGCGCAGCCGCGCGGGATACGCGGCCAGGACCTTCTCACGGAGGGCAGGCTCGGCCCCCGCCAGATATGCCACGAGCCGCTCGGGTGCGACGCGCAGGAGCGCACTGGCGAGGACATCCGCCGGCGCGCCACCCAGCGACGATTCGCTGACCGACAACCGTGCCGAGCTGCTGCCCCCCTCGCGGCGCAGGCGCTCGATGAGGATGTCCTGCTCGTCGCGTGCGAGAGAGTCGAGGAGATCGCTCATGGCGTTGTCCGCCTGGCGCGGTCCTCCTCCCACGCGAGCAAGTCGCTCGCGCAACTCGTCGGCGGCGGCGATGGCGTACGAAGTCGCCACCTCCGGCCTTCGCGCCCATGCGAGCGCGAGCTCGCGCCTGGACTCCGCCGGCAACTGCTGCAAAGCGCCGGCGCGCAGCTGCGACGGCGCGAAGCGCAACGCCACGTCGAGCGCGCCGGGGCTCAGGTCGCGGCAGGCGACCGCGAACGCCTCGGGCCGCACACCTTCGAGGAACGCAAAGGCGGCGTCGGCGTTCTCCGTCGCGCGCGTTAACCTCGCTCCGATGAGGCGTCCCTCCAGCTCGACGAGAGCGGCCGGATCGGGGGTGACGCGCGCAACGCGCGTCGCGACGTCGCCGAGCGCCGCGGACGTGGTTGCGTCCGCCGCCAGGTCATCGAGCAGGAATTCGCCCAGCTCGCGAACCCAGCGCGCGACGAGATCGACTTCTCCCTGCGAGAGCGCCTGACGGACGATCGCGTTGCGCACGGGCCGCTCGTCCATGAGGGCCTTTTCGAGCTTACGGCGCCGCGTTTCTGGGAACCGTGTTTCCTGCGCGGGCGCTGTCTCCGGCTGCGCATCGATGCCCGTTTCGTAAGTGGTCTCCGCAGACCGCCGGACGGCAAAGAACAACAGGGTTCCCAGGATCAGCGCCACGAGCGCGCAAAGCGTCGCCACTGCCAGCGCAGGCGCCTGCTCCAGGAGCCGGTCCTTCAACGTCAGTGGTTTCTGTTCCGGTGCGCTGGGACCCGGAGGCGGTGTAGCGGCCGGCGGAACCGGGGCTGGCGGCGGCGCTTCGAGATGTGGCGGGTTGCGCACCGGGAACTGCACCGCTTGCACCGCGACCCGTGCGGGAACGCCGAGCGCCCGCAGCCGCTGCGTCACGAGGTCGCGAACCTTGCCGCGAAAAGCGGACGGCAGCTTCGCGTCCAGCACGACGCCCACGCTTGCGTCCTTGACCACCGGCGCCTTGACGTCTCCAGGTGCATCGAAGCCGGGGTCTCCGCTTCGCACCACCTCGTCCTCGACGCGCGCCTGCAACGAGAGCAGAACGCACTGCTCCGGACAGAGGGTCCTGAAGAGATCCGTCACTTCGACGCGCGCGCGATCTGCGAAATCGCGCTCCAGCCGCTGCGAAGGAGTGAGAGCCACTGCCGCTGCGAGAAGGATGAACATGGCTACTCCACCCGGATGACGACTCGCCTGTTGGCGAGCCGCCGCTCCTCGATCGTTCCTTGCGTTTCCCGCGGGCGCGTGTCCGCGAATGCGCGCGCGGACAGCCGCGCGCGGGGAATTCCGCTGGCCTCCAGCGCGGCGAGCACGTTGATCGCGCGCTGCGACGAGAGCTCCCAGTTCGAACGGAAACGCGCGGTGCGGATGGGCACCTCGTCGGTGTGCCCCTCGACCAGAACAGGCCGCCCCGGAAGCGTATCGAGCAGCCGCGCTACCTCTGTGATGGCGCGCTTCCCCTCGGGCCGGATGTCCGCCGACGCGGAGTCGAACAGCAGCGCGTCCTTGAACTCGATGCCGAGGCTTTCCAGGTCGTCGCGCGCTACTACCCGGTCGCGCAGCTCGGGATTCTTCGCCACGAGATCGTCGACGCGCTCGCGCAGCTGTTGCAGCGGCGAGGACTTGGTCCCGGAGATGGACGCGGCGATGCGCTCGAATGTGGCGTGCCGCATCGGAACGGCGGCGACCATCACGATGAAGAAGCCGAGCAGCAGCGTGAGCATGTCGGCGTAGCTGATCAGCCACAGCTCGTCTTGTTGCGGCTCTGCTGGGGCGTTGAGGTCGTCCATGGCTATCCGAGCGCTCCGCCGGGCTCGAGGCGCGTCAGCGACGATGCAGCGTCGGCCTCGAACAGATTCCGTACGTCCGCGATCGGCTTTCCAGCCGCGAGCAGCGACAGGGCGCGCGTGAGCAGGCGCGCCTGCTCGCTGATCGCCAGCGAATGCGCGTGCACCATCCGCGCGAGCGGCTGGTAAAGGCCGTTGGCGAGAACGAGGCCGTACAGCGTGCACAGCAAAGCCAACGCCATCGAGGGGCCGAGCTGCGTGAAATTCGACAAGTCGCGGAGCAATCCGATCAGGCCCAACGTCGTCCCGATGAGGCCGACCGCGGGTGCCACGCGCGCCAGGGACGTGAGCACGTCCTCGCTTCGTTTCAGGCCGGAGGCCATGCAATAAGTAGCGGCGCTCGCGGTCTTCTCGATCTCCGCCGGCTCGTACTGCCGCACCACCAGCGGGGCGAGCTGCCGGAACAGCGGATGATTCGAGGCGTCGGCGATCGAGAGCGCTTCCGCGGGGCGCCCGCGGCGCAGCTCGGACGCGAAGCGCGTCACGTCGTCGTAAAGCTCCGACCGCGCCCGCGACGGCGTGTTGCGCAGCGCGCGGAAGACCTCACGGATCGTCTCGAGCAGCTCCTCGGGGCGATAGGAGGTCAGCGCGATGAACGGCGGCGCGAGCACGAGAAGCAGCAGCGCCGGCCGGTGCAAGAAGCCGGTGAAAGCGTGCGAGCTTTCGGTGGCGACGGTCACCGCGAGGACGGCGATCACGCCGACAATGCCGATGAAGACATGCATGCTTCAATCCTCCTTGAGAGTTCGCAGCGCTTCCGCGACAGCCGCGTCTTCGGGGTCGAGCGCCAGCGCCTTCTGCCAGCATTCGCGCGCGAGCTGCGTCTTTCCCAGCTTCAGGTAGAGCGAGCCTTTCATCGCCTGCACCCGCGCGTCGTTCGGATACGACGGCTCGAGATCGACCAGCTCGACCAAAGCCATCTCGTATTTCCGCGACGCGTACATCTCGCGCACTTTTGCGAGTGTCCCGAGGTAGCTCTTGCGTGGCGACTTGGGAGCGGCATCGGCGCTTGCAGAGACATCCACCTTTGAAGCGGTGGTGCTCGTGGCTGTGTCGGGCTTCAGTGCCGGCGCGGCTCCGGATGCATCACGTGCCTTGGCCGTGTCACGATTCATCGATCCATCCGCAGTGCGCGCGGCCGCCAGCAGCTCGGTATCCGCCGCCGTGGGCGCGTCGAGCGGCCCATCGAGCGGAATCCGCATCTCGTACCCGCCAGCCGCCTCCGGAAGCTCGAGCTCCCACACGCGGTTGTGCTCGGCGAGACGAAGCACGTACCGCCCATCTCCAGCTCCCGTTCGCGCCGCGGCGGTCGCCGGCTGCAGCGCTCCTTGCAACGAAGGTGCAGCCGTCTTGTTCTCGGGACGCGGCAGCGGCTGCGCCGGCTTCTGCATGCCTTCCGGCACGACCAGGTGCTTGGGCTGTTGCGCGGCGCACCCGCACAGCAGCAGTGCCATCGCGATCTTCTTCACGGCCATGTGAACCCCACTCCCAATTGAGGGGCGAAGCCTCCGTACGTGGTCACCTGCGGCTGGCCGTTCAGGGTCGGCTTCCGGATGTCGAACGACCCGATGTAGTCGAACAGTGCGTAGGCGGTTACGCGGATCGCCGGCTTCACCCGCAGGCCGCCGCCGGCGTAGAAGGTCGTGGCACCGCCGGTGAGCAGCCCGCCCGTGTGAAGGACCAGGCGCCACTCGGATCCGAACAACTGCGCGGGGCTGACGCGGAGTCGCAACATCGCGCCGACAAGACCGGCGGAGAACGTGGTCGTATTCACGTAACCACCTGCCTCGATCCCCGCCTCGCCGGCGCCCGCTTCGCCGAACTGCTCAGTGAGCGCGTATCGCCCGACGCCACCCCAGGCCAGTCCCGCGCCGCTGACGGGCATCCCCATCGCGCCGAATTCGATGGCGTGGCTGAAGCGCGGCCGCTGGTCGATCCGGTCCTGCAGCTCCTTGAGGCGAGCGAACCGCGACTGCGTCCGATCGACGCCGCGGTAGAGGAGCGACGTGTCGGGATTCATGCGGTATTGCTCCGCAAACAGGATCGAGCTGTCGTCGGCGCGCACCAGCTCGACGTCCATCGCCAGCGACCTGGGCTGTTCGACCAGCGTGAGCGCCACGGTCATGAGCGTTCGCGCGGCGTATTTGTTCGCGACCGCCACCAGCTCTTCGCGGCGGTTGACGCCGCGGCTCACCACCCACGCAGCGCCCTCCAATCGTCCCCGTGTCGTCCAGCATTCCGCGCAGCGGACGAGAGCGACTTCGGCGGCGCGCGCGATGGAAGCGGCGAGACGCGCCTCGACGACGGGCGCGAATTCCGGATTGAGGTTGTCGGACAGGCGGACGCGCTCGAGGAGAATGGGCCCGATGCGCGCCGCGTTGAGGCGCGCGACGTCCGCCGCCAGCTCGTCGAGCATCTCGTCGAGGATGTCGTTCGCGTCGACGGTGTCTCCGTCGGGAAGGAGATACCGGTTGGTCCGGCTCCCTGGCGGCTCTGGCCGCTTGCGGACGCGGATGTCGGAACCCTCGGGGACGTCCGCCTGTGGCTGCGCGTTCTGCGCCGCGGCCGTGCTGGTCTGGACGGCCGCGCGCGCTCCGGGGTCAGCACTCGCGGGGCTGTCGCTCTTCGCATCGGCCGCGACGGCCTGCGCAACCAGCATCGCGATCAACGGCGCCACGATCATCGGGCACCTCCTCCAGCGGCGAGCTGCGCGTCCGGTTCGAACCAGTCGCGCGTGCCGCCGTTCGTGTCCGGAATTGCGAGGAGCGAGCGCGGCTCCGGCCACTTGATCCGCACCGCCGGCAGATCCGGCAGCGGCAATGCAGCAGGAATCGGCACCACACCCGCGGACGCTGCCTCGCGGGTGCGGAGCACGGCGGCCGCTGTGCCCAATTCGCGCGCCACGCTGCCGCCGTAACCGTCAGCAAGGTCGTCGAGCGCCGCCGCGGCGTCGATCCGC
>Ga0209474_10003843_pt1 | contig 13084 bp, 12 predicted proteins | sample GraSoiAngelo_145_FD_185902 | JGI IMG/M metagenome (GOLD analysis project Ga0209474, IMG submission 185902) | Grasslands soil microbial communities from the Angelo Coastal Reserve, California, USA - 14_1009_05_20cm (SPAdes) (version 2) | ecosystem: Environmental > Terrestrial > Soil > Grasslands...
GGATCGCATGCAGGTACTCCTGGCTCTGCATGGTGCCCTCCGTCGAGATCACGCCCACGCGCTTGTTCTTCGTCGCGGCGACGGCGGCCTCCGCACCCGGCGTGATCACGCCGATAATCGGGATGTCGAAGACCTCGCGCGCGATGTTGAGCGCCGCGGCGGTTGCCGTGTTACAGGCGATGACGACCAGCTTGACGTCGAGCTTCTCGAGAAACCGAATGATGTTCAGGGCAAACGTCCGTACCTGCGCCTGGTAGCGGGGCCCGTAGGGAAAATGGCCGAGATCCGCGAAATAAATCGTGGATTCGTTGGGAAGCTGTCGCTGCAACTCGCGCAGGACGGTGAGGCCGCCGACGCCTGAGTCGAAGACGCCGATGGGCCGCGGGTCACTCATGTGCGCCACCCCATCTTAACAATGGCTAATGCAATTGGACCGCAATGAGATCGCGAGAGCAATCGGGCCTTGAATTGATCCCGGAGCCACGGCACCTGCAAGTGACGGCCTCCACTACGGTTGTACCGGCGATGAAGCCCCACGTCCGGCGCGGTCGTGCCGCCAAAGAGAAGCGAATCCAACGCGCCAGAGCCCGTCAGGCCGCCGTCAAGCAACAGGCCGCGTAGCGCTCGGCATCCGGAAAACCACCCAAGAGCGCTGGGCCCTTCGCGAGTCGTTCTTGTTTGTTTCTTCACGGACATCCAATAGCGATTCGCACGCGGGGTCCAATCGTCGTTACACCGCTGGTTGTCCGTTCTAGGCGTACCCGGCTTTTTCCAACCATGGGCAGGTGAGGACTATGCGTACGGCACGCTCGGCCACCTTGAATCACCGCCGTCGTTTGTTTGGGCCACAGACGCCCCTCAAGATGGGCGGCGCTTGTCCCGTCCGTCCATTCGAGGTCCCTATCTGTGAGATTTTCCAGCCCAACACGCAATCTGCGGGCAGCTGCACTTGCCGGCGCCATCGCGGTCGCAGCCGCGGTGGGCCACCAGATCAGCGGGGCGGCCGACAGCTCGATGGGCATCGCCGTAATGGGCCAGCAGGATGCCGCCTGGGCGGGCGCGCCGCTCGGCACGTCAGCGACGGAATCCATCGGGTCGGCGGGCTGTGCCATCACCGCGGTGGCGATGATGCTTCGCTATGACGGCATCAACACCGACCCGGGAGCGTTCAACGTCTGGCTGACGGCGAACGGCGGCTACGCCTACGATGACATGCTCATCTGGGACGCCGTCACCCGTTACTCCGGAGGCCGCGTGGCCTTCTCCGGGTGGCTCGGTCCCGATCTGGGCACGATCCAGGCCGAGCTCGACGCCGGACGGCCGGTGGTGGCGGAGGTCAGCCTCGGCGGCAACCAGCACTTCGTCCTATTGACGGGCTATACGACCGAGGGTGGCATCGTTATCAACGACCCCTGGTTCGCCGACAGCGTGCGATTCGTCGATCGATACGGCGATCCCGCTGCCGGCATCGTCTCGATTCGCACGTTCATGCCGGCCGACGTGGGCGGCGGGCGTGGCTACGACCGGGCGAACTGGCTCGCCAATGCCGTAGCCGCCGTACATCTATCGCAATAACGAGCGCGTCCGAAGGCAACGGCACGGTCGTCCGGTACTGCGAGTACTTCTTCCTCAAGGCGATGATCGCCCGCCGCTGCTCGGTGCCGGCGGTGACGATCCGCGCCTTCCCGCGAAGCAGCACGTAGCAGAGCCGCCGCCAATCCTCGACGTAGTGGTCGACCAGCAGGGCGGCGCTGGGATTGGCGCGTACGTTCTTGACACGGCGCAATTGAGCAGGTTCGACTGACTTGGGTTTGCCGTCGATGGCCTGATAGACCGTTTCTCCCAGGAGAACGAAACACACGGGAACGACGGACGGGTTGCGCCCGTCCGACGTCGCGAAGTGCCCCACGCGAGCGCGCGCGATGCGCCGTCGCAGCCCAGCATCGATCACGGCGATGTCAAGATTAGTCGTGCCCCTTTTTCTCCGCGAGACGGACGTCAAAGCCCTGCTGACAATGGACGTGACACTCGCGGCGCTCGAGGCGGCCTTCCGCGAGTGGGCGGCGGGCCGCGCCAGCAACCAGCCGCGGCGTCGGGTTGCGGGCGGAGCCGTCCTCGCCACGATGTCGGCGGCCCTTCCCGCCAAAGGTCTGATGGGCTTCAAGGCCTATACCCATGGCAAGTCCGGTGCGCGCTTCTGGGTGTGCCTCTTCGACGCGGCCGACGGCCGGCCGCGCGCCGTGATCGAGGCCGACTGGCTGGGCCGGATGCGAACCGGCGCGACATCCGGTCTGGCAACGAAGTACCTGGCGGCCGCGCAGGCATCGGTCTTGACCATCATCGGCGCCGGGGGCCAGTCGCTGGCCCAGGTGCTCGCCGTCGCCGCGGTACGCCCGCTCCGCCAGGTGCGAGTCTTCAGCCGGACCTCGGCCCACCGCGACGCGCTCGTCGCCGAACTCAGGGAGGTGCTTCCGGGCGCGATCGCGATTCAGCCCGCCGGCAGCCTCCGGGAGGCCGTCCACGACGCTGAGATTCTCACCACCATCACCTCGGCGGCGCATCCGATCTTTCCTGGAGAGTGGCTGCAGGCGGGCCAACATTTGAACGTGTGCGGCTCGAACTATCCGGATCGGCGGGAAATCGACGGCCGGGCCGTGGCCCGAGCCGACCTCCTCGTCGCCGACGATGTCGAGGCCGCCCGCCTCGAGGCCGGCGACCTGCTGCTGGCCGAGCTCGAGGGGCAACTGAGTTGGGGCCAGGTCCATTCACTGCGCGACGTCGTCGCCGGATCGGCCGGCGTACGCCAGCCCTCCGACGTGAGTCTCTTCAAGTCGGTCGGGCTCGCGATCGAGGACGTGGCTACCGGCGCCGCGGTGCTCGAGCTGGCCCAGGCGCGAGGCGCCGGCCAGCAGCTGCCCGACTAGCAGTTGACTTTTGCTGACATCTACGCTATATCATTTATTGCACTGATGACTGTCAATGCATGGCTGAAGGCACGAGCCGTCGAGCTGGGCGCTGCACTATGCACGGCCACGATCCTGATCGGCGGACTCGCCATCGGCGTGCCCTTCCTGGTCGAGCGCATCCCGGAGGTCTTTCTCTATAGCTTCTGCTGCGTGACCGCGGTGCTCTTACGCGCCACGATCGACCTGGCGCTGCGCGCGAGCCTGCTCGCCCTCCATGGCATTCGGCCCGCGCAGGCGCCGGCCGCGGTTCGCCTTAAAGCCTCGAACGCCTGACCCTCGCCGACTCGATTCTGATATCGGCGCTATAACGAAACGCAATCCGAGTGATAAGATGAACACGCGGGTCAGCCGCGGGCGCGTGCCCGCCATCAAGGAGGAAACGATGGGGTATTTGCGAGGTGTGGTGCATGGAGCGATCATCGGCGGGGCGGTGGCGTTGCTCTACGCGCCCAAGCCGGGACGGCAAATGCGCGAGGAGCTTTCGGAGCGCCTCGATCAGGTACGCGGCCAGATGCAGCCGGTGCTGGACCAGGCCCAGGGTGTCGTGGATTCGGCGCGGCCTCAGGTCGAGCGCGGCATTTCCAAGGCACAGCGGATCACCCGCACGGGCAGTGGCAGCAGTCCTGCCGGTCCGGCGTCTAATTAGAATCATCTCGTGACTCGGAACGGAGAGGGGATCGTCGTTGCAGGGGGCGTCCGCACCGCCATCGGCAAATTTGCGGGTGCCTTCAAGGACACGCCCTCGTCGGACCTGGGCGCGAACGCGATCCGCGCCGCAGTTGCACGCGCGGGCATTGGCCCGGACGTTGTCGACGAAGTCATCCTTGGCTGCGTCGGCCAGGTGGGCGAAGATGCCTTCAACGCCCGGCTTGCGACCTTGAAGGCTGGCCTGCCGGAGAAGACGACGGCATTCAATGTGAATCGGCTCTGCGGCTCCGGGTTGCAGGCGATCAACAGCGCCGTCCAGGAGCTGCGCACCGGCGAGGCCCAGGTCGTCGTCGCCGGCGGCAACGAGAACATGTCGATCCAGCCGTACCTGTTGCCGCGTTCGCAGGTGGGGTGGCGTCTTGGCGACGCGACACTCATCGACGGCACGATGTCACTGGTGACCGATCCCTTCGGCCGCTACCAGATGGGCTCGACGGCGGAGAAAGTCGCCGATCGCTACGGCGTCTCTCGCGAGGCCCAGGACAAATTCGCGGCCGAAAGCCAGCGTCGGACGGCCGCGGCCATCGCCGAGGGTCGGTTCGACGACCAGATCGTGCCGGTCGCGATTCCGCAGAAAAAAGGCGACCCCGTGATCGCCAGGGTCGATGAGCATCCTCGCCCCGGCACGACGATGGAATCGCTCGGGCGCCTCAAGCCGGCCTTCCGCGAGGGCGGCAGCGTCACGGCCGGTAATTCATCGGGCATCAACGACGCCGGCGCGGCCGTGGTCGTGCTGACGAAGGCGAAGGCCGACGAATTGGGCGTGACGCCACAGCTCGAATGGGTCGCCGACGCCGTCGCCGGCATCGCTCCGGAGATCATGGGCGTGGCCCCCATCTTCGCGGTGCAGAACTTGCTCAAGAAAGTCGGGATGACGATCAATGACATCGACCTGATGGAGTTGAACGAGGCCTTCGCGGCGCAGGCGGTGGCGGTGATTCGGGAGCTGGAGATCGACCCGGAGAAGGTCAACCCGAACGGCGGGGCGATCGCCCTCGGCCATCCGGTCGGCGCCACCGGTGCCATCCTGACCGTCAAGCTGGCCTACGAACTCAAGCGTCGGAAGGCCGAGTGGGGCATCGTGACGATGTGCATCGGCGGCGGCCAGGGCATCGCCACGCTCTTCCGGAATCTGAACTAGGCCCTTCGGCTGCACGGGTTCGGGCTCGGGCGCGTTGTATTCGGAGGCATGTCCCGGCTGCCTCGCCGCCCCATCGTTCTCGCCGCGACGCTCGTACTCAGCGTGATCGCGCTGCTGCGCTACGGCGTTCCGGTTACGATCCTGGTCCTGGCACTTGGCGTGACCACGGCCGTGCTGGTCGGACGGCACCAAGCGGGCAAGTTCACCATCCGCAAGAAGGGTCCGCGGGGGCCGATATGGAAGCCGAAGGTGCACCACCAGGAGTTGCCCGCTCCCGCCGACGACCCGGTGATCGCGTTCGGGGAGCCCGTGGTCGAACTTTTCGCGTCGCGAACGCCTCCTCTCGCCCATCTGGGGCTGAGCGCCACCGTCCGCAGCCAGCTCGACGGCTTTGCCCTCGGCCGGACGCGGCGCGTCATCGAGGCGCCGGATCTCCTTAACCATGCCGCCGCCGATGCGGAAACGTGGCCCGTGGTCGAGACGGCGGTCCAGAAGACGATGGCGCTGGCACGCTCACGCGGGATCGAGGTCCGCCCCGAGGGCCAGCCGCGCCTGATGCAGGCGCTGGCCCTGAGCGCGGTGCAGGGCGTGCTGCTCGCGGAGTGGCGTCAGCTGGAAGACGGCGCCACCGTCTGGGATGGCGCCACCGCGCGTATCCGCGCCTCGGATGCCTTTTCGATCCAGCACATCACGGAGGAAATGGAACGTCGGCAGTTGCCGGAGCTCTTCGCCGGGATCGCACGCCGGCCGCCGGATTTCGAGGTGCGGCTGCTGCTGCCCTATGCGCTGGCGACCGCCTTTTACCTTCGCCTGCACGGCAAGCCGCCAGAAGCCTTCGCCGCTTAGCGCGAGGCGACCCGGGCCGGGACGTCCTGGTGTCGTGGCGCGCTAAAACGCACATAGGACCTGTCACCGATCCACTGCGTTGGCGGCGCTGTCCACCATTTCGCCATGTTGTTCAGGGCGACCGCATACTGCGCGCGTAGGCTCGAGAACGCGACCCACGACTCCTCTGGCCCCAGCAGCGACCAGCCCGCTGCCGCCAATCGCTCCCTCGCCTGGTCGAACTCATAACGCTCAACGCCTGGATCGTGATCCCTCTCGATTCGGAAGAAGCGGGCCAGGTCTTCCACTAAGTGCGTCCCCATCGCAAACATCATCTTGGCCGGGCCCCGAGGACCGTCCACGACGGTTGTCAAGACCAGGGTTGTCGCGTCCAGGACCGCGCCCAGTGCGCTGACCCACGATTCGTTGTCGTGTGAGGACCGGAAATAGGCAAGGACGGGATAGGCGAGATGGCTGTCGAGGACCTCGGCGGCCCACTTCTCCCATTCACCAAAGAAGCTCGGCAGATCATCGATCATACCCAGCTTGGCCATCGTCTCCAGCAGGTTGACGCCGGATGGTGGCGCTCCCGCCCTTGCGTCCAGCGTGACAATCAAGATTTCCCGGCGCTGGAACGATCCGTAGAGCGAAAACAAGAAGCTGATAGCCAGCGCAATGGTGCCGAGTCCGGTTCCGCCGGCGATCAAGGCCAGAACACGAGCTACACCTGACGTCGCCACGAAGTCGCCGAAGCCGATGGTCAGCACCGAGGTGCCGGCAAAATACAGCGCCGTCGGGAAATCCTGCACAGCGGGGTGCAGTTGGGCCCGCAGTCCGTAGAAGATCAAGCCGTAGCCCAGGGCGAGTCCGCTCAACCAGAGCAGCAGCAACACGACCACGACAAGCGGTGCAAAGACTCCGAGGATTCGCTCCCTTGCTCCGGACGAGTGCGTCCGCAGGCCGATGACCCGCCAGGCGCGCCACCCGGGACGGACGACCCAGCGCGTGAGGCGGTAGCGCGCTGGGGTCGAGCGCGGGACGACGACACTCTGAAAGACATCGTTGAGGATGTAGAAGACGACGGCGATCCCGACGATGACCTGGAGGGTCTCGAACATGGGGGCCATACTACTTGCTGCCGACAGTGGTGCCGGGACAGGGACTCGAACCCTGACGCCCTTACGGGCAGGCGATTTTAAGTCGCCAACGTCTACCTATTCCGTCATCCCGGCGCGAGCAACATTGTAGGGCGCATGCTCTTGCTTTCTCGGTGATTCTGCGATAGGCTGCCGGCCTGCATGGGACGGTCTGTATTTCGGCTGCCTGCCGTCGTGATGGTGATCGCTGCGTTGAGCAGCACGTTGGGGTCGGCGGCACCGCCCCAGCCATCCAGAACGGTCGAAACGCCCACACGGTTGGGCGCCTCGATGCCGGTCGACCAGGTCGATCCCCGGCCGGCGCGCACCCCGCAGGCCACGCCGTCACCGGGGCCGTCGCGAACCGCGCCCGTTCCGGCCGCGGTTGCTCGGCTGCGTCCGACGCTGCGACCGATCCCGGCGCCGGTGATCGATGCGCAGGAGGTCGTCCTCGTCAACCTCGACACCGGCCGTTTTCTGTGGCAGTCGAACGGCCGGGCCGCACGCGCACCGGCCAGCCTGACCAAGATTTTCACCGCCATGGTCGCCGTCGACCTGATGGGGCTGAACACCGTCGTCACCGTGCCGGACTCGATTCGTGAGCTGCCTGCCGACTCCACGTTCATGGGACTGACACCTGGGGATCGGGTCACGGTGCGCGAGCTGTTGTATGGCGTTTTCCTCAACTCGGGAAATGACGCGGCGGAAACGCTCGCCTCGGCCGCTACCTCACGCGCCACGTTCATCGCCGCGATGAACACCAAAGCCGCGCGCCTTGGCCTCCGTACCACCCACTTCCTCAACCCGACCGGCCTGGACGCGTCCGGCCATTACTCCTCGGCCGATGACCTGGCCATCGCCACCATCTACCTGGAGTCGCACTACCCGGGCCTCGTCGGCATCGCCGCGACACCCGCGATCACGGTCGCGGCAACGGCGACGCACAAGGCCTACGTGCTGCTCAACCTCGACAAGCTGCTGCACACCTATCCGGGAACCTACGGATTGAAAACTGGTTGGACCGAGCAGGCTCTTGGCTGCTTGATCACGACGTCGAGCCGCGGTGGCCACCGCCTGCTGGGCGTCATGCTGGGCGCTCCGAACGGCACCGCCTACGCGCAGATGCCCAAAGTGCTCGACTACGGATTCGAGCTGCTGGGCGTCCTCCCGCGCCCACCCGGAGCGTAGTAGGCCCTCAAGACCTGCCGGAGTAGGCCAGCCGGCCACTCACATTTCCTCCCGCCAGATGTCGTGCGGGGATCGCCATGGCGGGTTACCGTGGTGGTGTCACGAACGTCTCTGCCCATCGTTCTCCTAGCGTGATCGCCCGCCGCATCCTCCTCGGCATCGTGGTTGGCCTGCTCGCCGCCGGCATCGCTGTCGCTGTGACCCAGCCTGATCTTGCGACCCGGGCGACCGTACTCGAGGCCGGGATTGAGCAGAAGATCGGCGTCGAACTTGCCCTTGCCGGGGTCTATCTCGAGGAGTCCGGCATCCCCATGCCCGTGCCCTCCGAGGTCGGCATCGGGTATCTCGGCCAGCGCGTGACCGTGAATCCTGTGGCGCTGGGCGCAACCTGGTTCGGACTCACGCTGCTGATCGTGCTCGGATCCACGAACCTGTTCGCGGCATCACGCCGCTTTGGGCCGGCGCTCGTTCATGGGCGCCTCGGAAAAGCGCTACACCTGACGCCATCCGGGGTTGCCCGGGCACAGCGCTGGTTCCAGCGCTGGGGCCCCCTGGCGATCGGACTCTCGCGCTACGTCCCGGGGTTGCGCTGGGGCATGGCGGTGGCCTGCGGCACACTGGGTGTGCGCTATCGCACGTTCTGGTTGAGCACGGTGATTTCGGCCTCGGTTTGGGCAGGCGGGCTGCTCACGCTGGGCGTCACGGTGGGCGACGGGGTCGGCCGCGTGCTGGCCGAGCATGCCTGGATGGGCCTGCTCTTGCCGCTTCCCGCCGTCGCCGTTGTAACCGCCGGACTCATTCGCCTCATCATCATCAAGGGTCCGGCGACGAACTCGCGGTCGGTGTCCCCTTCGGTCTAGCCTAGCCCACCGCCGGTCGCATCCAGGCTCGCCGAGTCACCACCAGCGCCAGCGCCCCGGCACCCAGGAGCACCGCCACCAGGCTGATCAGCCATCCGACGACAGGGATGAGCCCCACGATCGTCAGCACGAAGAGCCCGCCCAGCAGCGCGAAGGCATCATGGTATCCGCCCCAGCCGAGCCGGGCGAAGATCAGCCGCCCGAGGAGGAACCCGGAAATAGCGTACCCAATGGCCAGCGCCAGGATCCAGAGCGGGATCAGTAAGAGTCCGAGCCACCAGCCGCCGATCAGGATCCCGATGACGAACACGATCAGCGCCACGATCGGCGTGATCACCAGGATCCCCGCCCCGATGCCGAGACTCGCCCACGGCTGCGCCCGCTCGGTGTCGATCGCCCGCGAGCTCAATCCGGGGAGGAGAAAGATCAACAGCAGGCCGAGGGCGAAGATCCCGATCAGCCCTCGCAGCCACCCGAGGAAGCCGTTGCCGGCGTCGCCGCCGCGATCGGTGGGCGTATGACGCGTGATGGTCCCTGCGACATGCGCACCGTTCACCTGTTCGACGGAGTTATTGCTCGTGTAGTCCAGGTTGCCGGCGACCTGGGCGCCATCGAGCTTGAGATGGTCGACCCGGCCACGCACGTCGCCACCCACACGATTCCGTAGCGTCAGACTGCCCGCTGACATTTGGACCCGTCGGGCGATCGGGGCGGAGACCGTCGCGCTGCCGCCGGCCACCACCAGGTCACGGCCGATGGTGGCGCCGGATCCGACGTCGATCGTGCCGCCAGTCACGACGAGGTCCTGCGCGATCGGTCCGTTGACGGTGATGTTGCCACCGGCGGCGATGATGCTACCGCCCACGTGGCCGGTGACGTTGATGGTGCCGCCTCCAAGGATCAGATCGCGGGTGATGGTGCCGGAGACCGTGATCGTGCCGCCACCGGCGATGACACTGCCGTTGACCGTCCCACTGATGCTCACCGTGCCTGCGCCCGCGTAGATGTCATCGTTGACCGTTTCGCCGGGACCTACCGTGACGTCGGAGCCCTGCCGAAGATCGGCGGCCGCGGCCTGGAGCGGCAGCCAGGCGAATACTGCGGCAACCATGATCGATCCGCTGAACGCCACCACCGCGCGGCGGTGCATCGCGTGTGTGCGTGCCATCCCATGCCCTCCTGTTCCGGCAGCGAGCCTGCTTGCATTCTCGCACCGGCACGACGGTCCCGGTTGATAACGAGCTCAGGCGGGGCGGCGAAGACTCCAGATGGCGATGCCGAGCATCACGACGCCGAAGGCGAGGACCAGACCGACCTCAGCCATGAGCGGCAGTGTCTGCCCGCCCACGGTCAAGCCGAGCCGGTCCGTGACCGCGACGGGAACGCCCGACGCGCCCAGGATCACGCGTCGCAGCGGGTCGATGCCGTAGGCCGCGGGATCGATCCGGGTCAGGCCGGTCATCCACCATGGAAGATTGCCGAGCGGGAAGAGTGCCCCCGACAGGAAGAAGATCGGCATCATCAGGAAGTTGATCACCGCCTGAAATCCCTGCATCGACTTGATCCCGGCGGCCAGGACGACGCCAAGCGTCGTCAGCGCGAATGCCAGGACAAAGATCAACGGGATCAGCTCGATCACCGCCAGCGGGGTGAGCGTGACGCCGACGATCGGCGCCAGCACCAGCAGCAAGATGCCCTGCACCATCGCCTGGGTGCTGCCGCCCAGCGCCTTGCCGATGGCGATCGCCGAGCGATCGATGGGCGCGACCAGGACTTCCTTGAGGAAGCCGAACTCGCGATCCCAGACAATCGACATGGCGCTGAAAATCGACGTAAACAACACGGCCATGCCGATGATCCCCGGATAAATAAATTGCACGTAGTTGATCGACGGCGCTCCGGCCAGACCGCCGCCGATACCCCGCAGCGACGAGCTGAGACCCGTGCCAAAGATCAGGAGGAAGAGCAGCGGCTGCGCCAGTGAGGCCAAAAGCCGCAGCCGGTCGCGCGAGTAGCGCAGGACGTCGCGGTACCAGATGATGTAGATCGCCCGCAGCGTGGCGCGCCGCGTGTCGATGCGGCGAACGCTCGCGGGCCGGCTCGGTGCCGCGACGGGAACCGCCATCAGCGACGCCGGCCTCCAAACCGGGCTCCCATCATGCGCATCCGGTCCAGCGCCCCCGCCTGCTCCTCGCGGATAGCGCGGCCGGTCAGCTTGAGGAAGACATCGTCGAGGCTCGGCCTTCGGAGCGTGACCGCGGTCACCCGCGCGGAGAGGTCGCGCACCAGGCGCGGGATCAGAGCGGCGCCGTCCGATGCCTCGATGCGCAGCGTGCCGTTGTCCGCTGCGGGCGTCAGCCCGAACTTCGAGGCGAGCTCGGCGGCGCTGGCAGTATTGTCCGTGGTCGCGATCGTGATCACATCCCCGCCGACGCGCGCCTTGAGTTCGTCCGGCGTGCCGAGGGCGACGATCCGCCCCATGTCGATGATGGCGATGCGATCGCAGAACTCGGCCTCATCCATGTAATGCGTCGTCATGAAGATCGTGATGCCTTCACGGCGGCGCAGGTCTTGAAGGTAATCCCAGATGTGGCTCCGTGTCTGCGGATCGAGCCCGCGCGTCGGCTCGTCGAGAAAGAGGACTTCGGGCGAGTGTAGAATGCCGCGCGCGATTTCCAGCCGGCGCTTCATGCCACCCGAGAAGGTCATCACCTTCGAGTTGGCCCGATCCGCCAGCTCGACCATCCCGAGCACCTCAGCGATCCGTTGCGCCCGGATCGCCCGCGGCACATCGTAGAGAAAAGCGTGAAATTCGAGGTTCTCCCGTGCCGTCAGCTGCTCATCGAGGGCCGGGTCCTGAAAGACGAGGCCGATGGCCGCGCGCACCGAGTCCGGGTCGCGCGTGACGTCGAAGCCCGCCACGGCGGCGCGCCCCGAGGTTGGCCGCAGCAGCGTGCACAGCATGCTGATCGTCGTCGATTTCCCGGCGCCGTTCGGGCCGAGGAATCCGAAGATCTCACCGGGCATGACTGCGAGGTCGATGCCGCGAACCGCCTCGATCTCGCCGTAGCGCTTGACCAGCTGCTCGGTCGCGATCGCCGCCTCTGCCATGCCTGTTATCCCACCGCCGCCGTGGGGAGTTCTTCGCTGCTGGTCTGTTGCTGCGGCTTACGCGAACGCAGCGGGACATCGGGCATGAACAGCGAGATGACCAGCGCCCCCGCCGTGAGGATGACCGAGATCAGGAAGACGTCGTGCAGGGTGAGGGCCAGCGCCTGGCGGACGGCGTGCATCGCCTGGTCGAAGAGGGGCGCCAGCTGCGCGGGAAGCTTGGCCTTGGCCGCCGCGATCCGCGCCGGATCCAGTAGGGCATTGGGATTGCTGGCTGAGCTTCCCATGACGTTCTTGAATGCCGGTGGCAGGTTGACCTTCGCGATCTGGGCGCTGATCGCGCCGGGAAGCCGCTGGGCCAGGATGCTCCCCAGCACGGCGGAGCTCACGGTGCCGCCGACGTTGCGCCAGAACTGGATCTGGCTGGTGCCGACGCCGAGGTACCGCTGCGGCAGGGCGCTCTGCACGGCGTTGATGTAGAGGGGCATGGTGACGCCGAGCCCGAGCCCGACGAGGACGATGTCGATCGTGATCGCGCTCTGCGTGGTCGACGTCGTCGTCTGCGCTATCAGGTAGAGCCCGATCATCACCAGGCCGAGGCCGATGGTCCCGAGGTAGTGATAGTGCTTGATGCGCGGGATCAACTGGCCCGTGAGGACACTCGACACGATAAGGCCAAGCATCATCGGAGTGAGCAGCAGGCCGGAGTTGGTGACGCTCACACCAAGAACGCCCTGCGTCTCGAGGGGGACGAAGATGATCATCCCGAACATGCCGAGGGCGGCAAAGAAGCCGACCAACACGGAGACGGCAAAGGCGCGGTTCTTGAACAGCGTAAAGGGCACGATCGGTTCCTTGACGCGTTGCTCGATCATGAAGAAGGCGATCAGCATCGCGGCGCCGAAGGCCAGCAGCCCCAGCACTTCGAAGGAGGTCCATCCCTGGTCCTTGGCTACCGACAACGCGATCAGCATCGGGATCAGGCCGGCGGCGAGCGTCGCCGACCCGACGACGTCGATGTCGCGCCAGGAGGCGCGGGTCCGCACGAAGGGCAGGTAGGCGGCCACCACGAGGACGCCCAGCAAGCCGACCGGCAGGTTGACGTAGAAGACCCAGCGCCAGCCGAGGTTGTCGGTCAGGAAGCCGCCG
>Ga0209474_10003844_pt1 | contig 13080 bp, 12 predicted proteins | sample GraSoiAngelo_145_FD_185902 | JGI IMG/M metagenome (GOLD analysis project Ga0209474, IMG submission 185902) | Grasslands soil microbial communities from the Angelo Coastal Reserve, California, USA - 14_1009_05_20cm (SPAdes) (version 2) | ecosystem: Environmental > Terrestrial > Soil > Grasslands...
GCCGCTACAAGGGCAAAGTGGTGCTGCTCGATTTCTGGGCGACGTGGTGCGGGCCGTGCAAGGTCGAGATTCCGATTTTCAGCGAGCTCTATACGAAGTACAAGAGCCGCGGCTTCGAGGTCGTCAGCGTCGTGCTGCTCGATCGCTTCGTGAACGCGAAGCCCTTCGCGGCCGCCATGCACATGAACTATCCGGTGCTGGACGGCGACCCGCAGCAGGATCGGATCGACGATGCGTATGGGCCGCTGTTCGGGCTGCCGATCTCGTTTCTCATCGCGCGCGACGGCCGTGTGTGCCAGAAGCACCTCGGGCTCCCCGGCATGCAGGGCACGAAGGAGCCCGACGCGAAGACGGTGAAGGCGATCTTCGAGTCCGAGGTGACCGCGCTGCTCCGGTGATCGCGGCCGATCAGTCGTCGCCGGACCGCGATTCTGCGACGACGGCGCACCATGTGTGCTTGCACCGCTTGCAGGTGAACCACACCACACGATCCTCCGCGATCTCCTTCGCGGTCACGGCAATCGCCGCACACTTCGGGCATGGCGGCGGATACGAGTCGCCCTTGGGTAACCCCATGATCCCTCGCAGTTTGGGTAGGGGTCCATCCTACGGGGCCCTTCGGGCAGGTGACCATTGCCCGAACGTGGAATGTGCGCGTGGTGTGCGGTTGCGCGTCGTAGCGGCACGTTACACTTACCCGACGAGATACCTCGACGCGCCCGTAGCTCAGCGGATAGAGCACCCGCCTCCTAAGCGGGGGGCCGCCGGTTCAATTCCGGCCGGGCGCGCCATATTTTGCGGATTTCGCAAGGCCGGGCCATCCAGCCCCGTCCTTCACTTCCAGGCGAACAACGGCTGACACACCGTAAAGGTCGTGACGCTGTAGCGGACCATGTTCCGCGTCCCGTCCGGCGCGAGCTCCGGATACGTCCAGCCGCTCAATACTTGATAGCAACGCTGATTCGCACAACCAGTCGTCGCGAGCCCGAGGAGCACGAGAAGCACTTTCATACCGTGACTCCGCTCAGCGCCGCGATTTTGCCGAATGGAATGTGGCCGGGCGAAGTCTAGTCCCGGCTATGCCAGGGCGGCTACGGTTATTCGTCGTCGGCTGCTCCGGCCCGGCCCAGTCCCTCACCAATGGCCTCGTGCCGCTCGTATCCGCGGGCGCCGTTGAAGCCGCGATCGAGCCGGTATAGGCTTCAAGGCATCATGCAACATGCCAGCGCCTTCCCGATATTGGTTGCCGCGATCGTCGCGGCCGTCGTGACGGCGGCGACTGTCGGTCAGTCGAAGCCGGACTTTTCCGGCGAGTGGATCCTGAATCGCGCGGCAAGTGTCCTCAGCCCCGGCGCCGACGGGATGCAGAGCGGCACTGTGCGCATCGATCACCGCGAGCCGATGTTTCGCTACGCGGCCACGTTCTCCGCGGCCGGCGGGACGCCGATCAAGTACACGTTCGAGCTGCCGTCGGACGGACGTGAAGTCGCCAGCGGCCCGCAGGCCGCCGGCGCGATGGGCACACTGCGATGGGACGCCGACGCGTTGATCCTCACGTCACGAATCGAGCGCCCGGGCGGCGAGATGACGATCGTCTTCCGGTACGAGCTTGTCGACCGCGGGCGGCGCCTTCGAGCCGTCGAGCGGCTTCGAGGCAGCGACCACGATCAGGACAACGTCTGGATCTTCGACCGCCGCGAATAGCCGCGTACGCGGACGCCCGGAGGCGGCATGGGACACGGCCACTTCTCCGGCGAGCCCGAGGCGGTCTGGCTGACCGAGGACGGCACGCCGGATCGACGGATGAAGATTCTTCACGATTTCTCCTTCACCGATCCGCGGTCGCGCGTCTGGGAGGCGCCGGCCGGCTCGGTCGTCGACGGCGCGTCGATTCCGCGCGCGCTGTGGACCGTCGTCGGCTCGCCGTACACCGGCGACTATCGGCGCGCGTCCATCGTGCACGACGTGGCCTGCGACGAAGCGGGCGGCAACACAAAGAAGCGGCGCGCCGCCGACCGCATGTTCTTCCACGGCTGCCGCGCGGGCGGCTGCTCGATCTGGCAGTCGACGGTGCTGTATCTCGGCGTTCGCGTTGGCGCATCGGCGTCGGAAGTGCCGGCGTGGCACGCGGCCGCCTCGATCGAGACGGCGGGGCCGCGCACGCGCCGCACGGCGGAGGAGCGTCAGCTGGAGAAGGATTTCCAGCGGATCTCGGATCGGGTGCTCGCGCGCGGCGAGACCGACGATCCCCTGGAGCTCGAGCGGCGCGCCGACACGGCGATGACCGTCGTCGCCGGATTGCGGATCGCCGGCCGTGTCCGGAAACGGCCGCGCCGCGCGACGTGAACACGGTATCGAGAGCGGTCGTTCTCGGGCTCGCCGCCGCTGCACTTGCGGCGGCGCGGCCCGTTCCGCCGAGGCTCGCCGCGCTCGCGGCGCGCGCGCGACTCGACGGCGCGATCGCGGCCTGGTGCGCCGGCGGATTCCGACCGGGCCGCCGCGGCGCGTTTGCGGTCGCCGTCACGTCGCCGACTGGCAGCGTACGGTACGCCATCATCGAGGCGGACGCCATGATCACCGACCTCGCGCGGTTCGACGGCGCGCCTGATCTGTCGTGTTACAGTCGCGCGCAGGCGGCGGATCTCGATCGCACTATCGCGCGATCCGAAACCGTGCACGGCCGCGTCGCGCCGCGCTGGAACACGACGGTCGTCTGCGCCTTCGTCGAGGCGACTCACGCGGTCTGCTGGCAGTACTCCCCCGGCGAACGGAAGTTCGTCACGGTCGGCGAATGGACGACGTGACGCACTGGAGCGAACCATGGTGATGATGTCCTCGCGTTCCGTTGCTGCCGCCGCGATCGTCGTCGCCGCGCTGGCGGGCGAGCGGCGCGAGACTCTCGACGCCGCGCAGAAGCGCTCGCTGGACATCTACGTCGTCGACGTGGAAGGCGGAAACGCGACGCTCGTCGTCGCGCCCTCGGGTGAATCGCTGCTCATCGATACGGGAAATCTCAATGGCGCCGTGCGCGATGCGGAGCGGATCATGGCCGCCGCCAGGGACGCCGGCCTTCGTCAGATCGATCATCTGGTCATCACGCACTGGCACGCGGACCACTTCGGCGGCCTCTCCGAGCTCGCCGCACGCATTCCGATCCGGCATTTCATCGACCATGGCGCCAACATCCAACCCAATCCCACGGTCGACGAGTTCCTGACGACGACGTATCCGCAGCTGTATCGCCGCGCGGCGCACACCGTCGCGAAAGCGGGGGACAGGATCGACGTCGCCGGCCTCGATGTCCGCGTCGTGAGCTCGGCGGGCCAGGTCGTCGCGTCGCCGTTGCCCGGCGCCGGCGGGTCGAATCCCTACTGTGCGAGCTTCAAGCCAGGCGACAACAACGCAGAAGATCCGCAGTCCGTCGTCACGCACATCACGTTCGGGAAGTTTCGCGCGCTTCACCCCGGCGATCTGACGAAGAACAAGGAATTCGAGCTGATGTGCCCCCGAAATCGAATCGGCGCCGTCGACGTGCTCCTCGGCCTGCACCACGGGCAGGACACGTCGAACTCGGAGGTCCTCGTGCATGCGCTGCGCCCGAGAGCCGCCATCATGAACAACGGCACCCGGAAGGGCGGCGTGCCTGAAGTCATGACGATCGTTCACAGCTCGCCAGGTCTCGAAGACCTGTGGCAGCTCCACTTCTCCGTTCTGAGCGGGCAGGAGTACACGGTCCCTGGTCTGTTCATCGCCAACGGCGTGGACGAACAACCCGCCGCAATACCCATCGCACCGGCGCCTCTCCCGCAGCCGACCGATAATGCGCCGCCGCCGCCGGCGCACAACGGGCCCGCTTACTGGATCAAGGTCTCTGCTCAGGAAGACGGAACGTTCACCGTCACGAACTCGCGCAACGGCTTCTCGAAGAAGTACGGATCGCCGGATCGCCGCTGACGTCGATGTGTTCGCGCCGACGCCGAGCGCGAGCAGCAGCACCGAAGCAGCGGCCGTCTGCGGCGCGTCGGCGAAGGTTCGGAGCGCCGACCGCAGGTCGCTCGCGATCATCGCCGGCAGTACGCGTCGAGAAAGCGGAACACGTCGTCGGCCCAGATCTGCGATCCGAAATAGCCGAACGCGTGCCCGTCCTGCACCGACGCGCCGTACGCGGGATAGATTTTCATGTCGGCGATCTTGCCGGCGTCCTTCATCGCGCCCGAGAGCGTGCGGCTCGGCGAGAGATCGTAGTCGTTCGCCGCCTGGAAGAAGAAGATCGGCACCTTCGCCTGGCGTACCGCGCGCGTCATGCGCGACTGGAGCGCCGGCGCCTGCGCCCAGCTCTCGGCGGCGCCGGCCGAATCGATCGCCGCGCAGTAGCCGCCGCGCTCCGCGCCGAGCACCGCCTCGATGCCGCCGAACGAGTTGCCGCCGACGGCGATGCGAGTCGGCTGGACGAACGGCTGCACACGCAGCCACGCGAGCCCGGCGAATTGATCGCTCAGATGATCCGTCTCGAGCAGCCGCACCAGCGTTGACGCGCCCGCCGAAATGCCGCCGGCCTCGATAGCTGCGGCGATTTGGTCGCCGATGTACGGCCCGGCGGACGCGCTGAGGCCCTGTCCGCGGCGGTACGGGCCGAAGAAGATCCACCCGCGGCCGGCGAACACGGGGCCGAGCGCGTCGAACGCCTGCTGGCTCAACATGCCGGCCGCGCTCCCGTGGTTGTAGACGATCGCGGGAAACGGTCCGTCGCCGGGCGGCTTGAAGAGGACGCCGTGCAGCGTCAGCGCGCCGCTCGGAAACGTGACGACGTCGCTCGACGCCGCGAACGCAAGAAGTGGCAGGCCGCAGAGGGCGGCGAGGCAGGCGAGCATCGTGCGCGCATGTCGCATCAGCTCGATTTTAGGCCCGTGAATTGCCGCGTGCGCGGCCTATACTCCAGTCGATTCCGAGGAGGTTGCATGCGCGCGACTCGTTCGATCCTGTGTGTTGCGGCGGCGCTCTCGACGGTGGCGTGCAGTGCGGGCGGCGCCGCGGGCGGCGGCGCGCCCGCGCCGCGCGTCGAGCCGGCCACCTATTCGGTCGCCGACGTCTATCAGAACACGCGGTTCCGCGGCATCGCCTGGTCGGCCGACAGTCGAACGGTGCTCGTGTCCTCCGACCTGTCCGGAATCTGGAATGCGTACGCCATCCCGCGATCGGGCGGCGCGCCGCAGCCGCTGACGCACTCGACGACCAACTCGATGTTCGCGCTGTCGTTTTTCCCCGCCGACGACAGGTTCCTCTACTCGAGCGATCAGGGCGGCAACGAGCTGACCCACGTCTACGTGCAGGCGCCGGACGGATTGACGACGGATCTCACGCCGGGCGAGAAGCTGAAGGCCAACTTCCTCGGCTGGTCCGGCGACGACAAGTCGCTGTTAATCTCGACCAACGAGCGCGATCCGAAGTACTTCGACGTCTACGAGATCTCGATCGACGGCTACCGGCGCGCGCTCTTCTACCGCAACACGGACGGCTTCGACATCGGCCCGATCTCGCGCGACAAGCGGTACATCGCGCTGTCGAAGCAGCGCTCGTCGGCAGACGCCGACATCTTCGTCTACGACCGCACCACGAAGAAGGCGAGCAACATCACCACACACAAAGGCACCGTCAACAACACGCCGGCCGATTTCTCGCCCGACAGCGCGCGCCTCCTCTATACGTCGGACGAGGGCGGCGAGTTCGCGTCGCTGCGCGCGTTGACGCTCGCCGACGGTGCGTCGACCGTCGTGTATCAGGAACAGTGGGACGTGGCCGCGGCGCGGTACTCGAAGAGCGGCAAGTACCTGATCATCGCCGTGGACGACGACTCGCGGTCCGTCTATCGCGTGCTGGACGGGTCGACGCTGAAGCCGGCGGCGATCACGCTGCTGCCGCCCGGCTCGATTCACGCGCTGACGATCGCGCGCGACGATTCCGCCGTCGCCTTCTACGCCACGGACGGCAGCGCGCCGGACGATCTGTATGCGGGACCGGTGGGCTCGCATTCGCAGCCGCTCACGAATTCGCTCAATCCGAAAATCCGCCGGGAGGATCTCGTCGTCCCGACCATCGCGCGCTTCAAGTCGTACGACGGCGTCGAGGTGCCTGGGGTGCTCTACACGCCGCACCAGGCGACGCCGCAGACGAAGGCGCCGGCGCTCGTGATGGTGCACGGCGGGCCCGGCGATCAGGCGACCGTCGCCTACCGCGCGCTGACGCAGGCGCTGGCCAACCACGGCTACGTCGTGTACGACATCAACAACCGCGGCAGCTCCGGCTACGGCAAGACGTTCTTTCAGATGGACGATCGCAGGCACGGCGAGGCGGACCTTGGCGATGTCGTCGCCAGCAAGGGGATGCTCGTCGCCACCGGCAAGGTGGATCCCGATCGCATCGGCATCCTCGGCGGCAGCTACGGCGGCTACATGGTCCTCGCCGCGCTCACGCTGCAGCCGGACGCGTTCAAGGCGGGCGTCGATCTGTTCGGCATCTCGAACTGGATCCGGACGCTCGAGAGCATTCCGCCGTGGTGGGGATCGTTTCGCGACGCGCTCTACGCCGAGATGGGCGATCCGAAAGCGGACGCGGCGCGCCTGCGCCGCATCTCGCCGCTCTTCAACGCGGACAAGATCAAGGCGCCGTTGATGGTGCTCCAGGGCGCCAACGATCCACGCGTGCTGAAAGTGGAGTCCGACGAGATCGTCGCCGCCGCCCGAAAGAACGGCGTGCCGGTCGAGTACGTCGTCTTCCCGGACGAAGGCCACGGCTTCGTGAAGAAGGACAACGAGATCAAGGGCTACAGCGGCGTGATCGCGTTTCTCGACGCGCACTTGAAGCAGCGCCCGGCGGCGTCGACGCACTGAAAGACGGCGCGGCGCGGAGCGCCGGCACACCGCTGCCCGCAACTGCATGCGCCGGCGCCGCGGGACCTACTGCGTACGCCGGCTCGAGCCGACGTACGACAAAAGGCCTCCTTCGACGCAACGAGAGACACCGTGGATCATTACGAAACGCTGCAGATCAACGCGAACGCCGAGCCCGAAACGGTCCACCGCGTCTACCGCCTGCTCGCGCAGCGGTACCACCCGGACAACAAGGACACGGGCGACGCGACGCGCTTTCGCGCGCTCACCGAGGCGTACGAGGTGCTGAGCGATCCCGAGCAGCGCGCGAAGTACGACGTCGTGCACCAGCAGTTCTGGCGCGATCGCTGGAAGATTGCCGAGGGCGCCAACAATGAGGCCGCCGACTTTCGCGCCGAGCAGATCGCGCGGCTGACGCTGCTCGAGCTGCTGTACTCCCGCCGCCGCACCGAGCCGCGGCAGCCGACGATGTCGGTGCTCGACATGGAGGCGCTGATCGGCCGCCCGCGCGAGCACCTCGAGTTCTCGATCTGGTTCCTGATCCAGAAGAAGTTCGTGCAGCGCGGCGACGACTCGGGCCTCACGATCACCGCCGACGGCGTCGAGTACCTCGAGAACAACCTCGAGGGGGTGGCGCAGAGCCACCTGCTGCGCGCGCGCAACGACTGAGCGGCGGCAGTTGATATCGGGCGCCAAAGTGTCCGACAATCGAGTCGGCGCCCGCGCCCTGCGCCGGCCCGACACCCCATGAAGAGAACCGAACGCCAGCACCTGAAAGAGAACGAGCTGCAAACCTTTGCGCGCCAGGCGCGCGGGGCGCTCGACGCGAAGCGCCGCGAGACGACGGCGCTCGTCACGATCGTCGTCGCCGTCGGCGCGGTGGCGATCGCGTTCTTCGCGTGGCGCGAGCACGTCAACACCAAGGCGCACGCGCTGCTGGCCGAGGCGATGGCGGTGCAGGACGCGCGCGTCGGGCCGCCGCCGGCCCCCGGCGCGCCGTCGGGCGGCCTGTATTTCCCGACCGAGCGCGAGCGCGCGCAGGCGGCGCTCACGAAGTTCAAGATTGCGGCCGATGCGTATCCGTCGAGCGACGCCGGCATCTTCGCGCGCTACCAGCAGGGCGCGTTGTCGATGACGCTCGGCACGCCGCCGGGAGCTATCGAGGCGTATCAGCAGGTGATCGCGAAGGCGGGCGACAACAGCCTGTACGGCCAGACCGCGCGGCTCGGCCTCGCCGAGGCGCAGGCGCGCGCCGGCCAGTACGATCAGGCGATCAACACCTTCAAGGAGCTCGCGCAGCGCAAGGACGGACCGCTGCCCGTCGACGGCATCCTGATGCAGCTGGGCCGCACCTATCTCCAGGCCGGGAAGCGCGCCGATGCGCAGCAGACGTTCAATCGCGTCGTCGAAGAATTCCCGGAATCGACCTTCGCCGGCGACGCGCGCAAAGAGATCGAGACGCTGAAGAAGGCGGCGTAGATCGTCAGCCGAGCGTCGTCTTGACCTCGGATCCGAACCGGTACGACAGGATCTTGTAGACCAGCTTCGCGCAGAGGAAGTTCGGCGCGACGTTCCCGCCCATCGGCGACAGCTCCACGATGTCGCAGCCGACGACGTTGCGCTGCTCGATGACCCGCCGCAGCAGCGTCAGTGCTTCGTACCACGACAACCCGCCGGGCTCGGGCGTACCGGTCGCCGGCATGATCGCCGGATCGAAGCCGTCGACGTCGATCGTGATGTACACCGTCTCGCTCAGCGAGCCGACGACGGACTCGATCCAGTCGGCGCGCTGCCGCATGTCGTAGTCGTAGAAGATCCGCGTCGGCAGCGTGGGCACGGCCGCCGCTTCTTCAGGCGACAGGCTGCGGATGCCGACCTGTGTCGCGCGCGCGAACTCGAGCGTCCGCCGCATCGCGCACGCGTGGTTGTGCCGCGTCCCCATGAAGGTCTCGCGGAGGTCGGCGTGCGCGTCGATCTGCAGCACCGACAGGCCGCGGTGCTTCGCCGCGATCGCGCCGACCACCGCGGGCGTGATCGAGTGCTCGCCGCCGAGGACGAACGGAAACTTGTCGCGGTTCACGATCTCGGCGGCGACGCGCCGGATTTCGCGCACGACGTCGTCCATCGTCGCGTAGGGGAAGTCCATTTCCGGCATCGTGTAGATGCCGATGCTGTGGACGTCGGTCTGCGTCTCCTCGTCCCAGAGCTCCATGTGCGACGAGGCGACGAGGATCTCGTGCGGCCCGTTGCGCGTGCCGGGGACGTAGGACGTCGTGCGGTCGAGCGGAATCGGAAGGATGACGACGCGCGCTTTGTCGAAGTTCGTCGTGGTGGGCGTGGAGCCGCCGAACTCGCCGACGCTGACCTGGTCGTACTCAAACGGCAGATTCATTCACTTCCTCGAAGCGCTCGTGCGGCACCGTGAGCCCGTCGACCGTCATGACGCGGCCTGCCAGCGTGAAGGTCGGCTTGCGCCGCGCGGCGAGGAACGGGCGCGCGGACGCCGCCAGCGCCGTCGCAAGCAGCGGCAGCGCGATCGTCGCGTCGGCCTGCACCGACACCTTGTCCGAGTCGGTCGCGAGCTTGCCCCAGCTCTGCGCCTCCTCGAGGCTCGAGCCCGACGCGCCGCCGAAGTGCGGGACGTCGGTGACGATCTGGAGCGCGTAGCGGTGGCCGCCGACGGCGTCGCTGTAGAACTCCGCCTGCACGGTCGCCTGGTTGATGAAGTTCTTCGGCGTGCCGCCGCCGAGGACGACCGACGCGGTGCGCGGCCGCCGGATCACCAGGTTCGCCGACTCGACGATGTCGCCGATGATGTCGATGTAGCCGGCGCCCGCTTTCTTCTGCCGCGCCTGCGACAGGCCCATCCCGATCGACGAATCGGCGATCGCGGGGCAGAAGATCGGCACGTTCGCGCGGAACGCGGCGGTGAGGATGCCGTCGCGTCCCGTCGTCGTCCACAGGTGGCCGCCGAGCAGGTGCAGCAGCTCGCGCGTCGTGTACGGGCGCGCCTCGAGCGTGCACGCGAACTCCGCGATCCAGTTGTCGTTCGAGATGAACTCCTCTTCGCTCGCGTAGGTGTCGTACACGCGATCGATGCGGTCCTCGGCCAGCGCGGCGTCGTCGGCGTGCGGCGAGCCGACGTAGTGGCGCTGCCCGCGCGTCTCGTGGAGATCGTGATAGAGGTTCGCGCCCGTCGAGACGAGGCAGTCGACGTAGCGTTCGCGAATCAGGTGCGCGACGATCAGGCGCAGCCCGCCGGCCGAGAGCGCGCCCGCCATGCCGAGGAAGATCGTCACGTCGTCCTGCAGCATCTTCTGCCAGATGCGGTGCGCGGTCGCGAGGTTGCGCCCCTGGAAGGAGATCCGCTCCATGCGCGCGAGCAGCTGGTCCGCGGAGAGCCCGGGCTCGACGGCGAACGGCTCGATCGGCGTCTGCAGGAACCGGGATTTCTTCGTCATGCGCGCACAATTAAATCACAACTAGAACGCTTTGCCGACGCGCACGTACGCCGTCGCGCGATCGGCGATCGCGCCCGCGCCGTCGTGTCCCCACGCGGCGCCGACAGTGATCGTGACCGGCGTCGTGTAGCCGAGCACGAGCGCGCTCGACAGCTCGGCGCCGATCGACGTCTTGATCGCGCTCGCGCGAAACGTGCGCGTCCACGCGTGGCCGGCGTCGACAAACGCGGCGCCGGAGATGGTGTGGAGGAACAGCGGCCACGTGCCGACGCCGCGCTGCGGCCGCGCGATCGGAAATCGGTACTCCGCGTTCGCGAGCGCCACGCGGCTGCCGGCGAACGTCGCGTCGGCGAAGCCGCGCAGCAGGCTCGACGAGCGGCTGTCGAACGCGATCGCGCCGCGATCGGCCGCGCTGCCGCCGAGGAGGAAGGTGCGGCCGACGGTGGGATCGCCGGTCGACGATCCGCCGGACGCGCGGAGCGCGATCACGTCGTGCGCCCGCGCGCCCGGCAGGTACGTGCGCGCGTCGGCCGTCAGCGTCGTGGAGTCGGCGAAGGACGCGAGCGCGCGGCGGACGATCTCGGCCGTCGCGCCGACAAACACGCCGTCCTCGCGGCTGATCGAATACCCGTAGGTCTTCGCCGTCGTCGTCTCCCATGCGGCGCGCACCGGCGTCAGGTTCCGCGTCAGCGTCGACGCGGGGAGCGTGTACTCGTTCGCCGAACGGAGGACGGAGAACAGCGCGGCGTGTGAGACGCGTACGTGCAGGAAGGGCAGGAGGACGCCGGCCTCGACGGTGCGCTCGCGGCGCGTCGCGGCGGACGGCGCGCCCGACTCGGTGGCCGGTCCGGCGAAGAAGGACGTCGTGCTCGCCGCCGACGCGAAGAACGTCGGCCGCCAGCGGTCGTACGCGTACGCGATCGACCAGTCGGGCGTCGCCGGCGCGGGCGTCGCGGCGCCGGCGGGCGCCGAGGCGAGCCAGGTCGCGCTTGCGGCGTAGGCGTGGTAGCCGAGGACATCGACGCCCGAAACCGCCGCGCCGACGCGAACCTGGTCGGTCGCGGCGATCAGGATCGGCGACCACGAGGTCGGCCTCAGCGTCGGGAGCGGGCCGTAATCGTGCACCGGGGTCAGATCCGGGGTCTGACCCCGCTCTGAGCCCGCTCCGACCTCGCTCTGACTCCGCTCCGACTCCACGCTGACCCCGTCGGCGGCGGCGGCGCGCGGATACGGCATGGTGAAGACGTCGTAACCGGCGGTGGTGTAGCCGGCGAATGCGATCGTCTCGCCGTCGGGCGACACGTCCGGCCAGAGCGCGGCGCCGGCCATGTGCGTCAGCTGACGCCGCGTCGCACCGTCCGCCGCCACTTCGAACAGGTTGAACGTCTCCTCGCCTCGCGCGGCGGCGACGACGAGCGCCGCGCCGTCGGGGCGCCAGGCCGGCGTCGCAAACCGCGTGTGCGGCTCGGCGGCGACGATCTGCTGGCGGCCGCTGGTCGCGTCGACGATCGCGATCTCGGGCATACCGCCGAGCCGATGACGGACGACGACGACGGATCGTCCGTCGGGCGACCACCGCGGCGCGTCGAAGAACACGTCCGCCTCGCCAGCGAGGACGGCGATCGACACGCGATCGCCGCCGGCATTCAACCGGACGACGACGAGATCGCGCTGCCCTGGCTTCTCCTGCGTCGCGGCGAGCGCCTGCCCGTCCGGCGCAAGATCGGGATCGCGCAGCCGCGCGTTCGACGTCAGCGCGCGCACGCGTCCGCCGGCGCGCGACAGCGCGTAGAGGTCGCTGTAGAAGCCGACGTTGCGCCGCCGCTCGACCTGATCGAAATAGATCGCGTCGCGCCCGATCGCCGACGTCGATCCCAGGTAACGCGTCGCCACGCGCCGCGGCGGCGAGCCGTCGAGCGCGACGCGCGCGAGCGACGGAAAGCCGCGCGGGTTCGCCGCCGCATAGAAGAGCGCCGGCGCGCACCCCGCACACGCGAATCGATCGAATCGGGGACCGCTCACCGAGAAGCCGTCGCGCGTCACGCGGACGATGCCGCGGTCCGCCGTTGCCGCCGCGGACGCCGACTCGCGCTGCGCCTGGTAGTCGCGCCACAGATCGCCGAGCGACTCGCCGTAGACGTAGCGAAACGCGCGCGTGGACGTGTACGGAAACCGCCGCGCGGTCGCGGCGGCCAGCGCGGCAAGCGTGTCGGCGCCGAATCGATCGACGAGGTACTCGTGGAAGTCGGCGCCGTACGCGTACGGCGCCGCGCTCGCGGGCCAGTCGGTCAGCCCGCCGTTCACGCGATCGAGCGGCTCGAGCGTGCGCGCGCGCGCCGCTTCGCCGACGATCGCGCGAAAGTCGCCCGCGTGCACGCGCCCTTCGCCGGTGATCGCGCTCTCCTCGTAGGTCGCCAGCCCCTCGATCTGCCACGGCGGCAGATACAGATTCGGAAACGCGTACGGCGTGCGGCCGAAGATCCCGCGCGCGATGCGCGCCCACCCCTCCGACCGATCGAGGTGGACGATGTGCGTGAACTCGTGCGTGAAGGCGAGGCGCAGCCAGTCGTCGAACACGAACTCCGGCGCCGACGGCCACACCGTGTAAATGACGATCGTGTCATAGGGCAGCGGCGTGGCGTAGCCGTTCGCGAACTCGGTCTGATCGGCGAGGACGACGTGCGTCAGACGCGGCGGGACGACGCCGAGCGGCCGCTGCAGGGCGCGCCATG
>Ga0209474_10003845_pt1 | contig 13080 bp, 12 predicted proteins | sample GraSoiAngelo_145_FD_185902 | JGI IMG/M metagenome (GOLD analysis project Ga0209474, IMG submission 185902) | Grasslands soil microbial communities from the Angelo Coastal Reserve, California, USA - 14_1009_05_20cm (SPAdes) (version 2) | ecosystem: Environmental > Terrestrial > Soil > Grasslands...
ACGCACCGATCTCCGCCGCCGGATTGAGGACGTTCAGGTCTGCCTGATGGCGCGCCGCGGATCGAAGGAATTTCGCCTGCGGCACGCGTTTCAGTTGCGCTTGTACACGCCAAGGCAATTTCGACGGCTGCTCGCTTCGGTTCCGTCGCTGGAGCTGTGCGACGTCTACGATTTCCGGTACGACATTGAGCGGCCGTCCACACTGAATGACGAAATGGCATACACCGTCTTCGTGTTAAGGCGACGACTGCCATCGTAGCCTCCTTTGCGTTGAACGGAGTCTTTTTTCGCCCTCCTGCGGCGCCTCCTTCCCGGCTAAGCGAGGACCGGTTATTGAGTGTTTTTCTTTACAGGGGGCCCGCCTTTGGTAAAGCTCCACTCGACTCGGTCTTGTTGTATCAAATTCTCCCTTTCAGGGATCACGGAACTGACATGAATTTAGCTTGGTGGATCGACCTAGAACGCACAGAGGATAATCACGATGCGGAAAAGATATAGTTCGGCTCTTGGACCAGCATGAGCGATCATCCTCACACTTACTATGTTCGAACCGCCAGAAGGTTCCGCAAAAGGCGATATCTGCTAGTCAAACGGATATTGCCGGCGACGATTTTGGAGTATTTGAAAGTGTACTATGCCATTCTTATGGCCAAGAACAGATTCTGCAACGACAGCCAGTGTCCGTCATCATTATCTCTCGGTGGCGATGCGGGGCTAGATGCGGTCTTGGAATGGATTCGACCGGAGGTCAGCCGACTGGTTGGATTCGATTTGGCGCCGACTTTCTCCTATACACGTCAATATGCGAAAGGGGAAGTGCTGGCCCGACACAGGGATCGTGCTGCTTGCGAAATTTCAGTAACGGTATCGATCCAAATTCCAAAGGGGGCCGGACCCTCGGTTGTGCATCTAAAACCTCCTAACTTCAACGAAACCAAGGTCGAAATGTTCGAGGGTGACGCGTGTGTTTATGCTGGAACCGAGGTTGAACATTGGAGAGAACGATTTCGCATCGGGGGATATATTCAATTGTTTCTGCACTTTGTTGCAAAACACAGTCCTAATTATCCTAAACTGATGTTCGACGGGCGGGAATGTCTCGGTGCAGACTTCGAGCGCCAACGAAAACAAACGTTGAAAAAAGCGTGACATTAGAAACGAATCAAGTCAGACTGTTCGTATGACTGTGACAAATGCTTCTGAACAACACCCAAATTACCCGGGGCCAAACGAGCCGACGCCGACGCCGACGCCCAAGCCGCCTCCGCCGCCTCCACCCCCGCCGCCGAGTTAATCAGCGACGTATAGCGTTGGATCGCGAGACGATCTGGGAATGGTTGCAATGGCTGGTTGAACCAGCCGAGATTGGCTTAAACCAATAGCGCTGCACAAGCCCCGCGTTGACGAACTATAAATCGGGCCAGGATTACTTTGGCGCGGGCGAAGCGACGAGTTTTTGGAAGCGCGGATCATTCCGGAGCGGATCGAACATCGGATCCAGCCGGAGCAGCGCCGGAGTAAGCGGGGCGTTGTCAGCCAGTGGACCTGCATACGGTATCGAAAGTAGTTTCTGTAAAGCGACGATGGCGCGATCGGGTTCTCCCATGCGCGCTGCCACCCGCGCAAGGATCTCGATTGAGACCGGACCGCGCATCGCGTCCTTCTCAATTGGATTCGCGGCTATGGCGCTTTCCGACAGAGCCAACGCGGCGGCCTTGTCACCGAGACCCATCATGGTCAGCGCGAGATCTCCAATAAGGCTATAATTGTCCGGCTGTTCTTTGAGAAAAGGTTCCAGTTCTTTGCGTGCCTGTCGCCAACTTTCGTAGGCGGCGGCATGGTCGCCTGCGACTTCCTGCGCCCAGCCTAGCCAAAAGCGCAGTTCGCCATTGACGAAACCCAGCGTTGGATTGGGCTTGGCAATTATTTCCTTTAGCCAAGGGATGATTTGCGCAGGGCGGCGCTCCAAAATCGCTTGGTAAACTTGTGCTTCCAACGCCTGGGTGTCGTCGGCGTTCAGATACAACGGAGCGAGTAGTCCAGCTGCTCGCGGCAGGTCTCCCTCCGCTTGTGCGATACTCGCCTTTAGCGCGAGAGCATCTACGTCGTCCGGCGTGATATCGAGAACCTGCTCAAGCTTCCGGAGCGCTTCCGGGAAACGCCGAAGGGAAATATAGGAATATGCATGCTCGACGAGTAGGAGAGTGTCGCGCGGGTCAAGCCGCTCGGCTTCGTTGAAGTATGCCTCGCTCCGCTCCCACTCGCCTCGCCTCCGGGTGACATAGGCCAGCGACTCAGGAATCCGGCTGCTATTCGGCAGGAACTGACGTGCTTGTTCAAGGTAACGCACGGCGGTGTCGTAATCCTTAAGACAGGCGTAATGATAAAATCCCTTGGCCAATACAGCCTCCCCGAGATTGGGCTGAAGAGTGAAGGCGGTTTCAGCCGCCTGCCTTACCTCTTCACGCAGGACGAGCGTTGGTTGAAGAGTCTGTGTGACGTAGCCGCGCGCCTCTACGATCGACAGCAGCGCCCAGGCAAGCGCGAACTTCGGGTCCAACCGCACCGCTTCTCTGAAATATTTCTGTGCACCAAGAGAGTTCGCCGGTGTGGTTTGCGTTTTCAGATTATAAGCCAGACCGCGCAGGTAAGCATCGTAGGCCTCAGGATTGTCTGTCGGTTTGGCATTGATGACTTGCTCTTCCCGGCCCGTGAGATGTACGCGCAGTTGGTCGGCGACAGCTTTGGCAACCTCACTTTCGACCGAAAAGATGTCGGTCAGTTTGCGATCAAATGTGTCGGCCCAAAGATGGGAATCATTGGCTGCTTTGATCAGCTGGACGTTCACGCGCACGACGTCACCTCTCTTCTGCACGCTGCCTTCCACGATGTGGGCAACGCCAAGTTCTCTGGCGATTTCAGGCAGGTTTTCGGGCGCACTTTTGTAGTGCTGCGTCGATGTGCGCGAGATCACCTTCAGATCAGCAATCTTGGATAACCGCGTCAGAATCTCGTCCTGGATACCGTCCGCAAAGTAGGCGTTCGCTTTTTCTTCGCTCCGGTTTTCGAAGGGCAAGACTGCAATCGATTTTTCCGGAATCGCAGCCGCCTGTGATACCGGTTTGGCTTGCGGCTTCAATACTCCCAAGTACAAGCCGGCAAGCGAGAGAACGGAGAGCATCGCGATGCCACCGATAAGCAGCGCTTTCTTGTTCGAGCTCTTGCCGAGGGCCCTCCTTGTTGTTCTTGTCTGCCTTGAGGCAAGCTGCAGTCGCTGCGCAACCTCGGCAGCCGATTGTGGGCGCCGCGACGGATCCTTTGCCAGACATGCTGCGATCGCATCTTCCCAAAGCGGTGGAACGAGCGGCGGCTCGATGTCCAATTCTTTCCTCCGCTCCGTCATCGAAGGAGCAACTCGCTCGCAAATCTGCCGATCGATGTTGCCCGAATAAAACGGCGGCTTGCTCGTAAGCAATTCGTAGATGGTTGCGCCTAACGAGTAGATGTCATCCAACTGTGTCCAGCGCTCGCCATTGAGTTGTTGTGGGCTCATATAAACGAGCGTGCCGCTCCGGCCTTGCTCCACTGTTAACCGGCTGACGGGATCAGTTAGACTGCGAGCTATACCAAAGTCTTGTATCTTCAGATCGCCCCGTTGATTCACCATCAGGTTTGCAGGCTTCAAGTCACAATGGATGACGTTCGCGCGATTGTGCGCATAATCGAGCGCGTCGCAAAGCTGACTCATCCACCTAGCGATCTCATCCGGCTCGAAGACCCTTTGCTCTTTCTCAGCTCGCAAGTTCGATAGCGTTTCGCCATCGATATACTCCATCGAAATGCAGCCGGAGCGTTCGTCATGCACGAAGTCATGTATCCGGACGATGTGCGGATGCGTCAGTTCGAGGCAGCGCTTTGCCTCGCGCCTAAGGTGGTCAAACGCCGCATGATCATGAATCATGAGGTCGGGAAGAAATTTTAGCGCGACATCGCGCTCCAGTTCTTCGTCGCGCGCAAGCCAGACAATTCCCATTCCGCCTCGCCCGAGGACCTTGATCAGCATGTAGCGTCCAAAGACTTTTTGTCCGCTGGCAAACTCACGCGAAGTCGCGCCCATGACATCGCCTGCGCGTTGGTTACTCACTTTGACCCCAGTATACATACCCAGTATACATAATTAGGCTAGGAAGGAAGCTAAAAGCTCGAAGAGCCTCTTCCTACAACGCCTCTTGAGGTTCATCGCCGGCTCGCAGCGGTTCCCCGTCGTTTGAGACACTTTGCGTCCATGATCACTTTTCGATAGAATGTCTCTAAGTGAACTTACCCCCAGAGGAAGGTGCTTGGCTGGAGACAGCCGACGGCAAACGCTATCCGATCTGTGGCAGTTGTTCGCTCGGACGAACCGCCGCCAACACGATCTTGTTGGAATCACCGAAAGTGTCGCGCCGGCACGCGCTTATTCATCTGCAAAATATCGGCGAACCCTGGCTGATCGATTTTGGTAGCAGCAACGGAACTTTTCTAAACAAGCGAAGGATTCATCAACCGATTCGACTGACCGACGGCGATCAAATCACAATCGGAGATCAGGTTTTCACATTCCGGCAGCCGCTCGCGATTCCAGACGAATACAAAACGGTGGTGACGCAGCGAACGTTGCGGGAAATCGAGAATATTCCTTGCTGGCTTCTCGTCGCGGACATTCGTGGTTTTACGCCCCTCAGTCGCCACATGCAGAGCGAGGACTTGGATGTCCTTCTCGGAGCGTGGATTTTTCGTTGCAAGGAGATTATCGAGAGTCAGCACGGGATAATTAACAAATATCTCGGCGATGGTTACCTTGCCTATTGGCCCGATGTCATTACGAGCCCGAAAGAGATCGTGGCGGTAATCTCGGCACTGAAAGAATTGCAACGAAAAGAATGGCCGGAGTTTCGCTTCGTTGTTCACTTCGGGCCGGTCGCGATGGGCGGTGTCGCGTCGATGGGTGAAGAGAGCTTGATGGGAGGCGAAGTAAATTTGATCTTCCGCTTGGAAAAACTGGCTAGTTCGTTGGGCGAGCCTTGCGCGCTGAGCGAAACGGCGCATATAAAATTGCGAGAACTGGTTCCAGTGCGCTCGCTTGGCGAATTCGAGTTAAAAGGCTTTGAGCAAAAGTGCGCGTTCTTTGCTCTTTAGCTCCGCTTTGGCGCGAGACTGATGCCAATCCACCCCGCGCTTCGAATGCTGTTAACCTCCTCTCACCCGCAAAACGCCCTCGAAGCTTAAGTCGCCCGCGCGCCGCGACAATTCACACACGATCGCCGGAATGTTTATGGCGATCTTTGAAGGTGAGCTCGGCGATGCCGGATTTATCGAGCTCCCCCAAACCTTCTGCGACCATGCGGTCGTATTGTCCCTTGGTCGCGCGCGCGAGCGGTAGATCGAGACCGAGGCTGCGCGCCAGCTCAGAAGCGATTCCGCTGTCTTTGGCTGCGTGCGCAGCGGAGAAATAGCAGCTGTGCTCGCGATTTTGCATGTCTTCGCCGTCGGTTTCGAGCACCCGCGAGTTCGCGCCGGTTTGCGAAAACACCTTTCGCAGCATTTCCAGATCGAGACCAAGCGCTGCGCCGAGCGCGAGTCCTTCAGCCAGACCGGCGGTGTTGATGTTCATCACCATGTTAACCAGCGCTTTTACCTTGGCGGCTTCGCCAGACTTGCCGATATAGCGCACGACTGAACCGAGCTCCTTCAAAATCGGTTCAGCTTTGCGGAATGTCGCTTCATCTCCGCCGCACATCAGATAGAGCTTACCGTCGCGTGCCTGGGTGATGCTCGAGGCCATGCATGCTTCGAGACTTTCCGCGCCGGCTTGATGCGCTAGCTTCTCAACATCGATCTCGACCCCCGGCGAGATTGTCTCGCAGTTGATGAATAATTTCCCTCGTGCATTTACGAGTAAGTTGTCACCAGCTCCGGTAAAGATTTGCCGCACCGCGTTGTCATCAGTCACTACCGTGAAGATCACGTCCGATTCTGCCGTGACTTCCGACAAATCCTGGCTCGCCGCGCAACCAACCTCGGCAGCAACAGATGTAGCTTTCGTGCGGTTTATATCGTAAACCGCCGTAATCTGGAACTGCCGATCTTTTAAATGGCGCACCATGTTCGCGCCCATGCGTCCAACTCCGACAAAACCAATATTCATGTAAGCAATGTAAGATGTTTGATGTTCGATTTTAGATGTTCTGCTTTTTCGTCGCGGATTTGCGCCCTGTAACAACAATTGCCGCCAGTTCGTCCGCTTCCCTTAGCAACAACGAAATTTTATGTTCGGAGACCAGTTTGGCGTCGCGAATTAGTTCCAGCCAATATAAACTCTCGTCTGCCTCTTCAAGTACTGTACCTAGTTTTGCGACAAACTCCGCACGAGAGCGTGCGCGGCACGCAGCGCGATAATTTGCACCCACTGAAGTCGCGCTACGCACCAGTTGATTCGAAATTGCGCGTCCGGCTGCTGTGCTCGGAAGCACATCCACGAGTTTTAATACACGAAGCGCGAATCGTCTGGTGCGGTCCTGAAGCTCGCGCTTATCCACGGCACGAGACTACATCATCCATCTTAAATCGGACATCTGACATTAGAGCTTGCCCGCAAAGAACGGATTGTGCCGCTTCTCCTCGCGTACGGTGGTCATCGGGCCGTGACCAGGGCAAATGATCGTTTCATCCGGCAACGTCAGGATTTTTTCAAGATTGTTTCGTAACGCGTCTTTGTACGACACGTTTCCGCCGCCCATTGATCCGGCAAAAAGTGAATCGCCGACGACGGCGATCGGACGCGCAAGCCCGGTCACAACATATGTCATGCCGCCTGGGGAATGACCCCAGGTCAGGCGCGTCTCGATTTCTAAGTTGCCGAGCCGAAAATGTTTTCCGTCGTCGATTGGCTCAGCACCAGGAACCGCTTCTCGCACTGGGGTAAAAACATCTGCACCCGTTTCTTCACGGAGCCGCGGCAGGTCCGCGACATGGTCGGCGTGAGCATGCGTAAGAAGAATGAGTTGCACATTCAGTCTGTGGCGATTCGCAAAGCGGACCATTTCACTGGAATCAGCGCCTGTATCAAAGGCTACTGCGGCGCGACTCGCCGGGTCCCAGACAAGGTATGCGTTAACAGCCATGCCGTCATAATCCGTGTTGAATTGGGCGAGGCCATCGTTTGCTTCGATTTCTTCCGGACGCCATTCACCTTTGGCCAGTTCACGGAGGGCTTGGCCGTCGAGGCCAAGGATAGGCGCTACGCTTTGAAGGGCAGGTTCGTCGAATTCGCCCTCGCGCAGCTTCCGAATTATTTCCGGGCTGACAGACGCTTTTTCGGCCAGTTCAGAATCGGAAATACCCAAGCCGCGTTGCGCTTTTCCGATGATGTCACCGACATTGTCTTCAAGCGGAATCATGTTCCTTGCATTTGTGGTGCGCTGATTGGTTCTGGTTCTGCCGCGGTGCGCAAATGACTAATCCGATCGAGCGCCAATTTTTCAAACGATGCAGCAACGTCGGCAACTGAAAATGCCCGGCCTGCTTCCTTTTCCATCGATGTCATGGTGACATTATTGATGCCGCAGGGAACGATCTGATCAAAAGGCGAAAGATCGCCGCACACGTTCAGCGCAAAACCGTGCATGGTGACCCAATGACGAACACCTACGCCAATGGAAGCAATCTTGCGGTTGCCGATCCAGACTCCGGTAAGCGATTTACGTCGCGAAGCGGTAATGCCGTATCCGGCGAGAAGCTCAATGAGCAGTCGCTCGAGCCACCGCAAATACTTGTGCAAATCCTGACCACATCGGCGGAGATCGAAAATCGGATATCCCATCAATTGGCCGGGTCCATGATATGTCGCCTGACCTCCACGATTGATTGCGAAAAGTGGATGCGGCAAATGCGCCGCACCCAGCAAACTGGATTGATCAGGAGTGCGGCCGATGGTGTAAACCGGCTCATGCTCGAGCAGGAGCAGTTCGTCCAGATGCGAAGGATCTTCTCGTTTCTTCGCGACGATTTCTTCCTGCAAAGCAAGAGCATTAGCGAAGTTTGTCCGGCCAAGCCAACGCACGTGAAGATCAACAACCACTGCGTTCATATCTGCGTTGCTCCCGGGAGGCCCAAGCTCGCGACTTCTTGCGCGCGCAAGTGAGTCAGCCCGATCGCCAGCGCGTCCGCTGCGTCGGCATCCGGTGTTTCCGTTAGCCCGAGAAGCGCGCGCACCATGAACGCGACCTGATTTTTTCCGGCTGCGCCGCGCCCAACGGTGGATTGTTTGATTCGCCTCGGTGAATACTCAAATACCGGTAATCCGTTTTCGGCCGCGGCCAGAATAGCAGCACCGCGCGCGGCTCCGAGGATAATTGCGGTCTTGTAGCTCTGCACGTAAATGACGGATTCGAGCGCGCAACAATCCGGTTCGTGTTCCCGAATGAGCTCAACCAGCCGATCCCGGATTGCGACCAGACACGAAGAGGAACGCAGCGAGCTCGCGTTGTGAATCGTCCCGAAATAGAGAGAACGTGGTTTGCCATTGGTTGCATCGACAATTGCAACACCCGTATTGCGAAGAGAAGCGTCGATGGCGAGCACGCGCATTATTGCAACGTTAAGATCGACCGACCCGCGTTCAACCTCGAAAGTCCGCCGAAGGACGGATCCTCCGCGGCGAGCTTTCGCGCTCAAGATGGAATCGACAAATTCGAAAGCAGCAGGTTTACTCGCGGCGTCGCGCAAATGGGCACAACGAAAGATGAATTGATCAGGCTGTCTCTTGCGATGATCGTGACGGCGTTCGCGACATTCGCTTACGCCCCTTCATCCTCCGCTACCACGAAAGGCTTGAGCCAAATCGTGACGCCGGATTTGGAACCAGAAGGGGATTTCTCCCTGAGTTTTCAAATCCAAGACAAGCGCATTGCGAACCCATACCAATTACAAGGCGAGCTTGGCCTGACGAACTGGGCGGAAGTAGCCGTGTTTCGCGGGTTCCAACCCGACGAATGGATATTCGGCACGGAGATCGGCTTGTTAAGGAAAGAGCCTTATCTTCTTTCCATTGGGTTTATCAATTGGTCGCCACACCTGAATGAAGACCCACAGCCGTTTATCGAGGCTGGTTATTGGGGAGAACATCACAAAGTATGCGTGGGAGCGATTCACGCTGGCTACAAGAACGAAGCAATCCTCGGTTACGCCTACGACTTCAATGAGAGGTGGCGTGTACAAGTAGATTGGCAAAGCGGCTCTGAAAACTCGTCGACAATCGGGTTCACCTGCAATGTCACACCCGATTTCCAGTTTAATCCCGCGCTTTACGTCAACAACGGTCCGAAGCACGACCTGTTTGGCTACATAGTTTTCACTTACACGTTTCATTTGTGGGGGAATAAATCGGAAAGAAGCGCTGAACCTCCGCCGGGATTTTCAAAAAAATAGTCTTGCGGATTCCGTACGCCGCCGCAAACTCGCCAACAATGAAAAGCTCCACGACCGCGCGTGCTTGTATCGCTGTCTTCGTTTCCGCTGCTTTCCTGTGGATGCTCGCGCTGAGCGCTTCCCCTAGTCTGCATGCTCGCGTCCACTCGGACGCAAACCGGAACGAGCACACATGCGCGGTAACGTTCGTGACCTCCGGCAACTATACCCATTCCCCTCCAGCACTGGTGATCGGTGTACCCGTTGCCTTTTCTGAATTTTCAGAAATCCCCGTGCTGAATCCAGTTTGGGTTCAGCCGCTCTTGTTCGGCGCTCACATTTTCGCGCACGCGCCGCCTGCGTACTCCTGATCCGCTGATTCTTTCCCGCGGAAGCAGGTAGCGGCGTTCAGTGCGTTCCTCACCCCGCTGAATCAGTGCGCGCAGAACGCAAAATTCATTCGGCGATTTTGCCGAGGCTTTTGAATCAGGAGTTTTGAATGAAAAAAATGATTTTATTCGCGCTGGCGGTTCTCCCGGTAGCGGCCGTTTCCGCACAGGAAGCGGCGCCCGCTGCGAGTTCATTGCCGGCGCCAACAGTTTCAAATGCAACGCCGGCTACCGCAGCGGACGTGGAAGCGTTGCGCGAGCAAGTGCAATCCCTCACGGAGACAGTGAAAGCGTTGCAACAACAAGTGAAAGATCAGCAGGCTGCGTTGGAAAAGGCGAACCTTACCGGCGAGTCGGGGCTTCCACAAAATCCGGAGCCATCTCCCATTGCGGGCGCCGAGGAATCTCCCGCGCCTGCGGGGAATGCGCCGCCACGGTTTCCAACTGAGGACACGTCCGTCGTTGCATCAGCAACTGCGCCTGCCGTAAGCGGCACCCCTGCGCCGGGTGGTTTTCCGACCACCGACACGTCGGTCGTAACATCGACGAGTGAAACACCGCCAATAACGCCTGCGGGTTCATCTCTGACCGCGCCGATCACGATCGGTGGCGGGAAAAATTATATGAACATTTCGCTGGATGGTTTGTTCGCGCTCGCTTATTCCAGTGCCGCTGATCTCCATAACATCGAGGTCGGCGACCACGATCCGCAACAGCGCGGCTTCAACGCGCGTAACACCGAACTGGCGTTTGACGGTGCGGTCGATCCGTACTTCGAGGGTTTCGCGAACATCGTTTTCAAACTAGACAACGACAACGAAACCGAGGTCGAAGTTGAAGAAGCATTCATGCAAACGACGAACCTGCCCTACAATCTCCAGTTGAAAGCCGGGCAATTCTTTGCGGCCTTCGGCCGGCTGAACCCGGTTCATCCGCATGCTTGGGAATTTGTGGACACGCCTCTCGTGAACGGCCTATTTCTCGGGCCCGACGGGTTGCGCGGCGTTGGGGCGCAAACTTCCTGGACGCTGCCTCTACCGTGGTATTCGCAATTGATCTTTGCGTCGCAAAATGGGCGCGGCAGCACAGGATTTTCGTTTCGGAATCCCGGTGACGACGGAATGTTTTTCGACCGCATAACGACCGACCGTGAGGCGCGGGGGTTGCAGGATTTCGTCTGGATCCCGCGCTTCGAAAATTCTTTTAATTTGAGCGACACGCAGACCGTGCTGGCCGGTGTATCAGGCGCGTTTGGTTCAAACGAAACCGGCGCAAATTCGCGAACTCAGATTTACGGCGCGGACCTTCTTTACAAATGGAAAAGCTCCGACGCCGAAGGCGGTTTTCCGTTCGTGAAATGGCAGACCGAAGCGATGTATCGCCGCTTCCAGGCCGGCCATGGCGCAGATGATTCTTTTCCCGTCGCGGAAACGTTTCACGACTGGGGAATGTATTCGCAGGTGCTGTGGGGATTTAAGAAAGGATGGGTCGCTGGCATTCGCGGTGACTATGTCCACATGCAGGATTCGATGTTCACCGATGACCTTGACAGGCAATCACGTTGGCGGCTCAGCGCTAATCTGACATGGTATCCGACTGAGTTTTCAAAAGTCCGATTGCAGTACAATCAGGATTTTCTGGAGGAGAATTTTTTCCTCTCCGGACGGCAAGTCGAGTCCATTTTTCTTCAGTGGGAATTCATCCTCGGCGCGCATGGCGCTCACAAATTTTAAACTCATGAAACAAATCCTCTTAATTCTTTCCACAATCCTCGCATGTGCTTTCTCGGCGCAGGCCAAACTCAATGTCGTCGCGACTTTACCTGACTTCGGATCACTCGCCCGTGAAATAGGCGGCGACAAAGTCAACGTAACCGTATTGGCGAAGCCCACTGAGGATTCGCACTTCGTCGATGCGCGTCCCAGCTTTGTTGTCCAATTGCGCACGGCCGATGTGCTGATCGACGGTGGCGCGGAACTCGAACTCGGCTGGCTGCCGCCGCTCTTGCAAAACGCGCGCAACCCCAAGATCGAAGTAGGTAAGCCCGGTCGCGTGCAGGCTTCACAAGGCATCAGGTTGATGGGTGTGCCGACGACGCTCACGCGCGCCGCGGGCGACGTGCACGCTCTCGGCAATCCGCACTTCATGATTGACCCGATCATCGCCAAAGCGGTCGCGCAGCATATCGCGCAAGCATTTTCTGCGGTCGATTCAGTGAACGCAGCGACCTACGAAGCGAACTACAAGAAATTCGAAGCCACGATCAATTCGAAGCTCCAGCAGTGGGGCGCAACCTTGCTGCCGTTCAAAGGCCAGCCGGTCGCCGCTTATCACGAATCGTGGGTTTACTTCGCGCACCGTTTCGGATTCAACATCGACATCTTCCTCGAACCGAAGCCGGGCATTCCGCCGTCGCCTTCCCATCTCGTCGAGGTCATCGAAAAAATGAAAGCGGCGCACGTGAAAGCGATTCTGGTCGAGCCCTATCACAACCGCAAAATCGCCGAGAAAGTTGCCGCATCGACCGGAGCGAAGGTTGTAGACGTAGCGCAATTTCCTGGCGCACTGCCGGCCACCGACACTTACGTAGCCCTAATCGACGCACTCGTCTCACGAATCGCCGCGGCGATGAAATAGTCATGTGGGAGGTGATGTTCTGGCCGATAGTGGCCTGCGTTTTATTACCGTGGCTTCTTGTTTACCTCGGGCTGCATGTCGTGCAGCGCGGCATTATTTTCATCGACATCGCCATGGCGCAAATGGCCTCGCTCGGCATTTGTCTCGCCGTTCTATTCCATCTCGATCTTCAAGGCTGGGCAACTTTCGGCATCGCGCTCGGGTTCACCCTCGTGGGCGGCGCAATCTTTTCCGTAACGGGAAAACGGTCGAGCCAAATTCCTCAGGAAGCGGTCATCGGAATTTCATACGTCGTGGCGGCGGCGGCGGCGGTTTTATTGCTGAGTCGCGCTGCGGAAGGAGACGAGCAAATCAAGCAAATGCTTGTCGGTAATATTCTGCTCGTGACGCCTCTGGAAGTTTGGAAATGCTTCGCCCTCTTCGTTGCTGTCGGCATTGTGCATTTCGTGTTGCGCCAGAACTTCCTGCTTGTTTCATTCGACCGCGACGAAGCATATCAACAAGGCCTACGCGTCCGCTGGTGGGATTTCTTATTTTACGCCGTGTTCGGCCTCGTCGTCACGAGCTTCGTCCGCATCGCCGGCGTGCTGCTGGTCTTTAGTTATTT
>Ga0209474_10003848_pt1 | contig 13076 bp, 10 predicted proteins | sample GraSoiAngelo_145_FD_185902 | JGI IMG/M metagenome (GOLD analysis project Ga0209474, IMG submission 185902) | Grasslands soil microbial communities from the Angelo Coastal Reserve, California, USA - 14_1009_05_20cm (SPAdes) (version 2) | ecosystem: Environmental > Terrestrial > Soil > Grasslands...
TTTGCTCCTGCATCTTCTGAGCCTGCTTCATTAATTTGTTTAAATTCATGGGTTGTTGCGGCGCGACCGGTGGTTACGCACTACCTTTCTTGTGTTACTTCAGCTTTGAATAGTTCGATGGCTTGCTGGATCAGCGGGTCGTCTTTGAACGATCCCACTGGTTTCGCTGCATCAGTAGTGGCCGGAAGGATTCCATCTTTCGCCACGAATTTCACTGACCAGTCGCGCCCGCTTGCCCCTCTGAGCAGCGTTTCCAGCTGCCGCCGATTATTTGCGCTGGCAAGCGCTTCAACCTTTGGCCTGTCATCCGGCGAATGAGCCAGTAAAAAATTGCGGCCCTCGATTCCAATCGGACGAACTAAGTCAATTAGCGTTCGCAAAAAGCTTTTCGGGGGAATCTTTCCGAGGACGTGCCGCCAAATTTTTTCAGGGTCAACAGGCTCAGCTTTTTCCTCCACGCGCGCTTCGCTGTAGCCAGGGTCGTTGACCCCGGTTTTCTGCGCCAATCGTTCCCGCCCGCCGCGGACAGCGTCCTCGGCTACAGGTTGCGGAGAAGGCGTCACCGATCGTGCTTTACCACCATCGCGAAGCTCACCCAGTTTTTCGATAACCTCGTCCAGAGTCGCCTGTCCCAGACTCTGGATCGCCTTAATGATCGCAACTTCGAAATGCAGCTTTTTGTTTGGCGCCCATTTCATGCGGCCTTCTGCGGCTGCAAACTGGTCGATCAGGTCGAGCAACCGATCCGTGGTAATCAATTCCGCATGCGCGGCGAGCGACTTTTGCACGTCAGGGTCGACATCTTCCTTAAGCGCGTCGGGTTTTGCTTTGAAGACGAGCAGATCGCGCAGATAAGCGATCAGATCTGACATGAGCCGCATCATGTCCTTTCCGCTTTCGCTTTGCTGATGAAGCAGGTCGATCGCGTCGGGTGTTTTTCCTTGCAAAATTTGTCCCGTAAGATCGATGACCGTCTGTTCGCTGGTGAATCCGAAAACACTAAGCACATCGCTCTCGCTGATCTTGCTGCCGCAAAACGCGACGAGCTGATCGAGCATCGATTCTGCATCGCGCAACCCGCCTTCCGCGCCGCGCGCGATTGCGTGCGCTGCCGCAGGCTCCAACGTGATCTTTTCTTTTCCGGCGATGAATTGCAGGTGCTGCGCGATCAGATTCGCCGGGATACGATGCAGATCGAACCGCTGACAGCGGCTCAGAATCGTTGCCAGAACTTTCTGTGGCTCCGTAGTCGCGAAAATAAATTTCACATGCTCCGGCGGCTCTTCCAGAGTCTTCAAGAGCGCATTAAACGCCGCCGGCGAGAGCATGTGCACTTCGTCGATCAGATAAATCTTGTAACGGCCCTTGGCCGGCGCATAACGAACGTTCTCACGCAACTGCCGCACGTCTTCCACGCTGTTGTTGCTAGCGCCGTCGATCTCGATGACGTCGAGACTGTTGCCCGCGGCTATTTCCCGGCAGTTGTCGCATTCGCCACATGGCGTGACCGTCGGGCCTTTGATGCAATTGAGCGACTTCGCCAAAATACGTGCAGTCGATGTTTTGCCGACGCCACGTGGTCCGACAAAGAGGTAGGCATGGGCAAGCCGGTTCTGCGCGACAGCGTTTTTCAGCGTGCGCGAGACGTGGATCTGCCCTACCAGATCATCGAAGATCTGCGGCCGGTATTTTCTGGCGAAAACCTCGTAACTCACGCGTTCAATCTAAATGCGCCAGCGCATACGTGAAACAGAAAATAGAATCCTGCCACAGAATCGACGCGGACGACACGGATATGGACAATCAGATTTGTGTGATTTTGATTGAGGGTTGGACGTTGGACGTTGAGCGCTGGACATTTTCTTCATGTTTAGAAGACCAATGGCACGCTTGACCTTCGTGCTCCTGCTCGTGATCGTGCTCGATTCCTTCGCGCGTGAGCCAATTAAGTCACCGCCGCCGCTGATTCAGGCAAAAATCATTCGTGCACGCGATCTCGGGATTCCGTTCGAAGGGACTCCGGGAAAATTCAATGCCATCACCGATGTGTCCGGCGTGGAAGTCGGCTATAGGACCTTGATCAGTGGCGAAGGAAAACTTGAAGTTGGCAAGGGGCCTGTGCGTACCGGCGTTACCGCGATCCTGCCTCGCGGCCCTGCATCACTTAACGATCCGGTTTATGCAGGCTTCTTTAGTCTAAATGGCAACGGTGAAATGACCGGCACACCATGGATCGAGGAGAGCGGTTTCCTCGAAGGGCCGATCATAATCACGAATACGCACAGCGTGGGTGTCGCGCGCGACGCAGTCATTGCCTGGCGGGTTAAGCACGGCGCCGCCGATAAGACCGGATACTGGTGGAGCTTGCCTGTTGTTGCCGAGACATGGGACGGCTGGCTCAATGATATTAATGGGTTTCACGTCAAACCAGAAGATGTCTGGCACGCGCTCGACACCGCGCATGGCGGTATAATCGAAGAGGGGAGCGTCGGCGGCGGCACTGGCATGATTTGCTATGAATTCAAGGGAGGGAATGGGACCGCTTCGCGCAAGATCGACATTCGGATTTCGAAAGACGCTCCGCCGCAGAGTTTCATCGTCGGCGTGTTTCTACAGGCAAACTTCGGTCGCCGGCCACAGCTCACCATCGCGGGTGTACCGGTGGATAAGGAGATTCCCGGCGAAGTCTACAAAAAAGAGAGCGGCTCTTGCATCGCGGTGGTTGCGACCGACGCACCGCTGCTGCCAACTCAATTAAAGCGGCTCGCGCGCCGCGTTTCGCTCGGCCTCGCACGGACGGGATCAATTTCCGGAAATGGCTCAGGTGATTTGTTCGTCGCCTTTTCAACTGCGAATCCGAACGTCGCGAATCCCGATCAAATCACCCATGACGTGCAAACAATTCCCAATGATCTACTGGACCCGCTCTTCGCAGGTGTGGTGCAAGCGACGGAAGAAGCAGTCGTGAACGCACTGATCGATAACCACTCGATGACGGGCCGCGATAATCATCGCGTCGATGCGCTGCCGCACGACCGGTTGCGCGAAATTATGAAGCGCTTCCACTGAGAGGCATCGATGCCGGCCCGGAGCTTTGTTTAGATCATTTCGCTGCGTCGGCATCGAATTGCGCCTTCAGATCGATTAGCACCGGACGACGCGCCGTGAATGTCTCATCGGCAATGGCCTGATGAAATTTCCCTAAAAAGCTTGGGGGACCTGTCTTGAGCGAAGCCGAATTGGGTCGATCGCCTCTAACGTAGAGGCGTTGTCTTTGCGACGTTTCTGGAATCCTTATCCGTAAAATCCGTGTAATCCGCGGTTCCCTCGCGAAAAATTTCTAAACTTTTTCGAATCTTTGCTCCGCGGTTCCCGGAGAAAAAAGGTGAGAGGTGTGTGGATTGCCTATACCGCGGGTAAGAGGACCGAAATAAAGCAAAGATCATAAGAGATTTTCCCAAACAGCGCGAGGTGGCGCGCGAGGGCTCCGCGGGAAACCGCGGAGCCCTTAACTCTTTGTTTCTGGTGAGAAGAACGCGAACCAAGGCACGTGCATGACTGGGCCTCCCGGACGTCCCGCGAAAATCCGGATCCTGGTGTTGGACGAGCAGCCGCTGCTTCGGTGTGGGATCAGCACTTATCTAAATTCTCAGCCGGACATGATGGTATGCGGCGAAGCGGACAGCATCGCCGACGCCAGAAGCAAGATCGCCGAATGCCAGCCGCACGTAGTGGTGACGGAGCTGCGCCTGGGCGTCGGCGACAGCCTGAAATTGCTCAAGCAGCTAAAGGCCGAAAACCGAGCGCTGCGAATCCTGGTGTACTCCGCATTTGATGAAACCATTTTTGCCGAGCGCGTCATGCGCGCGGGTGCGAATGGTTACCTGATGAAAAGAGCTCCCAAAGAAAAGCTGGCGACAGCCATCCGCGATATTGTGGAGGGCGGCATTTATGTCAGTCGCGAGGTGGCCTTAAACAGGTTCGAAAAATCACTGCAGCGACAGTCGAAAAAAAATCACTCATCGCGCTTGACCAACATACTTGAAAATCTTTCGGATCGCGAGATGCACATTTTCCAATTGCTCGGTTCAGGGCTTGGGACGAGAGACATCGCGCAGTTGTTGGGTTTGAGCGTGAAAACGATTGAGAGTCATCGCGAAAACATCAAACATAAGCTTCATCTGAGTTCCGGCGCGCAGTTGCGTGAGCTTGCCGCAAAATGGGTGGAAAGAGCCAGCGGTGTGCCTAAATCTGGCAAGCTACCGGTCCACGCCTTCTCCGAAGGTCTGTCTGGTCGAGGAGAGTCCGAAGAACTGCGACGCGGACAACAGCAACCGACCGGTTGTGCCAGTCACGCTTTATCCCTACACATTCCCGAATCCAGCGGAGCCGTGGCCGCAAAGACGGAAGGATAATAACTACTCCAGCCATGAAGGCTCTGCGAGAAATCGCGGAGCCATTTTTGCGTACTGGTGGTGCTGAAGGCTACTCAGGCGAGGCCACACTTAATCTGGCAACGCGTTGCAGACAACGCCTTCCACCTGATCCCGTGTTCGCCTCTGCAACTTGAAATTTTTCTGAAAACTTCGCCCCGCAATTTTCGAAATAGATTTGTGGGAAATGACTGCGCCAACCAAACCTTCCAGGCCGCGTCGTCGTTACGAGATAATCATGATCTGGGCGCGGTGCAGGCGTTCTTTTTTGTTAAGAAAAACTAACAATAAATAAAACGTTTTTGACATAACTATGCCGATCCTGTAGAAAAGTCGTGCTCTTTGGCAAAGCTATTATGATTAGAGATTTATGCAATGGTCGTGTTTACCACCCATCTTCTGGTAGGTTGGCGATCGAACGAACAAGCAAAACCGAAGATCTAGTGTTCCCTATCCGATGAGTTGGATCACTATTGTCTGGTCGATGAATGCGGGTGCGTGTTTTGTGCTCGCGGGAGTCTGTTTCGTGGTCTGGTGCAAGCAACGCGAGAGCTGGCCGCATTTGCTGTTTTCATGTAGCGCTGTCGCTGCCGGGGTCATCGCGCTCATTGAGTTAACCATGCTTCATGCCAACACAGTCGGGCAGTACACTGCGCTCGTCCGTTGGATCCATGTGCCAGTATGGGTGCTTACGCTCTCTTTCGTGGCTTTCGTGCGGCTCTATCTCCGTGCCGGACGACGATGGCTGGCATGGAGCATCTATGGCCTACGGACACTGGTGCTGATTCTCAATTTCATTTCCACGCCGAATATCAACTTCCGGGTGATTACAGGCCTCCGCCATTTCTCGTGGTGGGGCGAGATCGTCTCAGTACCGGTTGGTGTGCCGAATCCCTGGGGCCTGCTTAGTAATCTCAGTCTGCTGTTGCTGCTTATCTTTTCTGTGGATGCCACAATTACCGTCTGGCGGCGGGGCGACCGGCAACGCGCTTTGGTAGTCGGCGGCAGCATGATCCTCGGCACTATTCTGGCGTGGCACGTTCCATTCGTGATCTGGGGAATCATCAACGTCCCGTTTTTTCTCTCCTTCGCATATTCGGGAATTGTTCTGGCGATGAGCTACGAGCTGAGTAACGATATGCTTCAAACGGCGCAACTCGCGCAGAAATTGGAACGAAGCGAGAAGAGGCTCAACTTAGCCGCCGACTCGGCTAATCTTGGAATGTGGGAGTGGGATTTAAAGAAAGATGAAATCTGGATTACGCGCACGCGCCGAGCTCAGTTGGGTTTGCCTGTTTCCGGAAGGATCACATTCGAAGACCTTTTGTCTCGCTGGCACGCAGATGATCGCGATAAGGTCTGGCAGGCGCTGAAGGAGGCGCTCGAAGAGCGCAAAGATTACGAAGCCGAGTATCGGATTGTCCTTGAGGACGGAAGTGTGCGCTGGATTTCCGCGCGTGGCCGCGTGCAGCTAGATGACCATGGGAAACCGATGCAGCTTACGGGAGTTAGCCTGGATATCACGTCTCGAAAAGAGGCAGAGGTTCTAGCCCAGCAGCAGCGCGATGAACTTGAACAACTGAGGCAGCAGAGGACCGCGTTGCTTGAGAAGGAGGTCGCCGAGCGGGCCCGACTTGAGCGCGAGGTGATCGAGAGTTGCGGCCGCGAACAACGGCGGATTGCTTACGATTTGCACGACGGTGTTGGGCAACATCTGGTGGGCATTGCCCTGAGCGCGAAACTGCTGGAGCAAGAGCTGCGCGGCGAACATCCGGCGCAAGCTAAGAAAGCCTCAGCGATCGTTCGGCTGGCTAATCAAACAGCACGGCACGCCCGGCTTACCGCACGCAGCCTCGAGGGCGCCGATGGAGTTGGAGATTTGAAAGTGGCTTTGGAAGCGCTTGCCGCGAATGTGCGGACGAATTGCCGTGTGGCCGCCAACGTGAAAGCGGACGCTTCCTCCTTCCCGGTTAGCGCGCCGGCGGCGGCCCAACTTTATCGGATCGTGCAGGAGGCGCTGCATAATGCGGTGGAGCACGGCCGCGCGCGCAAAGTTCAGATCGATCTTGTTGTTGATGGCGACAACATGGCGCTGACGGTACGAGACGACGGAAAGGGGTTCGATGGCAGCGCCGCTTCAAATGGAATGGGTCTCCGCATCATGCGATACCGAGCACAGTGCATCGGAGGCTCGTGTGAAGTTCAGTCAAATCGCACCGAAGGCACAATCGTCACGTGCCGTGTGCCGCTGCAAGCAGACGCACACGTTCGTCCCATACCATGACACCGGAAGGCCAAGCTCGGAGGAAGTCGCGCATCACTGTCGTCGAGGACCACCCAGTGCTGTGTGATGGGCTGATGCAGTTGATCAACAGCCAACCGGATCTCGCCTGCGCTGGCGTGGCTGATAATACTTGTGATGCCAAACGGGTCGTGGAACAACGTAAACCCGATCTGATGCTTCTCGATCTGCGGTTGAAGGGCGGCGATGCGCTTGAGTTACTCAAATCATTGCGGGTTGAGCACCCCGAAGTAAAGGTGCTCGTCCTTTCGCAATACGATGAGTTGATTTTCGCCGAGCGCGCGCTTCGTGCCGGCGCTTCTGGTTACATCATGAAGGAAAACGCCACCGATGAAGTGCTGCGAGCAGTGCGCAAGGTGCTTGCTGGAGAATTATATTTTAGCGAAAGAGTCGCCGCAGTTGTAGTGCAGCGAACGTTGCGCGAAAAACCGGGCGCCTCGCGTGTCGGCGTCGAGACCCTGTCAGATCGCGAAATGCAGGTGTTTCAACTTTTGGGCGCTTCATGCACCGCGCGGGAGATTGCGGAACAATTTCATCTTAGCCGCAAGACTGTCGAGACGCACTGCGAAAAAATTAAGCACAAGCTGCACCTGCATAGCGCTGCCGAGCTGAAGGAATTTGCTCGGAAATGGGTCGCCGAAAATTTGACGCCTTCCGAGCCCTGGGCAGTCTCGCCGTCACAAAACATTCGATCCAAGAGTTAGCGCGTCGCGACCGAAGTTGCCCTGTTAATAACTCTAACGATTCACTAGGGTGCTTCGAATCGTTGCCGTAGGTGAAAATCCGGCGGTGAAATCAGGAGGGCAGCCCGATTGGCAGAATGCGCAGCCCCTCTAGTATTAATGCAGTGATTCCCCCAGCGTGTGCTTCCGGAACCAGAGAGTTCAAAGATTTTAAAAGCTTCAGTTGGGGCCGAGCCGCGCTGAGGTATCCGCGATCGTTTCTGAAAGATTCTTCAACTTTCTCCCGAACTTCGCCCTCCGGTTTCAGTAGAAGGATAGCGAAGATTCGATCACCCACTACAGGCGACGCGACAAAGGAATTAATTTTATGGAGGATTTTTGGCTTGCCGAACATTTGCGCAAATACTAACGTGCACACCGCCCCCCCCTTGCGAACAAATACTCCTACTCCTTTTGTCGGTAAGCGCTCAGACCGCTTCGTGACAACACAGTGGAGCGTGATTCTTTCCTGCGCAGACGCGGGAGGCGACGAGCAGAAGACCCGCAAAGCGCTCGCCGACCTTAGCAAAATTTATTGGCGACCGGTTTTTGCCTTTATCTGCCGCCAGGGCCATTCCGTCCCCGACGCACAGGACCTGACGCAGGATTTTTTTGTCATGGTGCTTAAAGGCCGTCTTCTCCAGCATGCCGATCGGAATCGGGGACGGTTTCGTTCGATCGTGCTCAAGGCGTTAAAGGATTTCCTGCGTGACGCTGCTGAGAAGCGTCATGCGCGAAAACGCGGTGGCGACGTGCAATTTGTTTCCTGGGACGAATGGATGGCAGAGGCGCCATCGAGGTTGTGGATTCCAACGAAGGAATCGGAGAGCTGGTCGCCGGAACGGATTTTTGACGTGCGCTGGGCGGCAACGGTGGTCGAGCGCGCGTTGCGGCGCTTGGGCGATGAATGTGAAAAGCGTGGCCGCCGGCGCGTGTTTGATGTATTGAGCGTTTGTCTCACGGGCGAGCGGGAAAATGTTTCCTGCGCCAGATTCTCAAAAACGCTCGGCCTGTCGGAAGTGGCTACGAAAAGTCTTGTGCATCGATTGCGCGAACGCTATCGCGCGCTGGTCCGCGAAGAAGTTGCCCGAACCGTCGAGAAAACCGACGAAATCGAGGACGAACTCCGTTATCTGTGTTCGGTGTTGAGCGCGGAAAGATGATTAAGGTGATTAAACGATTTTTACGATTTTGCGATGTTAGCGTTTGACGATTCACACTTCACACCTCTCCATTCGCCCCCAGTAACTTTTAGCATTTCATGAACCCCCCTCCCGTTTCTTCTTCCGCCCGGCGCCGGAAAGAACCGGCCCCGTGTGCAGAATGTGGATCAACATCGCGTGTCGCGCGCGGTCTCTGTTTGAACTGTTTGCTGTATGAAGGTCTGGGAGGTGACACTTGCAATCCTGAAACGCTCGAAGACATGCTCGGCAAGATCGATGTGCGTGATGCCGATTGGCGACTTGGCAACTATCAAATCCTCGAAGAGATCGGCCGCGGCGGGATGGGCGTTATTTATCGCGCGCGTCAACGGCACTCGCGGCGCATCGTCGCGTTGAAGCGCATTTTGAGTTATCACGCCGATTCGCAGGAGACACTGGTCCGTTTCCGGCGTGAAGCCGAAGCTGCGGCGAGGCTCGATCATCCAAACATTCTGCCCATTTATGAAGTGAGCGACAACGACGACGGCCTTCCCTCTTTCAGCATGAAATTTGCGGCTGGCGGCAGCCTGCACGAGGCCGCCCCAGCTCTGCATCGTGAACCGCGGCGAATCGTGGCGTTAATGGCAAAGGTCGCGCGCGCCGTCCAGTATGCGCACGCGCGAGGAATTCTTCATCGTGATCTAAAACCCGCGAATATCTTGCTCGACGGGCGCGGCGAACCGCTCGTGAGCGATTTCGGATTGGCCAAATGGCTCGACGCTACCAGCGAGCTTACGCAGACGCTGGCGATTTTCGGCACGCCCGGCTATATCGCTCTTGAACAAGCAAGCGGGTCGGCTGGCAAAATCACACCTGCGGCGGACGTTTATAGTCTTGGCGCAATCTTGTTTTATCTTTTCACCGGCCGGCCGCCATTCCTGGGCGAGCACGCGCTTGCTGTGATTCAACAAGCCGCGGAAAAGCCGGCCCCGAAATTGCGGTCTCTCGCCCCGACTCTCGACCGCGATCTGGAGACCATTTGTGCAAAATGTCTGGAGCGCGAACCAACTGCGCGTTACCGCTCCGCCGGCGATCTGGCCGAAGACCTTGAACGGTGGCTGGCAGGCCATTCCATCATTGCGCGTCCTGTTTCAGCGCCGGTGCGCGCGTTGCGCTGGTCGCGACGCAATCCAGCTTTTGCAGGAATGACGGCGCTCTTGCTGGCATTGGGAGCAGCAGTGGGCGTGATGATTTGGAAGGGCGAAATGGCCACCCCTCCAGTCTCGAGTGGCATTGCCGTCCTGCCTTTTGAGAGCCTAAGTCCAGATAACGAAAATGCATTTTTTGCGGAGGGCGTTTACGAGGGAGTTTCGACCAAGCTGGCGAAGCTGTCCGATCTAAAGGTGATCAGCCACAACAGTGTGGCAAGATATCGCGGCGCACACAATACACAGGAAATCGGACGTGCATTGAATGTCGCTTACGTGCTCGAGGGGAGCGTGCGCAGAAATGCGGGCAGAATCTTTTTAAATGTTCAGTTAGTGGACACGCGCACCGGCATTCATGTGTGGACTGAGAGCTACGATCGGAATTCGAATGACGTGTTTGCGATGCAAACCGAGGTCGCGCAAAAAGTCGCAGATCGGCTTGGAGCCGAAACCTCATCTACCGAGAAAGCGGCCATCCAGGAGCCTCCAACCGCGGATCTCGTTGCGTACGATCTCTACCTGCGAGCCAAAGACCTCATCAATGCCATTTCGTTCAGCACCCGGGCGAAGGAAGATCTATTACAAGCCGTGCAACTGCTCGACCAGGCTGTTGCGCGCGATCCGTCCTTTTTTGATGCCTATGGTCAGCTCGCGGCAGCGCACGACCGCATGTATTTCCTCGGCTTTGATCACACCGATGTGCGGCTCAAATTGGCGGAAACGGCCATCCATTCAGTTCGCCGTCTGCGCCCCGACTCTGGAGAGACACACCTTACGCTCGGTCAGCATCTGTATTGGGCCTATCAGAACTACGACCGTGCCCGCGAAGAACTGACTGTCGCTCAGAGGACGTTGCCGAACGAATCGCGAATTCCTCTGATGGCGGGCTATATCGACCGGCGGCAGGGTCACTGGGAGAAATCTCTCGAGGAAATTAAACAGGCATTGGAATTGGACCCGCGCAATTTTTCCATACGCCAGCAAGTGTCCCTTACTTACCAAGGTTTGCGTCGGTACAAAGAAACGGCTGCGACCCTTGACGACGTGCTGGCGATAACTCCAAAAGATGTTACGAGCAAAGTGCAGCGCGCCTGGGTTGATCTTCAATGGCGCGCAGATCCGAAACCGCTACACATGACAATTGAGACGGTCCTGGCGCAAGATCCCAGCGCGGTGCCTGCCATCGTTATCCAATGGCTCGAGCTTGCCTTAAGCGAGCGGGATCCAGCTGCCGCCGAGCATGCACTGGCAGCTATGCCGATAGGTGGCTGCCGCGACGAAAATATCGCCTTTCCTAACAGTTGGTGCCAGGGTCTTGTCGCCCGGCTTCGCGGTGATGAGCCGGCAGCTCGTGACGCCTTTGCCAACGCTCGAAAAGAACTTGAGCAAATCGTGCGCGAACAACCCGACTACGCAGCGGCTCTTTGCGCGATCGGAGTGGTTGATGCTGCTCTGGGAAACAAGCAGGATGCCCTCCGCGAAGGCGAGCGCGCGGTCGAGCTGATGCCGGTCGGGAAAAGCGCCATCGATGGCGCGATGTTGGTTCAATACCTGGCTATTATTTATGCTTGGACGGGCGATAAGGATCGCGCAATTGAACGATTGGCGGAAGCAGCCAAACTCCCGGGAAGCCATGTGACTTACGGCCATCTGCGTCTCAATCCGTTCTGGGATCCGTTGCGGGGCGACCCGCGCTTTAAAGGAATCGTCGCTTCACTTGCGCCAAAGTAGGCGGCACACCGCAGGACTTTGGTGAACGTTGCGGTATTAGGTGCCGCCCGTGAACTTTGATTTGTGGGAGCTTTCGAGGAATAGAAGATCTTCTTCATGTTACGTTTAAAATGGAAAACGACTGTGCGACGTTAAATTTTTGCTGTTGACATAAGCGGCAGCGCGCCTAAGCGTGGCAGCATATGAAGAAACACTTAGTCGAAATCAGCAAACGCTTGGTCACTGGAATGCTCGTAACAGGAGCAGTTATCGGGGTTTGCCTTCTAACAATCCATTCGCCCACTCAGAACCAAAACTTTATGGCTCCTTCCCTGAAGAGCGTTCAAACTGATAAAGCCACAGCGTTTTACGCCAACAGCGCACCGGTTGGAGGTTGGTTCGTGGAGCAAGTCCTGCCCGGAACCAGCGAAAGTAAGGCCGCGACTGAGAACTTGAAATCGATCGCAGCAGCACTTTAAGCCTGCTGCTCGCTAAGGAATAAATTTGCCACTCCCGAAACTTTCGGGAGTGGCTTTGCCATGTACTCGAGCCTTCAAAGGTGGAACGCGTTGTCTTCAACGGGTTGGAAACGCAGCTTCGCCGCTTGGTTTTTCATCTAGCGCCTTCGGGAGAGGTCGGTCCAATCTTGTGCGAACGGATCAATGATCTACGGTCAGTCTTCCGCCTTCTCGCACAAACCCGCAGCCACCGGATTCTGCCGGATGTAATTTTCCGAAAGCTGCGTGCCGCGGTTGTCAGCTCGCAACCGGTGATCCTTCGGCGAGCATTGCCATCGAGCTCCGAGAGCTCGATCCAAGCTTGTGTCGAAGACAATACTGAAAATCATCGCCGAAAACGCAACGTGCGTTTAGCATCTACGAGATGAAATCTAAGCGCGTTTATGCGGCTTGGTTTGGAATACATTTTCTTCTCATCACGGCGGTATGCTTTGCCGGACTGTTCTGGCTTATCGCTGAACGCGCTACTATTTTGCCGCCGGCGTTTAATCAGTACGCGCGCAAAGCGGAGTTGATTGCAGCATGGCTGCTGGGGAGGCAGGCGGGGGCATCTAGTCCGGTGCGGCGAGGGATAGCGACCTATCTGCATGCTGCGGGTATTCAGGCGGGCTACACTTTTTTTGCGCCGAACATCCCCGGCGATCGCAGGTTAACACTGGAACTGTATTACAAGGACGGGCGAGTAGAATATGACTCGCCGCATGTGAGTGGGAAGGCAGCCGCTCTCCGTCTGAATAGTTTGTTAGACAAACTGGCGGACGCCCGTTACGAACCACTGCGCGAGGTAGTGGTCAAAATGCTCGCGTTGTCCGTGTGGAGGCAGCGCCCTGACGTGACAAAAATTCGCGCCACGTTCGGATCGGTCAATCCGCCTAGCATCACTGACTTTGAGCACGGAAAAAGGGAATCGTTCCAACCAATGTTTAGTTACGATTTCAGTCTGCGTGAGTAGGAGAAGTAATAGAGCAACCGCGGATTACACAGATGGCACGGATAAGATCGGAAGACAGTCGCGGAAGTCCTGAAGCTGTCACTCATTGA
>Ga0209474_10003850_pt1 | contig 13074 bp, 13 predicted proteins | sample GraSoiAngelo_145_FD_185902 | JGI IMG/M metagenome (GOLD analysis project Ga0209474, IMG submission 185902) | Grasslands soil microbial communities from the Angelo Coastal Reserve, California, USA - 14_1009_05_20cm (SPAdes) (version 2) | ecosystem: Environmental > Terrestrial > Soil > Grasslands...
GCAGGTTGAAGGCGAACTGCCGTGGATCGAACTGGGCATAGCGCGACACATGCTCGAAGTAGCTGGAACTCTCGAGCGCGGCCTCCTGGAAGCGCTCGACGATGGGCTGCCGTTCCATCTCGTAGTCATTGAGGGCCGCGCCCAGGTCCTCGTGCCGTCGCAGGGCATCGACCAGCGCGATGCTGTCCTCCATCGCGAGCTTGGTGCCCGAGCCGATCGAAAAATGCGCGGTGTGGGCGGCGTCGCCGAGCAGCACGACCTTGCCGTGGTGCCAGCTCTCCTGGCGCAGGGTCAAGAAGTTGACCCAGAGCGAGCGGTTCGACATCAACCGCCGGCCGCGCAGCTCCGGCTGGAAGAGGGCTTCGCAGTAGGCGATACTCTGGGCCTCGCTCGCCGATTCCAGGCCGGCTCGGCGCCAGGCGTCCTCCGGGCACTCCACGATGAAGGTGCAGGTGCGCGCGTCGAACGGATAGGCATGAACCTGGAAGAGGCCGTCATCGTTGCGGCGGAAAATGAAGGTGAAGGCGTCGAGCGGCAGGTCGCTGCCGAACCAGACGTACTTCGTCGGATGTGTCGCGATCTGCGGCTTGAAGAACTCCCCGTAGGTCCGCCGGACCAGTCCGTTGATGCCGTCCGCCCCCACGATCAGGTCGGCGCCCTCGAGCTCCGCGACGTCGCGCACCTCGCGCTCGAACTCCAGCCGGACCCCGAGTGCGCGGCAGCGCCGCTGGAGGATGTTGAGCAACAGCTTGCGCGAGATCCCGGTAAAAACGTGGCCGCGAGACCGGACCATGGTGTCGCGGTAATAGATGTCGATGGCGTTCCAGCGAGCGAAGCTTTCGCCGATCTCGGTGAAGGTTTCGTAGTCGGCATCCCGGAGCGCACCGAGTGTCTCCTCGGAAAAGACGACGCCCCAACCGAAGGTGGCGTCGGGTGGATTACGCTCCACCACGAGAACCTCGTCACTCGGGTTGGCCTTCTTGGCCAGCAGCGCGAAGTAGAGTCCCGAGGGTCCGCCGCCGATGACGGCGTAGCGCACCGGTTAGCCGATCACCTCGGCCAGTCGGTCAACCTGGTCGATGCTCGAAGCCGTGGGAAACAGGACCAGCTCGTCGCAACCCGCATCTTCGTAGCCGCGGATGAAGTCGGTGATGGCGCCTGGCGAGGTCAGATTTGCGGCCGCGATCTTCTCCGCGAACGGCCCCGTGAACGCGTAGTAATGCCTGAGATACTGGGCCCCGGCGTCCGCGTTGCCATCGCCGAGCGCGAAATATCCCATCCCCCACACGATCGGCCGTCCGGGCCGGCCCAGGTCCGACCAGGCGGCGGCGGCTTTGGCGGCAGCGCCGGCAAACGCGCGCGCCGGTCCACCGCCGTGCATGTAGCCATCGCTATAACGGGCCATCCGGGCGAGGGCTTCCCCGCTCGAGCCGCCCACCAGCAGTTGGGGCCCGGCCGACGTGGGAGTCGGCCCGATCGTTCCCTCTTCCCAGATGTCGCGGATGGCCTCGAGCTGTTCGCCAAAGCGCCGGCCGCGTCCGCGGCTGTCGATGCCTGACACCGCGTAATCCTCCCCACGGGCGCCCACCGCCAGCCCAAGGGTGAAGCGGCCGTCGGAGAGTGCGTGCACCGAGGCGGCCTGCTTCGCCAGGATGGCCGTATTGCGCAGCGGCGCGATCACGACCATGGTGGCCAGACGCACCCGCTGGGTGACCGCCGCGGCGGCGGCCAGCGCGGTGAAGGGCTCGTAATTCTGGTAGGCGACGCGGTCCACCACTCCCAGGCTGCTGAAGGGACCGGCATCGGCCCGCTTCGCCCAGTCCACCAGGAGCTGGCCGCTGATGCCCGACGTAGAGGTCGGCAGGCCGACTCCGATGTTCATATCTCCGTCGCTCCTTCGGAGGAGATGATAAGTTTTTGCGGATGACGGCGTTCCGCGGCTCGGCCTCGCCTACGCAATCGTGGAATCATTTCCGCTTCGCGGTTGACGACGGGGTTGCGACCATCACCTTCGACCGCCCCAAGAAACTGAACGCGCTGACCTTCGAGGTATACGCGGACCTCCGCGACCTGTTGACCGATCTGCCGCTGCGCGACGACGTCCGGGTCGTGGTCATCACCGGCACCGGGCGGGGCTTCAGCTCCGGCGGCGACGTCACCGAGATCATCGGCGAGCTCCAGCAGATGGACCCGCGCGAGCTGCTGGCCTTCACCCGCATGACCGGGACGGTCACCCAGCGGATGCGCGACTGCCCTCTCCCCATCATCGCGTCGGTCAACGGGGTCGCGGCGGGCGCGGGTGCGGTGATCGCGCTCGCCGCCGATCTGCGCATCCTGTCGGCGTCGGCGACGTTCTCATTCCTCTTCACCAAGGTCGGACTGTCGGGCGGCGATATGGGCGCCGCCTATTTGCTCCCGCGGTTGATCGGGTTGGGCCGCGCCAGCGAGCTGCTCCTTCTCGGCGAAACGGTCACCGCGCAGCGGGCGCTGGCGATCGGCCTCGCCAATGCCGTCGTCGAGGACAGCGAGCTGAGCGCGCAAACCAGCAGCGTCGCTCGCCGTTTGGCGGAAGGCCCGGCGCTCGCCTACGCCGCCACGAAAATGCTGATCTCGAAACAGATGGATATGAGTCTCGGCGCCGCGCTCGAACTGGACAGCATGACGCAGGCGCTGCTGATGAAGAGTGCCGATCATGCGGAGTTTTACGCGGCCTTCCGCGAAGGACGGGAACCGAAGTGGACCGGCCGCTAGCAAGCGCGCACGAGATCCGCAATCCGGATAGCCTGCCGCGGCCGTCCGGTTACTCCCACGCCGTCATCGCTGATGGCAGTCGGACGGTCTACCTGGCGGGTCAAACAGCACATCGGGCGGATGGAAGCCTGGCCGCCGGCTCGATGGCCGAGCAATTCGACGTGGCGGCAGGCAACGTGGTCGAGGCGCTGCAGGCAGCGGGCGCCAGGCCACAGGAGCTGGTAAGCATGCAGATCTTCGTCACCAACATCGCCGAGTATCAGCGTTTATCGAAGGAAATCGGCGTCGCGTACCGGCGGCATTTCGGACGCCACTACCCGGCCATGGCGCTGGTCGAAGTCAGCCGGCTCTACGATCCCGCGGCCACGGTCGAACTGATGTGCATCGCAGTTACCGTCTAATCGACGCCAAATCTTAACTTGCCTTATCCACCTGCATATGGGACTGTAAAAGCACTCTAGGGAGGTGATCGGATGAGAAAGCTGTTCGCTGTTGTGTTCCTCGTCGTCGCGGCGTCGCTGATTCCTGCCGGGGTGGCAGCCGAGCGACTCCCCACCTCGAATCATGGAGGTGATCCATTTTCAGCCGTCCTGAGCGGCCACGGAAGTGGTTTGGCCCTGGTCACGCTGAATCCAGGGCACAACGAGGTGTGCTGGCAGGTCACCGTCGCAGGATTGACGGCTCCGGTGTTTGCGTCCCACATTCATAGGGGCGGCCCAGATGTCAATGGCCCGGTCGTTGTCCCCTTCTTCAACACGGGGCCCAGCACTCCCTCGACTGCCACCTCGTTCAGCGGATGCACGGAGAACGTTGACCGAGCACTGATCGAGGATATTAAAGACAACCCGGCTGGGTACTACGTCAACATCCATACGTCGTGTGGTGGTCAGCCGGCAACCTGCGGTCCGTTCTTTCCGGGGAGCGCAGTCCGCGGTCAGCTGACGCATCCGTAGTCGAAAACATGAGAGGGCAGAGCCTGGGGCTCTTCCCTCTCAATCCCGCGGGCGGAAGAGGTCGCGGGCGATGATCTCGCGCTGGATCTCCGAGGTCCCTTCGTAAATCCGTGGGGCCCGGACCTCGCGGTAGAGGTGCTCGAGGAGGTGCCCGCGCTCCAGCGCAACCGCGCCGTGCACCTGGATCGCGGCATCGATGACTTGCTGCGCGGTCTCGGTCGCGAACAGCTTCGCCATCGCTGAGCGACGCGCGACCCGCTGGTCGCCGCGATCGTACGCCTCGGCGGCAGCATAGACGAGCGCGCGGGCCGCCTCGAGCCGCGTTGCCATCTCGGCCAACTGATGGGAGACGGCCTGGAATTCTTTGATGGGGCGGCCGAATGCCTCGCGGTTCGACGCGTGGGCCACGCCGGCGTCCAACGCGGCCTGCGCCATCCCAATGACCGAGGCGCCGACGCTCGGCCGAAAGAGGTCGAGCGTCCGCATCGCGAGGCGAAATCCGCCGTCGACCTCGCCCAGGATTCGATCCTCGGCGACAAAGACACCGTCCAACGCCAATCGACCGATCGGATGTGACGAGAGGAGGTGCTGCGCGGATCCACTCAGCCCTTTCGCATCGCCGCTGACGATGAAGGCGGTGATGCCCTTCGTTCCAGCCCCGGGCGTGGTCCTCGCAAAGATCGTGTAGATGTCGGCATCCGGCGCGTTCGAGATAAAGACCTTGGTCCCGGTCAGGCGAAATCCCTTGCCATCGGGCTCGGCGCGCAGGGCAAGCGCACCGGCATCCGTCCCCGCGCCAGGCTCGGTCAGCGCGAAGGCCGCGACCGCTTCGCCGCGTGCCACCGGTGCTGCGTAGCGTTCGGCTTGTTCATCGGAACCTGCCAGCACGATTGGATAAGCACCGAGCGTCTGGATCGCGATCGCGTTCTCGGCCAGGGTTGATGCCCGTCCCAGGCTTTCTCGCACCACACACAGGTCGACCGCCGATACCCCCGCTTCGCGCGTGCCGCCCGCCCGTCGCGGAAATAGCCGGGGCAGGAGCCGCTCCTCCGCCAGGGCGCGGATGAGCCGCCGATTGACCCGGCCTTCCTCACCCGCCGCTGCGATCGGCGCGACCTTTCCGGCGACGCCGGTGGCGAAACCCGCTAGCTCGTCCCGGTCCGTCATGACTGGAGCGCGCCGCCGTCGAGGACGATACCCTGGCCGTTGATGCCCCGGGCGACGTCGGAACAGAGGTAGGTCGTCATGGCAGCCACCTCGGGGGCAGTCATCAACCGTCCCTGCGGGCTGAACCCTTCGAGGATTTTTCGCGCATCCTCTTCAGTGCGCCCGGTCCGTTTCACGATGTTCGCCGCCGAGGCATCGGTCATCTCAGTGTCGACATAGCCCGGGCAGACCGCATTGACCGTGATGCCTCGGCTCGCAACTTCCGCGGCGACGGCGCGGGTGAGGCCGAGAAGCGCGTGCTTCGATGCCGTATAGGCCGCGATGTACGGGGCACCGGCCCGGCCCGCGACCGACGCCATGTTGACGATGCGGCCCCATTTCGCCGCCAGCATCAGGGGCAGCACCGCCCGCGTGCAGTAGAAGGCGCCACTCGCGTTGACGCGCAGCATCCGATCCCACATCTCATCCGTCGTGTCCGTGAGCTTGGCGCTGGCGGCGATGCCGGCGTTGTTGACGAGGATCAGCGGGTCACCCAGCGCTGTCTTGACGCGCGCGACCATGGCATCGACCTGGGTCCGTTCAGAGACGTCGCAGACGATCGCCTCGGCGCGACGGCCCAGCGCTCGGACCGCCGCCGCGGTTTCGTCCAACTCCTTGGCGGACCGGGCCGTGACGGCGACGTCCGCGCCCGCCGATGCCAGGGACAATGCGACGGAGCGGCCGATGCCGCGGCCTCCCCCGGTGACCAGGGCAATCCGGCCGGTCAGCTCCGCCATCGTCAGTGCTCCCCCAGGATCTTCGTCAGCTTCGGCAGGTCGATGTTGCCGCCCGAGACGATGCACGCGATGCGCCCGCCGCCCGCTCTCCCCGAGAGCGCCACAGCCAGGGCCACGGCGCCAGCTCCCTCGGCGATCACGCGATTGCGCTCCACCATCAGCCGCAGCGCTGCCGCAATCTCGTCGAGACTCGCGGTCAAGGCCCCGTCGAGGAGGTCCTGCGCCATGACCAGCATGTTGGGAAACACCGTCTTGCTGCCGATCCCGTCGACAAACGAGGGTCGGTAATCGACCACCTGGGGCGAGCCGGCTTTCATCGACGCGGCCAGCGGGGCGCCGGTCTCCGCCTCCACCGCGTAGATGCGGACCGCGGGCTTGAGGGCGCGAAGGGCGGTGGCGATGCCGGCGGCCAGGCCACCGCCGCCCCAGGGAATCAGCACGGTGTCGACCTCCGGCAGGTCCTCCAGCAGCTCGAGACCGATGGTGCCGTTGCCGGCCATCACACGATCGTCGTCGAAGGAGTGAATGAACACGGCATCGACACCCGGATAGCTTCGATCGCTGAAGGTCTGCCACCAGCGGTCGAACGGCACCTTGATGACACGGCCACCGAGGCGCTCGATCGCCTGCACCTTGGTGTCGGGCGCGTAATCGGGCGCGATCACGGTACAGGGAATGCCCAGCCGGCGCGCGTTCCAGGCGGCGCCCTGGGCCATGTTGCCGGCGCTGGCAACAAGGACGCCTTTGGCCAGCTCCGCCTTCGACATCCCGCTCATCGCATTAGCGGCACCGCGAATCTTGAACGATCCGATGGGCTGGAGGTTCTCCAACTTGAGATAGATCTCGGCGGGAGCATCCCAGACGTTGAGCCGCAGCAGCGGGGTGCGAATGGCCACCTGGGCGACGACCGGCTGCGCTCGACGGATGTCCTCGATACCGAGCCCCGTCGCCTTCACATCGGGACCGTGTGGCCGGTGCCGGTTTCGCGCGCCCGGCGGGCGAGATAGGCGGCGGAGGCGACATCTTCGACCGCCAGGCCGAGCGATTTAAACAGCGTCAGCTCACTGGGCGAGCGGCGGCCCGGGTTCTTGCCGATGATGACCTCGCCCAGCTCGGCCTGCACGTGGTCTCCTTTGACGGCCCCTTCTCCCATGGCGATCAGCAAGTCACCGGCTTCCGCGAGCGCGGACTCCCGTCGGTCAACGAAGAGCCGCGCCGCGACCATGGTGGCCGTGTCGATCTCGCGACTGGTCGGAATCGATGACCCGACGGCGTTGATGTGCACGCCCTCCTTGAGCCACCCGTGCTCGAGGATCGGTTCCGGGCTGGCGGTGACGGTGGCGACGACATCGGCTGGTCGAACCGCGGCCTCGGGGCTCGGCGCGGCCTCGATCGGGAACTGGAAGCGCGCGCGCAGCTCCGACGCCAGGGCGCTGGCGTGCTCCGCGTTGCGGCTCCAGATTCGCACCTTGCGTAGTGGCCGCACGGCGGCGATCGCCTCGAGGTGGGTACGCGCTTGCACGCCGGCGCCCAGGATAGCGAGCTCGCCGGCGTCCGGCCGGGCGAGCACGTCGGTTGCCACGCCCGACACGGCCGCCGTCCGAATCGCCGTGATGGCGGCGCCGTCCATGAGGGCGCTAAGGCGCCCGGTATCCGCTTCAAAGAGCAGGACGGCCCCCTGGTGGGTATCGATGCCCCGTTTGGCATTGCCGGGAAAGACCGATACCGCCTTCATGCCGAGCGCACCGTCCTCTCCCCTGGTCGGCGCGATATAGCCCGGCATCAAACCGAGGAAGCCACTCACGCCGGGGACCCGCATGATGGTGCGCAGCGGGACCAGCGCCTCTCCCCTGGCGAGCGCCGCCAGGGCATCGCGCATCACCTTGATGCATTCGGGCATGGGCAGCAGTCGGGTCACCTCCTGCGCATTCAGGACCAGGACGTCCATCAGGCGGGCGCCGCCTCCATCCGTGAGGCCACCGCCTCGCGCTCGTCGTTCGTCAGATGAACGTCGACCGCATCCAGCCAGGGCTTGAACTGTTCGACGGTGCGCGGTCCGATCAGGGCCGAGGTGACCGCCGGGTGACTGAGGACCCAGGCAAGAGCCAGCGTGCCGGTGTCGAGGCCGCGCTCGGCAGCGGCGGCACGCAGGGCATCGATCGCCTCGAAGGTCCCTTTGTTCATCAGATGCTGGTAAGGCTTTGGGCGCAGGTCGACGCGCGACCCCGCCGGCGGTCGCTCGCCAAATCGGTACTTTCCGGTCAGCAGGCCTCCCGACATCGGACTGAAGGGTGTCACGGCCATCCGCTCCCGCGCCGCGAGCGGCAAAACGTCGTCCTCGATGGCCCGATCCAGCAGACTGTAGCCGTTTTGCACCGACTGGTACCGGTGCACGCCCAGCCGGTCGCTGGCGGCCAGTGCCTCGCGCAGCTGCGGCGCCGTGATGTTGCTGGCGCCGATGTGCCGGACCTTCCCCGCATGCATCAGGTCGTTCATCGCCTCCAGTGTTTCTTCGATCGGGGTTGACGGGTCCGGTTCCATGATGACGTAGAGATCGAGATAGTCGGTCTGCAGGCGGCGGAGACTCCCTTCGACGGCCTGCATGATGTGGCGACGCGACAGACTCCGGTCGTTGGGCCCTTCGGCGATCGCGTAGAAGACCTTGGTGGATAGCACCAACCGGTCCCGCACTCTGCGCTCCTTGAGCCAGTCCCCGATGATCGTCTCCGAAAGCCCACCGCCGTAACTGTCGGCGGTATCGAAATAGTTGATACCGGCATCCCAGGCGCGGTCCATCAGGGCAAAGGCGGATGCCTTGTCCTCCCCCTTCCCGAACAGCTCAGGCACGGATCCGATGCCGCCAAACCCCCCACAACCGAGCCCGACCACCGAGACCCGCATCCCGGTGCGCCCGAACGAGCGGTACTCCATTTCCTTCGTCGAGATGGTAAGCGTTTGGGCCGTTGCTATCATCGGCGCACCAGATGTCCGTGCAGCAGCGGGCGCGCCTGCGCCATCAAAGCGAGATCAGGGGCCTTCCCCTGGAGGGCGGCACGCTGCAGTGGCTGGTCGATCGTGACCTCGGAGCCCTGCACGTGATGGCATACCGCTTGACGCTCGATCCCGACTCCGCCCTCAGCCATGTTCACCGCGGTACCGAGGAGGTCCTCTACGTCCTCGAGGGGAGCGGCGAGGTGCGTGTCGACGGGGTGGCGCATCACGTCGCTCCGGGACACGCGGTCTTCGTTCCCGCGGGTGCCGAGCACACCTACGTCAACACCGGGGCCGAGTTACTGACTCTCGTTGGCGCCATGGCGCCGCCCATCGAGCTCGGCGAGATTCGCCCGGCCATACCGCGCCTGGACCTGTCCGGGTTGACATCGGCGAGCCTCGGCGAGAGCGGTGTCGCGCCCAGACTGATGGATGAGCGGGAGGTGACGCCCACACTGATGGGCGAGCGTAGCTTTCGCGTGCTCGTCAGCCCCGACGTCGGCTGCCGCCAGATGACGCAGTTCACCGGCGTGATCCCTACCGGACGGGCACCCCTGCATGCCCATCCGCACGAAGAGGCGGTCTACATCCTGGCCGGGAGCGGCCGGCTCTGGATCGAGGATCAGCCAGTGGGCGACCTGCGGTCCGGTTCCGTTGTGTTCTTCCCCATCGGCGTTCGGCACACGCTGGAGAACACCGGCCGCGATGACATGAAGGTGCTGGGGGCCTTCTCGCCGGCGGGGTCGCCCGAAGCCAAGCTCCCGCCGAGCCACTAGGCGCTACATTCCCAGGTAAGCCCGCTGCATCTGCGGGTTCTGCAGCAGCGATGCCGCCGTCCCGGCCAGCACGACGCGTCCGCTCTGCAGCACATAGCCGCGATTGGCGATTCCGAGTGCCATGGTGGCGTTTTGCTCCACCACAAAAATCGTGATCCCCGTCGCGTTCAGGCGCTGGATGGTCTCGAACTGCTGCTCCACCAGCACCGGCGCGAGGCCCATCGATGGCTCGTCCATACAGAGGAAGCGTGGCCGCGACATCAGCGCCCGCGCCATGGCGAGCATCTGCTGCTCCCCGCCCGACATGGTGCCACCTCGCTGCGAGCGCCGCTCGCGCAACCGCGGGAACATCTCGAGAACGCCCTCGAGATCCCTGTCGATCTCGGCCCGGTCGTGGCGAATGAAGGCACCCATCATCAGGTTCTCCAGCACGGTCAACCGCGGAAAGATCCGCCGGGCCTCGGGGACGATCGCGATCCCGTGGGCCACACGACGCGAGGTGTTCCAGTTGGTGATGTCCTGGCCGTCGTACCAGACCGAGCCCTTGGCGGGGCGTACCGAGCCGATGACGGTCTTCATCGTGGTGGACTTGCCCGAGGCATTGCCGCCCAGCAAGCAGACGATCTCGCCCCGCCGGATCTCCATGCTCACGGCGCGCAGAGCGGGCACGGGGCCATAGCGCACCTCGACGTCCTGCAAGCGCAGGACGACATCCGCGCGCGCCGCCGGGCTAGGCGGACGCTGCCCGTCGGCCGAGGTAGGCTTCGACAACTCTTGGATTGCTGTGGACCTCCTTGGGCAAGCCTTCGGCGATCTTCACGCCATGGTCCATGACGACGACACGATCCGAGATTTCCATCACCAGCGGCATGTGGTGCTCGATGAGGAAGATCGTCAGCCCGCGGTCCCGCATCGAGCGGATCAGTCCGGCGACCTCGATCCGCTCATAGGGGTTCATGCCGGCTGCGGGTTCGTCGAGCAGCAAGAGCTTGGGGCGCGCGGCCAGCGCGCGAGCCATCTCGGTGCGGCGGCGATTCGCGTAGGAGAGGCTGAACGCCGGATCATCGAGCCGCGCCTCGAGCCGCTCGCGGAAGAGGTCGATCGCGGTGTGGACCTCCGCCTGGGCGGCGCGCTCGGCTCGGAGCGTGCTGGGCCAGAACGTCACGGATCCCAGCATGCCGCTCCGCGTCCAGTGGTGCGTCCCCAGCAGGATGTTCTCGCGGACAGTCAACTGCGGAAACACCCGGATGTTCTGAAAGGTACGGGCCACCCCCTGGTGGGTGATGCGATGCGCGGGCAGCCCGACGAGTTCTCGGCCGAGCAGGCTGACGGATCCCGCCGTTGGTCGCAGGACGCCGGAAATCAAGTTGAAGACCGTGGTCTTGCCGGCGCCGTTCGGCCCCACGAGGCTGACGATCTCACCATCGTTGACGTCGACATCGAAGCGGTCGACCGCGGTCAGGCCGCCAAATCGGCGTGTCAGGCCCCGGATCTCCAGGACCGACTTGCGTCCGCTCACGTTTTCCATTCGGGATCCTCGACGATTGCTCCCGATACCGCCTCGAGGTCTGCCACCTCGGTATCGGTGACGGCCGGCAGCTCAGACGCTTCGACCGCCGACTCCGCGGTCAGCAGCTCGAGCGTCCCGCCCATGGTCTTGCGTGGCCGGATGGAAACGGTCCCCAGCAGGCCCTCGGGCCGGAACACCATCACCGCAATCAGCACGATGCTGACGACGAGGTACTTGTAGAAGACGAATTGCTGCAAGAGAAATGGCGGGACGGTAAACGCGATCGCACCGAGGATCGCACCAGGGATGCTCCCAAGGCCACCCAGGATCACCATGATGAAGACCGTCACCGTCTGCTGGACGTCGAAGTTTCCGGGGAAGGCGTTGAAGATGAATGCCGCGTCGATCATGCCGACAATGCCGGCCATCACGGCGCTGGTCGCGAACGCCAGCAGCCGGTACTTGAAGGTGTTGACGCCCATCGCACGCGCCGCCAGCTCGTCATCCCTGATGGCCACCCATGCTCGTCCGGTGCGGCTGTTGCGCCAGCGGAGCACGCAGTAGACGCTGAGGGCCAGAAAACCGATGAAGACCCAGTAGTACAACCGGAAGTGCGGGACCGGTCCGATCAGCGGCAGGCTGGTGGGGAGGTTGAAGGGATCGACCTGGTGGATGCCGTTGGTTCCTCCGGTCAGGTTGAGCGTATCGGGCCCGAACTGATGGCCGGCGAGAACGGGCGGCCTATCGAGGTCGAGGATGACGTCGCGCATGATCAATCCGAAGCCGAGCGTCACGATCGCCAGGTAATCGCCGCGCAGGCGCAGGGCGGGGACACCAACCAGCAAGGCGAACGCCAGGGTGACCGCCATCACTACCAGCAGCGCGGCCCACAGAGGGTAATGCTGGTGCAGCTGGTCGCTGGCGACGAGCGCGTAAGCATACGATCCGATCCCGAAGAAGGCGATGAACCCCAGGTTCAGCAGTCCCGCGTAGCCGACCACGAGGTTGAGCGCGACGGCCAGGCACGCGTACATGGCGCAGTTGGCGAGGATCAGCGTCCAGAATTGCGCGTCGGTCCAGCTCGAGTTGTCCTCGATGTACTGCAGACCGAGAGGAACGAGTGCGGCGAAAACAAAGAAGGGAATCAGCACCGCCGGCCGCGTCAGCGCCTGGTTCCAACCCGATGGTCCGGATTCCCAGAGGCGCTTGAGAGGATGGACCGTCGCGGCGCTCTCCAGGGGAGCCGGCTGCGCGCTCATGCCCGGTCCGCCAGCGGTTGGCCGAACAGCCCTTGCGGCCGGATCAGCAGCACGGTGATGAGGGCGAGGAACACGAAGGTGTCCTGAAACTGGGAACTGATAAAGCCACCCACGAGACTCTCCAGCACACCAAGCAAGAGCCCACCAACCATGGCGCCGCGGATATTGCCGATGCCGCCGATGACCGCGGCCGTGAAGGCCTTGATCCCCAGCAGGTAGCCCATGAAGAAGTCGACGCTCGCGTAGCGCAACCCGAAGAGCACGCCACCCATGCCGGCGAGGGCGGACGCGACGAAGAAGGTGACCAGGATCACCCGATCGACGTCGATCCCCATGAAGGTCGCGGCCTCGCGGTCCTGGGCGGTGGCGCGCATGGCGCTCCCGAATCGGGTGCGGAAGACGAAGGCGTCGAGGGCTACCATCAGCGCGACGGCGGCGACGAACAGCGCGAGCCCCGTCAGTGGCGTGACGACGCTGGCCACGTGCAGGACGGTCTGCGGAACCAGAGCGTTGCTTGGAACCAGGACCGGGGCGGGGCTGACCCACACCTGGACGGCGCTCTCGAGAAAGAGCGAGACGCCGATCGCGGTGATGAGGGGCGCCAGGCGATTGGCATTCCTCAGCGGCCGGTAGGCGATCCGCTCGATGCCGACGCCGAGCAATCCGGCGCCACCGACCGCCACCAGCATCATCAGGGCCACCGCCAGGCCCGCCGGGACGACCGCGACTTCGTTGTGCACCAGGAGCCCGGCGACGCCGGCGGCCAGGAAGGCGCCCACCATGTAGACGTCGCCGTGCGCGAAATTCAGCATCTCGAGGATGCCGTAGATCAGCGTATAGCCAAGCGCGATCAGCGCATAGAGGCTTCCCAACTCGAGGCCATTGACCAGT
>Ga0209474_10003853_pt1 | contig 13066 bp, 13 predicted proteins | sample GraSoiAngelo_145_FD_185902 | JGI IMG/M metagenome (GOLD analysis project Ga0209474, IMG submission 185902) | Grasslands soil microbial communities from the Angelo Coastal Reserve, California, USA - 14_1009_05_20cm (SPAdes) (version 2) | ecosystem: Environmental > Terrestrial > Soil > Grasslands...
GCATCGTCAAGCATTTCGTATTCAGGAACGAGGTGGAGGTGAGAGAATGCCGTCATGGTGACGGCGATCGTGCTGATCGAGGCCGAGCGTTCGGCGATCGCCAAACTCGGGCCGGCGCTGGCCGATGTGCCCGGTGTCGCCGAGGCCTACTCCGTCACCGGCGAGTTTGACTTCGTCGCGATCCTGCGGGTGAAGGACCACGAGGAAATCGCCGAGATCGTGACGACCAGGCTCTCGCGGGTCCCGGGCATCATGAAGACCCGCACCCATGTCGCCTTCAAGGTCTACTCGAAGCACGACCTCGAGGCGATGTTCAGCGTCGGCCTGGAACAAGTCCGGTAGACCGCCGCCCTTGACCCGCGAACATTTGTTCGCTACCATCTAGACAGCCTCAGCGTCTGGTCCTGCGTCCCCGGGGAGGCCCTTTCATCGGCGTGCTCTCTGAAATCTCCTGTGGGACGTGGTTTAGATGCCGGATCGACTCGAACAAGCCATCACGGTTCTCCAGACCCGTTTTGGGAGCGCCGCGCCTCGGCCCGCGGCTCCTCCCTGTCCCACGCGGCCCTCCGGCCTCGCGGAGATCGATGCGCTGACGGGGATCGGCGGATGGCCGGTCGGCCGGCTGAGTCTGCTGGCCGGTCAGAAAGGTTCCGGAAAACGGACTCTCGCTCAGCAAAGTGTCGCGGCCACCAGCCGGGAGGGTGTGGTGGCGTACGTCGATTTTCCCAGCCGGCTCGATCCTGAATTTTTGCATCGCTTCGGGGCGCGGCTCGATCACCTGCTGGTGGTTCGACCCAAATCACTCAAGGAAGGGATGGCCAGCGTGCGGGTGCTGGCGCGCGCCGGCGTCGACCTGATTTGTATCGATCTGCCGCGCAGGCGATCAGCCGGTCTCGACGCTGAACTGCCGCACCTGTTGCACCGGGCGGCGGAAGCCGACTGCACCTTGCTGTTGGTCCACGACGCCGAGGCGGACGACGCGATCCGCTATTACGCCAGCATGATCCTGGCTTTCCAGCGAAGTGCCTGGGTTTTCCGCCGCGACGGCGACCTCGAAGGACTGCTGGTCGATGCAACGGTCGTGAAGAACCGGCTGGCGCCGCCCGGCGTCAAGCGCCGCTTGCTCATCCCCTACCCGATCCCATGATCTGCTGTGTGCGCACGCCCCATCCGTCGCTGGTCGCCGCCTGGCTGAAGGCACCAGTGTTGCGCGGTCGCTCGTTGGTCATCGGCGGGCTCGCCCACGAGCGCGCGTCGGTGACGACCGCATCCGCCGAAGCGCGAGCGCAGGGCGTCATGGAGGGGATGAGCCTCAACCAGGCTCAGCAGTTTTCGCCGGATGCCATCTTTCAACCGGTCGACGAGGAGGCCACAGCCAGGGTTCGCCAGTCCCTGCTCTCAACCCTGCACCACTTCACCCCCGACGTGGCTGCCGGTGAGGATCCTGGCTGTGCCTTCCTTAAGCTCGACCGGCTGACCTTGCGCTGGCCCGACCGTTCGCCATTGCTCGCGGCCATCAGTCACGCCATCGACGCCGTTATCCGTGTGACGCCGACGCTTGGCGTGGCGTCGTCGATGTTCGTCAGCAAGCTGGCGGCAGACCACGCGACGGTCGGAGTTCCCGTAATCGTCGAGCCGGAGAAGACCCGGGCCTATCTCGCGCGCTATCCGATCGATGTCCTGCCACTTGACGACGACCTGCGCGAGTACCTCGAGCTGCTGGGATTGCGAACGATCGGTCGACTGCAAACGATCTCGCGTCATGCCTTTCGTCGCCAGTTCGGCGTAAAGGCCCTCGATATCTACGACCTGGGCCAGGGCAATGACCGACGACGATTGCGACCCTTCAGGCCACCAGTCCGGATCGAAGCAAGCGAACCACTCGAGCCCCCGGTCGACAACACCGAAGCCCTGCAGTTCATCGCCCGAGCCCTGGCCGAGCGCGTCAGCGCCTCACTGCTGGCCGAGGGCCTTGGGACCCGCATGGTGCGCATCACGCTCACCCAGGAATCGGCATCACCGCTTCCCATCGAGGTCCGCTTTGCCTATCCGATGACAACGGTCGGCGAGCTGTTCGACGGCATCCGCCCCCGCTTGCTTGCTGCCTCGATCGTGGCACCTCTGGAACGGATCACATTGCGCGCCGGCAGGCTCGAAGCCGCGTATGTTCGACAGCCCGGCCTGCTGATCCGGCGCGACGGCTTCAAGGAATCGATTGCCGACGCCGTGGCGCGCCTGCAGGAGGAGTACGGACCCTCATTGGTCCAGCGCGCGGAGGTTCATGCGGACGCGGCCCCGCTGGTGGACCACCGGATCCTCTGGAAACCGGCATGACCGAATTGTTGTCACCGGCGCGCCCTATCCGGGTGCGCCTCGATCCCGATGGTGTTCCGACCCATCTCCAATCGGCGGCGGGCTGGCAGCCGGTCAGCCGTGTCCTCAACCGCTGGCGCATCGATTGCGACTGGTGGCGCCGGCCGGTCTCGCGCGAGTATTGGCGACTACTGATCGATGACGAGCTGGCGCTCGAATGCTACTGCAACCGCGCCAATGCCGAATGGTTTGTCGAGCGAGTCTATGACTGAGCGTCAATGACGAGCGCATACGTCGAGCTTCACTGCCACTCCAACTACTCCTTCCTCGAGGGCGCCTCACATCCCGAGGAGCTGGTGGCTCGTGCCCGTGACCTGGAGATGCCGGCGCTGGCCATCACCGACCGCAATGGGCTCTACGGCGCAGTCAAGTTCTTCGGTGCGGCAGAGAGAGCCGGCATCCAGCCGATCGTCGGTACCGAGCTGACCATCGACGACGGCTCAACGCCGCCGAAAGATCGGGTGGACTACGACGGCTGGGGAGACCGGCTGCTCCTGCTCGCTGAGGACAAGGTCGGGTACATGAACCTGTGCCGGTTGATCAGCACGGCGCAGATGCCGAATGCCAAGGGAATGGCGCGGCTATCCGTCGACGAGCTGACCCGGTCGCGGGGTGACGAGATGGTCCCGCTCAGCCGCCACCTGATCGCCCTCGTCTCCGATCCGAAAAACCGGCTGCCTTTCTACCAGGAGGTTTTCGGACGGGACCGGGTCTTCATCGAGCTGCACGATCACCTTGCACCAGATGACCGCTCGAAAAACCAGGCACGGATCGACCTTGCCGAGCAGCATGACGCGCCACTCGTCATCACCAATGAGATCTTGTACGCCACTCCCGATCGTCACCGATTGCACGATGTCCTTACGGCCATTCGCCATCGAACCACGCTCGATGAGGCGCAGCGCTATCTGAAGCCGAATGCGGAGCATTACCTCAAATCGGGCACAGAGCTCCGGCAGGTCTTCAGCCGCTATCCCCGGCAGGTAGTCGAGGAGGGCATGGCCCACGCCGCGGAGATCGCCCAGCGCTGCCGCTTCCGATTCAACCTGGTCGGCGCCCGCTTCCCAGGCTTCCCCGTGCCGGCCGGCGAAACACCATATTCCTTCCTGTATCGCCTCTGCCAGGACGCGGTTCGTGAGAAATATCACCCGGTAACGTCCGAAGTGGCCGCCCGCCTGCAGAAGGAGCTCGACGTCATCAACAAGACCGGCTTTTCTGAGTTCTTCCTGATCAATTGGGACCTGATGCGCTTCGCACGATCCCGCGGCATTCCCGGCCAGGGGCGGGGGTCGGCGGCGGACAGCATCGTGGCCTACCTGCTCGGGATCACCCGGGTCGATCCGATCGAGCACAACCTGCTCTTCGAACGCTTCCTCCATGAAGAGATGACGACGACACCCGACATCGACATCGATTTCTCGACCGCGCACCGCGAGCAGGTGATCCAGTACATCTACGAAAAATATGGCCCGGAACGGACCGGCATGGTGTGCAACGTCGTCACCTACCGCCAGCGGTCAGCGATCCGTGAGGTGGGCAAGGCGCTCGGCTTCAAGGAGGAAACCATCGACCACCTGGCGAAATCCGCCTCGGCCTGGCATCCCGAGAGCCCCCAGACGATTGCCCAGGCAGCCGGCTACGAGACCAACAACGTGGCCCAACCCTGGCGGCAACTGTTCGATCTCGCCACCCAGATCCTCGAGTTTCCCCGGCACCTGTCGATCCATGTCGGCGGCATGCTCGTCACCGGTGAACCCTTGATCGATATCGTGCCGGTCGAGCGTGCGACGATGCCAGGCCGGATGGTGGTGCAGTTCAACAAGGATGACGTCGAGGAGCTGGGCCTGATCAAGATGGACATGCTCGGCCTGCGCATGCTGTCGGTGGTCGCCGAGGCACTCGACCTGATCGAAGCCGATACGGGCACCCGTCCTGATCTCGATGCGCTCGACCTGAAAGATCCCGAGGTCTACGAGCTCTGTAAAGAGGCCGACACCATCGGCGTCTTCCAGATCGAGAGCCGAGCGCAAATGCAGACCCTGCCTCGTTCCAGGCCGGAGACCTTCAACGATTTAGTGGTCGAGGTCGCGATCATCCGCCCCGGCCCGATCCAGGGGGATGCGGTGCATCCCTATCTGCGGCGCAAGCAGGGGAAGGAGCCGGTCATGTACATCCACCCGCGCCTGAAACCGATCCTCGAGGAGACGCTCGGCGTCGTGCTCTACCAGGAACAAATCCTGAAGATCTCGATGGATTGCGCGAGCTTCAGCAGTGCCGAAGCCGACCGTTTTCGGCGCGCGATGAGCAGTCATCGCTCGCACGAGTTGATGGGGGCGATCCGCGAGCGTTTCCTTAACGGCTGCGCCTTGAACGAGATCCCACAGCCGATCGCCGAGGAGATCTTCTCCAAGCTGGCAGCTTTCGCGGAGTTCGGCTTCACCAAGTCGCACGCCGCCGCCTTCGCCCGCACCTGCTACGAGACCGCCTGGCTCAAGCTCCATCACGCCGCGGCCCTGTACGCCGGCTTACTCAACCACCAGCCGATGGGCTTCTACCACCCGCACGTCATCGTGGAGGATGCCAAGCATCACGGCGTCAAAATTCTGCCGGTCGATATCAACAGGAGTTACGTGCGCTGTACGATCGAGGGCGGCGCCCTGCGGCTCGGCTTCAACTATGTCCACGGCGTGGGGGAGAAGGCCCTCGAGGTGCTGGGGGAGGCGCAGCTCAAGGGGCCGGTCACGTCGCTCGAGGAATTCTGCCGCCGGATCCGGTTGACGACGCAATCGCGCCATGGCCTGACCAGGGCGCAGGTACAGAACCTGGTGCTGGCCGGCGCCTTCGACGCGCTGGAGCCGAATCGCCGCGAGGCGGTGTGGCGTTTCAATGAGCACGCCGACGACTGGCAGCGCTCGCCGATGCTGGCCGAGCCGTCCGAGGCGGTCAGCCTCACGCCGATGACGCAGCGTGAGCGGGTGGCCACCGACTACCGGCTGCTCTCGCTGTCGACGACCGACCACCTGATCCACTTTTATCGGCCGCAATTCAACCAGCTACGCGTGATCGACTCGAGGACAATCCGCTCGAGTGTCCACGATGGCGCAAAGGTTCGGGTCGGCGGACTGGTGATCACGCGCCAATCACCGTCGACCGGAAAGGAGTTCAAGTTCTTCACTCTGGCCGACGAATTTGGACACGTCGACGTGATCCTCCGCCCCCCGATCTACCAGCGCTACCGCCAGGTGGCCAACCTGGAGCCGATCTTGATCATGGACGGCACCCTGCAGAAGCAAGACGGCGTACTGAGCGTGCTGGTCGACCACGTTGAAGCCGCCCCGTCTTTGCCCGACGAGGACGTCTTTCCGACGTCTCGAAACTATCGATGACCCATATACTGCCTCGAGGGTTTGGTCATGCAATGACCCAGTCGGTAGCCGCTGTCGTTTTCCTGCCGGGCGTGGTCATGCCCTGCGCCCTTCGCTATGCAGCCCTACTCGCCGAGCTCGGGGACGAGGTGCAGGCGATTCTCAAGGACCTCGAGCTCTACGCGGGCGCCACCACTCCTCCCGACAACTACGACATTTCGACGGAAGTGGAGGGCATCACCCGCACCGCCGATGCCGCCGGGCTGGAACGATTCCATCTGTACGGCCACTCTGGCGGTGGCGCTATCTCCCTGGCCTACGTTGCCGCCCACCCGGACCGGGTGCTCAGCCTGGCGTTAGACGAACCGGCATATGACTTCTTGGATTCGACAGAAACCCGCGGATACTGGAGCGAGATCGACGCGGCCGGCAGGCTGCCAGAGCGCGATCGGATGCCGGCATTCTTGAAGTTGCAGCTTGGGCCGAATGTTGCCTTGCCGCCGGCGCCCGCTGGCACGCCGCCGCCCTGGATGGCGAGCCGTCCCGCCGGCGTGCTCGCTCTGATCACCGCGCTCAAGCAGCATCACGTCGATCCGAGCTCGTATCGCCGGTACGCCGCGCCGGTCTATTTCAGTCACGGGAGCCTCAGCCATCCCTACTGGTTGGGAATGCGGGATCGGCTTGCGACGCTCTTCCCGGACTTCACCGCGGAACGATATGACGGACGGCATCATCTCAATACCTCGCATCAGGCCGAGCCCGCACGCGTCGCCCAGGCACTCCGCCGCCACTGGAACCGCGCTCTCGCTGATCAGCGATCGAGCTAGCGATTCAGCTCGATCGTCGCTTTGGCCTCACCGTGCCGCGCAATCAGCCGGGCGGATCGACCGCGCACGAATAGCTGATCAACCTCGACCGCTTCCCAGCCTTCTGGGAGCACGACCGGTCGTCGGCACCATTCGGCTGGCTCCTCGGGACCGAGGCGTAACCCCGTTAGCCCGTAAAGACAGCTCATCAAAAAGCCGCCGAGGTTCGCCATGAACGGACCAACGCGGGGCTTGTCGGGAAAGCGCTTCAAGCTGAACTCATTGGTTTCCATGAACGGGTCCTCGATGAAGTCCGCATAGCCACGCTCGAACCAGCTCAGCGCCGCAGACCGATCGCCGATCCGGGCGGCGTAGACGCCGAGCAGGGCAGAGAGCATGGGCGAGCCGACGAACTCATGCGCCCGGGACAGATAGAACTCGATCGTCGATCGCTCCAGATGGGGCTCGACGGGATAGTTCATCGGGAAGAGCCCGGCCAGCGCCTCGGGCGTTGCGGTGGCGCGCCCCGTGTCCCGCTGGTCGTAGCGGTCGTGATTGCGGATGAATCCCTGCCGTTCGTCCACCGGTAGGTAGAGGCAGCCGGCGATGCCCTCCCATCGCTCCGCGTCTGAGCGGCCGAGGCGGCGGGCAAAACCGGCCGCCTCGCCCAGGACCATGCTGGACGCCATGTTGACGTAGGCGTTGTTGTCGACTGGCTGGGTCTGCTCGGCGATCCCGACCACCTCTTTGATTTCGTATCCGCGTTCGCTTTTGACCACCCGGCTTGCGATCCAGTTGGCCACACCTTCGAGTACGGGCCATGCCCTTTCCCGGAGATAGTCCTGGTCGCCAGTGGCATGGACGTACTGGGCAAAGGCCATGGCGACGCTCAAGCTGACGTGCTGCTCGAACACCAGCTGGGGCGCTGAGAGGCGGATCGCCTCTTCACCGTGGCGTGGTCCGCTTGCCCAGGGAAACTGCAGACCGCGGTAGCCGTAAAGCGCGGCGTTCCGCTGGGCGGCTTCCAAACGCTGGAAGCGGTAGTCGAGAAGCGCTTGCGCCGCCTCTGGGGCCGTCAGCAACAACGGCGGGAAGGCGAAGGTCTCGACGTCCCACATCACGTGGCCGCGGTAATAGTGGTAGTTCGGCCAGAACGCCAACCCGAACATCGACGTGCTGAATAGTGAGGATGAATGCGCGGATGCATGCAGGTAGTAGTAGGCGGCGTCGGCCAGCGCCTGCCACCGCGAATCGGCCCCCAGCAGCTTGATGCGGCCGTTCCAGATTTGGCGCCATGCGCCGCGGTTCTCGTCGCGCAGCTTTTGAAAGCCGCGTTGGGCCGCCATCCCAGCCAGACGAGCAGCCTGGCGATGGGGCTCGTGGTGCGCCTGGCTGGGGACCAGGCTGACGAACTGCTGCAGAACATAGCGGCTTTCCGGTCGCGCTTCGACGCCGTATGAGGTCGACAGCGGGGCGAGCTCGTCGTGCTCCTCGCGCCGGCGCTCGACGCCCTCGCCTCCATCGAACCGCGTGATGTAGGCGGCGCCACACGTCGAAAGAGCGCCATTGACCTCCCACAGCATCGATCCGTCGTTGACCGGCTTGTCAGAGTCCGGGGTGGAGGTTTCGCGCGAGAGCCAACGGCCCGTGATGCCGGTGGGGTCGAGCTTCGCTGTGACCACGAGGCGACACGGTCGATCCACACTGACGCGCACCTCTTGCAGGACGACCGCCGGCAGCGATCGACTGCACAACGTCAGCACCTCGACCGTCGCCGTCGTCTCGCCAGATCGGAACCGAAAGCGACTCGTGAGCTCGCCGCAAGAAAAGTCATGACGCTGCTCGACAAACTCAGCCTGGAGCGGGAGACGGCTCAGCTTGTGGCCGTCGACTTCGAGGTCTCCGCCGACGGGATAGGGGCCTCGGGCGAAGCCCTCGCCCTTTTCGACCGGGTCGATCGCGGCGAGTCCATTGACGATGGCGACGCCCTCGGTGAGCGGGATCGGGCCAGCCCGCAGCCCGATCAGGCCATTGGACAGGTAGGCGGGGATGTACTCAGGCCGCCAGGCCAAAACGGCCGGCGGGCTGATTGGCATCGCGCTCAGCCGCTTACTTCTTCTTCTTTTTTTTCTTGGCCTGCGCGTTGCTGATAGCCGCGGCGCGGCTCTTCGGCATGCCTTTCTTCTTCAGGCCTTCGTAGGTCTTGGGGTTCTTGATCGACGAGCTCTTCCGCTTTCCGGGCATTCCGAACCTCCATTGTTAACTATTACTGTAACGTTTGCCCCCATTATGACTATAAAGCCACGGACAGGGCAGCAACAGTCGACGCAAAAAGCCCGGGGCTGGTGGGCTGGATCAGGCGATGCGGCGGCGAAGCGTCAGGATGCCGGCGATGATGACGAGGACGCAGAAGCCGAGCACGACGCCGAAATCGAGCTGCAGCGACGACCAGCTGAGGTCGGCGCCTTTGATCATGATGTTGCGCATCCCTTCGACGGCGTAGGTGAGCGGCAGCGCCCGGGATAACACCGTAAGCGGTCCGGGTTCGGTGCTGATGGGAAAAATGATGCCGGACAGCAGGACTTGCGGCAAGATGACCAGCGGGATAAATTGCACGGCCTGAAACTCGGTACGGGCGAACATGCTGAGGAAAATGCCGAGGTTGACCGCCGCGATCGCCATCAGACCTTCGAGCACGAAGATGAGCCCAACATTGCCGGCGTTGTGCACGTGGAGGACAAGCAAACAAAAGGCCAGCACCTCGACCGCCTGCACGAGCGCGAGCACCGTGAAGCCGAGCATGTACCCGAGCACAATCTCGCCACGTCGTAGCGGACTCGCCATCAATCGTTCGAGCGTTCCCTGGCCCCGCTCCCGCAGGAAGGCGACGATGGTGATGACAAACACCAGGAAGAAAACCACCAACCCGATGAAGGCCGCACCAAAGTAATCGAGCGTATCGAAGCTCGGACCGCCGTACACGAACATGACCTGTGGTGCGAAGCGAACGCCGCCCGCCTGGCCGACGAGCGCCGCGAATGACTCGTTGACGGCTTGCACGATGGTCTGCGACAGGCCTGGCTGACTTCCCTCCAGATGGATCTGCGGCGAAATCACTCGGGACTGTTGGGCCCGCGCCGAGAAATCGGATTGAAGCAGCACATAGCCGGCAAGGTCGCCCGAGCGTAATTTCGACTCGGCGGCGGCCTCCGACATCGTCGATGCCGACACGGTCTTCGTGCGCTCGAGCTGGGAGGCAATCGCAGCGCCCAACGGTCCAGCATCGAGATTGACGACACCCATCACCGGAACGTCTCCGCCGCCCCGAAGCAGATAACCAAGCAGTCCCAGGATGATGAGCGGCGCACCAAAGAGGAGCGCGAGGGTCCGCCGGTCGCGATGGAACTGTTGAAGCAGCCGTCGCGTAATCGCGGCAACCCGCCGGCCGCTCATTCGGCGCCGGCCTCCGACAGCTTGAGAAACGCATCCTCCAGGCGGTCGACGCCGGCCTTGCCCTTCAGCTCAGGAACGGTTCCCTCGGCCAGCAATCGTCCGAAACGGATCAGTCCGAGCCGGTCACAGCGCTCGGCTTCGTCCATCACGTGGCTCGAAACCAGGATGGATGTGCCGTCAGCCGCCATCCGCTGAAAACGATTCCAGAGCTGGACGCGCAGCAGTGGATCGACCCCGACCGTAGGCTCATCCAGCAGCAGGAGGTCTGGCTTGTGCGCGAGCACGCACGCCAGCGAGCAGCGGGTGCGCATACCGCCGCTCAAGCTGCTCACCACGGACCCGCGGCGATCCCAGAGCTCGACGAATTCCAGCGCTTCGCGGACTCCGTGGTGCGCGCCGTGGATGGCGGCGAAGAAAGCGACGTTCTCCTCGGCCGAGAGGTCGGGGTAGAGGGCCGCTTGCTGGGTCATATAGCCAACCCGGGCCAGAACGTCAAGGTTGCGCGCCGGCCGTCCAAGCACGGTCACGGTCCCGCCATCGGGGACGACCAATCCGACCAGGGCCCGAATCAGCGTCGTCTTGCCTGCCCCGTTCGGGCCGCGCGCAGCGATCCGAAACGCTTGACGACGCGATCGACCTCGACGGCGTAGGTCTCGCCGGCCATCAGCCTGCCGCCTCCGCGCCCATTCCGCGCAACCACAGGTTGGCAAATTGCGTCACCGCATCTTCACCCGTCGGCGCACCCACCATCGCTTGACTCAGCAGCGGCCCAAGCAGCACGTGGAGCATGACCGCGCCCACGAGGCTCTGCGCGGCGAGCATCGGATGCATCCGCCGGAGCCGGCCGGCGGTCATCTGCCCGGCCAGGTACTGTGCCAGCCTGGCGAAGGCGCGCAGCCCGGTGTCCCGAAACGCCTGCTCGAATTCGGGCGACATCGAGGTCGCCTCCAGCATCAGGGTGCGGGCGATGCCGGCTCGTCCAGCGACGGTGCGGTACGCCGTGAGCACCAGATCCGGGATGACCTGGTCGGGTGGGCGATCGCCCATGCGATCGAAAAACGCCATGACCGGCTCAAAAGGAGAGTAGGCAATCAGGATGGCCCGGAACAGGGCCGCCTTGCCGGGGAAGAGGCGGTAGAGATTGGCGCGCGAGATGCCGGCTTCGGAAGCGAGCTCATCCATGGAGAGATCGGCCAGGGTCTGCGTGCGCAACAGGCGGAGCGCGACCTCGAGCACACGCTGACGAGCGCCTGGTTCGGGCTCCAGCTCAAGTGCCTGGAGGAGTCCGGCCCGGGAGGCAAATGCCCGGTAGAACGTCGTCCGCGAAACGCCGGCAGCCTTGGCGATTTCGGCCACCGACGGCTGCCCCCCGCGTGCGAGCACGCGCGTGGCCTCCCTCATGATCCGCTCCCGGGGTGGTCCAGTTGCGGCCATAATGAACGACACTAGATGAGACGTCCAGTCTTGTCAAGTAACTCGCCAACCATCGACGGCACAGGGAACGTCTCTCCGCTAGCCTGATGAGCTATGCCCGAGCTGCCCGAACTCGAGGTGCTGCGCGAGTACCTCGGCCCTCGCCTGGAGGGAAAGCGGATCGCCAAGGTATGGACGTCGCCAAAGTTCAGCTTTCTCCTTCGGACCCCGCCAGACGAGTTCGCGCGCCAGCTCACCGGCGGGACCTTTGAACGGACCTGGCGCCGGGGAAAATTCCTGATTTTCGACATCAGCGGCCAGCATCTTGTCATCAACCCCATGCTCGGAGGCCGATTGCAGTGGACGACCGCCGCCGAGAAGGTGGCGGCGGCGACCGTTTTCCGGATCACGCTCGAAGGTGGAGACGAGCTTCGCTTCCTCGATACCGTCAAGATGGGCCGGGTCTACTGGGTGGTGCCTGGCGCGATGCCCACCATCCCCGGATGGGCGGAGCTTGGCCCCGACGCGCTGACGGTCGGGTTATCCGAATTCTCGCAACGCATTCGACGCCATCCCGGCGAGTTGAAAAACTTGCTACGCAACCAGGCGTTCATCGCCGGTGTCGGCAACGCTTACTCCGACGAGATCCTGCACGAGGCCGGGTTGCTGCCGCTACGCAAGCGCACGACGCTCAAGTCCGATGACGTTGGCAAGCTGCATGCGGCGACCGGGCAGGTGTTGCACTCCGCCATCGAATCGATCAAGGCGCAGCCGAAGTACGAACCGCACAAACAGGATCGAAGCTTCATGGCGGTGCACGGTAAGGCAAAGGAGAAATGTCCGCGCTGTGGACACCGGATCTCGGAGCTGACCGCCCGCGGGGAAGCGACGGATTTCTGTCGTGGCTGCCAGCATTAGCCCATGCAGCTGAAGGAAGCCCGCGTGATCGTGACCGGGGCCTCGAGCGGGATCGGTCGCGCCATCGCGCTGGAGTTCGCCCGGCGCGGCGCTCGGGTCGCGCTGGCGGCCCGAAGCGAGCAGGCGCTGCACGAGCTGGCCACAGAAATCCGCGGTCAGGGGAGCGAAGCGATCGTGATTCCGTCCGACGTGACCATCGCCGCTGAGGTCGAGCGGATGGCGAAGGAAACGATCCGAGCGCTCGGCGGCATCGATGTACTGCTGAACAATGCCGGCGTTGGCCTCAACGCAACCATCGCCGATGCCTCTGGCAGCGACGTTGAGGCGCTCTTTCGGCTGAACGTGCTGGCTGCGGCCGACGTCATCCGCGCCGTGATTCCAATCATGCGGGCGCAGCGGCGGGGGATGATCGTCAATATCTCGTCCGTCGCCGGCCGGATCGTGGTGCCGCGAATCGGCTACTACTCGGCAAGCAAGTTCGCGCTGACGGCCATCGGTGACGCGTTGCGGATGGAGGAGAGCCAATACGGGATCCGGGTCATGAATGTCTTCCCTGGGACGACCCGCTCGAGCTTCGGCAAGAATCGCCTTGGGGCTTCCGGTTCCCTGCCACACCAGCGAATGCCTGCGGTGCCGGCAGAGAAAGTCGCCCGGCGTATTGCCACCGCCGTTGAGCGCAATCGCAGTTCGGTGTACGTTTCGTGGATTCCCGATCGGCTGGGGGTGGCCGCCAACCAC